>FKKE01000179.1_pt1 | contig 103207 bp, 95 predicted proteins | sample 1106331 | NCBI WGS metagenome assembly FKKE01 (sample SAMEA3931202, study PRJEB13176) | freshwater metagenome | biome: Drinking water system; feature: drinking water; material: freshwater | place: China | collected 2013-02-06 | reverse complement strand
CCGAATGAATTAATGGGTGTCTCGATATTTTATATTTTAGATATTTTAGTCCCATTTCTCCCACAATATAATTGGCGTTAAAGAAGCTTCGGAACCAGATAATAATGGAGGTGGTGTAACGGAAAGTTTGATTTGCGCGAGCACATGCGAGCGTCAAATCCAAACAATTGTTATGCTGCCAAATTAAACATAATCTTAGTTGTTTTTCATCACAAGCTTTTCATTTTCAAAAACCATGTAAATCATAGGGGCGTCCGATATTTCCCACTGACATTCCTTCTTAAGTCCGTTTTCTTGAGGCTTAATTTCTGGTCCAACCACCTTTGAAAATTCTGCGAAAGTAGTACCGCTTTTTAAACTTTCGTTCATCCGCATTGCATCTGTCTTATTATCAGAACCGAATCCTTTAAAATTATTTACAACTCCGGTATAGCGACCAGTCAAAATTCCATCTACGAATTTGGCTTCGAGTGATGAGTTATCGGAAAAAATTTTAAGTACCGTTACTAACTTTTTATCGGTTTGTTGGGTGGGTTTCCCGAGTTCTTTCACCACTGCTTCGTATGTTGCACCGAGATCTAGTCGCTCGAGCAATTGCTTTCGCTGACCTACGGACATGGTAGGACGCGAGTCACAACCGCAAAAAGCAGTAGCGAGAAAAAGAAACGCCAATATTAAAGGTCCACGTCTCATTTTGAATCTTTGAAATAGCAGCATAACATAGTGTTTCCAACAACTCGTCATCTACCCTACCACACACGTATAGCTCCGCCTATTACTCGTACAGTAGCCCGCGCGTGGTGGAACCTGCTAAGTTAATTTTTTTATCAGATCGTAAGCCATTCTAGGCGCTTATGAACCAAACGTTCGAATTCCGTTCCTGCTACATTACCGGGGGATGTACGCGTAGTGCATTCGGTACAGTTCCCTTAAGCACTCTCGAGTTTGGCTACGATACTTTCGTACTTTCGCTTTAAGGAAGCAACTTTATGGCAAGAGTTACGATAAGTACTGAAGAAGTTTCCTCCCCCTATCGCTTCCTCCGCCGGAACGGGTAGCAGAGCTGCTTCAGGTAGCCGCGGGGATACTCGCCCGTAAGCCCAAGGCTCGCCGGCTCTTCATTCGGATAACGATACGTGCCAAAAAGCAGATCCATGAGTGGCGAGAGGTTTGCGTAGTTACAGTCAGAGCCGACGCGTGCGTGATGCCAGTGGTGAAGTTCAGGTGAACCAACGACGAGCCGAAGCGGGCCCAGCGGAAGTCTTACATTTGAGTGAATGAAAAGCGCCCATAAACCGCGAAAGACCACCAACCAAGCGAGGGTGCTAATTGGAAATCCAAGAATGAATGCAGGAGCGTTCACAATAAGCTGCGTCACTAAACCATCCACTGGATGCTCCCGATGTGCTGCAACCCAGTCTAAATGTTCCGCACTGTGATGAACCGAATGAAACCGCCAAAGTATCTCCACTCGGTGCTGAAGCCGGTGCATCCAATAGATTAAAAAGTCCCCGAGGAGAATCACTTCAAACGCTTGGATCCAGTATGGCTGACTTGCGACGAGCTCTCGGAAATTCTCTGGGACGATAAGATTAACATACCACTCCACCGTTGTGAGGAACCAGAGCACTGCAGTTCCCCAAACCAGATACTGCCCGAGAAAATAACAGAGGTCGGTCAGCCATTCGGGTCGAAAGATTCGCTGTCCAATCTTTGCCGGGAAAGCTCGTTCTAACGGCCAAAAAATGAGCCCAAGGACTACGAAGCTTGCCGTAAGATGTGAGAGTGACGCGAGCATTGGTTACTTGCTCTGCGTTTCAACATTCTGCGGTTGCGACTCACTTGGAGAAACGAGATTTACTGGCGACTTATCCGAGCGGAAGTACACTCGTCTTCCTTTCGGCTGTTCCTTGGTCGGCAGCATCACGGCCGACTTCGTCCCCGGCATATAGACTTCCTCCTCATCTGCTGGTGGTTCATCTCCAGTATCAGCGTCAATTTGAACCTTGTTCGTTGTGTCGGACTCAGAACTAGCGGCGCGAAGCGTGAGAAAAAGGATACCGCCCAACGCAAAAACAATTGCAATGAACTTGCCACAACATCGTTTCATGGTTTCGTCACAATGATTCATACGCCCTCCAAAAAAAGAAAATATCCTAAGTACTAGTTTGATTGAGCACACTTGTTCACACAAGTGCATCGCTCTTCGTTTTACAATTGTTTTACAGAGCCGGGTCAGCAATGACGCAGAACTGGTTACTTGTTCGTGTTTCCTGAAGTGGTTTCGTCGCAGCTATTGCTTGCTATCTTGCTGCGGGCAAAATCGAGATACCTGAGCCCCGGTGCAGAATTGCTTTTCGATAAATTGAAGCGGAGTAAACCTTGGTTTGGGCTCAACTTCTAACTGAACTTGAGGAGCAAGGTCGAACCCGAGCTTTGGAAAAATGCTTGTGATCCAAGGCCGTACAAGATCAACGAACGCAGCAAGGATCATCAAATAGGCGCCAAAACGGAGTAATTTTATTTGAGCTGCACGAGCAATCGAGCGATTCTCTCCGACGAGCGGCGAAACTTCTTTCCCTGCTCGTTCAGGATTGGGAACGGAAGACTTGGACGTTAGGGGCTGGGGTTGTGAGTGCGGCCGTATAACGCGGAACGTTGATGGAATCCGGTTGCCGTTCATTGGGTTACCCGACAGAGAGTTACAGTTCCCGCTACTCTCTATTATGGGCGTTTTCGAAAATTCGTGACTTCGAATTATCTGTGGTGTCTCCCACTTTTCATTTCGCGGCTGAAGGGCAGTTGGGAAAGTTAGCGCTTTTCGAAAACTCATGACTTCGAATTATCGGGACATGTAAAAAGCCGCCGTCTTTTTTCGTAAGCTTCCACTCGCACGGCTGAGTAGGGTCATCCACGGTCATCATATTCCTTAACCAAACTTGTGGTGACGAAGATGAGAAGATGGCGTCATTCCTTAGGTCTCCACTCGCTTCAATTCGACTCTGCTGCGCCTTGAAGTTCGCGCCTTCGCGAAAGGTCAAGACCAAATAATCTCTCGCACGCGTGCAAGCAACATAGAACACGCGGCGCTCCTCGCAGTTCTGCTTTAGTCGTTCTGCTCGGTCAATTATCCTGCCGACACATGTCTTCGAAGTTGCGAAGCCATTTTGCTCGTCCTCTATTCGAAGACTGAGGAGTGGTAACTCGTGTCCATCGAACGTAACTTCGCCAATTGAAAATCCTTCGTCACGATATGACCGAGAACTGAGGAACGGGAGAATCACCATCGGAAACTCAAGACCCTTCGCACCATGAATCGTCATGAGAACCAAATCGTGACGAACCGAGTTCGCGTTAGGCGCTCGTGTTGGAGATCGTCGTTGCATTTCAATCCACTGCACTGCCTGATGAATGCTACGGCTGAGCTCACCACTTAATTCAGCATCTCGGAGCCGATCTAAGTATCGTTCAATGTTGTCCCATGCCTCGGGGCGAAGCGCACGTCGATACACCTCCTCCAGCTCTGCGTCCTCACAGACAAGCTTGAGGAACATTGACGGCGAAGAGCAGGTAGCATAGCTCTGCCAACGGGTAAGAAGCTTTTGCACCATGTTCGCGAAACTCCCCGCCGGAAATTCTGATGACGTTGCTAATAGTCGCTTCCAGTCTCCCTCGAGTTCAAGCCTGAGTTGGACGAGTTCTGCATCACTGAGGCCGATGAGCGGCGAACGAAGAGTGCCGATGAGCGAGACCGTATCCGTTGGATAAGAAAGGAAGCGGAGCAATGAGTCAAATTGTTGGATTTCGTCGAGATCATAAAACCCAGCACTATGCGAGATGAGAAACGGGAGGTTTAAATTCTCAAGTGCTGAGGCGATTTGTGTGAGCTGTCTCACCGTTCGAGTGATGATTGCAATGCGGGACCCTGGCGCATATTGCTGAAGCATTGGCCATTTGAGCGCGGACTCCGCCCGCGAACTTTGTAGCTCCTCGATCAATTCATCGGCTAACGTGCTTACGAGCCTTGCTTCAGCAACGTCGCTCCCCTCGCCATTCTCGTTTTGTTCATCAATGCCGAGGTGAAGCATCGAGACCGCTCGCGCTTTCTCTTCCGTGTCAGCACGCTTACAGTTCATCCGCTCAGGCGACACAGCCGTGCTCACTTTCGGAAGCGCATCCAGCGAGAAATCAACAGCAAAGAGCCGATCGAAGAATTCATTAATAAACGATAGGAGTTCGTCTCGGGTGCGATAATTATCGCGAAGCGAATTCAGCTTTCCCCCTGCAGCGCAAATCTCTGCGGCCGCGCTCTGAAATACGCGCATGTCACCGCCCCGAAACGAGTAGATAGCCTGCTTCGAATCTCCGACGAGGAAGAGCGAGCCGGGGATGGAATCAGCCTCTCCGCCTGCAATCGCGCGAATGATTGCCCACTGTCGGTTATCCGTGTCTTGGAATTCATCGACCAGGAAATGCGTAAACTGTTTCCGTAGGCGAGTGAGGAGCTGGTCTTGAACTTTTCCTCGTTCCCCCTCCATCGGGCAACAGAGTAATTCATAGGCGCCATCTATCAGGTCATCAAAATCGACAACCCCATGGCGTTCTTTCTCCTCGATGAAAAACTTCTGTGCAGCGAGCGCCAGTTCAATCACCTGCGTTGCGAGCTTCAGGCCTCGCATCTCGCTTTCGAGCGAGCTTTGAAGTTGAGGGAAGTCGTAATCACGGAGAACGTTTCGAAGTTCATGCCAAAAATTTCTTGGATTTTTCTTCGTGACACGTTTTGCAGCTGCAGGATGTGCTTCGAGGAAGGTTAAGATATCGCTCGCCTCGCTTACCCATTCCCCTTGCCGGTCCAACGTGAGAGTAAGCTGTGTAGCGCGCGAGATAAGTTCATCGAAAAGTCTCCCCTCTTCATCTGAGAGTTCGCTTGCTCCCATTCGTTCATCAAACCAGATGCGTACGTCAGACACCCAGAGCGTTACGAACGCTCTCAGCTTTTCGCCTTCTTCAGCTGTAAAAATATCGCAAATTGATTTTACTCGGTGGGCGAGTGTAGGTTCGTCTTCATCCACCAAGTACCGAAGCGTCTGCGCAAGCGTCGAGCGTCCAGCCACATGGGTTACGACCTTACGGAGAGTCAGCCAGGAAATTCCAGCACGAAGAAGCTCCTCAACAACTTTTCCTTTTGCATCAATCTCCTCGCCACGAGCGCCATCCAAAAAAACACGCCCGACCGCACGTTCGAGCATCGAGTCCCTACTCGCTTGATCGAGGATTCCATTTCGTGGATCGAGCCGGCTGAGTTCTGGAGCCATCTGGAGCACCGTCCCTGCAAATGCATGGATAGTACCGATCCGTGAGAGAGAGATTCGTCCCTTGGCTTCACGCAAGAGGGAGAGTTCTCGCGCCGCTACTTTTGTCCCTTCAAAGGTTTCGTGCGAGATGATCTCACTCAATGCTTCTTCAATTCGTATCCGAATCTCGTTTGCAGCCTTCTCGGTGAAAGTTATAGCGACGATTGACTCGAGTGGCACTCCACTGAGGAGGAGGCGAATTATTCGATTCTGGAGTACGTGAGTCTTCCCTGAGCCAGCGCCTGCGATCACGGCGACGTTCTCCGAGGTCTCCGTAGCTGCTGATTGCTCTTGCGAGAGGAGTGCCATTCTTCTCTTCTCGCGATCTCGCGATACAAGAGGTACCTTCGTAGGTGACCGAATAGTTCGTGTCGCCGTGACCGAACCCTGAAGTTTCCGTTGGAGCAGTAACTCGTCTCGCCCACATGCGCGTTTGAACTCGCAACGAAAACAGATCTTGGTGTCCTCAATCTGATGAAATTCGCCTTCCCGTGCGAGATGGTCGAGGGCGATAACTCGAGCGATCGCACGATCGACAACATCGTGAACACAGGCGTCCGAGTTCACGCTTTTATCGCCTCTTCGAAGGGCTATCGCTAAATGTTCTACGATTGCGTCTTCTCGACCACTGGGCCCGTCCTGGTCACGTACATTTGGTCGATGGAGGACGATACAGCCACCGCGTTTCGGTAGCGCTTTAAAATTGTGACCGATTACTGCGGCGTAGAGCGGAAGTTGAAGACTCTCACCAGCGATCACTTCACTTCGCGTGGGTGCCTTTCCGGTTTTGTAGTCCCAAATGCTCGCAACTCGTCTCGGTTCCGTCACAGCTGTCGCTGTGGATGGTTCAAAGTCAATCCGGTCAATCACACCATGAATATAAATTTCGCCGTTTGGGCCATTGATTCTATACGGGGGCGCACCCTTCGGCGCATTCCCGAACGAGAATTCGGTTAAGCCTGGAACTGTCTCGAGTGAGCTTCGCTGGAGGATGAGTGCGGCCTTGAGGTATCCACGTCTCCCCGTGTCATCACCACTTTCAAGTCCATCAAAAATCCTCTCTCTCATTGCCCGAAGCAATGGATGGCGACTCCAATCGAATTCACTTTCGCCAAGAATCCGCTCACCGATCGCCAAGACCTCCCGACAAAACGCAGCAAATTGGCTCGAATTGCAGCCAATGAGCTCCTTACGATTCGTGCTAAAAAACGCAGCAAGGGTTTCATGAACAACAGTCCCGAGCTCCACTGCGAGCGAGAGTGGAAGTGCCGAGATCTCCGAATCGAGCCCAAGCACCCGTTTAAAATAGTATCGATGCGGGCAGACGCTCAGTGTCTCCAAGTCACTGACCGTATAGTAGGTGCGAACATTCGCGAGCGGGAGAGTAAGCAACTTTGCCTGCATTGATGCCCACTCATCGGTAGGAAGATTCCCATCATATGGAGTGAAGCGTGCCGAACCTCTCGAGGCGAGAAGCACTACTGAGCGGTTGCTTCTTAGTTCTCGTTCCGAAAGTTGAGGAAATTCCTGGACATCTTCACTGGGAACACAATTGAGAAAACTCGCGGCGACGCACTCCCTCGCTTCCGTTTCAAACGGAACAGTGAAGACGATCTCACGGTTCCCACGAAGTATCTCTCCGAGCAGCCAATATGCTTCGTAGACAAGTTCAGGGGTCTGTGTCCGGCGGAGGAGTTCTAGTGAAGCGCGGTCGAGTTCCGACCCATAGACGAGCTCCTCCCCTGATCGTGGCGGAAACGCATCAGCGGTAGCGCCGAGAATTATGACGTTCTTATCACGGAGCGCCCGTGAATCAAGCAACTCAGTGATATACACCCCCGACGGAACGCTCGTTGCCTTGCTATACATGCGCCGTAACTCGAGGCGGAGCTCCGCTACAATGCTTTCGAAGTCCTGAAATGCAAGGGGAGATCCTTCGAACACGTTCGACTCGAGCAGTTCTAACCTTTCTCGGAGTGTCCGAAACATATGTCGGATCGCTCGCCACGCTCGAGTAGCGGCGCGAAGCTCGGAGATATAGATTCGGTGAGACGGATCAGCATCGTTCTCCTTTTGCTTGAGGCGATAGTGACGAACAGTCTTTCTTCCTTGAAAAAAACGCTTTCGGAGTATTGAGAGCGTCATCGCTGATGGTTGTCTCTCACCTCGTGCTGATTCAAGCGAGCTCAGTTCACGATTAAGAATGCTGATGTCCGCGCATAATGAGAGGAATTGCATTGGGTCTGCGCCGTGCCTCTGCTCAAGCCTTCGAACGGCACATTCAAGAATCGGAGTGACCCATTCGCCCTGAAAACTATCCGGTAAGTCAAAATACTGAATCGCCTCGGCAATCCGCGCGGGGTCGAAGCAATACTCGTTTCCCTCCAGGTAATCGAAGGGTGATAAGCCACTCAGAACCGTCGCGAGCCGCTCGGTTCGAAGAGCGAGTTCAAAAACAGGATATTTTTCGGCGAAGTTTTGGAGAGTTTCAAGCGTGAGCTTCAGTCGAAGAGCAAGTGGGTGTGCGAAGTACTCAACCGCTGTTTGAACACTTGGAACTGTCAGCCATCCGAGAAAAGCGTTCAAGAATCGCCCTGCTGGAGTATTCTCGAGTGGTTCTCCCTTTGGAATAAGATAGGGGATCGTCCCGGCTTCCAGGGCTGTGACGAGCAGTTTGTAGTACTGGTCTAATTCAAAGGCAACAATCTGAAAATCTGATGCTTGAGCGCCCTCATCTTCAATTTTTCTACTGATGTAGGCGCATACCTGCCGAACCTCCTCGCTTCGATTGCGACAGCGGAGGGTTCGAACACCTTTGAATATCTCGCCGGTGCGTGGCGCGTCATCGAGCATTGCGCCTATAACAGCGTCGCGGTCTGAATACGATTCTTTCACGGGGATAATTTCCGCTGCCGTACTATCGAGGCTTTCGAGAAACTCGCGCATGGTTGAAGAGAACCGAGATGAAAGTGAGTATTCTCCATCAATCGGCGTCAACGTCGCTTGATGAACATAGAGGCGAACTTGTGTGAGCTCCGCAATTCGTCGCCAGATGAGCTGTTCAACGCGAAAAAGAAAAGTTGGTTGGTCGAAGATTATCAGTTGCGGCAAAAATCCGTCGCGGAAAACCTCTCTCAATCGGCCAAGGTTGAGATACTCGAGAACGAATTCAGCGAGCGCTGGTGAATCGAAGAGAAAGTGTTCGCGCTGAAAAGCCTGAAGAGAATCAATGAGGAAGATGAGTTCCTCCATCCGTGTTTTGTCTTCAAGGATTCCTCCATATCGGTCGACCACGCCTGCTGTGAGATATTCATGCGCCTGGTTCATGCGGACGAGGTCGATGAATCTTCGAATTGAGTCGAGCTGAGTTGCACTTAATGGGCGAGGAGAGTCGGCGCGAGCGGTGCCTGCCAAAAGCTCAGGAAAGCGCTTTGAGTTACGCCTGAGGAGGTGAGCGACAATCTCATTTACCTCCTCCTTGCGAAGCGCGCGATAGCTTCTCCCAAACTCTCTTCTCGCTATAGAGGAAGCGAGCTCAGCAAGGACCTCTGTCGTAGTGAGCACTCGGTGCTGGCCTTTTCCCAAGGGAAGGCTACGCTCGAGCACTGACTGCCGCAATTTTGTTTCACAAACGAGCCAGCAGGAACCAGGAGGAAGGGAAGCTGAGAGGGTGCTGTCATGCATCTCTACCGAGAGCTGCGTTCGAGCACATCTCGTAAGTACGCTTTCAGTCGAGGAGCGATATCGCGCCGCTTCAAGCCATAGGCGATCCCAGCTTGTAAGAATCCGAACTTATCGCCAGCGTCGTAACGCTCGCCCTGAAACTCATAGCCAATGAACCCTTCAACTTTCATCATGCGCTCCATCGCATCGGTGAGTTGAATCTCGCCGTTTTTGCCAGGGCCAACCTCTTCGAGGTAGCGAAAGATCGATGGCTTGAGAATGTATCGCCCAACAATTGCCAAGTTTGATGGTGCATCACTGAGCGACGGCTTCTCGACCATAGTGTCGAGGAGATGAACGCGATCTTCAACCGTATGACCACCACAGATACCGAACTTCGGGACGTCCTCATCCGGAACTCTCATCAGCGCGACGACCGATTTCTGATGCTTCATATAGGCCGCGATCATCTGCTTGGTGCATGGGGTTACCGAATCAACGAGATCATCGCCGAGCAGTACTGCGAACGGCTCATTCCCAATCAGGTCCTTGGCGCACAGGACCGCATCACCGAGGCCCTTTGGTTCTCGCTGGCGAACCGAAATAATTTTTGCCATCGAGCTCGTTTGACGGAGACTACGGAGCAGCTCGGTCTTTCCCTCACGCTCCAATTTTTGTTCCAGTTCAGGATTGGAATCAAAATGGTCGATGAGGGTATTTTTCCCCCGACTGGTAACAAAGATAATATCGGCAATTCCAGAATCTACCGCTTCATTAACGATGTATTGAATCGTGGGAACATCAACGATTGGGAGCAACTCTTTCGGAACAGTTTTCGTGGCAGGCAGAAATCTTGTTCCCAGACCAGCAGCAGGAATGACGGCTTTCGTAATTGACATGGTCAATCTCTAACATAGATACCGAACACGAAGAAGTGCTAGCAACTTTTCGTGTTTCCCCATTTCTGTTGCTCTGCTGCTCCGTTGCTCTGGTCACCAATAATTAAGCGGAGGGGATTTCACTGCCCCTGCCCGTTTCCCATCTTCGGGTAATGTATGCTTCACTAAGGCTAATCAAGGGTGACGAACGTATGAGTCACTCCGAGAAACTATTGCGCAGCCCTCGTGCGAGATGTCCGAAATTGATCGCAGCGTACTCGTAGTATTTCAGGTAAGCGATACAACCTAGCAAAATATATAGGTTTTTTGGCAAGGGCGTTCTGGCCTTATTTTTGCCACTAAAGACATCGGGTTAAACAGGAGGTTACGCCCCATGGAGTCCCAGTCAAAGATCCTCGTCGTTGAGGACACCGAGTCTCTCCGCGAAGTACTAATCCAGGTAATCGCGAGTGAAGGATACACAGTCACTGGCGCTGCTACAGCGGAAGCCGCACTCAAAATTCTTCAGCGTGAGGACTTTCAGCTCGTCCTTTCCGATCTCAAGCTCCCCGGCAAGAGTGGTCTCGACTTCCTCCGGGAGTCAAAAAACATTAGTTGCACGACGCCGATTATCGTGATGACTGCCTACGGCAGTATCGACACAGCAGTTGAAGCGATGAAACTCGGGGCGACCGATTTTATTACGAAGCCATTCGAGCCAAAAGCACTCTGTAACCTTATTGCACAGATCACTGAGCACCGCCGTATAGTTGATCGAACTCTCGGTCGAGGTGCTCGAAGGAACCGTCAATTCGTCACCCAGAGTGACAAGATGGAACAAGTGCTCGTTCAGGCAAGGAAAGTCGCGCCACTCAGTTCCCCCGTACTCCTCCTTGGTGAGAGTGGCACCGGTAAGGAGCTTGTCGCTCGTTACATTCACGGCCATAGTCCACGGAATCAGCGTCCGTTTGTTGCGGTCAACTGTGCCTCAATGCCAAGCGAACTGCTCGAGAGTGAATTCTTTGGACACGAGGCTGGATCATTTACCGGTGCAACCGAATTGCGTGTAGGTTTGTTTGAGGTGGCTCACAGTGGCACTATCTTCCTTGATGAAATTGGCACCATGCCTACTGCTCTGCAAATCAAGCTGCTGCGGACATTACAAGAGTCGGAGATTAAACGACTCGGGAGCACGAAAATACGAAAGGTAGATACGCGCGTTGTTTCCGCGACGAACTGTGATATCGAGGCTGAGATCAAGCAAGGGAACTTTCGCGAGGACCTCTACTATCGCCTTGGTGTAGTGATTCTTGAAATTCCGCCACTTCGAGAACGTCGTGAGGATATCATATTACTCGCCAATTACTTTCTCAAAGCGTTTGCCGCTGAATCCGGAACTCAACCGCAGCAGCTTACGACGCAGGCGATAAAAATGCTCGAGAGCTATCATTGGCCGGGGAACGTGCGTGAGCTTGAGAACGCGATTGAACGTGCGGTGATCCTCACCGACGGGCCAATTACTCCTGAAGCGTTAGAGCTCGACCGACACGTGGAAAGTGTATCAGAGCTGACCTCTAAATCACTCCCACAGGTTGTCGAAGATATCGTGCGAAAGACCGAGGTAGAGCTGATCTACAAGGTGCTTGCAAAGACACATGGGAACAAGTCGAAAGCAGCTCAGCTACTCGGGATCAGCTATAAGACTCTCCTCACCAAGGTGAAGGATTACGGCCTGGAGAAGGATGTGAACTCTGCTCAGCCCCATTGACCAAGCGATATCCTTGCTCGAGCAAGTCGGAAATAGCTGTGGCTTCGGACTTGACATTAATGTAGCCTATGCTACATCTCTAGTGCGATGGCGAAGCATACTCTCTTCGGTGGGCTACTCGTTTCAGTGATCTCCCTCCTCCTTTCGTTGGAATTGTCATTTGCGGATGAGTTTAGTCTCTTTCACCCGACCCCGGACGATCAATTACGTCCCCTCTCAACCGATCGGCCGGATATCACCGAGAGTCCCTACACTGTCAATCCGGGTCGTGTTCAACTTGAATTAGACTTTATCAGCTTTACTGAAGATGAGGACGCCCTCGAAGAACGTGATTTTTTTGCCATTCTCCCGACAAATTTTAAAGTCGGACTTCTCCACCACACGGATCTCCAGCTGGTTTTCGAACCGTACATTGTCGATGAAGTTCGAGATAAATCCACTACGCTCTCGGAGCGCCGATCTGGTATCGGTGACGTTACCTTGCGCTTAAAGCAAAACCTCTGGGGGAATGATGGCGGTGCGTCTGCGCTCGCGGTAATGCCGTTCCTGACACTGCCAACGAGCCGAACAAATCTTGGTGCGGACGGCGTTGAGGCAGGTCTCATCATTCCGTTTGCGCTCGAGTTGGGAGAGCGGGAGTCTCTCGGTCTCATGGCGGAGTTCGATCTCTTCACCGATGAACTGAACAATGATTCTTATCACGTTGAATTTGTAAATACGGCGGTGATTGGTATCGATTTCAACGAATCGTGGGGGATGTTCCTCGAGTTCGTGAGCATTGCGACCACTGAAGAGGATGGAGATTGGCAAGGCCTTGCCAATACCGGATTTACCTATGCGCTTTCCGACAACTTCCAGTTAGATGGCGGGATTGCGGTTGGTGTCAATGATGACGCTCCCGATTGGAGCCCATTTATCGGCATGGCCGTGCGGATATGAAAATCCGATAGCTGCGACTTCTTCTAGTAGACAGCGACTGAATCCCTTTACACCACATCACTGGAACGACTCTAACCGACGGGCAAGTTCCGTCCCTACTTCTGACTCATCTCCGACGACAATATCAGCACCTGCGTTAGCGAAATCCGCTTCATCTCGATGGTAACGTGAGCGGACAGCTACTGTTGCGCTTGGGATCAACCGTCGGACATGTGCAAGAACGGTAAGTGACGTCGAGCGGTTAGGGATGGTGATCAAGACCAAGCGGACCTTGCTCAGCGGAAGATGCTCCCAAATGTTAATATCGGACGCATCGCCGATTCGCGTGCTAAATCCCCGTTCCGAGGCCTGTCCAATAAGCTCTCGATTGAGATCGATCACCAGCACTTCCTCTTGTTGCCGTAGGAAATTCGCTGTAGCAACTTGCGCCGTCGTTCCATACCCGATCACAATAATCTTCGGTAGAACTCGTTTCTCCTTCAACTCCTCGCGCATCGCAACTTCTACTAAACCTAAGAACGAGAGCACTCGAAGCGCAATAGTCGGCGCAGATCCAACGAGATACGGTGTGAGGAACAGCGAGACGATGGCACTGGAAATTATTAACATATTTGTGCTCTCGCTTACGACTCCTGCCTCTTGTCCAATGTTCCCAAGGACGAATGCAAATTCACCGATCTGTGCCAAGCATAAACCGGCACTTGCAGAGACTACAGACAATTGACCGAGCGAACGAAGGACGAGCCAAACTATAAGAGATTTTCCGAGGACGAGGATCAAGGTAACCGAAGCGACGAGCGGTAAATTTTGAAAGATCCATACCGGATTCGCTATCATTCCAGCCGAACCGAAGAATAGTGTCAGAAGAATTACCCGTAGCGAGGAGATATCAGCCCGTACTTGAAGGGCAAATGGGGAACTTCCGAGGAGCATTCCGGCAACAAATGCTCCGAGTGCAGGAGAAACTCCCACTCGATGCGCCGCCCAGGCAGAGCCAAGACCAATCACTACCGCAAGGAGAATTGCAAGCTCGCGATTTCGCTCCGTGGTAAGCACCCACAGTGCTCGAACCGCTAATTTATTCACCAACAGATAGAGGAGAAGTATCAGCCCTGCAGCAGCAAGGACTATTTGTACTACATCGAGCGCGACCTCGGGAACCGTTCCTCTCCCTCCGAGAATGGTGATTAAAATTGCAAGCGGAACAATGGCAGCATCTTGGGTAAGGAGAATTGCAACACTGTGTCTCCCGTGTGCACTGTCGATCTCACCCCGATCGAAGAGTATACGGAGCACGCACGCAGTACTGCTCACGGCGAACATCGCACCGATTGCAATTGCTTCTCGTAATCCCACTCCGAGGAGCATCGCCAGCATCGCAAATGCCACAAGCGTAAGGACAATCTGTAAGACACCACCGAGGAGAGCGCGCCGTCCGAACCGTTTCAGGTCATCCCAAGAAAATTCGAGACCGAGACTGAAAAGCAACAGTGTGACGCCGAGTTCAGCAATGGCTTCGATCGGTTTCTCTGAGCCAACGACTCCTAAACTGCCGGGTCCAGCAAGAAACATCCCAGCGAGGATGTAGCCAACAAGCGGATTCTGTCCCAGACGAGCGAAGATCGCGCCGACGACCATGGCGCTCGCAAGGAGCACCACAATATCCAATAGAAAATTCCAGACATTCATCAGGGAATCAGATCGCTCCGAAGGGCGTTACCTTAAGATTCTCTTAGCCTAGGAGCGAGATGATGTCGATTTCGATGATGACTATCTACGGGCTTCAGACTGGTGATCGACGACGACTTCACGCATTGAGTTTAGGTTGCTCTTACTCATCAGCCGAAAGAGCGGCGGGGCGAGAAACCAAGCAAAGAAGATGAAACCAACTATTAACCACTTCGTCATGAACACCTCAAGGAAATTGCCCCAAACTATAAATGTTATGCGGTTGATTTGGATAACTGTGACCTATGAGGTCTACGCCAGCTTCAAGAAACGGAATAAGCACGAAACTCGGATTGACGTCAAAGGAGAGGCAACTATCTACGGCACGAATGAGTGCTTCGTAATAGGTTGAAATTGGCTGTCCCCGCTTCGTTGCCCCTTGAGCGAGAATTTCAACCTTTTTTCGGAGTTCGGTGAGTGCAAGCTTCTGCTGATCAGACGAGAGTTCCGAGGAGACCACGAGTTTCAGCAATGAAAAAACTCGGAACCGATCCATTACCGGGTAGCGCTTCGAAAGTTGGTCGGAATGACCGCCATATTTCTCTACTAGCTTCTCCGGAACAAGCCCAACTTCGTAACGCGAGGTCACCCGTAACCAGAGGTCATAGTCTTCACAAGCAGGTAATCGTTCGTCGTATCCCCCACACTCGGTAAAAATCGTCCGCCGAAGCATCACGGATGAAGAACTCACACAGCAGAGCTGACACGATCGCGCAAACGCATCTCCCGCAGCAGGTGCGTGTCGCTGCTCTCGAGTTACCCGTTTGCCGGAACGATACCAGTCTTCCTCGCACTGTGAAACTTGGCACGCGGGATTTTTTTGATGAAATCGAACCTGTGTTTCTAACTTCTCCGGTAGCCAGTGATCATCAGAATCAAGGAGTGCGACCCAATTGCCATGGGTAAGCGAGAGCGCTTTGTTTCGAGCTGCTGCAACGCCTCGGTTTTCTGTCCGGAAAAACTGGTGCCCATTCGAACGCACCAAGTCGCAAACTGGACTCAGATCGTCAATTGAGCCATCATCAATGACAATTAATTCGAAGTCTCGATAGCTCTGTGCTAGAACTGAGCGAACAGCGCGAAGTGTCAGCGCTTGCCGATTATAGGTCGGAATAATCACAGAAACAGAGAGATGGTTCATCGCATCGGACCGCTCATAACCCCGCTTTCAATACCATCCCCACCACCGCTCGTCATTTTTTCGCCGGTCGAGCCTGGGGTCAAGGCAATGTTTCGCGCATTACGCAGCGTGCTACGTACTGGTGAAGGCTTGGCCAACGAGTCGCACCCCACTGAGCGTCGTATTAATTACGCCAGACTCTATTCGTTTCCAGAAATGAGTACTCTTAAACGAGTGGGCCTTCTCGGGCCAGCATTAGGCGCACCGGCGGCAGTGCTCGCCTGTGAACCTCTCCTTGCTTCTGGTACGGGCCACATTGTTTTTCTTGGTTTCGGTGGTGCAATAGCAAAAACGAAGCAGCTTCGAATCGGAGATGTAGTTCTCGTGACAAGCTCGATGAATGGCACCGGCGCGGGCGCGTCATACCACGACACTACGCACCTTACGATACAACCATCAGTCCTCGGCGAACGACTCTCAACCGGACTTCACTCCCTTGTAAATTCTTCGAAAGATTTTTCGATTGTTCAAGGAACGGTCTGGAGCACCGATTCCCCCTACCGTACGACAATGGGAACGCTCGATGATTTATCGGCAAAAGGGGTAGTGCTCGTCGATATGGAATTAAGTGCGATCGCCGCACTCAGCGTGAAATACAACAGAGAATTTTCTGCGATCATGATCGTAACCGACTTGCTCTCCGACTCGTGGGAGCAAGGTTTTCACTCACCACGAGTCGCGACATCCACTCAGCTCGTATGCGAGCACCTCGCACACGTTTTAGAGAACTATTATCGCGAAACGCTTAGCGCGAGTTAATGACATCCTGAACGTTCTTCGTTTCAACTAGGTCAAGCACCTGTTCCATTACCTCAAGCATTCGACGCTGTCTCGTGAGCACATCCTCAAACGCGATCCGGACTCCCTCAGCTGTGCCGGTGAGATAGTGCATCGAAGTCCCATGCGGCGTTTCTCGCTTCAATTGTTGAATCTGTTCTCGCAAAGTTTTGTTCATCTCTCTCCCTCCCATTAGACGTCCGGCCATTAGATCGATTCCTCTTCGCCGCCGGGCGGTGCGAATTGATTTCGCACCAACAGTATGGTTTACTAATGGAGTGGCAAATAGCACTCTTTGGTGATCACTATCACCACCTGAGGGGAGAATTGGATGTTTCACGAGATATTCCAACAACTTGGCCTATCAAAAAATGAGGCAAGAATTTACGAGACACTCGTTACTGAGGGGGAACTTTCGGCGGGGCAGATCTCGGTGAAGTCCCGTGTGCATCGCCGCAACGTCTACGATTCAATCCATCGGCTAGTCGAAAAAGGTCTCGTCTTTGAAATTCTCCAGGGCACTGAGAATCACTACCAAGCGGTTGATCCGAACAAATTGATGGAATTCATTGAGGAGAAACAACAGCTTCTTGCGGGAGTGATGCCGACCTTGCAACAGCTCTACCGCGGCGTTCCGCGCCAGCAACAGGTGATAATCTACCGTGGAATCGAGGGTTGGAAGAACTACATGAGAGATATTATTCGGATTGGCGCTGATTTCTACTGTATCGCGGGAAAAGGCGCCTGGATGGATCCGCGCCTCAAAAGCTTCTTCCCTCGATTCGTCAAGGAAGCGGCGCGCCACAAGATAAAGTACTACTACCTTTTCGATCATGAGGTGAAAGACTCTGGTCTCGACATTGTTCGCTACATCGGCGAGAACTATCGCTTCTTGCCCGTTGGATACTCGACATCAACTTGTATCGATATCTTTGGACCACACGTGAATATCTTGTCCGACCTCCATCTGGGAAAAATCGGCGAGAATTTCACCCTCACTGTAATAGTCGATCAACAGATAGCGGATGCATTTCGCACTTGGTTTAAGCTCCTCTGGGACCGGTGTACTGAGGCTCAACTCCCCCCTTTCCGAGCTCAATCTGCGGCATAAATTCCCGCGACCAATTTGCCCGATCGAGCATCTTATTCCTGCGGGGGAGATGCTTTCATTTGCTCATCTATGGTCTTCGGAAGACACCAGAAAGAGAGTACCGAGTTCTTTTCGCTGAAGCGCGAGGCAGCGGCAGAACCCGCTCGTGAAGATAGCCTGCTCGTCCTCGGTCCGGCAGCGCTACTCCAGGAGGCACAAGTTCTTGAGGCGCTCCGGCTTGCGGCTAAACCACTTCAAATTGTCGTTTGTGATCCGAGTAAACTCTCGCCCGCGCAATTAAAGTCCGCGAGTGGAATTCTCGCTGTCTACCCCGATGTACAGTTGCTCGAGAATCTGCTGGACCAGGCGATCCGCATCCGTGAATCGCGCGGTGATGGCACACCGTACCTCATTATAGTCTCTAGCCTAAAATCGCTGACTGCGCTCGGCGTTTGGTTGCATCAACGAGCCGTGATGGATCGTTTAGAAGGTATCCGCTTGATTGCCTCTGACCATCTCTCGCAGGTCCTTGACCAGTTAGAAGACAAGTTGGACCCGATTCTTGAATCAAATGTAATCAAGATGCCGGTAAACCCGGAAGTTCCGAATCCAACTTATAAATATTTCTATGCGATTAGCCCATCGATTCGTTCGGTCGTGAGATTCATGAAGGAGCTCGCAGAGAACAATATCGCGCGTATCTATCTCCTAGGCGCACCTGGCGCGGGAAAGACGTCGCTTGCCTATCACTACTACCTCTGCCGAGGGAAAGGGAATTTTGTTTCGGTGAATCTCACCGCGGAGAGTACGGGCGATAAGGCGGCGATGAAATCGCTCCTCTGCGGCCACGTCTCTGGTGCGATGCCTGGAGTTTCTGGTTCGCGGGAAGGTGCGCTCTCCTTTGCTCATGACGGTGTGTGCTTCCTTGACGAGAGTCATGGGGTGACGAGTGTAGTGATGGAAGTGCTCATGGAAGTGCTTGATAGCGGACAGTACCTTCCGTTCGGCGCTGCGGTGAAGCGTGCCCTTGAGTGTGCAGTCATCTTCGCAAGTAACCGAAGCTGGGAGACACTCCGTGATCTAATGCACCTTGATGAGCATGCCCGGCTCGGAGCGACGATCATTAAGGTAAAGGACCTCGCTGCTCGTGAAGAGGATATGGTGGCGGTGCTTGCCGCTACGCTTGCCAAGTTTCGAAGTCAGTGTACGACGTGGACACCTCCTGAGGGACTCACCGAACGAGCTTGGCAGCAGGTCCGAAACTGCCCCTGGCGAGGAAACGTCCGAACGCTCATCCGCGTAATTGAGACAGCGTGTGTGAGTTTCTGTGTTGAAGGGAACCCGAACTCGCTCCTCCTAGACGAGAAGCATATTCTTGAGGGAATCAATCTCTGGGAACCGACAGATCATAAGGATGCGAACCTCTTCGTGTCCCATCGATAAATCTAACTATCCTACCCTCTGCTGCTCTGGTGCTCCGGTGCTCTGTTAATTAATTTTTACGTTATTATTCCCGAGTGTTTGTGTGTCCGTACATGACATTGTGGGCATTCAAGCGATTTAAAAAATCACAGAGCAACAGAGCAGGTGAGCACCAGAGGGCGGTCGCCCGCCATTGCGGGCGACCATTCTTCACTCTCGCTTAAATTTTTTATATTTGATCCGCTCCAACTTATCCGCATCCTTCCCTAATCGTTTCCGTTTATCCTCTTCATACTCTGAGAAGTTCCCGTCGAAGAAGACAACCTGACTATCGCCTTCAAAGGCGATCATGTGGGAGGCGATGCGGTCGAGGAACCAACGATCGTGTGAGATAATTACGGCGCAGCCGGCAAAATTCTCAATCGCGACCTCTAGCGCACGTAAGGTATTTACATCGAGGTCGTTTGTTGGCTCGTCGAGGAGGAGCACGTTCCCCGCATCTCGGAGCGCCAGCGCAAGCTGCACCCGATTCCGCTCACCACCAGAAAGCGAATTAATTGGACGCTGTTGATCGCTCCCTGAAAAGTTAAAGCGGGCAACATACGCCCTCGAGTTTACCTCTCTCGTCCCAAGGGTGACAGTGTCTCTCTCTCCAGAAATGACCTCCCAAACTGTTCGTTTGTCATCAGGGGCGAAGCGATCTTGATCAACATAACCGAGCTTCACCGATGGTCCCACGACAAACGAGCCTTGATCGGGCTGCTCAATGCCCATGATCAGTTTAAAGAGTGTCGTTTTCCCGGTGCCATTCGGCCCGATGACACCGACGATTCCTCCTTGAGGGAGTTGAAAGTTAAGTTGCTCGAAGAGCAACTTATCGCCATAGGCCTTTGCAACATTCTTCGCTTCAATCACGACTTCACCCAGTCGAGGACCTGGTGGAATGTAAATCTCGAGCTCTTCCTGCCGCTTCCCTTGATCCTCACCAAGCATCGCCTCATAGTTCGAGATTCGCGCCTTACTCTTCGAACGTCTTGCTCCTGGACTCTGACGGATCCATTCAAGCTCGCGAGCGAGTGTCTTCATCCGCTTTTCTTCGGCCCTCTCTTCGTTTTTCAGTCGTTGTTCTTTCTGTTCCAGCCAAGAGGAGTAATTCCCTTTCCAGGGAACACCATGACCCCGGTCGAGTTCTAAGATCCACTGCGCGACGTTGTTGAGGAAGTAACGATCATGGGTAACCGCGATTACTGTTCCGCGGTACTCTTGAAGGTGTCGTTCGAGGAAGAATACCGACTCAGCATCAAGATGGTTTGTCGGTTCATCGAGCAGTAGGATCTCCGGTTCTTCGAGAAGCAGTCGGCAGAGCGCCACACGACGTTTCTCGCCACCGGAAAGCGTTGACACTTTCGCCTCTTCGGGTGGGCAGCGAAGCGCCTGCATCGCGAGGTTCAGTTTGCTATCGAGCTCCCAAGCGTTGAGATGGTCGAGTTTCTCTTGCACTTCCGCCTGCCGCGCAATGACCTTCTCCATCTCATCGGCCGACAGCTCTTCGGCAAAACGAGCATTGATCTGTTCAAATTCTCGGAGCAGCCCAACAACCTCCTGACAGCCTTCTTCGACGACTTCGCGAACAGTTTTCGCTGGGTCAAGATGTGGTTCCTGCTCCAAGAGACCGATGCGATACTCCTTCTTGAAACTGATTTCACCGTTATGTTCCTGGTCACAGCCAGCGATAATTCGAAGGAGACTACTCTTCCCAGAACCATTGAGGCCGATGACTCCAATCTTCGCACCATAGAAAAATGAGAGGGAGATATCGCGAAGCACCTCTTTCTTTGGTGGGTAGACTTTTCCCACTCGAAACATCGAGAAGATAATTTCCTGAGCATCCGTTGCCATAGTATACAATATTCCGCAGCTAACATTTCCTCGGGTCAAGTGAGTGAGAACGCGAGTATAACAGAACTATGCACGTCCTCATAATTCACGGCGCATACGGGCATCCCGGTGAAAACTGGATCCCATGGCTCTCAACCAAACTCCAGGAGCAAGGTCACCAAGTCATCGTCCCGCACTTCCCTACACCGGAAGGGCAGACCCTGAACAGCTGGATTGAGGTAGTTGAGGAGCACTTTGAGGCGCTAAACTTTGGAAGAGATATGGTCGTCGTCGGCCATAGCATCGGAGGTGCTTTTGCTCTCCGCCTCGCTGAACGGGCTCTCGTACCTTTTCGCGGTACGTTTATTATTTCGGGGTTTGTCGGCGCCCTTCACCGCCCTGAATTCGACACGTTGAACGAGTCGTTCTTTGAGAGCACTTTTGATTGGGAACGAATTATCCAGTTTGCCGGGCAGATTTCTCTTTTCTATTCAACAAACGATCCGTACCTCTCGCAAAGTAAGGCTTCCGAGCTCGCCCAATGGCTTCGCATAACACCATTGGTCGTGGAAAACGCCGGGCATTTTAATGAAGCCGCCGGTTATCGAACCTTCCCCTTATTGCTTCAAGAGATTCAACAGCTTAATCCGGGTTAATTTATGTCGCGCGTGGGAAAAGAAAATAGCGAATTTTAGTTTACAGACGTGTCGTTGTAATCTCAGAATTATTTGTTAGTTTATCCGTCAAAGCTTGAGTTGTGAAACGCACCGAAAACTTACAGGACTTGAAGGAGACGAATCAGATGAAAAGATGCCACGTTATACTCTTTGCACTTGGAGTATTGCTGACTCTCCCCGCTTCGCTTTTTGCTGCCGACTATGAAGTTGATGCTGATCACACCAAGGTTGGCTTCAAAGTAAAACATCTTGGAATCAGTTCTGTCCCTGGAAGTTTTCAAACCGTCGCTGGCAAATTTTCATTTGATCCAAAGAACATCGCCGCGTCCTCAGCCGAGGCGACAATCACTGCAAAAACGATTGATACTGGGAATACGAAACGGGATGACCATCTCCGCTCGGCAGATTTTCTCAACGTGGAGAAGAACCCACAAATAAAGTTTGTGAGTCGTGAGGTTAAGGATATTAGCGGCAATAATTTTAAAGTGGTCGGTGACCTGACGATTAATGGTATTACGAAACCAGTCGAGCTCGACGTTGAATATGGCGGGAGCGCGACCGACCCATGGGGGAATGAGCGGGCAGCATTCTCGGCTACTGGCACAATCAAGCGAAAAGATTTTGGTATCACTTGGAATAAGGTGCTCGAGACCGGAGGCCTGGTGGTAGGCGAGGACGTAAAGATCTCGCTCGAAGTTGAGGGAATTCAGAAGAAAAGCGGAGTTTAATCTATTAGCCACAGCGCTCAGTTGAGACTCTTTGTTGCTATCCCACTGGGAGACGAAACGAAGGACCGACTGAGCGCAATCCAGCATAAGATAAGCTCAACCGATATTCGCTGGACCGCACGAGAACAGTTACACGTTACGCTTAAGTTCTTAGGCGAGTGTCGCGAGACGCAACTTCCCGATATCTGTCGAGCCACGCGAAGTGCTGCGGAATTGTTTCCGCCTTTTCAATGTAACCTGGAAGAGGTTGGCTGCTTTCCTCCAAACGGACCAGTGCGCATCATTTGGGTCGGTGTTCAAGGCGACGGCGACTCTCTCTCGCAACTCCATCGCGAAATCGAGGCGCGATTCGAAAAACTCGGCTTTGAGCGAGAGAACCGAATATACCATCCGCATGTGACTATCGGTCGAGTGAAGGAAGACCGATCTCGAGGAAAACTCCGTGGACTTATTACTCGTACCAGCGGAACCGAGTTGACTGAGCAGGTAACAGAATTCCATCTCATTCAATCAAAGGCTGCGCAAAGCGGGTCAAGATACGAACTGCTGGAGCGCTTTTCATTGAACCGATGAGTCGAGTCGTTACCGCTGAGACTCAAGAGTAAGGAGATAACGCTTTCGTGAAAGACCCGCGCTGTAACCACCAAGCTTCCCATTGCTTGCAATCACGCGGTGGCAGGGAACCACTAAACACACTGGGTTCTTCTTACACGCAGTGCCAACTGCACGAGCGGCGCCTGGTCGCTTAAGTTTTATTGCAAGCTGGCCATAACTTACTGGTGTGCCGGGCTTAATCCGTCGCATTTCGCGCCAGACCGCTTGCTCAAATGCCGTGCCACTCTTTGCTACCGGGAGCTTATTCAATGCGTTTGCGTCCCCCGCAAAATAACGCTTCAACTGCCGCGCCGCGAGGGTAAGGGTAGTCTTCCCCTTTTTCGTCTTTGTTCCGCTTTGCTCTTTTCGACGAGTATTTTCTTTCGGAGGTTGGTTCCGAAAACCACAGAAGACAAGTCCATCGTCAGAAGCTGATAGATAAATCTTTCCGATTGGCGAAGTGTAGGTTGCTCTCATCTTGTCCCTCCTTATACTAAATACTAACTGAAGGTAGCAAACGCCCGCTTAATCACGGCTTCTTGCTCAAGCGCGTGCGCTTTTGCTGAACCGGTAGCAGGGCTTGCGCTCTGCGAGCGGCGCACTGTGCTCACATTCCTATTTCCAGCGAGCCGCTCGAGGTGTGGCCGGATGTAGGAGAGTGCTCCCATGTTCGCTGGTTCTTCCTGAACCCAAGTGATGATCTTCGCCGAGGAGTATAGTTTGAGTGCTCGGTGAAGCTCCTCTTCTGGGAGTGGATAAAGCTGTTCCAAACGAATGATCGCAGTATTCGTATCGTTCTGTGCCGCACGTTCGGCGTGAAGCTCGTGCGAGATCTTTCCACTACAAACGAGTACACGTGTTGCCTCAGGCCGCTCTGGTTCGTAGATCACCGTTTCAAAGCTTCCATTGGTAAATTCTGAGAGTGGCGATTGCGCTGAGGCAGCGCGGAGCAAACTCTTCGGCGTAAACACGATGAGCGGCTTTCGCCACTTTCGAAGCGCTTGTCTCCGTAAGAGATGGAAGTATTGTGCAGCGGTGCTTGGATAACACACCTGAATATTGTCCTCGCCGGCGAGACTAAGGAAGCGCTCAATTCGCGCACTTGAATGTTCCGGCCCACGCCCCTCGAATCCGTGCGGCAACAGCAGCACTAAGCCAGAGAGAAGTCCCCACTTGTCTTCACCAGCACTGAGAAACTGATCAATGATTGTTTGCGCACCATTTACGAAATCACCAAACTGCGCCTCCCAACAGACAAGTGCTTCGGGGAAATCACGCGAAAATCCGTACTCAAACCCTACTGCTGCGGCCTCAGAGAGAATTGAATCAAAAATTTCAAACCACGCCTGCTTCGGATGAAGGTGCGCAAGCGGTGTATATTCGCCGCCAGTCTTCACGTCAATTAACACTGCATGACGATGGCTAAACGTTCCTCGTCTCGTGTCCTGTCCGGTGAGCCTCACCGGCACGCCTTCCCAGAGGAGGCTACCGATCGCAAGTGTCTCAGCCATTCCCCAGTCAATTGGCTTCTTCCCTTCTCCCATCTCCCGGCGAAGTTCGTAACCCTTCTTCAACTTCGGATGTGGATTGAAGTCCTTCGGGAGTTCGGTCAAACGCTTCGTTATCTCTAACAGCCGTTCCGCTGAACAGTTGGTGCTCACCTCCAGTGTTTTATCGTACCAGCCTCCGACAAATGGTTTCCAGTAGTCAGGAAGTATCGAGAATGACGGCTGCTGTGTCATACTCACCCCTCGATCACGTTCGGACGCAAGATGTGCGAGTATCTTCTCTTCCGTTGCGCTCAAGACGTCGGAAGATACACCAATGCGGTTTGCGTAACTCACATAGAGTGGAGGGTGCTTTGAGATCTTCGTGTAGAGGAGTGGTTGCGTCAACGTTGGGTCATCCCCTTCATTATGCCCATGACGGCGAAAACCGATCAGATCGATCACCACGTCGCTTGCAAACGTGGCGCGGTAATTCACCGCCATCTCGCCAACGCGAACAACGGCATCAGGGTCTTCCCCATTTACATGGAAAATCGGAATGGGTAACCGTTTCGCCAAATCCGATGCATAGCGCGTGGACTGAAATTCCTCGGGGGATTCGGTAAAGCCGATGAGGTTATTCACGATAACGTGGACGACGCCACCCACATCAAAGCCTTTGATATTGGAGAAATTAAGCGTTTCAGCGCAGATCCCCTGTCCAGCAAAAGCGGCATCTCCATGGAGGAGAACTGCGAGAACTTTGCCTTTCGTTTCATCCTTGAGTCGTAACTGTTTCGCCCGCACACGTCCAAGAATCACCGGATCAATTGCTTCGAGGTGACTTGGATTGGAAGCGAGATGAATGCGAACGGATTTTCCGTTCGCTGTTTGATATGTTCCGGTGGCGCCCTTATGATATTTTACATCACCTCGTCCAAGGGCGCTCTTTGGATCAACATCCTCAAAGCACGCGATGATATTCGCAAGCGGAGCGCCCGCGATGTAGGTCATCACCGCCAAGCGCGCACGATGGCTCATTCCAAAAACGATGTACTCGAATCCTTGGTCCGCCGCATGGGCGACGATTGAATCAAGGAGCGGAATCAGTGCCGCGATTCCTTCGATCGAAAACCGGGTCACACCAACGTAGCGACCATGGAGGAATCGTTCAAAGAGCTCCGCTGACTGAATTCGCTGGAGAATAAATTTTTGATCAACCGCGCTCGGTGCACGCTCCATCTGTTCGGCGATCCAAGCGACTCGGTCAGAGAGGTAGATATGCATGAACTCAACTCCGATTGAGCCGCAGTAGATTTGACGCCACTGCTTTGTCTCACTTGCCGAAAACCCATCAACTTCTGCATGGGTAAGCGGCGTAAGGCGCCCGAAGTTGTCCAGGTTCGCCTGGAGATAGCCCCAGCGGCGAAATGCCTCCCGAATTTTATCGGAATTCTGCGTTGACATTGGAGTCCAGTCGAGTTGAGCTAAATGCCCTCATCTTTTACTAAAAGCAGGGAAGAAACGAAACCCTAGGGCGACGCTATCATGCCTTGTCATTGCGAGGGAGCCTCCGGCGACCGCGGCAATCTCATACCAGGGAAATAGCAACGGCCACAGTGCTTGGAGATTGCTTCGCTGCGCTCGCAATGACAAGGTATTTGTAATGGCAGTGACCGATTGCATTTGTCTTAAACTCTGTGAAACTCCTGAAACTCTGTGTTCAACTCTCATAAATTAAGGTCAACCAGATGGACTTAAACCAACCTGGGATTATCGTGTTTGATACCGAAACGACCGGTACCGACATGGAACATGATCAACTCATCGAACTTACCGTGCAACAGGGCCTTAGCTCGGAAGCGCCTCAGCAAACATGGAGGATCAAGCCTTCGATTCCAGTTCCCCGAGAAGCGCAAGCAATCCATGGTATCTCAACGGAAGATTTAAAAGATTGCCCCCCATTTTCAGCACTTGCTGATCAGATTCGCGGTGCGTTTGCGATGCCACAGGTAATTATTGGCTACAATCTTGAGTTCGACTTAAAAATGCTCCAGCGAGAATTCGTCCGAAACGGGAAACCTCAGTTAGAGCTAGCTGACAAGCTGCTCGTCGATCCACTCCGGCTCTGGAGGCACTTTGAGCCAAGACGATTAGAGGATGCTTATCGTCGATTTGTCGGTGGCGAGCTCCCCTCGTTTCATTCCTCAGCAGTCGACGTTCGAGCTACAGCTCAGGTTTTCTGTGGCATGATGAACTTATTCCAAGCAACAGACTTTTCTTGGGATGAGCTTGCTTCACTCTCTAATCCCTATCGCCGCTCATGGATCGGGCCGAGTCATCACTTTCAGTGGCGGAGCGGCATTGCCATCATCGCGTTCGGGAAGCACAGTGGGAAAACACTCTCGCAACTCGCCCTTGAGGAGAATGGCGGATATCTCAGATGGATCGTCGAACGCGATTTCCCGGAGCACGTGAAGTCTGTTGCCGCCAAAGCGCTCGCTCTCTCAGGCGATGATTTCACGCAATGGCTTGAATCAAACTTTCAAAAGAGCAGCTAAGTAAATGTCGGTGGAGCCCAAGCATCGCCCTGAGTCATTGGACGCTGAGCGAACCGCTCTCCAGAAAACTCAACCAATTGAGTCGCTTCAGATTTCGGTTCGTCCGTTAGTTCGAAACGCATTCTTCGTGTTCATCCTCACATTCCTTTTTGCTGCCGCACCCCTTGATTCTTATCCGTTTGCATCGAAAGGAGAGGGTCGAGAGGCGCTCGTTGTTCGAAATATGGTCGAGCAGGATAATGCCATTTTGCCACTAAGAAACGGGAGCGAAATTCCATCGAAGCCACCGTTCTTCCACTGGATGGCAAACGGCATTGCGTGGTTTACTGGCGACCTAAATGAGTTTTCTATTCGTCTCCCTTCAGCTCTCGCTGCAGCGCTCTCCCTTGCGCTTTTCTTCCTCTACGTATCATCTCGCGCTGGCCAATCGATTGGTGCCTTAAGTGTGCTCATTACTGCTTCAGCCTTTGAGTGGAGTCGGTCCGCAAGTCTCGCGCGGGTGGATATGGTGTTCACCTTTTGGTTTGCGGTTATATTCGTCGCACTGAGCGCGAGCCTGAAACGGCTGAAGGCGGAGAGGAAGTTCTCTACGTCGACGATATCGATCCTTGGTGTAGCCCTTGGTTGCGGCGCACTTACGAAAGGTCCTGCCGCACTGATTATCCCGTGGATGATCCTTGGTCTTTATTTTCTAATCACCGAGCGAGATAAACCGCTGTGGCAACGAATACCGGTTCGGGCTTGCTTGCCTCCCTTTATCATCTCACTCGTCATTGCAACGCTCTGGTATGTCGCAGCGTATCACCAGAGTGGCAGCCGTTTTCTCGAAGTGCAGCTGGTTAAGGAGAATGCAGCGCGTATTACCGGTGCCGAGGAATATCAAGTTGGTCATGAGTCTCCTTTGTATGTCGGCTTTCTAGATTTGGTTATTGGATTCCTTCCCTGGAGCTTGCTGTTTCCTCTCCTCTTTACCAATCTCTGGAAGGAGCGTCGCAATTTACTGCTCGAAGATAACGACGCGAAGCTCTTTGCACTCCTCTGGGTGGCGACATTCCTCGGCATCATTTCCGTCGTTGTAAGCAAGCGACCTGTTTATTTCCTCCCCGCTTACCTCCCGCTCGCTTATCTCCTTGCAACGACTGTGGTGAATGTCACGCGGACGGCTTCCTTATATACTGTTTCGCGGCGTATGAGCGCGCTGCTCGTTGGAATTCTCGCCGTTGCATCTCTCCTTTCGACACTTAGCCTTGTCCTCCTACGCTATTCACATGGCGCGCAAAGTGCGCTTATCTCACGTCTTCCCAATGCAAGCGCTTATCAAGTGGAAACTGTGCTACGTGAGCTTACGAATCATGGATGGTGGATATTACCGTTGCTTGTCCTCTGTTCGCTTACAAACGTTTGGGTCGTGCGGGAACTTTGGCACGGACATGTTGTGAGAGCGGCGCTACACCTTGGAACAGTTACAGTGCTTGGTATTGCAATAATCGGCTACTCGATATTCCCGAAGGTTGCTCTCGCTAATTCTCCCCGTACTTTTCTTACGCAGGTAGCTGAACTTGTTCCCGACGGAGCATTTCTCTATGAGTACCGAAGCGAAAACTTCCCACTGATGTATTACTCCAAGTATCGCATTGAATTAATCACTGACCTTTCGACGCTACCGACAGCGCACGATGCCTACGTGGTGATACGGGAGGTAGACTACTTGCAGATACTCGCTCGGAACCCTACGGCCGAGCTTCTTATGCTTAGCTCGAATTACGCCTTTATCGGACGTGAAAAACTCGCGCTCGTTCGCTATCCTGGGTTAACTTGATCGGGCTACGGAGGCGCAACGCTCTTCAGCGGAGCAACGCTCCGCTGACCCGGATAGCCCCGTCGGCGTGATTGAACGCTATTTAAAAAGGTCTCACCTTTTCTTTCGAATTCAAATTGCCTAGCGTTTATGAGCGAACGATCGAATCCCACCATAGACGCTTTACCGGGTCCGCGGAGCGTTGCTCCGCATCATCCCTATCAGGAAAGACTCTTAAAGGTTCTTGGGATTTTGAGCAACCGCCTTTCCACCGTCGGGCTTGACGACGCAAACTGGTCGAGAAAGTGCTCGCGCATTTCTTTTGCGTAGGTCTGGATGTATTGTTCAAATAGAGGGCTATTTCGGACGTAGTAGTGCGTGGTGAAGCTAAAAGTGCCTTCCGTTGCTTCCACTTCAGGATAGAACTCTGCACGAATAAAGGCTGGGTGCTTGAGCACTTCCGGTATGTGCTCTTCTTTCATAAACGTGATCGCACGTGCTCCGTCGCCTGCGACAACGTTTACGGTAACCTCATAAATGAATTGTGCCTCGTCCATAGTATTCTCCTCCCTTCCTTTTTACCTCGACGGGTAGCGCGGCTCAAGTTCCGGTACTACGAGAGCCTTTGATCCCACGCTCAGAGAACCTCGCACCAGCCTTTTGCTGCTGTTCGCGGGCTTACTGCTCAACTGTCGTGGGTTTCGGTAATTGTCTGGTGGCATTTGATCTCTGGTGATTCCGTTCCCGAACCGGACGTGCGGAATTTCGGAACTGGCACAAGATCTGCATCTCTCCTCAATGAACACTTGGACGCTTAGAGGAAGCGAAGACGATGTCGAACACAGCAGTGCTACTAAGAGAGGAACTAAGCATCGGATGCGAGGGATTCTCGTTAGAGAAGTTCCGTCGCACGATCGCTGCAAATGAAGTTCTCCTCCTCGGCGCGTTTTTGATCTTACTCCAGGCTGCAGATGGAATTCTCACTCTGATTGGTGTTCAGCAATTCGGCACTTCAATGGAGGGGAATCTCCTCATTCGTAAACTAATGATTGTGTTCGGACACGGACCAGCTATTGCGATTGCAAAGAGTATTTGTATCGCAATCATTATTCGCCTCACCTTACTCGCACACCGTGTCTCGTGGGTGCGACAAGCAATGGGCGCGATTTGCTGCTTCTACCTCCTGGCAGCGATTTTCCCCTGGACTTATATCCTCGCTCATTAATCTGACCGGCGAAGCACTCGCCATCCGAGAAGTCCCCAACCAAGAATAAACGCAGTCCCGCCAAACGGCGTAACCATCGCAAATATCTTCTCACCAGTATTCGAGTAGAGGTAGAGGGATCCGGAGAACACGGTGATGCCAATGGAGTGGAGCAGGCATATCTGATTAGAATGTCTCACCGACATGAGTCCATTGGTTACAAACTGGGGGATGCAGAGCAACCCTAACCCATGGATGAAGTGATAGAAGACTGCCTTCTCGTACACTGCCATCTCAGTACTTGAGAGGCTCTCTCGAAGCCCATGAGCACCAAAGGCTCCGAGCATTACTGCAAGCGCAAGGAAAACTGCTCCAACCCCTTCCCAGCGGATTGTCATAACCCTAGGACTCTTCGGTAAGCGTTTCAATTATCATATCCGATAGATTCATCGCTTCCTCAGAGAACCCACTGAAGTAGCCGCGAATCGTTCTAAACTGATCGCTAAATGCTTTTCGATTCTTCTCTACCACTAATTTTCGAAGATCTTCGGCCGCGTCTACGAAATGCCGCAACACCTCATCGCTCCATGGATTCCTCATTTCAATTTCGGCGTACAATTCAGGCTCTTGTGCAAACAACCTGCCGATCGTGGTAAGCTCCAACCGATAGATCGGACTCGTAAAGGGAAGCGTATCTTCGACTGGCACGCCCGTTCGCTTCAATGCTTCGCCAGTGACGATGGTGCTAAAGTGAATCAACACCTGGATGAGCGCCATCATCCGGTCATGTTGTTTCGGCTCAGTTTCAATTAATTCAAAACCCATCCGACCAAGTTCGGTGCGAAACCAAGCGCTTCGATTCCCTGAACGAACCGGACAGAGAACTACTTTCTGCCGCCGGAAACTACGAACCGTCGGGCCAAACATTGGATGTAATCCAAGTGTTTCTCCAGGACAGCGTTCGCGAAAGACGTCGCAGATCTCTTCCTTCAAGCTATTGATATCACAGAGCAACGCATCTTGCCGAACGAGCGGCGAAATCGCCTCCGCAACTTGTGTTGCGGCCTCCATCGGTACGGCGAGTAAAATAATATCAGCCTCGCGAATGAGCTCCCCGCCAATCGCATCCCCCTTTTCAAGGATCTTCACCTGGAACCCTCGCTCTCGAAATGTTCGGGTGAAGAGTTGCCCCATTTTCCCGGCGCCACCTATGATAAGAAATTTTTGTTGGACCGTCCCCGCCGGCGATGGACTCAACCGTGCGCGCTCCTCTTGGAACGCGTGTGAGGCATCGAGGAGCGTGCTGAGGATCTTCCGCGCGACCGCCTTATCTAGGTGGAGAGTTTCAGCGATTTTTTCCACTCGCCGAAACATCGACTGCTCTCGACTCCGGTCAAAGAGGTTGACTCCTTCGCGTTGCTTTACTTCATGGATCTGTTGGACGATGTCCAAGCGTCGCTTGGCTAAGCGTAAGATCTCTTCATCGGCCTGATCTAAGCGTGCACGAAGCGTCGCAAGAGTTTCGTCGACCATTTACGTCTGAGCAGAGGACGGTTTAGCGGTAATCTTCACCTTGCCGTTTTCGAGTTGGATACTCTCGAGCTTTTTTAGGAAATCTGCGTTTTCCTTCTTATCATAAGCGTCCTTGCCGAAATTCTGGTTTCGCGCACGGGTGAGGATTTCTTCGGGCAATGGTTTTCCATTAAATTCAGCATCCTCAAGATAGACCTCGAGACGATCGTTCGCTAATCCGCCATTGAATGTTGCCCACCCGTTAATGTATCGCCCTTCATAACCAAAACTATCAAGCGGGAAGCTAATCTGTGCACGTAGCTTATTATCTTCAACTGTCAGATAGACCCGATCTTGTAACGTTGGCTCCTGCTTGATGAGCGCTGCGGTGAGCTCCTCACCAGAGAGGACGAGTGGGGCTCGCGTCTCTCCACGCTTCACACCGTCTACAAATTCTTTCACGTTCGCGAGTATTCGCTCCCCGTCGGCAGTGGCAAGATTCATTTTTGGCAGATCCATTGGAGCCGTCACGGTATAGGTATCAACAACCTTGTTTAAGGCGTACTTCGCCCCAAAGAAGAGCGCCACAATCGCACCGACAATGACGATGATTAGGGTAAGACAGCCCCACCAGAAACAGCCATGTCCTTCTTTTTCACTCTGCGGTGTTACGCCGTAACGTTGTTGGTCCATGTTCTATCCTTCAGTAACCGTTCACAATTTTCCGCACTCTTCGTTGGAAAGACCCGGGTAAGGGCCTCGTTTACAACCCAGTAAAGTCGGCCCTTACCCAGGTCTTTCCGCCTCGATTACGGAAGAATTCTGAACGGTTACGGCTTTTCTCTCCTCTGCATCGCGAACGATAACTCATTTTAACAGTCCGCGTTCAATCAGCCGAGCGGCCCGTAAAATACCAATTATCGAGAGCGAGTCTTTAATCTCCCCATCATCGACCATCTTGAGTGCAGTTTCAAAGGATATTTTTTTTACGGCAAGGACCTCGGTTCCGTCAGGCTTGCGCTCGGTTTCAACGAGTTCCTGAGCAATATATAACATCCCTACTTCCGCAGAATAGCAATTACTGAGGTGGAGCTCGAGGCCGAGTTGCTCCCAATGTTTCGCGATGAGTCCTGCTTCCTCCGCGAGCTCTCGTTTAGCCGCCGCAAGCGGATCCTCATCCTTGTCCGCGCCGCCTTCAATGATCTCCCAGGAATACATCTCGGTAGGATATCGATATTGACCTACGAGGTAAATTTCACGCTTCGGTGTAAGGGCGACAACACCAGTCGCGACCCTTGTCTCGACAACGCCGTATATTCCCGGCGCACCGTCCGGTCGAATGACACTATCCTCGCGCAACCGAATCCAGTCGTTCTCATAAATCGTGCGGCTGTTTAACGTCTTCCACGGATTGACTTCAGACACGAGCAACTCCTAATAGAATGAAGGATACCCATTCACGGTCGAAAAAAGCTTGATTACTTCTTGTCATTGCGAGGGAGCGCTAGCGACCGCGGCAATCTCACACCGAGGGAATAGCGACCACCACAGTGGGTTGAGATTGCTTCGCTGCGCCCTGAACCTAAGCGAAGCGCATGGTTTAGGGCTGCGCTCGCAATGACAAAGAGTGATTAGAATCTTCTCAACCGTGATCGGACAGAACGGGTATATATAGCATTTCACAAGGTTTGGCGATAAATATAGAGCAGGAGGTCGATGGTTATAGCCCAGTTCCCGCCACTTGAATCAGCTGACCACAATGGCCTGCTTGCTGTCGGCGGGGATCTCGAAGTCGAATCGTTGATCCTCGCTTATCGAAGTGGGATCTTCCCCTGGCCAGTGTATCAGGACGGGCCTATTCCCTGGTTCGCACCGCCAAAGCGCGCCGTTCTTTTTCTCAAGGATTTTCACGTTCCACGGAGTTTACGAAGACTCCGAACGAAAATGACCTACAGCTTCGCTTTCAATCGAGATTTCTCACAGGTGATCCGCCAATGTTCTAGCGTCGGCAACCGCTCAGAAGGTGAACGAACCTGGATCACGCCACAGGTTATCGCTGCATACACTGAACTCCATCGCCTCGGTTATTGTCATAGCGTTGAATGTTACGATGGATCGGAACTCATCGGAGGCCTCTATGGTGTTTCAATCGGATTAATGTTTGCCGGGGAATCGATGTTTCACAAACAAGAGAATGCCTCGAAACTCTGCCTCTGCGCACTGGTCGATCATCTCCGAGAGAGAGAGGTGGAATGGATTGATTGTCAACAGATGACTCCGCTGTTCGAAAGCTTTGGTGCAGTAGAGATTGAGCGAGCGGAATTTATGAAACTTCTCGAGCCGGCCGTAAATACAAATGTTAAGTTATTCAACTGAGGTGTAGTATGAACGCGACCGTATCACGCACTCTTCTCCTCCTTGGCTTCATCGCACTCGGCAGCATCATCAGTGCATGCGAAGAACAGAAACTCCCCCAGCGAAGCTATAGCAACGAAGTAAGTCAAATTTGGGAAGGTCCGAAAGGTAAAGCGCGAGATGTGGAACGCCGATTGGGTGAGCAACAGGATGAAGTTAATAAGCAGCTGGAGGAGCTTGAGGAGTAATGGCTCAATTGCCGCAACTTAATAATGCCAGCTAGGAGTTTTTTGTCGATGGATAAGTTGCGAGGATAAGCTCAAGCTCATGTCGAAGTTCAAGGCTAAGTCGAGGTCTACGTCTAAGGCGAAGTATTGAGTCCCAATTTCAGTCGGTGACGGCTGCGGAAGCGATTAACCTTAGTCTTAGCCTTTGACTTTGACTTCTACTTGAACTTCCGCGTGGACTTGAGCTTGAACTGCACGCTTAAGCTTCGACGATATACTTCCCACCATCGAATGGGTCTACTGATTCTCATAACCCTGCACCGCGTCTTCCAGTACTACCAGTTCTACCCGGGCTTGTTTGAAGATATCACGGGTATCTTGACCTGCATGATAGCGGCGACGGCAGACGACCCGCTTGATGCCAACACTGACAATCAGCATCGCGCAAACGCGACAGGGCTCCATTGTCGCATACAGTGTTGCTCCATCGATTGAAATTCCACTTCGTGCAGCTTGGCAGATCGCGTTTTGTTCCGCATGAACGGTGCGAACACAGTGTTGGCGCGTGTTTCCATCTTCGTCGATCACCTTTCTCATGAGGTGGCCGACATCATCGCAATGGGCCAAACCCGGGGGAGAGCCGACATAGCCCGTACAGAGCACCCGCTCCCCTTTTGCAACGACACAACCGCTCTTTCCGCGGTCACAGGTTGCACGAGTGGCAACATGGTCAATGAGACCTAAGAAATATTCATCCCAACTCGGGCGGTGTGTAGAGCCGACCAACGAAAGATTCAAACCCTATCCGGATGAATTTGAAGGGAGGTCTCGTGCCATGACAGTCTTTCGACCATCGTTCTTTGCGTTTTGAATGGCTGAGTTACAGAGATCTCGAATCTGATCGGAAAGGGCATCCATGAGATTGCTCGAGGTATTCAAGCCGGACTGCTCCTTGATGTACCTCTTCAATTTGGAAACAACTACTAACGTCTCTTTACTCCCTGCTGGCGTATCCATGTTTCGCCTCTTAATCGCTGTTAACAATGCGCAAAAGTTGTGAATCCAAACCCAAGTCTTGCAAGCAGCGGTGGAACGAATTGATATCGTTCCCCTAGTAAATGCTGCCTCACGGCTGGGCAAACCATTAATCATAGTTCCGCCCCAAATGTAAAGAAGTCTAGGGCACTCTTAAACGAGTTCAACACCTTGGCACTGGGCATATTCGCACGCCCCTTAGTGTTGTGGATACCCTCGTAGCTCTTGCGGGAGTAGGCCCTTACTGGGTTGAACGGGCAGCTCTACGTTTATATTGAACGAGTGTCGCATGGAGCGATTCGGCGGCTAGTCCATGGAGCAACAACCGGTAACCGGCCTGTAACGTGGAGAGGGGGATGAGTGGATGCTTATTATTCACGAGACCCAGGTAGCCATTGTCTCCGATGAGACGGGAGGCATAGATCGCGACCGTCTCATCGAGTTGCAGTGAATTACACGCGCGCCAGAAATCACTATCAGTGAGGAATAATTGGTAGAGTGGTGTGTAGACTTCAATCGCTGTCTCCAAATCTACAACATTCGTCCAGCGACAAGGCAAATCTTCGATTCCAAATGAACCGTCGGTGATCGGAGAAAAATCGAGTGAACTCTGCTTCCCTATCTCGATTCCCTTCTCTTCAAGCTCCTTATTGAAGCGAATAAGAAAATTATAAATATTGAGATCATGCTGGAGAAAAACATTGTTCCGGAGAGCTTCAAGTGTCCGTGGTCGAAGCGGGTTGAGAGGGATGTTAATGCTGGGGGTATTCTTCGCGATGAACTCCAATATCTCTGAGCCGATATGGAAGTGGCGAAGGATGAGCATATTCGCCTCTGGTAACACGCACCGCTTCAACCCTCGATAGATAAGCTCGTGGAGAAGCGGTGATGAGGTGAATCGCTTCGGCACAACAACCTTAATCACTTGGATCATTGCAATAGCTAATCGCGCGAGCGGTCGGACAAGTGGTAAGAGAAACTGTCGGGACTTTGAGCTACCATTTCGGAGCAACGCGCCCTTCACTTCGCGGCTTAGGGGAAGGCTCTTGTCCAGGTAGAGCGCAAGCCACGGATTGGGGTCAGCTGGATCGTGCTCCGTCTCCTCAAAGGTTCGCTCGACGTCAGTTGCTACCGTCATAAATCCTCCGAATAAAAAGTCTGCTTTTGGCCGATCTCGGTTGACCTCGCCTCAAAATCAGATTTTTTAGATGCGTACATAAACTCATCATCAGACGTTGTCCAACTCTTCCAGTTGGAGCAGATAGAGTCGCGCCACGACTTTTGCGGTGCGGACGGTTTCGCACACGAGTTCTGGGGTGAGAATCCCCGACTCGAGGATCAGGTCCAACCGTTTGAAGTGCTCCACATCACTCTCCGAATGGTAGAGGAAAAAGGAGACCTGCTCGTCGTTAAGGCTAAGTTGATCGCGAATCATTTCACCCCAGGACTTCGCGACGCGTTGGCCCAATCCTTCGATGATAAACATTGCGCCAAACAAGTCAAAGGGATTGTCTTGGCTAGCTCGATGGAGGATGAATGCGGAGAGGGCTTCACTGCCGATGTTCTTTCGACCAGAAGAGAGCGCCGTTACATCACCGCCCACCGAAGCATAGTTTCGGTCCAACATCTCATAGTCTCTGTGCTCCTCGCTCGTGTGACTAATGAAGGCACTCCGAAGTGGGAAGTATCTCGCCTCGATACTCGAGGCAGCACGTGAGATCCAACGCGAGCCATCGATCACCTGCTGGCGAAGGTTGAACAACAGGCGCTGATAGTCCTCGATCGTAAATTCCCCCGTGTAGAGTTTGGCAACGATCGGGACATTTCGGAGCTTACGGTCGAAATCAAACCAGACCGTTCCAAGCTTTTGAACCAGTTCGCCAACAAGGCCATCTGCGGTCGTAAGAAGCGTCGGCGCTTGAAATGGCGCTCCGTTATTCGCTTCAACTGACTCTTGTGCTTGTGGCTTCTCTTCCCCCGCTGGAACCTCCCCAACTACCGTCATAAGCATGTAGGCAAATGTATAGCGGCCACTTTCGGGGACAATACAGAGTAATTTCTCGCCCGATTTTACTCGATTCTCGTTCAGTAACTCCTCGAGCATGAGAAACATCGATGCCGATCCAACATTCCCTTTCGTTTGAAGATTAGAGAACCACCGCTCCGAATCGATATTGATCCCTGCCTTTTTTGCCAGTGCAAACGCCTCTTCGCGCAACAGGTCCGATGAGTAATGGGCGACAAGCCAATCGAGATCAAGAGGATTGAGCCGACCTTGTCGCGTAAGCTCTCGAACCCCTTCCACAGTGTGCGCGACTACGTCCCGGAGTTGACGCACATCTTGGCGTAAGTTGAGCGCTCCTGCATCCGCGGCCTGATGGTAACTTGGATAATCGAGCCAACTAAATGGAATCTTCCCCTGCTCATCCCGTATCGGGCCAACATACATGCAAACATCTCGCTCGCCTGCTCGCGAAATAAGCTCAATCCACTCGATTCGAAAGGATAGTCCTCGGCTTGATGCCTGTGGCTCAATGATCGCAGCCGCGGCCCCATCGGAAAGCATCCAGCGGAGAAATTCAGTATCGAACGGGAGTCCCTCCGTTTCCAGCTGGGCTTCGAAACGACTCGCTTTAAACAATCGACTGGCGAATTCACTCCCACAAACGACTGCGCGCTTCTTCCCCCCAGCGATGGTCTGAAGGACGCATGACTTCAACGCGGCCATACTGCTCGCACACACCCCATGAAACGTCGCAATCTCACAAGCCGGCAAACCGAGCTCCCCATGGACCATGCTCGCAAACCCCGGAAGCGGAAAGTCTCCCTGACTTGTCGCCGCTGCGAGATAGTCTACCTGCCCTTGCCCACCATCAAGTCTGTCGAAAGCATCGCGAACCGCGTTCGCAGCCATCTCGGCATTACTGAATAACGAACGTTGAGATTTATCCAACGCATAATAACGCGCGCGAATGCCGTTCTGCTTCAAAATACGTTCGCGTATCTTGGAACTCTTCCCATGAATCTTTCCGAGGTAATCTTCCATCTCATCGTTCGCGATCGGATCTCCCGGGAGAAATTTCCCCAGGGCTGTGATGTATGCTGCATTCATTTCACTCATCCCTCCTGCTGTGAATCAAGACGTGTGCTCGAGAGCCGGTCAAACCAACTAAGGAGAAAGCCGAAGTTTCCGCTGGCGCGCCGATGATGGAGCGAATGTTCTCCGCTCGCGGTCATGCGTCCACGCGTAAATGAGTAGTTTGAATGACCAATAGAGTTTCCAACGATACTCATCAGTGGAAGCGCAAGGAGCGCATGAATCGAAAAATGATGCGCCAACATCGCAAGGACCATCACACTCCCAAGCAATGTCGCTTCCGCCCAGTGGAAACTAAAGGTGGAAAATGGCGTTGGTACTATCGAGTGATGGTGAATGCGATGGATGTGTCGGAGGAGCCAGGGCGTGTGGAGTAATCGGTGGCAGAGATAAAAATGGAGCTCATTCCAAAGGAACAGGACGAAAATTTCTGGCAACCAAGTTGAGGGTGACGCTTCCCAAACGAGCGAGATCTCCCCTTTTCGGTGGAGGAAGTACATCAGGACGCCGTATCCGGCGAAGATCGTGATCGAACTTAAGGAATGGAGAATTTCAAACCGAACCTGATTGGGTTTGAGTGGACGGTTGTCAATCACGTGGCCGAAATGAAAATGGGGAAAAATGTAGCGGGTAAAGAACAACGAAAGCACAGCGGAACCAAAGTAGAGCAGAGCAAAAAACAGCCAAGCACCGAGAAAGATCGCTAGCGGTCCGTTGTTACCTAAATACTGTAACAGCGAGATGAATGCAGCCATAGAGAAAATGTAGCGTAAGCGCAGATCGAAAGCGAGGAGAAAGTTGTTACAAAGTAATAACTACCTACCCTCTGCTGCTCTGGTGCTCCGGTGCTCTGTGCATTTTTTTGCGCACCATTACAACCGATTGCTTAGGCATATGCAAGCGTCACTAACACCTCAAGCGATTAAAAAAAATCACAGAGCAGCAGAGCAGGTGAGCAACAGAGGGTTTGTGGTTGGATCTGTTATTTCGCCTGCTTTGACTTAGAGCTATAATCATAGGACAATAGCGTGCTTTCGAAATCGCGAGGGGCATGCAGTGAATCAAACATGCAAAGCCTGTAACACGGCATTTGACATTACCGAACTCGACCAGCGATTCCTCGATAAGTTTGAAGTGCCGCCTCCCACTCACTGCCCCTCCTGCCGCCACCGCCGACGACTCGCCTTTAACAATGAGCTAAATCTGTACTGGCGAACCTGTGACAAGACGGGGGACAAGATTCTCTCCAATATTTCCCCGGAGAAATCACACGTCGTGTACAAGCCGCAAGTGTGGTGGGGAGATAAATGGGACGCGCTTGAGTATGGTCGTGATTTCGACTTCAACCGGCCGTTCTTTGAACAGTTTCACGAACTCTCTCGTTCGGTCCCCCATGTGTCGGTTCAGAATAACTATCTCCTAGATGAAAACGCGGAGTACACGAACTATGCGGGGAGCAGCAAGAACTGCTACCTAATTTTTCACGCTGACTTTAACCGTGATTGCTACTACGGGTATGGGGTGAAGAAATGTGAGAGCTGCGTTGATGTCGCTTACGTTTTTGACTCCGAACTACTCTACGAATGTATCGATTGTCGGAATTGTTACAACGTGCGCTTCTCGCAGAACTGTCTTAACTGCTCGGATAGCAACTTCTTACGCGATTGCATCGGCTGTAAGAACTGCTTCGGGTGTAAGAATCTTCATCAGAAAGAGTATTACATCTTCAATGTTCAACACAGTCGACAAGATTACGAACGAATTGTTCGAGATTTTGGGCTCACTTCACGAAACAACATTATCAAACTCGAGCAGCGTTTCATCGAGTTTTGCAGATCCCTCCCTCACCGATACCTTCGCACCATTCAAACGGAGAATTCATTCGGCGATCAGCTCTTCAATTGCCGTGATGTCACCGAGAGCTTTGATGTGGCAGACATGCGTGATGGGCGCTACTGCTACCAAATCTATAACGGGGCACACGACTGTATGGATATGTATCAGTTCGGTCTCGGTGCCGAACTCGTCTATGAAGGCTCGATCATCGGTTATAACTGTCATTTCATTCGGTTCTGCCACATGTGTAACGAGCAGGTGGCTGACCTTACCTATTGCCAGGATTGTTACCACGCCCATGATTTATTCGGCTGTTTTGGCCTCCGTCACAAATCGTTTTGCATTCTCAATCAGCAATACTCGGAGCACGAATATCATGAGCTCAGGGAGCGACTCATCTCGCATATGAAGAAGACTGGTGAGTGGGGAGAGTTTTTCCCCATGTCGATCTCGCCATTTGCCTACAATGAAACGACCGCCTTCGATTACTTTCCGGTAACTCGCGCCGAAGCGTTGAAGAGTGGACTAAAGTGGAAGGATGATCTCGATTCAGATACGGTTGCAAGCGAGCTAGCTTCCGTCCCGGACGATATCACGAACGTCACTCCGGAAATTCTTAAGCAATCGTTTCGCTGTGAGGTGTCAGGGAAAAGCTATCGCATCATTCAGCCGGAGCTTGCATTTTATCAAAAGCAAGGCATCCCACCTCCACGGCGTTGTTTCCGAGAGCGACACGACGCGAGACGTCTACGGAAGAATCCGAGGCAGCTTCGCCACGCTCAGTGTGATAAGTGTAAGAAAAATATCGTTACTTCTTACCAAGAGCAGCCACGAGTATCGATCTTCTGTGAGTCCTGTTATCAGGGCGCTTTCATTTAGCGTTGCTCCACCACGATTCAGCAAGATCAGACTCGCTTGCACTCTCCACGAAATAGTATTAGCTAAAAGAGTCTCGCACAGAAGTTCGAAGTTCTCTTTATATTTAGCCGCCTGCCTTGAGTAGAGAGTCGCTACCCGCAACCGCGCGGGAGCACTTTGGTTTCCGGCAATTGCAAGGGAGGCGATCGCCGGAGATCAGAGTGGGGAAGGTCCTCTGCGACCGATTGGAGGATTTGATGAAACAGCGAAGGGTTTTAATGACGCATGTCTTTTTTGTGAGCGTACTCTGTATTGCAGCTCTCGCGGGCAACGGGCTGCAAGCTTTCGCCGCCGATGAAGCGGTGAAGGGACTGCCTGAAAGTGATGGCGGTGACCGAAGATTTGCCTGGGTTCGAATTGGCGACGCGAAGCGCGCGCTCGTCGTCAATGGCAATACGGTCCTGTTCGATCGAAACGGCGACGGCGACGTGTCCGCTGCCAACGAAGCGGCGACGGCCGTGGTCGAGAAACGCGAAGCGCCACTATTTCGCAACCGGCCGACAGCGCTCGCGACCATAGGCGCTTTGGACGGCTCGATCAAGGAACTCAACGTCCAGTGGGATCCAACGACCGAGATTCCGGGGGTGTTTGTCTTCACTGGCAACGGCGAACAACAACTGGAACTCGCCTTTTGCCCATTCGCTCCAAAACCGGATTCGGCACCGTTGCTTTGGTTCGGATCGAATGAGCGAGTGTTCGCGGTCTTTGGCGAGCCGTTTACGGCTCACCGAGCGCTTGGGCATGATCAGCCGACGCTCGTTGTCCGGATCGGACGGTTCGGAAGCGAAGGCGTTTTCGTTTCACAGTGGCATACGCAGCTCGCAACCGACAAAAATCCAAAGGCGACAATCACCTACAACCCCGGAACGCCAGAGGAACAAAAAGTCGATGTTGTGCTGCTGCATCGATGCTGAGGGTCGCAGTTTTCAGCGGACACCGGTGGTGTCCCAGGAAAACCGTTCGATGCGATCGTTCGCGTGACCTTTAATGATGCTCCGCCAGGGTGGGAAGTACCCCCCTCGGAGTTCAAGATTCACGTGAAATAAGCAACGTTCGTGACCCAACTAACCAAGGAGGCACCTTCCCCACTCCGCCTCCTTCAGCCTCAACCAGCCGCGAAATATTAGGAAAATATTAGGACACCCACCAACTTTCTCAGCAAAAAATGTCATAATTACAATGCCTTAGGTTCCATTGCTCGTGAGAAGAATGGTGGGTGTCCTAGACTTGTGACTTGTCCATCGCGTTAGAAAATCGTGATGAATCTAGTCATTCAAACGCAACAGCAATCGTTCCTTGTCCCGCGGATCGGACATGCGCCCGCCTTCGAAGAGGGTACTCACCGAAGCACGAAATTCTTCTGGCTGGGCATCATACCAGTCCCTTCGTACAAGATAGTACTCATCGCGCTCGAAAGGTAAATCAGGATTGTGCACCGTGAGTTTTCCCGGGTAGTAGAAGATGATCGTATCGAACGACTCATCGAGCAAATACTTAACGACACGGACGACTTTCTCCGACGGCACGAGGGTGGCCACATTTTTTGAAACTTGGTCGTAGCTGTGCGTTACTCCCTTCGTCCCCTGGAGAACATTAACGATTACGACAAACACAAGTAATAGGGCGCAAGTTGCAGCATAGAGGAGATACTCGGGACGTTCCCGCGACTTGGCTCGCCGAAAGAGTAATACCACGAGTGCGTTCAATACGACGAAATAGCTCACGACAGCGAGCGGACCGCGCGAAATAGCTTTGGGGAGCGATACCAAATACGTTGTTAACCTACTCGTTGGTTCGGAGATAAACCAGGCGCCGAGATAAGCTCCACCAACAAAGATAAGAAACAGGCTCATCGTCCCAAGCCAGACCCAGAAGAAAAATCTCTGAATTTGTGGATTGAAGACTTTTTGTAGCAGTGAGCTCCGATGCCACTCGGCGGCAAGATATGGAAGGCCAACCGCGAGTGTCAGCGTTACTCCTGGGAGCGTGGGAAGGAGGTAGGCACGGCGCTTCCCTGAGGAGAGGCTAAAGAATACGACACAGCTAATCGTCCAGATCAATCCGGACACCACCGCAAGTCGTTCGACTGGAACCTCTGGGAGAACTGAAGCAGGGAGCGCGCGAATTCGCTTGCTCAAAAGCGCACCAGCAATGAGGAGCAGGAGGAATCCACCAAAAACAAACGACCAGGGGGCTCCGTGGAGCCAGAAATGGGCGAGGTAGAACCAAACTGGCTTCTGTGTGATCCCCTCACCACCAACAAAACGATTAATGTTTTCGAAAAAAATTTGCCGCCAGAGGAAACTCTCTGAGCCCTTGAGCGTCGCTGCGATGTACCACGGGACAGCAATGACGAGTGACGCAAACCAGCCGATTCGAGTGACAGCCCACAGTCCGCGGAATCCTCCGTAGAAGAAGGCGATCGCTCCAACAACAAGCACGGGAAGCACCAAGCCTAGTGGACCCTTCGCCAGCACGGCGAGCCCAGCGAGGATTCCAACTGTAAGATACGTTTTGCCAGGGATGGTTGAGAGTAGTGTACCGTTTAGTGAGCGCCCACTGAGACGTACTGCTTTGAGCGCCTCTCCCAGCCAAACTAAAATTGAAGCTGAAACAAAAAATGTGAACACCATATCTACTCGCCCGTCAGACGACATACGAATGATTCCATAGCTGGTGCTAAAGATCAGAAATGCGAGCACCCCACTCATCGTTCCAGCGAATTCCGCGATGATGCTCACGAGTACCAGGGTAGTGAGTGCGCCGCTTACAGCGGAGGGTAGCCGAAGTCCAAACTCATCAAAGACTCCTCTCGCCTTGGCAAAGAGAAAAGCAATCCAATGGAAGAGCACAGGCTTCGATGGAATTGTTTCCCCATGACGGAGCGGAAGGATCACCTCGCCGGTTTCAAGCATCTGTTGGATGACTGCTCCTTCACGTGCCTCTGACATTTGAAACACGAGCACGAAATCAAGCAGTGGAAGAGTTAAAATAAGGAAGAAGCACGCAGCAATAATGCCAAGCATAAGTGCGCGGAGTGGTTTGCTTGTCAAAACGTAACCGTTCACAATTGAGAAAACTCTAATAACTTCTTGTCATTGCGAGCGAAGGGAAGCAATCTCATACCACTTCGGTGTGCCCATTCCCTCGGTATGAGATTGCCGCGGTCGCTGCGCCCTGAACCATGCGCTTCGCTTAGGTTCAGGGCTGCGCTCCCTCGCAATGACAAGGAGTAGCCAAGAAGGCCATGCTGTAGCCGGTCCTTGTAGCCAGGTAGAATATTAAGGTAGTTGTAAGAAAACTTCGAGCGAAAGTTCAGTCGTTTTGGAGAAAGATCAGGTGCGAAACAAAGTTGAATTACTCTCGCGCACACCGGTATTTAGTGGGAAAATTTTCGAGGTGGTAAGAGACAGCGTTCGACTTCCAAACGATAAGGTAGTCGAACGAGCTGTAGTGAGACATCCCGGCGCAGTGATCGTTCTCCCCAAACTCGGCTCGGGGATATTGCTCCTTATCGAACAGTATCGGCACGCCGTTGGCACCTCACTTCTTGAATTCCCTGCCGGAACGCTCGAACCAAACGAAACTCCCCTCGTCTGTGCGAAACGCGAAATTATCGAGGAAACTGGTTATCAAGCAGCGAGCTGGACGGAATTGGGTGTATTCTATCCAGCTCCTGGATTCTGTAGCGAACTTCAACACGGCTACCTTGCAACCGAACTCTCATTGGCTCAAGCGGTTGCCGACGAAGATGAGATTATTGAAGTATGTCAAATGTCGATCGATGAAGTCGAGAACGCGATACGAACCGGTCAGCTAAACGACACAAAATCAATCGCGCTCTTCACTCGCGCAAAATTAATCGGATTACTTAGTGAAGAGTAAATGCGATGGCCGTCCTAACACATATCGGAGTAGCACTCGGGGGGCATCGTTACACAGCAGGAGAAATTGAAAGTGGCGCAGCACAGTGGCTAGCTTCTGATCCAGAACTACTCCAACTCTTCCTTCGTTATCTCCATTCATCCCTCGCGCAACATCGACATTACTCGCTAACGATCGAGGAACTCCTCACTCTCGGCGGGATGGCGTCCCGTGCTGCAATATTTGAGGCCCGCGCGACAGAACTTGCTCGAGAAGCTATCAGCCGATGTCTCGAAACAAGCCACCTGCCTCCAATAAGCATTCGAGGACTGATCACGACCTCGTGCTCTCTGCCCGCAATCCCGGCCCTTGATACTGCACTGATTCCATCGCTCAAGATGAACGGGACGATGCTTCGCGTTCCGATCTTTCAACATGGTTGTGCTGGGGGCGTCGCCGGACTCGCCCTGGCAAGCAAGCTCTCGATGAGCTGCTCTCCGGTGTTTCTTGTTTCTGTGGAGCAGTGTACCTTGGGTTTCCAACCGCGTGATCTACGACGATCTCAGCTTGTCGGTGCCGCCCTGTTTAGTGATGGCGCTGGATGTGCAGTAATTGAGACCCAAGGTCCCGGACTACAATTTGTTGATAGCCAGTCGTTCTTGCTCCCGAATACGCGTCACCTGATGGGCTATGATATCTGGGATGACGGATTCCATCTCCGACTTGATCGAGATCTCCCCGCAGCACTCTCTGACTATATCGGCGGAGTCGTGAGCGAATTTCTTGGTCGCAACAAACTTGTTGAGCGAGACATTGAGTGGTGGTTGTTTCATCCTGGTGGGATAAAGATCCTCGATCTCCTCGAAGCGACCTTTGCGCTCGGTCGGGGGCAGTGTAAGTGGGCACGATACGTACTCGAACATTTTGGGAATATGTCTTCAGCTTCGATACTTTTCGTGCTCAATGAATTTCTAAAAGAGAAGCACAATTCTGGTCATGTGCTCGTGATTGGGATCGGACCGGGTCTTACCATTGAAACCATTCTTTTTCGGCATCAGTAACAATCGCTTCCAACGACTTTCGAAACAAGCAACCGTTCACTGGACTCAGGCCAGTATGTTTAAAGCACAGAGCACCGGAGCAACAGAGCAACAGAGGGGAAAATCCAATTTCTCTGTTGCTCTGCTGCTCCGGTGCTCTGTGCTAAATTTAAGCGTTGGAAGTTACTGATATCTTTGGCTTTATCGCCCTTGTAAGCGGCAACTTCGGCGCTAAGTTCAAGCGCTATCCGTCCGATAATATTTAAAGAAGGCGGGGACGCATAGTAATCCAAAAAGGCTTCATGGAATCTTTTCAATCTGGCGAGACGCCTGGGCGCACTACGCTGTGCGAGAGCATTGATGCGACACGTCTTTCCTCCGTTGCGTCATCGAATGGCGATCATTTCGCGATCACCGATCAAACAACAGCGCAAAAGTCATCCTCCATTCAAATCGACTGGAGAATTCGCAAATACGAAGTCGTTCTCCTGATGTATGCTGTGGTTTGCGTTCCGCTGATTAGTGGGAAGCTACCGTTTAGTCCAGAGCTTGCCGGTTATTTTTTCCTTCGGGTATTTACATATACCGCGGCAGTGTATGCCATCGCATGTATCATTATCGCTGGAAGGTTTATTCGTTGGTGGCTTACTCGAACTTCGGGAGCATCCGAGCTTCACTCAAAGCTCCGCCTCTTCGTGCCCTACTTTACGGTAAATTTCTTGTTGCTTACTCTTCGAAGAGGCACTGCCATTCTCGGTGTACTGTACTTGTTCCTCCATTTGAAGCACGTTATTCTCTTTATACACTTCAATAACTTTGACCTCACATTCTGGAATCTTGACCGGACGATTCACTTTGGTATCCAGCCTAATATTTGGTTGCTCGAACGCTACGGCTCGAACTTTGATTTCGCAACTCTCTTCGATCAGGTCTACAAATGGTACTTCAAATATCTCATTCTCGTTTCAATCTTCTTTCTGCTCGAGATAAGAGGAAGGGAACTTACCGAAAAATTCTTCCTCGCCTACACCCTGTTATGGGGTATCGGTGGGCTCTCCTATCTCATCATGCCAACGGACGGGCCGTGCTATGCGATACTTGGCCCGCATTCTGTTCCCAAAGAGGAACAGCAGCACGTTTTTTCGTTCCCAGTCACCTCTGAAGTACCTGCGAGCTACGTGAAAGCGTATAATGATAGCAGAATTTGGATTGCTAAAGTGTATCAGGAGAAACTCTGGCATCATCGCCATCGCTTCTTAGCTGGGAAGGAATTACCTGGAGATTTTTATGGAATTGCCGCGATGCCAAGTCTCCACGTAGCTGCAGTGACGATGGTCGCGATTTTTCTGTTCACTGCGTCACCTCCAGCAGGATTTTTTGCGATAATTTTTGCGGTAATGGTATTCATTGGGTCGGTCTTTCTCCAATGGCATTATGCTATCGACGGGTATGTGGGAATACTGCTTGCGATTTCTGTGTCGTGGGTTAGTTTGAAGTGGGGGGGAAGCTGTTGGTCGAAAAAGTCCGCACACCTTGTTTCAGACTAATAATCACCCAGTGGTTTCCTCAGAGCGCGCTCGCAAGCGCTGTTCTGCTCCTCCTCCTCTTTCCTATCGCGCTCGCCAACGTGACGAGTTCTCTCTTCACGGTCGTATGGATCTTCCACGTTATACTCCAAATCATTGCGGTGTTCACAAGCTTGCTTTGGATTTCAGCAACAATCCGCGAGCTGGAGTGGGGTCGCGCTGTTTTCTCGCTGACCATTCTCCTCTTTGGCGTGTTTCTCTTGGTCCAGTGCAACACCCCAATTCTAGCGCGAGATTCGCTGATCTATCATCTACAAACAGCTAAGCTCTGGCTAGAAGAAGGGAAAATCGTCGAAATACCTTGGCTCGAATGGTCGTATTTCCCGATGCTGATGAGCCTCGCTTATCTCGGATTTCTCAAACTGGGCGCCGACTTCCTCACTCCATATTATCACCTGAGTTACCTCTTCTGCGTCTCTGCCGTGGTCGCTCGTTACATCGAGCGACAAACTGGAGATCGGGAACTAAGTGTAATTGGTTTCCTGCTCACGCTTACGCTCCCTCTCGCGATAGGGGTGGGAGTGAGTCCGATGGCTGACCTCGGCGTTTCTCTTGGCTTTGCGATCGCAACCTATCTTACGGCAACGGAACGTGAGGTTTCCACGCGCGACGCTATCCTCGCTGGGGTGGCTCTTGGATTTGCACTCAGCATGAAGTACGTGGCGTTCCTTGCCGCTTCGCTCTTTGTTCCCTTTCTCTTCTTCGTCTACCTCCGGGGCGGAATAGCTCCGAGCGTTGCCTTCAGGCGAGTTGGGACAATGAGTATAATGACTCTCTTCATCGTCCTTCCCTGGTTAGTGAGAAACGCTCTCTGGACCGGAAACCCGATGCATCCTTTCCTATCAGGTCTTTTTGGCTCCTCGGATGCGGTCCCGTTCATGGGTGAGCTGAAACCCATTCCCTATCGTCGTGAGGCGTTCGGGGAATCATGGCTTGAACTTCTCCTTCTCCCGTTTCGCATGATCCTCTTCGGCGAGGACGACAACGCCGAGAAGTTTGCTGGCGTACTCAGTCCAATCTTGCTCCTCGGTTTTCTTCCGCTCCTCTCCAAACGAAACCGGAGTCGGTCTTGGGTCTTCTTTGCCGCACTCACCCTTGGAGCATACTGGGTATTCTCTCTCCTCCTCTTCTACGCGTACTCGCGCTACCTCCTTTCATTGCTCATCCTCGGTATCTCTCTTACCTGCGTTGGCATTGACCAGTTTAGTCAACTTCGAGACGGACGCTACCGAAGGTGGATTCAACTCGCTTGCCTCGGTGTGCATCTGTTTTTTGCGGCGATGTATTGCGTGAGATTCGAGCAACGAACTGATGCATTTCCTTACCTCCTCTCCAGACAAACGAAAGCGGAATACTTACGAGCGCACCTCACCGAGTATGCGATGATCGAATATATGAATGAGCATATTCCCGATGATTCTCTGGTGTACCTGCTCCTCACCGGCAATCGATACTACTACTACCATTCCAAGGCTCGTGGTGGGTACTTTTCAGGAACTCAAGTCACTTCATGGATTCGTGAGGCGAAAACAGCAGCAGACATTGGAAAACATTTCACTGATCAAGGATTCAGTTATCTCATGTTTCACAAACTTCGAATGTGGTCGTTACAAGACGATCTCTCTCCAGACGAGTTTCACCGCTGGATCACCTACCTCGAGGAGGAAACTACACCCATTTATCAGAATGAAACTCATGCCCTCTACAGAGTCGCCTCAGACTGAACTGTCGGAGGAAGAGGAAGTTTCGCGAGACGTCTCCGTAAGAGGTCAATCGCAACATAAGCGGCGTAGAGTCTGACGCGATCTCTCGACGCCGGGTAAAAAAACTGAAAGGAGGAGATTCGGTCACCCTCCGCAACGCCAATAAAGAAAGTTCCGACTGGTTTCTCGGCAGTTCCACCTTCAGGTCCAGCGATTCCAGTGCAGGAGAGCGCAAGGTCTGATCGAAATTTTTCTCGGACATTCTTCGCCAACTTCAGGGCCACGACGTGACTAACTGCCCCATTGGTCTCGATCAGTTCTCGCTCTACGGTAAGGATTGCAGTTTTTGCTTCGTTGGCGTAAGTCGTTATCCCCCCGAGGAAATATCTCGATGACCGCGGTGTCTCAGTGAGCAGTTTCCCAATCAGACCCCCCGTGCACGATTCTGCGATACTGATCGTGAGCTGCTCTTTGAGTAACAACTCATGAACCACCTGGATGAAGGAAACATTCGCATCATCAGAGAAGACAAACTCCGGTCCGATTGCGCTTCGTGCCACATTCGCTTGGCGAAGCACCAACTCTCGACTGTCTCCCTTGAATAGGACTTGAACCTCTGGAAACTTCGCCCGATAGGAGACGACCACATCGGCCTGTCCCACCGCTTCTCTGACGCATCGACCGACGGTACTCTCCGGCACGCCAAACACCCGCAGCAGCGCCTTTGCCAAAGGTTTCGGCGACGGGAGCATCCGTTCAAGCAGCGCGGGAACAGATGCTTCAAACATGAGCGCTAACTCACTCGGCACTCCGGGAAGTGAAATGACGTGGCAGAGTTCTGAGTCACGAGAGAAAGAGATGGTAAACCCCGGTGCAGTTCCGACGGGATTTTTAACTATCGTCGACCCCTCCGGAAACACAACTTGCTTTCTATTCGCTGGATCGAACGTTCGCTTCCGGCGGGAGAATAAGTCTCTCAGCTCGTCCAGTGCCTGCTCATCAGTAACGAGTTGCCGCTTGCAATAGTTGGCAATCGCCTCCGTGGTAAGATCGTCAGAAGTCGGCCCCAAACCGCCGCTCACAATTACCACGCTTGAATGCTCGAAGAGAAAGTCTAGAGATTGATGAATGGTCGAGATCGTATCCGTGCAGGAAAGCGTATGCGCGAGTTTGTAACCGAGTGTGTCGAGGCCCTGGGCCAGGAACTGAGAGTTCGTATCCTGAATCCGTCCGTCGAGTATTTCAGAGCCAACAATCAATATTGAAAGGACGTCACGCATAAGAGGGATGAGCTAATAACGGCTGAGTTGACCCGAGACGTTTAGGCACTATCACGGCGGCAACAGCGAAGCAATCTGCGGAGATCTCGGCACAAACCGAATGAGAAATCCGCACTTTCTGTTCCAGCTCATGCTCTCATCGCGCAAAGTGATTTATGATATACTAGACAGAACAGACCGGTAGGTGTTGTAAGAGGTATAGCAAATGGTTAGCCGGAAACTTATCTTTTCCTCCTTCCTTATGCTGAGCGCTATAGCAACTGGCACTGCTGTAGCAGAGGATTTACAGTTCCTCTTCCCTGAGCTTAATAATAAACGGGCAGCTGAGCGACCACGAGTGACTGCGCAAAATCGTGCTCGGCTTGCAACACCGGCGCGAGTGCCGGTGAAAGTGGACGAGCGGCTAAAAATCGTCACCACTTCTGATATTATCGCCCAATTGAGGCGAACCCCCCTCAATGGCGTAAATGTCGAGGTACGAAATAGTGGACAGTTGCTCCGGCAAGTAGAAGAGGGCGGTTCGTACTACATTGAAAAACGAGATGTCGATGAACCGGTACGAATCACAACGAAAGCACCGAAATATTACGTTGAGTGACATGCCGAAGGGCGTTGTCATTGCGAGCGTAGCGACTTGTCCGCCGTAGCCTTGGCGAAGGTGGAAGCTTTTCGCTGCGGTGAACGGTTACCAATCTTTAGTTCACCTTTGCTATCAAAAAATCTTTGCTCGGCTTCGCGTGGGAGTGGGTGACCAAACAACTTGGCACGTTTTAGCAGTTGGAGGTACGATCGGTACGTTGCGCGATCGTGCAATTCTGTTTTGTAACGTACCGGCCCCCAGTTATTTTCAGCAGCAAGCGAGAGGATTTCGATCGCTTTTGAAAGTTCTTGAAAGTCTAGCTCCATCGCGCGAATGATCGATTCAATCTGATTCGGATGTATACTCCACATCCGAAGGAATCCGAAGTCGGTTCTCGCGCGGCGTGCATCCTGATAGACCTGTTCTGGGTCATCAATCGCAGCCGTGACGTTATGGGCGGCGACCTTTCCGTGGGCAACCGCTGCGGCCACAATCTCCGTTTTTGCGCGCACGAGCAATTGATGCTCAAACTGGCGCGGACTTTTCATACAATCGGCTGGGATCGCTCCATCGTGGTCGGCGATAAAATCCCACAAACCAAAATCGAGGACCTCAACCTCTGGGAGTGCAGCGATTCGCCAAACATCACGGAGTGCTTGCGGCGTTTCGATCAGCACATGGAGGGGAATAGACCTGCGAACTTTTCGCTTGCGCTTGCGCCGAGAGATATAATCTCGGACCTCGAGCACTGCCGCAAGCGATCGCGCTTTGGGAATCGTGAGGTAGGCAACAACATGAGCGGCATGGTCAATGAGGAGATTCACCTCGTCCTGCCAGCACTTACTCGCCGGGTCGTGTATCCGCACCCCACATCGGTGTGGACTATTTACTCGCGAACAGAGGAGCTCGACTATCATCTCCAAGTGTTCACGTTCGCCACCGATGGGTGCTCCATCCTCAGCATCGCACGTGACATCAAGTCGAGGGCCGAAGTGTTCCTGCAGCTGGAACGCCTTTTCGATGAACCGCTTCGAGCCAGAGTAATGCTCACACGGAGCAAGGATAGTACGAGGGGTAAGGTCAATCATTTTTTCATCCAATCAAGTACGTGAGCGATTTGGTCTGGATGGAGCGCGGGAGTCAGGGTCCAGGGGAGAGTAGGCGCAAGATTGGAATACTCGGTCCCACTTCCATCATATGGAATCTCGGCGAAATTTGGATCGCTTGCGTCTCCCCTGCCGAGAGTCTGGTTCCAGGCATCGAGCTCAGCCAAACTCATCTGATGTATAGCTCCGCGACCTCGAAAATAATCAAAATGACCGAGGAATACGAGGTGAATGCTAATATAACTTACCGCCCAGAGTGTACCAAGGTAACGTGTAAACGGACGGAATGCTTCACCGAGCGGGAGGAGTGCCACGGAAAAGCCAAGCAGTGCCATGTATTGATAACGAAGAGAGAGAGATTGCCCCACCCCGAGCTGCCATCTGCCGAGCGCTGGGAGGAGGAATACTACCATCAGGAAGAGATGCCCGAAGAGCCAGTAAGCAAACCAATGACGGATTCCGCGTGACCAGTAGAATACGGCGAGGAGCATACTGACCATGAGGCCGAGCCAAGCAAAGGCAAATTCGGCGCTTAAGTGTCTCGTGATGAACTCAGGGAGATAAACACCTAGCTCCGAAGGGTTGAGCACCGGGAGTGGCCCCAAGCTTCGCATCACGGTGCCCGCTTCACTGCCAACGAAGATATAGTCAACGACACCGGCGAGATTTTCTAGCGGTCGCGCTGCCTCCATCCCATGTCCCGCGCCTTCGTTCCATAAACGGTAAGCTATCGCGACCAATAGGAGGCTACCGCCACAGACACCGATGAGTGAGAGACTACGTTTGAAACTCGTTCTTCGCACCGATTCTTTAACGAGAACCACACCGAGAATAAGGCAGAGTTGAAACAGGAGACTAAAGCCATTTCCAAAAAGCAACGGAGCACTAAAGGCGGAGGCAGCGACACCTGCGAGATGACGGCGCGCACCAGATTTGATGTAACGAAGCGCAAACCAGAAACAACCAACTGAACAGAGGCCGCTCAAGATCACGCATTGGACGAAAGCCCAGCCCATCACCTCACCGTGGAGGCTACTCACAAAATAGAAAAAAGCGAGAAGCCTACACCACGAACGGCCTTCTTCGCGCTCGTCAAGCATGAGAAACAGAAAGCGGGAGAGAAGCACGGTGGTTATTGCATGGAGCACGAGCGAGAGGAAGAGAAGCCCGAGGTAACACTTGCCGAAAAAGAGGACCTCTAAGAAATAGAGGAAGAAAAATAACGGAATGAAGTGCTCGTTATGGCGATAAATAATTCCGCGCCAGTCAAGGGTGGCAAAACGCTCGAGCACGTGCCATTCGTCCCAGTAATAGTATGCGGCAGGCCGGAGGTGGATGAAGAATCCGAGAAAAATGAGGAGCGCTAGGTCAAACCACCAATCTGTTTTCTGCTTAACGAATTGACTCAATACCAAAGCGAACACAATCGCAAGTGCTACCGAAAAAAGAATACGAAGACGGTCCAATTGCACAAGCTCATACACGAAATCTAAGCTTGTTCGTTCGAAGAACGATATTCGATTCCTTACTGCAAACCATTTTTTCGATGGTTGTATTGTTTGAATAACCAGAGTGAAGCGGTCTCCTTGCCTGAGGCCAGCTGGCCGAAAGGCATATCGTGTCCAGTGTTTCCCATCTGAATTTCGTTCTCGCGGAAAGAGTCGCTCTGCCTGCTTTAGAGAAATCTGGCTTATTTTGTTCTTTCCGTCGCGAATCTCCAGCTGAAGATTCCCGAGGTCGCTTCCAGAAAATTCCAAGTGAAATTCAGACGAACCGGAGACAAGCTCAGCACTCTTACATACTGTCGCTTCTGTTCGTCGCTTACGTGACCAATTCCCAATGGTTGCTTCGTGAAACGGGAGTAGTGGCGGCGCCCCGCCACTACGACATTGCGCTGAAGTCTCCCAGGATAGAGAACTGAAACTCCGATATTCGGGCACTGGTTCATTCGCAACGAAATGAAAGGCGATGAGCGTGAGGACAAGGAAAAACAGAAAGAGGACGGGTAGTTTTTTCATTTGTCCTTACGAAACGTCTCGCAACCAGTTCCACAAAATGTTGGATCAACGGTTGACCACACCGCAGTGAAGCGGTTTTTGATCGTCTTGTCGCTCGCTCCGCGATCTGTAATTCGCACGATCCTCACGAAACCGGTTCGATAATCAAACAATCCAATGGCTGGTCCATTTTGTCGATCGCGAATAATAAATGCTTTCTCATTCTCTTGAAACCGATCACCATCGAGCGATGAATTGAAGCAAAATTCCCCCGATATCTTCGGGATGATCGTCCCAAAACTTTGCTCGTTAAGTAATATAATTTGTGCGCATGAATCTCCAACATTCCAAGACAAAAGATCGTCAAATCCATCGCCATTTACATCGAAGGGAAGGATTCGCTTGCCCTGGGTGGGTAAAAATATGCTGGTTGGTTTCGCATAATGAGCGGGAGCGACTAACGTGACATTCGATGTTTCTCGGTCAAGAGTACCGAGGAAGAGAGACTGATTCGTTTTACCAATGAATAGTTCGAGATTATCTTGCGTCTGCTGGCTCAGTGCATCTCCCCACTTCGTGAGCTCAAACTGCTTTGTGTCGAAGTTCTCTTCGTGCGCGTTATTCATAGAACCAAGCCATCCAATGGTTGACCGGTACACAATTGGTTCGCTCAATCCATCGTGATTCATATCCGCAAGAAATGGCACATCGCCTCGCTCACCAAAAACCCGGAGCGGTACAGGTTTTGCGGCTAGATCTGAATACGGAGAGAGTTGCTCATTGTGCCGAATGATCTCTCTCCCGTCGACGACAAACCACGTTCCGCTTGATGGTCGAAAGAAGATGAGTTCTGCGCGGTTGTCTCCCGTGAGATCAGCACCGAGCACCACATCGGCAACAAGTCCAATCGAACGGGTCCAATCGCCAATGATCTGATATTCACTTCCTATCCGCTTGGCAAAGAACGTGCGATTCCTAATCCGATGAAAAAAGATAAGTTCATCGATCTCATCACCGTCAATATCCGCAGCCGTTACCTCGGCACCCGCAGCGACTGTATAGGACGAGAATGTGAGACAACCCTCGTATCGTCCCTTGAGATACCAAACGGTAACTGAAACTCCAACGAGGAAATGGAGCATGAAAAGACAGGCGAGTGCGCGATCAGCGAGCTGTCGGCGAGAGAGACAGATCTCTAAGATAACAAGGATTCCCAGCACCACGACGACGGAGAATGGCCCGAGAGCCAAATGGAGGTAACGGCCACCAGGAAGTGGGAATGTCGTACCATAGTACACGATCACGAGAATGCTTCCTACGATTGATAGGAGGCTAAAGACAATCACTCGAATCGGTAAGGAAAATTTGCTCCGACCCCCTCGGTGTCCCCCGAGCACGAGGCCAATACCTGAGACGATGAGCATTGCTGGCCAGGTATAGGTGAGTGGGTAGGGAAAGCGTGGATCGAGTTTCCCTGGGTTGTGATACTCGACCCAGAAGCGATAGACCATTTGTGGGACAAATTGAGGGTCGGTGAGGATGGCGAAGAATGATGATGGTCTATAGAGGTACGGCGCGAGGTGAGCAACGACCGCCGTCGAGAATAAGTCCCCGTCTACTTGATAATTGTAGAACAGGTCTCTCTGCACCAGAGCGATAAAAATAGCTGCAGCAAGCACGACGTGTCCAACTTTCCAGCGCAGGCGAATCGAAGGTCGGAGTGCAATAGCGAGCATCGTCATCCCGAGTGCTGCTATTCCATTATACTTGGCGAGAAAGGCCGCGGCAGAGAGGAGTGACATGAGGAACACAATCATAGTTCCACGCTTCGGACGGAGAATAAGATAAACCCCAAGGGCAAAAACCATCGAACAGATTGTTGCCACAACGTTATCATTGTTTACGAAAACAGAACGCCAGAGGACGTTCGGCACTCCAGCCTGGAAGAGCACGAGAGCGAGTACAATCCAAGGACGCGTGGGGAAGAGGAGTACCCCCATGAGATAGATCGAAACAAGCGATAGAACGAAGAGCGCTCCATTTGAGAGTCGAAGGAGCCACATCGCGGAACGGAATTTCGCCACTTCTGTAGCGCTCGCAGTTTGTGTTTGATCGTGAGTGTACGCACACGTCGAACTCCCACCAAAAATTATTCCGTCAGACGAATAGCGAATGCCTGCTTGATAGTCGATAAATGCACCGACTTCGTCGCGCTCCAAGATGAGCGAAAGTACTTGTGCCCAAAGAAAATACGAGAGCGGCGGTTGATGAGCCTGGCCAAGTGGAGAGCGGTTCGGATAGTAGAGCCCAGCATCGACGTCGATGTTCTCACTCGGGCGAGCGAAGCGAAAGAATGCGTGGTCGATGTGAGAAAGCTCGTCAGGTCCCTCGCCTAAGGGAATGACTCGAAGCGCAAGGAAGCTAACGGTGCCAACCGAGACGAAGAGCGCAATGAGGGCAAGGGCATGAGGAATGCGTTGAGAAATCAAGGGGGATGTTTCGCCTCAGCACGAGTTCACCCCTCTATTCACTCAATCAGCTGAATTATGCAAGAAAAAGTGCTTGTGCTTACCGTGGAGTCGCTACCTCAGCGCGGCACACGATCACCAAACGCGCCGTACTGAACCGCGGAGTAGGTGGCACTATTTAGGAAATAGTGAAACCAAGTTCCGGTCGTTCCACGCCACACAACGAGCTCGGTCTGACCATTCCCATCGATGTCCATGTTCGTTACCGGCGTATCACCCGGGAGACCAAATTGAAACGCTTGTGCTGTTCCTGCGCTTGCGCCATTCACGTAGTTAATGTACCAAACTCCATTTGTGCCGCGCCATACAGCAGCATCGAGGTAACCATCGCCATTATAGTCGCCAGGCACAGGCACATCACCAAATCCCGGCAGCCCCCACTGAACGGAATCGAACGGTTTATCAATCATGTTCGGATAGCCAGAGTAAAGGATCCACCACATTCCATCTCCGGGACGCCAGATGGCGAGGTCTGTCTTTCCATCACCATCATAATCACCGGGGACGGGCGTGTCTCCAGCAAGCCCCCAGTAACGAACTTCGCTCGCACCGCTTCGATAGAGAATATACCAAGCACCGTTTCGGTAGACAGCAATGTCATCGGAACCATCTCCGTCGTAGTCACCGGGCACGGTCACGTCACTCGCAATCCCCCAGAGGACTTCGGAGGTCACAAGGAGCGAAGAACCGAAGTAGAACCAATGGAGCACACCGCTTGCATCGCCTCGTACGGTTGCCATATCACTCAACCGATCGCCATCGAAGTCCGCGACGATTGGGACGTCAGCGGCTGTTCCCCAACGAACGGAGAGCGATCCTAAGACGCTCCGATTGAAATAGTAAGTTGGTGTTCTCCCACCACGGAAAACGACTTGGTCGCTCTTCCCATCACCGTCATAGTCCCGATCCGGCGGACCCTGTCGTGCCGACGGCTCCCATTCTCCCATAATCACTGGGACCTGTGACATCGTTGACACGCTATGCATCCCATCACTGACCACCAGTTTTATATAGTAACGCTTGCCATCAGTTCGGTTTGAAGTGTTCCAGCGATAACTGTTTGCACCGGCGGAAAGATTCGTTAGATCAACAATCTTTCGCGGCTTACTCCCGCTTTTACTCGAACTGTAATAGAGCGTCGCAGTGAAGCTTGAGCTATCGCTATCGGAAATCGTGAAGTTAATTGTGTATCGATCATTCTCGGTTCGTGGTTCTTCGTGAATTTGCGCGTAGTCGAGATAGCCAGGGAGCGTTCGGAATTCGGTATTTTCATTGGGATCGATTCTCGACCTGGTAAACGCTGGTGTCGTAAAGTAATCGGAGACAGATGATGGTTCAAGCGCATTTCGGTCCCAGAGATCGACAATGTACGTATGGGTATCAGGATATACCACATGCGCCTTAAAGAGAGCGCCCTTTGTTACATCTCCCGTCCAAAAGACTGGACGAGAAACCCAGCCTTTCGCCACGGCATCGCCAATTGAGCTGTACCCTGTAAAATCTAGTTTCAATCGATAGACCAGATACCGGTAGCGAGTTGGATCGAGCGGATTCGAGCGGTTCACTGGGAGGTGTACCTGAACATCGCTCTCACTATTTCCGATACTCGTAAGTGGCGGCCCAGAAAGAAATTCAAAAACGCCATTATTGAATACCGGATTAGTAAACTGGCGCCACACCTCTGCCCACACCGAAGTATCCAAATTCGGAACATCACTCGCATCAGACATATCGGCCGGATTTCCTTGGGCCGTAAAGTAGTCTTCGCCTGACGCGGGTGATGGGTCATCAACGATAATACTCGGTGCGCTTAAAATCGTGAGCGCCGGTGAATAAGAGCTTCTCGCCTCGACTGATGAGCCGGCGAGCGCTTGAGAGGTGACGTAGAAGTAATAAGTTCCAGTGGGGAAAACGGAGCTCGGAAACGTATATGAGCCTTCGCTTGTGCCACTTCCATAACGTTTGAGCGGCACACCGTCATACCCTGAACTGTCAGTGTCGACCCAGATAGTGATCAAATTATCTGCTGTAAGCCCCGTTTCGCTCCAGCCAAGTGCAATTGATGGGGCTGAATCGGGATCAGTGACTCGCACCCAGTCGATATAAGTTTTCGCTCCTACTCCACCAGCAATCGATGGATCAAGACGAAGTGCGACAATGTCGCCAGTCCAGGCGCCAGCTTGCTGCTCAAAGGAGCTGCCAGGGTTCGCCATGTCAAAGGAATAGATCGTATATCCAGAATTCAGCGAAGACGACGAACCGCTGTAGTACCCATCATAGATTGAGCCGTACTGACTGCCATCGGGCCAGCGCACCTCATTCGGGCCGCTTGGCTTCGTCTTCCAGTAAACGGCAAGCGAACTTCGCGCGGTGTGATTGAGCTTAAAGGAGAGCTGAGTGTACTTCGAGCTATCGATTGGGTATTGATAGCCAGCTACCGGGAGCCCTTTGTCTCCGGGAACTCTTATCGTATCGAGAGCACCCCCAAATCCGCCAAAGAGTGGAAATACATATCCGCCAGCAACTGCATTTGTTCCGCGCCACGCACCACTACTTGCTTTGACGCTACTCTCGTCAAAGTTCTCTTCCCAGCCTATATCTCGTCGCTGATTGCCATCGCAAGGATTGTTGAGAATATACTTAAAGAAGTCTCGACCTTCAGCTACGGAGAGCGCCTGTCGCGTTCCAGCGCTATCAGTTGACTCACGAAAATCTGTCCAGGAAATGCTCTGCGCGGAAACTGAGTGCGCGAATATAATGACGAAGCAAACGACACAAAGAACAGCACGGACCGACCGCTGTACCATGAAAAAACCACCTTCTAAACCGAGACCGAACCTAAACTAACCTTCAGTAGGTGAAACTCATTTGCATTGAGTCAGATCGCGTACAGAGCTCACCTATCTCCTATTATAGAGATGGAGCAATATCCTTGCCAGAATGCGGCATACTCATGCTTAGTAACTTTAGTGAGCAATTCCAGTAGCTTATTAGGGGATACTACAACTTCGATCAAGCGATACTTGTCGTACTTCGAACTCGTCTTGCTCAACCACGAGAAAAATATTCAGAATAACGATTCTATACGAGATTCCCCGATCGTATTACGCTCGAGTTGAGCAAACGACTCGCAAGCCATTTCGTGAGAATAGCAAAGAGCGGAAAACGTTGAGCAATCGGCCTCGCTCCAAGACTAGTGGAGGAAATGAAACCTCCGGCACACTCTTCCTTGTCTTCTTTTTTGGTATTTTTTTTCTCATCGGTGCTGTCTTTCTTTACTTTGTTGCATTGCGCCCGCTGATGGAAATCATCGCCGCGCGCGGTTGGCCAGAGACAGAGTGCAATATCATTTCAAGTGACGTTAAGTCCCACTCTAGTTCGGATGGAACTACCTACAGCATTGAGGTTCGCTACTCCTATCGTGTGTACGGGAGATCTTACGAGGGAGAGCGATATAGCTTTTTTACAGGCTCTTCGAGTGGTCGAGATGGGAAGCAAGCGGTAGTTGATACTCTCGAGCCAGGAAGTTACGTTCCATGTTTCTACGACCCTGAGCATCCGGAATCGGCGGTTATCCATCGAGGATTTCAATGGGTCATGCTCGTCGGTCTTGTCCCGTTGGTCTTTGTCCTGGTGGGCGGAGGAGGAATCTACGGTGTGCTTCTTGGAGCCCGCCGGAAGAGGCCGAAGTCGTCAGTGAAGACTCAGCGAGGAGCTCCGGCGGTTTCGTTCACGCGCGAAGCGTACGTTGAGTCAGCCGATTCATTAACGTTACGTCCGGCGGTATCCCCGCGCGGGAAAGTAATCGGCGCATTGTTCGTTACCTGTTTTTGGAACGGCATCGTCGGTGTGTTCCTCTACCAGGTGATTGGAGAGGCGCAACGTGGAAGTTTCCCTTGGGGCCTCTCACTTTTCCTCACGCCGTTTGTCCTGGTAGGAATATTTCTCATCTATTTGACAATCTATTATCTACTCGCAACATTCAATCCGCGACCGCAAGTAACACTCAGTCGGGCGAAAATTCCCCTCGGTGAGCAGATTCGCGTTGATTGGAAATTTTCCGGGACTGCGAAGCGAATCCGAAAACTTCGCTTGACCGTAGAAGGTCGCGAGGAGGCGACCTATCGTCGTGGAACAGATACGCATACTGATAAAAGCACATTTTACGAGCAGGAGCTAAAGTCGACCGAGAATTCTTTTGAGATCGGCACCGGGAGTGTCAGCTTCCATCTCCCGGAGAATAGCGTTCCAACGTTCGCATCTGATAACAACCGCATCGTTTGGAGTCTACGGCTGCGTGGAACAATTGATCGTTGGCCTGACGTAGACGAAACCTTTGATTTGAGCGTCGTTTCAACGACGAGCCGTCGATGACAGAGATTCGTATTGAAACTACAGATCGTCAGCTCAACTTTAAACCTGGGGATGAGATTCATGGACAGCTCACTTGGCAACTTGCCGAAGCGCCAGATGCCCTTGAACTTCGATTGTTTTGGTATACGAGCGGAAAAGGAACTGCGGATTTGACGGTTGTCGACACGCAACGTTACAACGGGCCAGGTACCCAAGGTCGACGTGAATTTCGCTTTCGCTGTCCAGATGCTCCGCCAAGTTTCACGGGGAAACTTATTACCCTTACTTGGGGACTTGAGGCAGTAGTTGACCCATCAGGCGACGCAGAATTGCTTGAGATCGTCATTTCGCCGTCGGGTGAGCCACTTGATCTCTATGCGCACGCATCAGCTTCCGACCGTTTCCGACGATGAGCTACGTTCGAGCGCATGAGAATCCATTTCGTAGCGAGAAAATTTTATCGCTCAGTTATCACTTCGCGCATGGGAGCTGGGATGAAATACTCAATCAGCTGGCTCATCTCCAATATCGAGCGTCGGTAGTCGGGAAACATGGAAGCGGTAAAACTACATTCCTTCATGCGCTCGCTGAAAAGCTTCAGACTCGAGGGTTGAGAACGAGTTTGATTACGCTCCGGGCAAACGAGTCGAAGGCGAACGCTGAAAAACTCCGGAATGTGGCCCACACCGAGAGTTTTATTTTGCTTGATGGTGCCGAGCAGCTTTCGCAAACGGCGTGGCTTGCGTTTCGACTGAGAACAAGAACCGCGCCTGGATTAATCGAAACAGCTCATCAATCTCCTCGCCTCCCCATACTCTGGGAATGCAGTATAGATAACATTCTCTTTCAAACTCTACTCAACAAGCTTGGACCCTTTGCTCAATCGGAGGCCATTGCTCAAGCTGCTGCCCGGCTTCTTGCCCAATACGATGGTAACTGTCATCTGGTATTTCGAGAACTCTACCACAGTTATTGCCACTCATGATTTTCATCATGAGCAACCTCAGCTGCGATATCCTGTGAGGGAGATCATTTCAGTAATCCGCCGCCAATGCGACGATGCCCGCACAAGCAGAGCGTAACCGTTCCACAAGGAGTAAGTATGAGAAAGTATTTATTAGCTGCATTTTGTTCTACTCTATGCTTCGTTACCGCGTCATTTGCCGAGCAGCAACAATCAGGCCGAATGCTCTGGGATACGAACCAAGACGGTCGAGTAAGTCGGAGTGAGTTTAACATCGCAAACCGTGATAATGTTCCCGGTCAAGGTGGTGATTTCCAAACATTTGATAGCAACAATGATGGCAATCTTGACTCCGATGAGCTCCGAGGGGTGCAAATGCAAAATCAAGGCGATTCGCGGGCGAGGATGAGAGATGATTCACAGGGGACGTTTGGCGATAACCTTGATTCGACCACGGGCCGTAGCGGAGACAATCGTAACCCCGGCAGTTCAATCGGATCGGGCACTAATGTCGGATCCGGCAGCATGAACCAAGGGAGGTCAGGAGGAACCGGTCAGGCTGGGAGCACCGGTGCCACTGGCGGCACGAGCGGCTCGACAGGCGGCGGATCCCGGTAAGGCATTTGTTCGCCTAAGGTCCTCTGCGTTCCTCTGTGTTCCTCTGTGAACCCTCTGCGTTACTTTCAATTAATTACATGACTGGAAAACGCAGAGGATCCTCAGAGATCGCAGAGGAACGCAGAGGTTAATTTCGATTTGATGCATCCAGATCAAATTTCTGTTATGACACGGAGGAGAATAGGTAACTTACTTAATCCCCCCGTTTGATGAAAATAGAACCTGCGATTGAAGCGAAGGTCGAATGGCTACTCAAGAAGACTGAGTCCTCACTTTCGCAGCACTTGGGAATTGAATACCTCGAATATCATCGGGACCGTGTCGTTGCACGGATGCCCGTGGACTCGCGAACGAAACAGCCCTTTGGTTTACTCCACGGCGGAGCATCGCTTGCGCTTGCTGAGTCGCTCGCATCGGTTGGTGGGGTGCTCAACGTCGATGAGGAAACTCACCGAGTTGTTGGGATCGAAATCAATGCCAATCACCTACGAGCAACCCGTGAAGGTTGGGTTCAAGGTATCGCGACGCCACTCCATCGAGGAAAGCGGACACAGGTCTGGGAGGTGCGGATCGCTGCGGAGAGTGATGGCAAGCTCATCTGTATATCTCGATGCACGCTAGCGGTCGTAGACGTTGGGAGCGTTTGATTAGCTCTTGTTTCTTTGCGTCCTCTGCTTCTCTGTACTCAGGAGTGGCACCTCCCCGAATATAACTGCTGATTGGTTTCGCGGCGCGCTATGGAGTACTTTACCCCACGGGGCGATGACCTCTGAAAAGCCCGTGTTCGAAACTCGAAGTAGCGGGAGACCAAGTGATGCGGCCTGCCACCTAGCAATAAATGCTTGGAAGTATGGGTTGGTGGTGTTTCCGAACCATCCATCACTTGCCAAATGAATCAATACAATTGACCTATCAGGATATTTCTTTTTCGCTTCAGCTACAAACTTACGAAGATGACTGGAGAAGAGAATCTCGTAGCAGATCACCGGCACAAAAACCGGCCCTTCGGGACTTGGATCTGCGAGGACCGTAAGTTCATCGCCTGGGACGGAAATTAAAAATTCCGGAATATATTCATACAATTGCGGAAACATCTTACCCCCAGGAATGTATTCACCCCAGGGAATTGGAATCTGCTTTCGATAGTGATTGAGGTACCCATCCTTGGAGAATTGAGCAATCACATTATAACGAGCTGGGAACTCATTTCTTCCGAACTGAACTGTTGTTCGTTCACTGCCCCCAACGAAATGAATGCCTCCCGTCCTTCTTGCCCACCACACTGCCCGTGCGCGGGCATTCCGATCGTTGATGATATCGGTGAGCATTGAGTTTTCAGGCCAGATCACCACTGGTGCGCGGGTGAATGCCGCTTGATCTGAGTTATTTTTGTAGTGATCTTCAATCTCCCTGACTAACTGCTGATGAACTGCTGTTGTCTTCAGCAGCTGGTTAAAAAAGGTGTTGCTCCCCGTTTGAGCTGCGACATCACGTTTTGTAATGAAGACATTGTCCTGGATCAGTGAAACTGGTTGAACTGAAGTGTACTGCTGTTGAAGATGCTTCGTATTGAGATATCCAATCGTTCCGCCAATGCTGTAGACGACAGCTAAAATCAAAACTGTTTCACCCGCAAAACGCCACTTGCTTTTATCGATTGTCAGGTTTGCAAGCGCAATCGAAGCGACCAAGAATACTATCCACCAACCCTCAGATCCAACGACTGACATAGAAGAGAGTAACCATTCGCTAGTGCCAATCACCATCTGATAGCTCCAGTTTGCTGGTTTTGGAACTATCGTGTCCCAGATCATCAAGAAAGCGAACAACGCAAAAAACCGAAGCAAGCGTTGATCATAAACAACAGTGCTGATGTACTTGGAAATGATCGCCCAAAAAATCCCTCCGAGGGACGCTATTCCCGCGTACGCAGCGCAGAAGGCTATGGTAAAGCCAATTGAAATCAACCAACCGAGATCGAAGAGATTCTGCATTGCTACAGCGACCCAGTAGAATCCAAAAACGTAGCAGCCGAATGGAAACATAAAAAAGCAAAACGCAGTTCGGCCTGGTGATTGCGAATTGACTAGAAGAACCCGAAGGAAGATTGAAAACCCGATAAATGAAAAGGGCCACCAGCCGATCGGAGGGCACCCCACGACATAGAGCGCCGCTGCGACAAGCAGCAGAGTCGTGTTGTTTAATCGGATATTGAACTTCGCCATGAACGGTAACAGAGCCGCACTATCTGTAAAGGAGAGTTCCCTCCCTCAGCAGATAGTGCCGTAATAAAGCGCTCTATTGAAATAAGGACAGGGTTGTCTCCGTAAGAGACTTCAACAGCTCTCGCTGAGTCTTGTCGCGTGTATCGAAGATCATACTTGTACTGTAAAGCGCTGGCCGTTCGCGGTAGTCTTCTAACAGTTCATCGGTTTGATCCATACCAAGAACGACAAACGCCGCTGCGTACTCAACCAGGGCCAAATCTTGGTATGCAACCAAATATCGCCCTTGGCCACGATCCTCTAGGCGGAAGCCTACAGAGTACTGGTCATCGTTCTCGAGTGTGATGAGACAATTGCCTTCGAAACGATTCACCGTATTCATTACAATCGAGCAATCGTAGCCTCGAACAGCATCGAGAATGTTGACGGCGGGTATAACTCGCGGCGCCTGCTCAATGATTGCTGGTTCGAGAGTCAGCGAATCACCGGAAAGTGTTGTCTCTTCCGATTTTTGTGCTGATGTCTTTAAGGGGCTTTTTATTTGCTTCGTTGGCAGATTGAGCGAGAGCTCGACTTGAACGAGCTTTTTCCGATGGATGTTACTCTCTGCAGACGAGGTCGCTCCTGGAGGAGTGTTATTATCTTCTTTCTTCTCCTCCATCTCCTTAATTCGTCTTTCAAGTTCTTTTATTTTCTCTTGATCCTCTGGTCTAGATGGGCGTTCTGGAAGTATTTTTTGTACGTCTTCCTTAAAGCCCTCTACCGCACCACGAATCGCTGAACTCGCAATAGCTGGCTGAATAATCTTGTCCGGAAAAGCTAGACCAAAACAACCAACCATACCCGCCACAATAAGGAGCCTCTTGGCACAATTGCTTGTGCCTATTGCTTTTGCTGCCATTTCTCGTGAACCTCCCGCTCAACCTAGTTAAATACTCAACCAAATCCACCCTGTCCAAACACTGGACTATAAGAGTTATGGAAGAGACCTGGGGTCATGTAACACTGAAGTACACGAGTGCGAGAGGAATCGGTTGGCTTGTTCGATGCCATAACAAGAGTATCAGGGCACGCCCTGGTTCTGTCGGTAAGTAAGAAACATATGTTCATTAAACCAGATATTTTTCTTCTACTCCTTGTCGTCGTAACGATTGGCCGTGCTCCTCTGGTAGGTGCTGAGGACAATTCTAGCCTGTTCGATGATTTCTCACGTGAGGACGATCGGGCGAAGGATCACGAGTCCGTGGGTAATTATGGAGTAGCAGCACCCGCTGAAAGCCAGTCAGACCCGAGTGCATATATGGTGAACCGCGCCGCGCAAGTAGTCGAACAGGTGCGACGTCTTCAACAACTTCACCCGCACGAAGATGATTCTGCTGCGGCTGAGATTCCTCAACCTACAGAGAGCAATCTGAACGAAGAATCGCTTAAAGATCAAATTCAACAATTAGGCGAAACTCCTGAATAGCTCTCTCGCTTAAAACGCGCTGTTTGCGTATACCGATACACTTGAATAACGCAGTTATCCCACATCGGCCAGCCCGCGAGCTCACCAACTCCCGGATGATTATTCCCCAGGGCTCGCCGTTAGCTACCTGTAGTTGGCAGCGAAAGTCTCCACCGAATGGGTTGGTACCACCCCCAAGGTGCGCAGCGCCACAAAAACCCTGGCTTCCGATCTCGCGCGCGCTGAGTGAAACAACGCACAGCCGGACGCTTTTGCCGTGCTGGCGAAAATAATGTACGCTTCACTATGAGTAGAACAATTGATGAGGTATATGAGGAGACAGACAATGCGACGATTAACTCTACTACTCTTACCTGCACTGGCACTTGCATCAATATTTACCATTTCGTTGGCCTTTGCCGATCAAGGCGATCACCATAAGGCAATTGAACCACCGCCTGACGTTAGCTCGCCGGAATTGGGTCGCATCAAGGCACTAGCAGGAAAGTGGAAATCCACAACATCGATGTTTGGTAAGGAGAACGAAGAGGTGTTCACCGAATATACGGTAACTGCCGGGGGGAGTGCCGTCATGGAAAAGATCTTTCCCGGGACTCCCAATGAGATGGTGTCGGTCTACTACGACAACGACCAAGGGAAGCTCGCCATGACTCACTACTGCATGATGCGGAACCGTCCCCATTTTACCCTTGTCGAGAGCGACAAAGACAAGATCAAATTGGACGTAACGAAAGTTGAAGGCCTGAAGTCAAAAGACGATCCGAGCATGGGTGCGATTACGCTCCATTTCGAAGACAAAGATCACTTCACCTCAACCTGCGAGAGTCGCGGGAAAACCGAGGGGGACGAAGGCCCAATGACGATGCGCTATACGCGCGTGAAGTAAGCGTTCGAACACTAGTCCATGAAAGACGAGGTAAGATGGAGCGTCATATCTCGTCTTTCAATTTATAGCTTTCTAAGCGCCGCGGGAAGAAATGACTCAAGGGCGGACGGAAACGCGAGGTCAAGGCGTTCACACTGACTTACCACGTAACTAAAATCGACTTCATTATCGGAGAGAAGAATTGACTTGATGTCGTCCAGATCCTGAAACCTATTGGGTTCAACGTCTAAGGCAAAAGCTTTCGCAATAATCAGGTCCTCCAGAGTCACTGTGGGAATTTTTGCAAATCCGAAATCAATGAGATGATCTTGGGCTCGGAGTACGGCAGTTTCTACCCAAGGGAACGATGGAAGAAGAAAATCAATAGTTCCTTCGAGGTTATTCTGGTCGTGTCGTCCGATTATCATCGGCGCACGTTTTAGTTTTTTTTTCTCTCCTGCATAAATCCAACCAAGTGCTGCATCATAGCCAATTGATTCTATGACGTGGATCGCCGCCTGCTTGCTCTCCTCGTACGTTCCGATTGCAAACGCAATATCAACATCATTCGTTACGCGCGGCTTTGTCCGGTAGAAGCTCGCGGCAAGACCACCAGCAATTGCATATCCTCCGCGATATGCCACGAGCTCACTCATCACTCGTGCAAGGAGTTTAAGTGGTGTCACGTAGCTGCCTCCTTCCTCGCTGCCACGTGCTCACTGTTTCATCAATCCAACCGATGATTTTCTCTCGCTTCTTTGAATAGCGTTCAGCGCGAGATTGAAGCTCCGTTCTCAATGCAACGTTAACGATCTCACGAAGCATCTTTGTTTCTGCTTGCGACACAGAAAGGGAAAAGAGAATTTTGTTCGAATCGCGTTTCCCGACGATCACCTGTGATTCCTCGAGCCGCCGAAGCACGTCTTGTACGCCACCAAGGGAGATCCCACTAAGGTCAACTATCTCCCGTAAGCATTTTGGGCGATCACTCATCACGAGAACGCGTAGAACCTTCATCCATGTTTGGTTGGCGAGAAACTGAATGAGATGGTCAGCCATCGTCAGATTGTATGATTTTTCATACGTTATGACAAGTGCTGGGGATCGTTTACCGGGAGCCGATGCCAAGGAAATCGAAGAATTTGCAGTTCCAGTGGTGGCTGCAACAACATAAAAGACGAGGTAAGATGGAGCGTCTTACCTCTGCTTTCGACTCCGTTGCGTTCCGGAGTCGTCAGTCTCCATCCCATCCCTCTGGGATAGCGCGGAGTAACCTCGCCGTGCCCGCCGGTCGGGAGCGGACGAGCCGTCCGACGAATTGTCGCTTTGCCCGAGCGATGACGAATGCTGTTTCGTCACCATCGAGCGATAGCCACAGTTCCTCGGTAGACGGATCCTCAAGCGCTCGAGCGAGCGCAATATTGAGGACGTCCTCCGTTACCTCCAGGGGAAGCCCCAAGAGAGCGCGGAATTGAAGACCGATTATTTGGTTTCGCGCGTCGGTTAGCGTCATCGCGCACCTCCTTTCGTGTTTCGCGAAACAACCAGCAAGAATCCTCCTCAGATGATACTTACTGGCTGCTTCTAACGTACTCGATTGAAGGCGTTTGAACCTTATCGCTCCATCTTTCCTCTTCGCCCTGGTAAGGTCCGGTGCGACGCGGAAAGTGTGGATTCTTATCTACCCGCAGGTGGCTGAAGAGGAAGAGAGCGTTGTCGTAACTTTCGTTATGCATTAGGCGGAGGGCTCGGTGACTTATATGATTGTGCCATTCACGGCGTATCATCGGGGAGGCGACGGTGGCGACTTTAGTCCTACGTGCTCGTCGCACACCACCTCCCACGATTGTACTCATCGCTAATCTTCCCCAACATTCATCTCCCGGTCGATCGAGGTAAACACCTCAACCATGCCCACGGGCTCCCAGGCTTTAACTTCGACGAGGACCTGTGCCCTGGCGCCACCTAGCGTCCCCGCCTTGTCTGGAATGAGGTTGGAAATGTCGACGACCACATCATCGACAGGCCACGTGAGTTCGATGATTTCGGAAGTGCTCGAGAGACCGTTTCCGAGCAACTCGCTCAGCTGCCGCTCGAGTCGGTCCCAATGCTCACCAAACATTCGGTCGAGGAGTTCGGTGAACGCTCGTCGAACTCGTGCTTCCACACGGAGTATCAGTGTCGCGAGGACGTGAGGGCACGCCAGCTGAAGCTCCGGATCGCCCGCGTAAATCGCAAAAAGTTTCGGGAACAAATCTGCTTCAATCTTCGGTTGAAGCTGCGCCCACATTTTTGGCCAGAGGGCGAGCCAGAGATCGATGTGGACGGCATTTCTGATCTGCCTCCAATCGGAACGCCTCATCTCGGACGGTGCTTCGAATTCTACGGTATAGCTGAAGTACATGCGCGGCTCCTTAACCTTTGTTGAACGCTCTATCGCCACCTGTGGCTTCCCATCGAATGAGGCATGCACCTCCGATGAGAAGCCGGTCAGATCACTTCTGCCTGAGAATAATTGTAAGGACGCCGTTGGAACTGCCGCGGATTAAACTCCGAGGCTGCTACGATTGGGTAATATTACCATTGTGTGATCGTTGATTCAAACATGAGAGAACAGGAGGGGTTGTTGTTTAGTGTGCTTCCCGTGCCAATTTTGGCGGGAGCACGCATGTCGTAAACGGAAGCGCCGGGTCAAAGAACGAACCACCCTTTGGCCAGTTTTCGAGTAGTGTGTAGTAGCGATCGATAAAATCTTCGATCTCAGTTGCGCGATTCTTTCCTTCACTTGTTGGAAGCTTTCGAAACAGAGCGTCGCAAGCATTGCTGATAAGGAAATAAATTCCGCCGCGCAGTGAAAATTCCCATATATCGTCGTCATGAGCAGCGAGTTTGTACACTCCTGCGGGAATACAATTGATGTCCTGAACGATCTCTATATACGTTTCATCTGCTTGATTTCGCACCCATTTCCTAAGCCGCCGTGACCTAGTAATTTCCATCTCGTTTGTTATGCTAACGACAACACCGATTTTGCGCTCTATAAGCTTTATCGTCCGAACCTTACTGTGGTTTCCAAGAAAAAAGGTGTTGGACAGTTGGTTGATGAGATGACCTCGCTCGTATGGCCTTAACCGAACTCGCAAAAAAGCGACTCGAGAGAGAGCTTGCTCGGTTCATGGAGAAGCGTCGTCCGCCTCCTCACATCCGTTCACAACTTGATCTTGGCTATAAGATTACCCGTCAGAGCGTCGAGCTGTTTGAAATTCGCCCGAGGTGGAATGACCCGCAGACAATATTGGAGCGGCCCTTTGCGAAAGCAACTTATGTGAAGACGCAAAGGATTTGGAAAATTTACTGGAGACGCGCTGATTTGAAGTGGCACAGCTATCAACCGGTTCCAGAAGTGAAGTCAATTGACGAATTTTTTGACGTTGTTGATCGGGACAAACATGCTTGTTTTTTTGGTTAAGAATGTTTGGGCCAAGCTCTCAATTACGCATATGCCGCGCCGATGTGTCGCCAAATTAGTTTTGGCGCACGTGATACCGGTTGACCCAAGCTCCATTAGTTTCTTATCCATTTTGCACCTCGGCCCTTTCCTTTGGGCGTTATTTCACCTTCATCGCGGAGTTGTCTGAGCACAATGCGAATCATATCGCGACTGATGCCTGGGCAATCGTCTTCGATATCTGAGATTGAAAACGGAGTGAGCTTTCTTTTGATTGTGTTTTTTATCTGTTCCGTTTTTGAACCCTTGCTTGTTTGAATTGTTCCGACACGTTCTTCAAATTCTTGATAGGCGCGAAGGAGGACACCCCAGAAGTAAGTCATCCAGGGGAAGACATTGTGTTTTCCTTCGTGCCAGTGCTTTGAGCTTGCTTCTAGCGTTTCGTAGTAGCTTTCCTTTGAATCCTCGAAAATGCGTTCGAGACTAATGTAGCGACCGACTTCGTAGTCATAGTGGTAGAGAAGAAGGAGTGTAATTAAGCGGGCGATTCTTCCGTTTCCATCGGTGAATGGATGAATGCAGAGAAAATCAAGAATCGTAAGCGGAATAATGAGAATTGGTTCCCTTTCGTCCGTGGAGGTAGCTTGCTTATAGTTCTCAATGAGACCTTCCATTGCATGCGGAGTTTCGACGGCCGTTGTTGGCTTAAAGCGAACTCGTTTCGTTGTGCCGTCTGGATTTCGCTCGACAATTTCGTTATCAGTCATCTTCCAGCGCCCACCTTCGTTTGGAAGATAACGGTAGAGAATGGAATGCATTTGTAGGATGACGTTGGTGGTGATAGGCATATGCACGCCTGACTCGTGAACCAAATTAAGGACATCGCGGTAGCCCGCTATTTCTTGTTCGGAGCGGTTCTGCGGCGGGGCTTTCTTATCAACGATAGCCTCAATCCGTTCGTGAGGCGCAGTAATTCCCTCTAAGCGATTTGAAGACTCACTTGATTCAATAATTGCAGCCGCCTTTAGCGACTCGAGAACCTCCGGGGTCTGGCGGCGGAAGAGATCTTGTCGGCCTTTGTATTCACCGAGGCGTTTTAGGCTTGAAGCTTGGCTTGCTGAGAACTGTAGAGTGTCTAAGTATTTTGAAGTTATTGATTTCAAAGCGGCAGGGCCTCAAGTTCGAGAATATGGGTAATATAGTGGGATAAATGGGGTAATGTCGAGTCGATATTACCCCATTTCTATTGCTGTTACCCCATTTAAATTGAGATTGCTTCGCTAAGGGAAGCCTTGGTGCGGTAGGTCGGCGGGGTTTTTTGTTTCGTTGGTTTTAGAGACAGCATGGCCCTGAACCAGAATCAGTCGCTTCGCTCCTGACGCAGTTCAGGGCTCATGCACCCGAGCCCATGTAACTCTTGTGTCCGTGCCTCTTCTCATGGCCGCGCCATGCAGCGTACCCGAAGGGCTCTGGTGCATGGCTCCCCGGGCCGGATTCGAACCAGCGACACGGTGGTTAACAGCCACCTGCTCTGCCAACTGAGCTACCGGGGAGTATCCCGTGAGGCGAGTCATCCTCCTTCGCTAAAGCTTCGGAGGACAAGCAAATCTCCGCTAACGGCATTAACTTTGTCAAGGAGTGGGATGCTTGATTGCTAACCGGCAGCCGTAATTCGTCGCGGTCCGGGCACCTCTGGTCGACTTTCAGTTTGTCGATTGTTTTCATCGACAAATATAAGCTTCGGTTGAAATCCCCTGAGCTCACGTTCTTCAACATCACAGAACGCTGCAATAATGATCCGGTCCCCGACAGTGACGAGATGTGCCGCAGCACCGTTCACACAGATGTCAGAACTCCCCGGCTCACCAGCTATCGCGTAAGTTTCAAAACGAGTTCCTGCCGTAATGTTCCATACGTGCACAGCTTCATACTCGTGCATCTCGCTTGCATCCATCAAGTGCGGCGGGATGGTAATACTCCCCTCATATTCAACATTTGCATCGGTGACTACCGCACGATGAATCTTCGCCCGTAACATCTTTCTCATTCTTGCCATTCTCGGATACCTACCAGAGGAACTGATTCCCTCCCTCAAATATATACGCTATTAAAGAACGAGTACGTCCCTCTACCCTATAACACATTTTTTCACGTTATACCTTTCCGACTCGAGTTTGTTCGCAAACTCAAGTCGGAAAGGTATAGCATGCCAGGGATGGCATGTCGGCGCGAAAACGCCGTAGTGCGGAGAAACAGGCCAAGGATAGCCTGTTTCGTAGCCAGAAATAAATATACCCGTTCCTATCGGAATCGGTGCCGCGCCGAAGGCGCGACTACGCTTTTTCACAAATTCAAGTGGAACGGGTATATACTCGCCATGGGAGAGTCCCCCGCATCCACGCTTACAGCCGCCCTTGAAACCGCGCAGAACGGCGCAGAAGAAAACGTTCTTGCTTTCCTTGCGGTATTGCTCGAGAGCACGGTCTTCGTCCCAGTAAAAAACCCATTCGATCCAATGCTCCCAAAGCCGCAAGTGTTCGAATCCACTCAAAACTGTGAGCTCCTCGAGCTCAACTTCGAAGGGAAGCAGATTGTTCCCATTTTTTCTGAGGAGCATCTCCTCAACCAGTGGTCCGAAGCGAAATTCTCCTACACTCAGTTACCTTTCTCTCGTTTGCTCCAGCGTCTTCAAGCAACAACTTGGGTCCACTTGAACCCAGGAGCAGAATTCGGCAAACAGTTAAGCCCCTGGGAGCTTGAACGGCTCCAACAAGGGAGGGAAGCATTCGACGAAATTGTGACCGAGTTAAAAGAGAATGCCGAGGATGCTCTCCAGATTACTGATTATTCGCGGTCCGCTCCGCCAAAACTGCTCTCACAACTTCGAGTAATCCTCGAGAGCTATCCGCAGGTGAGCGAGGCTTTCTTCATTGGTACGAAGAGTGAACAGAGTGACGAACTTGCCCCAATTCTCGGTCTCGTGTGTAGTGACGTTCGAACGATACGAAAAACCGAATTGGTGAAAGAATTGCAAGAGACAGTTGCTCCAAATTTTCAATCCCGTGAATTAGCGGTGATTGACGATCTCGGAGAAGAGAGTTCAATAAACCGGGCGTTGTTTCGCGAAGCAAATCCGTTCTACGTCGCCCAGCAGTCGATGAAGGCCAGATCCTGGTGGAAAACGCTCCTGGAGCGATTTCGATGAAGATGGACGCTCCGGAAACAGATATCGATAAGTTGCTTGCGAAGGTGGACGCTGGCCGGGCGCTCAACCCCACCGAACTATTAGCCGTAGGTGAGCTCCTTCGGAAATATTGTGTGGAAGGCCAGAGCGAGACGCTCTCGCTCGATATGATCTACTCGCTCCTCGTGATGATTGGAAATATCTCGCGCTACCACCCTCGCGACATTGTTGAATATACCCTTGAGCTAAAAGATCCATTAGTCGCTTGCCTCGCCCTCGAGATCCTCTGTTTGAAATGGAATCTCGTCACCGATTATCTCGAACGGGTAATCGACTTTGCCCTTGGTGTTCCGTGGGATCATGAACGCGATGTCCAGCAGACGGCACTAAAGATATTGGGAGAATATTTGGCAGGTGCAATCGGAGAACCGGAAAAGAAACCGAAACAAAATTGGCAGAAGAAGCAGAGTCGTGTTTTTGAGCTACTCTTGAGTGTCTTCGAGGACAAAACACTCGACGAGTCTATACGAACTGGAGCCTATATCGCACTTTGCCGTGGCTTTGGAAAATCGCTTGAGCTCATTCCAGCTGAGTGTGCCTTACTCGATGTAAGTGATTCTTCGCCTGAGGTAGATTGGGAGATGGTTCGTTCAATCCGCGCGCAGTTAAAGCGAGAGCAGGACTAATCCGCCCCCTCTGCGTTCCTCTGCGCACCTCTGAGTAGCCTCTGCGTTTTTCGTATTGTTAAAACAGAGAAGATAAACGCAGAGGATTCGCAGAGGAACACGGAGGAACGCAGAGGGGGGTGAGTTAATCGTTGCCAGATTCGGGTTCCAAATCTTGCTCGTCTCCGACACTGGCCACCTCGTCACTTGTCTCCTCCGGTATCCGGTAGCTCTCGGTAACCCAAGCTCCGAAGTCAAGCCGCTTGCAACGAGGCGAACAGAATGGAAACACAGCCTCTTCTTTGGAAGCCGGGCGTTCTTTGCAGTATCGACATAAGGTGACAGACACGACGCGCACAACCTCGCGAAGACTGAGAGCTTATCGAGCGATGGAGCGGGAGACGGGACTCGAACCCGCGACGTCAAGCTTGGGAAGCTTGCATTCTACCACTGAATTACTCCCGCTTTTACTCTCTGTAGCTACCTTGAAATCAATTGCGTGCACACATTTAATCCGACATGTAGCAATGAAGTCAAATATCGATATACTCTCGACCATGGCTAAAATGGACACGTCATTTTTCAAGTTTGCTCTGCTCGGCGTAGCGACGTTATCGCTTACTTTTACGCCGCTTACCGAAGCGCAACAGAGCTCAATCGAGCAGGCGTCGACGACACTCTACGATACGATTATGAGTCCGTACTGTCCTGGGAGAACCCTTGGCTCATGCCCGAGCCCGCAAGCTCGCGAGATGCGTCACGAGATTAACCGAGACCTTCAGGCTGGGAAAACTGTGGACGCTATTAAAGAAACGTTAGTTCAGAAATACGGTCCAGAGATCCTTGGCACTCCAGAGCGACGCGGATTTGGATTGTTTGCCTGGTTTGTTCCCGTAGCCTTTCTCTTCATTGGGTGCTTCATCGTAGTCCGGAGAGCGGCGCGAGCGAAGGAAGGAACAACGACGCTTACCAAGCGCGAGCTCGAGCGAGTTGAAGTCGAACGAGAACTTTCAAAACAACTTAAAGACGAGGTACGGCGCCGGGTGCTGTAGCGAGGTGGTTATGGGAGCAGGAATCAGAGCAACAATTGAAGCTGATATCAAGACAGCGATGAAGGCACGCGAGCAGGAGCGACTGCTCACGCTTCGCGGTTTACTCTCCGAGATTAAACGGGTGGAGATTGATACGAGGACGACGCTCACTGATGAGCAAATTAGCTCGATCTTCCAGAAGGAGATTAAGAAGCGCCGTGACGCACTCACCTATGCCGAACAAGGGAAACGTGACGACCTCATCGCTCAAAACAAAGCAGAGATTGCTCTTATTCAGAGCTACCTCGGCGAACAGTATTCCGAAGACAAACTCCGCGAACTTATCGGTTCGATTATAAGCTCTGGAGCGGACAACGTCGGAAAAATCATGGGGGCGCTCAATAAAGACCACAAGGGCAAGTTTGAGGGGAAAGTCGCAAGCGAACTCGCGAAGTCGATGCTCAAGTAAATTCTCGCCGTTCAAAAATCAGCACCGCAAGCACGAGAGCGACGAGCGAATAGGCGCCGCAGTAGATGACGGCATGGAGGAAACTTCCTCCAGAGACGGGACTTCCATAAACAATAAGGTCATTCATATTAAACAGGCTTAGGTCAGGGAGGACCTTGTCCAGCAGATGAACGAGCGTGAGAAGCGCCTCGTTCGGTTCTTCGCTGTGAAGCATATAGTAGCGGACCGAACTCATCGATCGTCCCGCGATATAAGCACCGAGGGTGAACAGCCCGCTTAACGTCGTCGTTACAACAAGCGAAGAGAAGAACATTGAAATTGCAGCGATAACCACCACTTCAAGGAGAATAAGCACGATTCCCTGGAACATAAGCCAATCGACCCGCCCTTCGAGAACTCCAAGAAAACAAACGAGCCCAATCCCCATCAGCGCGACGAGAATCGAAACCGTGAGTGTAAGACCAAGATATTTCCCAAGGATGAACTGCCAGCGCTCTACCGGCTTGGAGAGGATGTTGTAGATCGTCTTCTGCTTCAACTCCTTATTGAGCAGACTCACTCCAGCGATAATGGTAATAATCGCACCAAAGAACGAGAGAGAGAATAACCCGAAATCCTTTATTACCCGGGAACGATCGCCAATCGTCACCGTGCCGAAGAACGCGGAGATCGAGACGAGGAGGAGCGCGAAGAAGACGACGGAATAGAGAATCTTGTTCCGTAACGCTTCCCGAAAAGTATTGATTGAAATCGCTACAACCTTCATCGGAGTTCCATTCCTTGCTCAGTCGCCGGAAGCTGCGATCCGCCGTTTACGTGTGGCTTGCGACTTCCCGTAATGCTCATGAAGATATCTTCGAGACTGAGCGTGCTCGTTCGGAAGTTTTCCACCTTTACCCGAGCAGAGGTGGCATCGGCGAGGGCCTGATGAGCGATATCGTAGCTTTCAAATCGAAAAATGTGGATTGCACCGGCTATGGTCTTCTCCACTTCATGCTTTGACGATAAGCGAACCAATCGGTCGAGGAGCTGCCCGTTCCCTTCTACTTCGGTGACGATCAACTCAAACGATTCTCCGAAGAGCTTCGGGGCATCAGCGAGATGGAAAACCGTCTTCAACTCGCCTCGAACCATAATCGAGACCCGATCGCAAATATCCTCCACATCAGAGAGGATATGAGAGGAGAGGAGAACCGTAGTTCCCTCTCGATTGAGTCCGAGGATAATCTCACGAAATTCTAAGCGCCCAATTGGATCCAAACCCGAGAACGGTTCATCAAGGAGGAGTAGTTTCGGGCGGTGGACAATCGCTTGGGCAAGTCCGAGTCGCTGCTGGAGCCCCTTGGAGAGGGCGCGAACTGAGCTGTTCTTTCGGTCGGCAAGGCCCACGAGTTCCAACGTTTCGAGAACTCGTGTAGCGCGCTCACTCCGTTTCATCTCGTAAAGGCTGGTGAAGAATTCCAGCGTCTCGAGAACAGTCAAATGGTCATAGAAGTACGGCTGCTCGGGAAGATAGCCGATTTCCCCGTGTCGTTCGGATGAGATGAGTTCACGGCCATCGAGTTCGATTCGGCCGGCCGACTTCTTAATGAAATTGAGAATACACTTTATGGTGGTTGTTTTCCCTGCGCCGTTATGGCCGAGAAAGCCGAACGATTCTCCACGTAGGATCTCAAGCGAGATATCTCGCACCGCATCGATTGGCCGGAAGGTCCAGTGTGAGCGGAACATTTTTGAGAGTCCGTCAATTTTTAAAATTACGTCACTCATCTTTTAAAACTTCCCTCTCCCGCGGATTTGCCGAAAAATTCCAGACCCTTCTCACCCGACGTGGATTCAATTTCACCAGTTTTTTCATTTACATAGAATTTCCCACCGAATGGATCCCACGGGATTGAATGAATGAGTCCGGCTTCGACGAGCTGAGGAAGATTGGTGACCGTGCTCCCTCGCTCCTGTTCGTAACGTTCAATGAGCGAATGAAGCGTCTGTTTCTGCTTCGTTAACTGCGCGAGCTTCAGTTTGTTCCGGAGGGACTTCCGTGCTGATTTGTCGGTCGTATGCTGTAACATATCCTCAATAAAGCGAATGGCCGTATCAATCGAGTCACGGTCAACGATCAGTCGCGAGGCGATGCCCGCCACGAACGGAGGAGCATCGGGTAAACGGGCGGCCTGCTCGAGGTCTCGTTTTGCGGCATGGCGATCGTCGAGGAAGTACCAATTGTTAAATCCACGAAGGTAGCGGTAGCGCCAGGCCTGAGGAAATGTTTCAACTGCCTTATCAAGTATTGCGTTACTCAATTGAGCTTCCTTCGCTTCCCAAGAGAGAAGCGTCCCGCAGAATTCGTAGGCGAAATCTTTCCGAGCGTCGAGCTCGGTCACCACGTCGCACATATGAAAGAACCAACGATAGTCCTTGTCTCCCTGGTAGTGTTTGCCGAAGTAATTAATCGTTGTAAACCAGAGGATGTCACTCGCGAAGTTGTTAAAGCCCAAGGTAATCAATTTCACCTGCGAAGCAGCGGGGAGGTAGAGCGGCGGATGAACTGCATCGATGGTCATCTCGCTCTGTGCCGTCCGAAGCGCTTCTTTCGACCAATCAATGAATAAGATGCTCGTAACAAGGAGTGCAGCGCCAAGCGCAAGCGCCCCACGTTCGTTTCGCGTCCTGTGACGGTGTCTCGCCATTAAAGCCATTAGTCTCAGTTACTTATTGATTGAATTCGGAAATTTGGGCGGAAAAGTTGAGGAAGGAATCGAGGAGGGGTGATAACGGAAACGACACGACCCAGGGATGTTGCCACCCCTGGGTCGTGTTACGGTCATAAGCCGAAGTCAGCTTACGACAAGTAGAGCTTACGGACAGGCCGGATCGTTTGCCGGGTCGCAAATTCGACCTGACTCACTGTCGTAGTTCCACTCAACGTTACCTTTGAGATGCTCGGCATTCGCAGTGAACATTCCATTCACCTGACCATCGGCAGTATTGCCAGCGGTATAGCTAAATGTGCCCATTGCTACAGCGCCGTCCCCAAGCTTGCTCGCTTTGAAGCCAGGAAGCGTGGTTTCGCACGTGGTTGGATCACCACAAGAAACATACTCGTCCTCATCAACGTAGTATGCTTCCTCAGCCGTGATACCATTCCTCAGGTCTGACTTTGCCTGCGCATTATGCGCGCGAACTTTATAAGCAGCAAACTGCGGTATCGCAATCGCCGCGAGAATACCAATGATCGCAACTACGACGAGTAGTTCGATCAAGGTAAAACCTTTTTCACTTCTCTTCATTGTTATTACTCCTTGTTAATTTCACCATTCACACCTTCGGGCCAACCCCAAAGGGAATATCGTCATTTTGCCAAGGCTTACTAAAGCCGCTCGATACAATTCATCGCACCGAGCTGACGCCCCCAAGAAAGCAAGGAGAGTGCCAAATGCGGGAAATCAGAAGAGGTAAGAATCACGCGGCCTTGTCCAAAGAATTTCTCACTCTTGTCGGGGAGTTATCACCCGCTCTTCCAATTAGCTAAATCTTACTACGTAGGAGCTTCCCCTATAGCTGAGAGGCCAATAATTGTTTCTTGGTAACGTCAGTGACAATATTTGTCGACGAAAGCCCTCGCTAGTGCTCAGCTCTCTTGTTAGAACGTGTCTAAAAAGTCTGATTTTGAGACGAGGTCGGGTGAACGGAAATTGCGAGGAGCGGACTTTGCTCTTGCAAACGAGCACCGGAGCAATCTTCCGTTCGACCGAGATCGGGCAAAAGCAGACTTTTTAGACACGTTCTAAGGTATTATCGTTCGTCTGCAGAATCTGCGTCACCCATGCCATACTTCTTCAGGCGGTAACGAAACGAACGGAAGTTGAGGCCGAGGAGTTCAGCGGCCTGTTTCTTTGCGCCATGGGTTTTGTTCAAGGCCTCAAAAAGGTATTTACGCTCGAGACTCGCTAAGATCCCCTCCAGGTCAACCGGTAGGATTTGTACATCGGTTACGGCGCGTTCATCACCGCGCGTCCCATTTGTCGGTTCCAGCTTGTGTTGAACCTCTTCCGGCAAATTTTCGGGAAGGAGCACTCCGCTCCCTAGTACGATTGCTCGTTCGATTATATTCTCCAGTTCGCGAACATTGCCCGGGAAGCTATAGGCCATGAGCATTTGGAGCGCTTCTGGGGAGACTCTTGCCTGAACATCAGAATCGTCAACGGAGCGGCTGATGAAATAGCGAACAAGATAGGGAATATCTTCCCGCCGATTTCGGAGCGGTGGAACCACGATATTGACTACATTGAGTCGATAGTAGAGATCCTCGCGAAATCGGTTTTCCTTGATCTCCTGTTTCAGATACTTGTTTGTAGCCGAGATAACTCGAACGTCTACGGAAGTGTCGCTTACTCCTCCCACGGCCCGAACTGTTTTCTCCTGGAGAACTCGAAGGAGTTTCGTTTGGAGATGAAGCGGTAGCTCGCCTACTTCATCAAGGAAAATCGTCCCGCCGTCGGCTTGTCGGAAGAGTCCGAGATTTTCGGTTACCGCTCCAGTAAAAGAGCCTTTCTTGTGCCCGAATAATTCACTCTCGATGAGATTCTCTGGAATCGCCCCACAGTTAATGGCGACAAACGGTCGGCTCTTGCGCGGACCATGTTCATGCAAAGCCTTTGCGATAAGCTCCTTTCCGGTTCCACTCTCACCGGTAATTAAGACGGATGCATCGCTCTTGGCCACGCGATCAACCAAGGAGAATATTTGTTTCATCAGTACACTTTCGCCAACCATCTGTATCCCGCTGAGATCCACCGGAATCATACTCAGTGACCTTTCTTTCGCCATAAGCTGTGCTGTCTTCTCGTGCTGCGACAGTAACTCCTCCATACTTCTCATCCGGCTCACGTCATTGAGGATGAGAATCTGGCCCGTCTCCACACCATTACTATCTGTGAGCGGACGGAAACTGTAGCTTAAGTGGAACCGCCGAGAATCGACCCGACGTGTCAGCTCAAGTTCGGAGGCAGTATTCATCGTAAAGTGTGGTTCCTTCGGCGAGTCTTCACCTCCAGTAAAATACGGATCGAAGAGTGATTGAAACGGACGCCCAAGTAAGTTCTTTGCCGCATCATCGGTAAGATTTAAGAGCTTTCGCGCGGCTTGATTGACATTTGTAATCAGAGAATCAAGGTCGCAGGTGATAATCCCTTCGCGGAGATCATCGAACACCTGTTGTTGTTGATTACAGAGGTCATGCAGATCCTTCGCATAACGATCAATCATCCGGCCCGCGATCTCGAGTTGCTTTGCAAAGTAACTACTAAGAAGCGCGATGACCACCAATGCTGTGTAAACCGAGAAAATCTGTAATCCACTTGCTGGGATGACTACCGATTCAAAGGTTGGAAGCTGTCCTGATAGCAGCACACCGTAGGACACGCCCGAAGCCGCCGCGACAATAACGGAACCATGACGTCCAAAAATTACGGTCGCTTCAAGGATGATGAGTAGGTAGAGGAAGATAAATGGGCTTCCCGTTTCGCCGGTGACGTAGACGATCACCGATGCGAGCAGCACATCGAACAAGAGCTGAGAATAGCCAAGGAGAGCGAGATGCTTACTCCAGCGAAGCCAAAGGGCATTCAGCAACGACACGCCAACCATCACACCAAGAGAGAGGTAGATTAACATCTCTTTCGCCGGGCTCCCCCCTTGAGCAATGACACTCCAGAGCGTGCCGAGTAAGAGGAGCAGGGCTATAACGATGCGAAAAAACACTGCGTGGAAGAGCACCCGACGAAGCCGGCGCGGGTTAGAGATCTCTGGGTGGGAGCGAAGCACAGTTACGACCCCACGGAGCCACCACCGCCACTTTGGGCCGCGCCAATGAGTTGTGCCCGCGGGGAACTCTCGTTCAGACATTTAACTACTCCACCGCTAACTAGATTACCGATCCAATCTGGAAGATTGGCAGATACATTGCGACAACGAGCCCGCCAACTAATGTTCCAAGGATGAGAATCATTACAGGCTCGATCAGTTGTTTCATTCCGTTTACAGCGTTTTCTACCTCGTCCTCATAGAAATCCGCGACTTTCTGGAGCATGGCATCCAATGCACCGGTTGATTCACCAACCGAGATCATCTGCACCACCATCGGCGGAAAGATGATTGAATTGTCGAGTGGTTCGGCGATCGTTTTTCCCTCACTGATGCTTACTCGCACTCGTCCGACCTCTTTCTCGACTACCTTGTTCCCCGCTGTCTTTCCGCAGATCTGCAACGCGTCAAGGATTGGCACGCCCGAACTGAGCATTGTCCCGAGAGTTCGAGCGAAGCGCGCAACGGCAACCTTCCGAAAAATGCCGCCGAAGATCGGCAGTTTCAGCAACATCGGATGGATGACTTCTCTCCCACGTTCGGTCTTCACAAACCGCCGTAGTAAATAGAGTGTGCCGAATAGCGAGCCGAAGATGACCACCCAGTGCTTCACCATAAAGTTCGAGAGATTGATCACCAAGCGTGTCGGAGCCGGGAGCGCAGATCCGAAACTTTCGAACAAGTCAGCAAACGTTGGGATAACGAAGATCAGGAGAATCGCTGTTACGAGCACGGCCGCCGAAACCACGACGGCAGGGTAGATCATCGCCGTCATCACTTGGCGCTTGAGGCTTGCCATTTTCTCGAGATAATCAGCGAGTCGCTCCAGGATGATATCAAGCACACCACCAGCCTCGCCAGCTGCAACCATGTTTACAAAGAGGTCGTCAAAGGCGTGTGGGTGTCGCTTTAACGCGTCCGCGAGCGTTCCGCCATTCTGCACATGTTCCTTCACATTCAACATTGTTCGCCGCATCGCCGGGTTCTCATGTTGCTTGCCGAGAACATCAAGACCCTGAACGATAGGTAGTCCGGCGTCGATCATCGTCGCAAACTGCCTGGTGAACACCACAATGTCTTTGGTCTTTACCTTCGGTCGGAAGCCGGGGAGATAGATCTCCTTTTGGAGGCCCTTTCCTTTTTCGCGAATCTTCTTGGTGTTTGGGTTGATACGTTGGGACTTGAGCGTATTGTAAACCGCCTGCGGGCTAATCGCTTCCATTTGGCCGGTCACCCTCTTGCCACTCGAATTAACTCCTTCCCAAGTATAGAGTGCCATCGTGTACTCCTTATCGTATTCCGTTATGCGTCTACCGCTGTTACCCGGAGAACTTCCTCTACAGTTGTAATCCCAGCTTTGAGATTATTCAGGCCCGCCCCACGCAACGTCACCATTCCCTGCCGAATCGCCTCGCGTTTGATTTCAGCAGCGCTTGCGCCGTTCAGCACAAAATCTCGTAGCTCTTCCGTCATCATCATGCACTCATAGAGTGCAGTTCGTCCCTTGTAGCCAGTGCCACTGCATTTGTTACAGCCTTTCCCATAGAAAACATCGATGTGTTTCGCTTCCGCCGGGGAGAACCCGATGTTGATCAGAACTTCTGGGTTGATTTCGTGCTTAATTCGACAGTTATCGCAAATGCGTCGTGCGAGACGTTGTGCCACTACAATGTTAATCGACGAAGCGACGAGAAATGGTTCGACCCCCATATTGAGGAGGCGGTTTATCGTCGATGGAGCATCGTTCGTATGGAGTGTCGAGAGTACGAGGTGCCCGGTGAGGGAAGCTTTAATTGCAATTTCTGCGGTTTCATAATCGCGAATTTCCCCAACCATGATAATATCCGGGTCTTGGCGGAGAAATGATCGAAGTGCCGCAGCGAAATTGAGCCCAATGTCGTCATTCACCTGAACCTGGTTAATTCCTACGAGATTGAATTCGACCGGGTCTTCAGCGGTAGAGATATTTACCGTGCTCTTGTTTAACTCGGTGAGTGCTGAGTAGAGCGACGTTGTTTTTCCTGAACCAGTCGGACCAGTGGCAAGGACTAGCCCATAAGGTTTATCGATCGCGTCTCGAAATCGTCGGAATTGCTCCTCGTCGAATCCGAGTTTCGTCATATCGGTTTGCAGAGTTGATTTATCGAGCAGCCGGAGAACCACCTTCTCACCGAAGAGCCCGGGGAGCACGCTCACACGGAAATCCATCTCGCGACGACTCCCAAGTTTGAGCTTAATGCGGCCGTCCTGAGGAAGCCGTCGCTCAGCGATATCGAGGTCAGCCATGATTTTTACGCGTGAGGTGATCGCATTCTTCAGTTTATAAGGTGGCTTCATGATTTCGTAGAGCACACCGTCGATACGGAACCTGACGCGGAAGATCTTTTCGTATGGCTCGATGTGAATGTCCGATGCACCTTTCTTTATCGCATCGGTAAGAACGGCGTTTACGAGTTTCACCACCGGGGCATCTTCTGTCGCCTTCTCTAATGCCTGGAGGTCGAATTCCTCGTCTGTGGCAAGCACCTCAACTTTATCATCAGCATCGAGATCTCCGATGATACTGTCGTAGGAAATGGAACCTTCGTACAACTTCTCCAGGTGGCCGCGGATTTCAGACTCTGGCGCAATGACAACCTGGACATTGTAGCCAGTGACAAACTTAATATCATTGAGTGCAAGAATATTTGAGGGATCGACCATTACTATCGTGAGCGTACTCCCGTGGAGTTTCAGTGGGAGGAGCAGGTGCTTTGTTGCTAAGCTCTGTGGGACGAGATTGATTACTTCGGGATCGAAAGCAAAGTTTTCGAGTGAGATAACCGAGAGTCCGTACTTTTCGCCGAGAGCTTTAACCAGATCCGGCTCACTAATGAATCCGAGACCGACCAGGGCCGAACCGATGAGTCCGCCAGTTTGAAATTGAACCTCATACGCCTTCGCCAGTTGGTCAGCGTTAATGAGCCCTGCTTCTAAGAGAAGATCGCCGATTCGAGATGACATGTCGTGCGCTATTCCTTCCGGCTCAGTTCACCAGTGAGGTTCTTGCTCAAAGTGACAATATTTGGTCCTGCGGTAGTACCTGCTAAGAAGTATCGGAAAAGTTTGAGGAAATATTTCGAAAAAAAATGTCACCGCGAGCAAAAAAATGGACTGCCGGGTGATTTTGGCAAGATTATTAAGAAGTTATGAAAAAATTGCGGCCGAGCCCTGATTGGGTTCAGTGCGTGGCGGGAGACGTTCCAACCTCCGCGCTAACCTCTGGCGAAGCAATCACACACACCGCGCCCAGGTCGTCTCCGACGACCTGGGGCGGCCATTGTATGATTCGGCGATAAGGCCTCGTCCGTGCAATGGCTGCTCCAAGGCAGCTAGAGTTTCTCTACCATGACGAACTGGGTGACAAGACCTTCACGGTCGTTGATCCAATCCGCCCACTCCCCACGATCGATCCGTGCTGGGGAGAAGAGAGTCTCCATCTTCGCAATGAGGTTGTCGACCCGTTGTGGATCAACTACCACCCGTTGATTGAGCCTGCACCCGAGAGCACGGAGATTTGCGCTCTCGAGTATTGGGTGTAGCTGAGACGGAGTAAGTGTTGAGTCCGTCTTCACTAGGCTCAATCGTCCTGAGGCATCTGCGAACTCGCAGAGTTCGGCCGGTGCCTCCTCGCACAGGATGTCGACAGGTTGATTGTCGACGGTATAGATCACACCTATACCTCCCGGTGCAAGATACCGTGCCAGATACTCCCGAATCCAGTAGCCGAAGTTCGATTCGGTCCACGAGATCCCCTCAAACGAGAGGAAGATCCAGTGGAAAGCACCCTCATGCGAATCAAGTGGGTGCCACTGACCGGCGTCTGTCGTGTGTGGCATGTCCTCATAGACGGCAGCTTCCGAAATGTCGGCAATGGCGTGAGTGAGTCCGCTAAACGGAAACTCAATCACGGACGTTCGGCGACTCTCATTTACTGCCATCGCTGCGCTTCCATTAGCGCAAGCAAGCCGAAGGAGCGACACGCTCTCCGGCCGAAGGAAGAGCATGAGTCTCTCCCTTCTCCCATCCCCTCGAATCCAAGGCTCGCCAGCCTGTAGCCCACGGATGACCGTTGTCGCGATCTGCCGTGAGAACTGGTACACTGCGAGCGGATTCGCCTCCTGTGGGCGAATCGTGTCTTCCTGCCCCCCAAGCAAGTGTCTGACACGATTCATAAACACGGTACACCTCCCTCTACAAAAAAGGACCTCTAGAAATAAAACGCTGTGGTTCCCCCGCCACAGCACCACCGATAAACTTCCGTTCACCAGTGATGCTGCAGGTATGCCCCTACTACTCGAGACGGTTGGTGCTATGGACTGCTGCTTAGGACGCAATGGACGACAAAGCGCAGTAGTCTATAAATACACTATTTTTGGGGGTTAATCTATTGGGGGTAGGTCGGCAGAGGCAGAGGCAGAGAGAAGGACTATGGCGAAGACGAAGGCAGTGGCAAGGGCAGAGGCTGAAGCTGAGATTTTATTCGGTACTCTTAGCCCCCTGCCTTTGCCACTGCCTTCGTCTTCGTCAAAGTCTCTGCCCCTGCCTCTGCCTTTGCCGCTGCCCCTGCCGTTAACCAAACAAAGTGCGAAATTCAGGCAACAACCCATTAATCTTCACCCGCCGTTGTTCCAACGTATCCCTGTTTCGAACAGTGACAGTGTCATCAGTAAGTGTCTGGTGATCAATCGTCACACAGATCGGTGTCCCTGCTTCGTCCTGACGGCGGTACCTACGACCGATATTGCCACTATCGTCATAGGTCGCGGCATACGCTTCCCGGATCATTCGGTATACCTCTTCCGCTTTCTCCGGATGACCATCCTTCCGTAACAGCGGGAACACTGCGACCTTAATCGGCGCAAGCCGCGGATGAAGTCGAAGCACCGTGCGAGGATTCCCCTCCACCTCATCCTCGCTATACGAATCAACGAGGAACATCAGCAGTGAGCGATCGGTTCCGAGCGACGGTTCAATGACGTATGGAACATAACTTTCGCCAGAGGTTTGATCGCGCCAGAGGAGCTGCTTTCCGCTAAATTGAGCGTGCTGCTTTAGGTCATAATCAGTGCGGCAGGCAATCCCTTCAAGTTCAGACCAACCAAACGGGAAGAGATACTCAATATCGGTGCACGCTGTTGAGTAGTGAGCGAGTTCATCTTTTGCGTGATCTCTCAGGCGCAAGCGCTCGGTGTTCACGCCAAGACGACGGAACCAGTCAAACCGCTCCTTCCGCCAATAGCCATACCACTCGGTATCAGTGCCGGGTTTACAAAAGAACTCAATCTCCATCTGCTCGAACTCGCAGGTGCGAAAGGTAAAGTGGCGGGTCGTAATTTCGTTACGGAACGCTTTCCCCTGTTGGGCGATACCGAATGGGATTTTTACGCGAGTGCTATCGACGACGTTTCCAAAATTTACAAAAATCCCTTGGGCGGTCTCGGGACGGAGGTAGATAGTATTTGCCGTATCCTCGACAGGTCCAAGGTTTGTGCGAAACATCAGGTTAAACATCCGTGTCTCGCCGTAGGCGTGCTTCCCATCTTTCGCCTTTGGGCACTTCGGGACCCCTTCATCGAGTTTATCTTGGCGAAATCGTGCCCCACACTGTGAGCATTCAACCATCGGGTCGTGAAAACCTGATACGTGACCCGATGCCTCCCAAACGCGTGGGTGCATGATGATCGAAGCGTCGAGTCCCACCATATCGTCGCGCAAGAGCACCATGTCCCGCCACCACGCGTCGCGAATATTTCGTTTCAGTTGAGCGCCGAGCGGACCATAGTCATAGCAAGAGGCAAGCCCACCGTAGATTTCGCTCGAGGGGAAGATAAACCCACGGCGCTTGGCAAGTGCGACGATCTTCTCTAACGAATCGGTATTTGAGGTAACGCTCATTGGGCTCGGCCGTGTCAGTTGTAAATCGCAAAAAAATGCGGTTATCTCTGAAGAAAACTACCGTCATGTGTGGTTAAGAGCAAGGGTCTCCCGGATCTATCATGAACTTGGTGTTAATTCATCGCGGCGAATTTGATGCACGCGGGCGTGTCGAGCTCACCGATCGACGTGCGGCTCATCTCGTCAAAGTCAAGAAGGTAAAGCCAGGTGAGGTTGTCCCCGTCGGTGAGATAAATGGCGCAAAAGGGACAGGCGAAGTTGTGGCTGCAGAAGAGAATAAGGTAGTCCTCGATGTCGCGCTTAGCGATACGCGAGCCGAAGCCTGTACACCCGTTGATGTTATCCTTGCACTCCCGCGCCCGCAGATTCTCAAGGCGAGCCTCCAGGTATCGTCGATGATGGGCGTGCGCCGTCTCTATATTGTGCGTAGCATAAAGAGTGAGAAGAGTTATCTACAGAGTCGCGTACTTGAGCCGAAACAGCTCGAATACTATCTCACTCTTGGCCTGGAGCAGGGGATGAACACTGTGCTCCCCGAGGTGATAATCGTTCCTAAATTTTATGAGCTCTTTAGCCATTTTGGCGAGCTGACTCGCTCGAACCAAACTCGGCTGCTTGCACATCCGGGAGCAAGGCGATCGCTCCTCGACGTCTTTCGAGACGAACCCGCTCCAGAGCCACAAGGAGAGTACCTCCTCGGTATCGGTCCCGAGGGAGGATGGGTTGAGAATGAATGCTCGGTGTTTGAGAGAGCAGGTTTTAAAACGTTTCGCTTGGGACACCACGTGCTTCGCGTCGAATATGCGCTCACTGCACTTCTCGCCCATGTGGCCATGCTCGGCGAACTCACCAGTTCAGCAAAAGTAGCGTCAGCTTCCCATGTCAGAGCCTAAGCACGACAAACAGATCGAATCCGAAGAGACAGAGTTAGACGAAACGTCTCCGGAGGAAGAGGCGACCATCAGCAATGAGCTACCGACCGATCTCTTCCCAGACGACTTCAGCTGGGATGAACACCTCCCTGAGGTCGCTGGAACGAGTCATGAAATCGCGAAATACGACCCGCTCCAGAGCTACCTCGCCGAGATTAGCAAAATTCCCACCCTCTCCCGAGAAGAGGAGCAACGTCTTGCTATTCGATACCGTGAACACCGTGACCAAGTATCGGGCTACAAGCTGGTGCTCGCTAACCTCCGCCTCGTGGTGCTCATTGCGCGTGAGTATCAGCGAAATGTGCAGAACATCCTTGACCTCGTCCAGGAAGGGAACATTGGGCTGCTCCAGGCAATTGAACAGTATGATCCGTATCGCGGCGTTCGTTTCCCCTCGTATGCTGTTTACTGGATTCGTGCCTACATGCTTCGTTACTTAATTAATAATCTCCGCTTGGTGAAAATTGGAACAACCCAAGCTCAACGGAAACTCTTCTTCAATTTACGGAAGGAGAAGGAAAAGCTTGAAGCAGCAGGATTCATTCCTGAAGCGAAGCTGCTTGCCGAGCGTCTCAATGTCAAAGAATCGGAAGTGCTTGAGATGGAACAACGACTTTCGCTCCCCGACCTAAGTGTTGATGCTCCGCTTGGGACAGCCGATGATGCGAAAGATCTTCACGGCGTGCTTGCGGACAGTGCAGTCAACACTGAGGAACGAGTCGCAAACGAGCAGTTCTCACAAGCAGTTCGAGACGCCGTCGAAGAGTTTAAGCAAAACCTAGAGGAGAAGGATCGAGCCATCATTGAGCAGCGTTTGTTCTCTGACGAGCCGGTAACGCTCCAGGAGATCGCCGACCGTTTCGGTTTAAGTCGGGAGCGAATTCGTCAGCTGGAAAGCAGGCTGAAGAAGAAGCTCAAAGCATACCTTGCAGAGAAACTTCAGCTGAGCGATGCTGGCGAAGTGGACATCGACACGGATGGCTAGAGTGATCCCACTTTTGTTGTGACAAAAGTGGGATCACTCTAGCGCACGCCTGGACGGCGTGCGCGAATGCCGCAACTCCGATGCGGCATTCGTCATGCACTGATATGACTCACGATGAGTCATATCAGTGCCAGCAACAACTAGAGCCGTTCCTGAATGAGATATGATGAGCCGAAGGCGAATTCATTTTTTTTCTGTGTCAACTAACTTGGAACGGCTCTAGACATGCGCGAGCGAGCTCACGGCTTCGGCAGCGAACCACGACATCTCTCCTCAGGGAGCAGTGGAAGGAAGAGAAAACGAAAGTTCCTGACTTGGAGCGTTCTCTTTTTAATCGCTGTGATCACGCCACTTGCTCTCTTCGGTTGGAAGGAGACCTATGTCAGTTTTCTTGAACGAGATGCTCCCGTTATTACCGTAGCCAATCTCCCTCCAGGAATTGGTTTACAACCACTGAGCTTGCCGATCTCAATCAGCGATGATGGTTCCGGGCTCGACCTGGTGAAGGTTTTGAGCGAGCAGTACGGTGAGGAGAAGACCTTACTCCGTGTCCCGTACACCGGACGAAAAGTAAATCAAGATACACTCACCCTCGACATTCCTGGAAAAGAGAGCGGTTTCGCCGAGGGCGAGGTAAAAATTATTATCTCCGCTTTTGATAAGAGTTTCTGGAGCAATGGGAAAACTGAGGTCTATACCCTCGTTGTCGACTACACGAAACCAAAGCTCGAAGTTCTCTCGACTCAACACAATGCGTTCGTCGGTGGTTCGGAGCTTGTGTTCTATCGTCTGATCGGTGAACGGGATATCGCGAGCGGTCTTCGTGCTGGGAGCAAATGGTTCTTCCCTGGGTTTTCAGCAGCTGAGCTCGATCCAAGCTTTAAGAATCACTCCGACGTCTACTTTAGTCTGTTTGCGATTCCGTTAGATTTCGAACCGGAAAAGGACCGGCTGGTAGTCTACGCGAAGGATGCGGTGGGAAATCTCACCACGGCTCCAATGTACCATCGAGTAAAGGAAGTTCGTAATTCGAAGCGTGAAGTGAAACTCGGTGAGTCATTTATTCATGATCGTGTGGAACCGCTCCTCGAAGAGTATCTGAAAGCACGTTCAGGCCTTGGACAAGAAAAGGTCTCGGTAGTCGTTCCCGGAAGCACGGTCGAGCAGCTGGTCCAGAACTTTCGCTTAGTAAACGAAGATTACCGCGCACTCATTGCTCGCTCAGTTGCTCCGCTCTTCCAACGACCAAGACGTGAGCGGCTCTGGGCCGATCGTTTCATCCAATTTCCGGGCGCTGTCCAGGCTCGCTTCGGTGATTTTCGTAGCTACACTATCGACGGTGTTCCAGCCGGCTCATCGATTCATGAGGGAATTGACCTTGCGTCAACGAAGCACGAGGAGGTTCGCGCAGCAAACACTGGAGTGGTGATTTTTGCTGACGAGATGGGGATCTACGGAAACACCGTGATCATGGATCATGGGTTTGGCCTCTACACGCTCTATGGCCATCTCTCCCGCGTAAGCTCGAAAGAAGGTACAAAACTCGGTATTGGCGATGTGCTCGGCTATACTGGCAATACGGGCCTCGCTGAAGGCGACCACCTCCACTTCGAGTTTCGCCTCCATGGCGTTCCCGTAAATCCCATCGAATGGATGGATCGGAACTGGGTTTCAGATCACATCGAGGAAAAAATCGCCGAGATGAAACGTGTCGTCGGCGTCGACTACGGTTCGCCACTTCGGTAACCGTTTAGTTCCCCAGCGCTAGAACCGCGGGAAGAAGTAATGGACCAGGAAGAGGGCTGGTCCCATGATGAGCAGGAACCACACAATGAATGTGGGGACCACCTCCTCTTGCAGTAGCCAGAGGAGTACCGCGCCAGCGACAAAGCAACCAAGCACGGGGAGTGGGATGTTCACAGCGTTCAACTATTCCTCCATGTTAGTTGGACGGTTTTGTCCCGTCCTCGTGTTACACACTTAATTTAATATTATACACACTGATGGCCATTAATCAAGTAGATTAGTGTATAAATAAAATGGGCTGATTGTGCGGTTAATTCGGCAAATGAAGCTTCCTTCGGCGCCAAAGATCCTCATCGCGCCAGATAGTTTTAAGGGGACGATGACCTCTCTGCAGGCAGCAGAGGCGATCGCTCGGGGCCTAGCGCAAGCGCTCCCATCTGCACATCTGACGCTCCTTCCACTTGCCGATGGTGGAGAGGGTTCAGCCGAGATCGCGGCAAGTGTGGTTGGTGGAACGCCGAACGAGGCTCATGTGTTTGGGCCGGATGGTGCCGTTCTCTCTGCCCGCTATTTTGAAACAAGCAACACTGCCTATATCGACATTGCTGCAGCGGGTGGACTTCCACTTGCAAGAAAAAAAGAATCCTCAGTTGTAAGCCGAACCAGTTATGGCACTGGTCAACTGATCGTGCAGGCGATAGCTGACGGTAAGAAAACTATTTATCTATTTCTCGGCGGCTCTGCGACAACAGACGGCGGCGTCGGAATCGCGAAAGCACTTGGCTTTGCCTTTTACCGTGCAGATGGAACGAAGATCGATTCCATTTCTGACGCTCAGCTCAAGCAGCAAGAATTTACCGGCGACGAGCTCTCGCTGATTGCTCAAATTAAACCACCTGAAAAAAACATCGGCGAAGTATCATTCATCGGAGTTACCGATGTCGGAAATCCGCTCTACGGCCCAGATGGCGCGGCAATGGTATATGGTCCGCAGAAGGGGGCATCGCTATCAGAGGTCCAGATCCTTGAGCAAGGACTGTTGAATCTTGCCTCCAGAGTTACTCAATCGTTTGGAACAGATTTTTCGGCGATACCCGGTGCGGGGGCGGCGGGTGGTGCAGGGTATGGAGTGCTCGCCTTCCTCGGTGGAACGCTTGTTCATGGACCTCGATATCTTCTCGATCTAATGAAATTTAACGAACAGGCGCGTGACGCAGATGTAATCATTACCGGCGAAGGACGACTCGATCGTCAATCATTCCAAGGGAAGCTCCTCGCTGAGATGCTTGAGCGAACGAAGGCGCTCGGTAAGCCCCTGTTTTCGTTCTCGGGAAGTCTCGCGCTTGAACAGGATTTCGCTCTTCCCGAACATTTTACTGCGTTCGCACCACGGTCTAGTGCCACGTCAGAAGTTCCAGAGAAGATACTCGAACATCTCGCGCGTCAGGTTGGAGAAAAATTAAGCGACGAACGGTAGACAGCCGGTGCGGTGCGAGCGAAGCACCTTGATTTGAACCGGCTGTGGCAGGCGTTGCGCGGGAAATCGCGATATTACCCGTAGTAAGCGTTGAGCAGCAAAGCGACGTCCGGCTCTGCCTCCAATTTTCGCGTCGCTTGATCTCTGGCATTCCGGACCACCGCCTTCAGACGGTCAAAAGCGACGTCAGCGTTCGCTACCGGCTGATCTGCGATTTGCTTCATGCTACTTAAGATTGCGCTAAACTCTTCCGTAATGATGCGAAGAATCATCTCGCGCGCCCTCTCGTTTCCCTGCACGATTCTCGTTATGTCGTCCAGCCTCCTGGTTCGCGCCGCTTCGAGATCACCATCGTAGCGGACGGCGCCGAGGATTAAGTGATTAGTGAGCACGTCCTGGCACTTCGCGATCACCTCTTGAAGTTGTCCGCGACTATTCGCTACGATTGCCGCTTCAATCGAATCGCACATAGTTTCTTCGAAGCGCGCTTCCAAGCATTGTTTGATCAGCGCCCTTGCAGTCTGCCGACTCCAGTCATTCGTTATTCCGACTTCAGCCAAAAAGACCGGCATAGCGGCAGAGAATCCAGCTCTGGCACTCGCCTCTTTCCATCCACAGTAGGCTAAGAACTCCGGAACAGGAGCTTTGACTCCGAGCGTCGCGTCGAACTCCTGCTTGAGCGCAGCATAGAAAGCGGCTAGTGTATCGTCGCGCGCCTTCTGAAACTTCGCTCCGTCGACTTGGAAAATTTTCGCCCACGTCCGAACGAATTTCGCCTCGTCATATCTGATGCTTGGGGGATGAAGAAACGTTGTGGCGGCGACCACACAGAGAAAAGAGCCACTCATCGACTGCCGTGCATCCTCCGGCTGGGGTTTGTAAGCTGCGTTACACATCACGCGCGGATACATTTCACTGAACGCGGCGACTGCATGCTGATGAAGCGCAATCGCAAGTAGGTAGAGAACCCGATCCACGGTTATCTCAAGACCCACGCCTGTCTCCCGTTGCTCATTATCCTTCACCACTGCTCGGTTCCTTTCCAAATCGAGGCTGCTTGGCCGGGTGTGCGCGGCACAGCAAAAACCCCTGGTTAACGCTTGTCTCGCACCACACCTGCCAGAGCTCCGGTATGGAGCTGTGACAAGTGGGCTAAATTCGCTTACACTTCATGGAAGATGGAAAAGAACGGCCCAGGGCGAGAGCTGCCTAACTTAACATTTTTGATGAAAATTGTAAAAATAAGCCGGCATTTGGAACTAATTCCGCGCTTCCTGGTAGCACCGCTCGCAGAGGATTCGCCTTCCGGAATGGGGAACGGCAGTGACAAATGACTCGCTACACCGTGAGCACTTGCCATCCCGGAGCGGTTCTACCGCATAGATTCCAGCCTTGAGCTTCAACCGTTCTAACGGCGAGACTCTTGGAACAGGAAGTCGCCCGCTTCGGTAGTAGGCAAGCTCTTCTTTTACAATTTTATATCTCTTCCCTGACTGAGCGCAGGAGAGTGTTACGCCAAGAATGTCGTCGCCGACGTCGTTAATGTGATCTGCGGGAACAGTTGAGGTGAAGGGAGGAACCTCCTCCTCCGCCCGCCAGCTAAATCCTTCCGCTACGGCGTCATCACGGGACAACGGGAAGAATTCGTTTACTTCACTCGTATTGTAATAGAAGGGACTAAGCGTTATCGGAAAAAATTTTCCATACTCTCCAGTGGCACGCATCTGCTCCTTAATTCGCGCGACCAATGCAAAGTATTCTTCTTTCGAGTACTGTTTGTTAAACACACAGTAGCTCTTCTTCTTGAGTGAGATACAACCAAAACAGTGGGCTGAGCCATAGGAAGTCCACATACAGTATTCAAGATCACGGGCGCCTTGCCAGCAGTCGTTACAGAATTTGAGATTATAGACCCCGTCCCCCGCAGCATGGCAGCTGTAAATAACCTCGGAGCCATTCCCATACATACAATGAAAGAAACTGCTCTTTCCCTTCGAAACCCAGATACTGTGCTCAAGGGCCTCAGCATCGTTTAAGAAGTATGAGGCATGGCAGTCCTTCGTATGGTCGAGATAATTTCCGCTGCTATTTTCATTATTTCGACCAATGAGATATTTGAGCGGAAAGCGGGCTTGAAACTCCGCAAAGCGGCGTTTCTCTTGCTCCACCACTTCGGAACTTCCGAAGTCAATCTTAGAGATGCGTTTCTCGTACTCGGCCTTGCTGCACTTCTCATTAAAGAAGTGGTACTCCTTATTATTTAAATTCACACAACCGTAACAGTCGTGACAGCCAAGGCAGTGAGCAAGAAAGGCCGAGTCCGAGCAGTTATGACACGATTCGGAGAATTTCAGGTTATAGCAGTTGTGGATGTTCACACAGTCGTAACAGAGCTCGCTCTTTACGCCGAGCACGCAGTCAACGACGTTCTTGCAGTAGTTAATCGACTTAGAGAAAAGACAATCTTCGTTGTATGAGGCCGAGAACACCAGGTAGCAGTTTTTTGCACCGGTGATTCCGTTCGTATAGTCACTATTCTCCATGATCGAGCGAATGACCGCGAGGTTCGGAATCGGCACCACTCGAAGAAGTTCCGCGAACTGCTCAAAGAACGGTCGCTTAAAATCATACGACCTTCCGTAGGCACAAGCATCCCAATCTTCTGCTTCCCAGCAATCAATGTCGTAGACGACGAAGTTGCGTCGCTCTGGTGGGATGCAGGTAAAGACTTTCGCCCCAGAGCGGGCGCAAACGCCATTAAAGAGGTGAGCTCGGTTCCGCCAGATCAGGATCTCCTTCTGACGTTCCTGTGCGCTTACAGTGCGAAGTGGGAGCTCATATTTGTTACAGAACTCCCGTTCAGCATCGGAGAGGTAGTGTCGCTCACCACCCACGTCTTACCGCTTCGTAACTAGTGCGGCAGGATTTCCCCACCGCTCACCAAACACAAATTGGTTAAGCGGTTTTCGAGTCCGGGGAGAAGTATCACGCTCTCGTATCCCCTCGGGAAGTGTCTTTGAATCTCCTAAGTATCCGATCGCAAGACCGGTCCAGGCTTCGAAGTTTTCCGGGATTTGATAGATCTCTCGGGCTTGGTCGGGGAGAATGCCGATCATCTGATGCACGTAGAGTCCGCGCGCCATTGCCTCGACGACGAGGTTTGCCGAAGCAAGACCAAGATCATGAACCGCAGCGCGATTGTCTTTGTTATTCCGTGCAAACTTAAGGCTCACCACGCCGAGTGCAAGCACCGGTACGTTCTTCGCCCAGCCCTGATTCCCTTCAACGAGACAGGCGAGGAGTTGCTCGAACTGTTTCGGGTTATCCTTTGTAGCTACGATATAGTTCCATGGCTGTTCGTTATACGAAGACGCTGCCCATCGCGCTGCTTCGAATAACGACCGAAGGTCTGTTTCGGAAACAGGTCGGTCGGAAAATGCGTATGGACTCCAACGGTTGGCGATAAGTTCGTGAATCGGATACTCGGTCGACGCTTTCTTTTGAGACATGGTTCCTCCCCTAGCTACAAGCATAACGCCAGCAGTCACTATACAATGGAACGCTTCCATTGAAAAAAGAGCCTAGCAGTAGCTTTGATCTGAGCTTTAATGATATTAAAGAGCGACTTATCTTTGTTGTCATCGCAACAATCCGCGTAGAAGATGTTACTCGTTGTCTTGCTACTTTTGCGCTCGCGAAGTGGTGAGGCAGCGGCTGCGATAAGGTAAAAACAGGTTTTTCTCGCCCTCTTCGTTTCAAATTCTCTTGCCAGATACGGATGTAAAGAGCAGTTCCGCTCTCTACATCCGTGTCTGGTAGAGAGAAACTATTTTTGAGAAAGGAGGCACTCGCATGACCGAGAAGAGATTTGCCGAGGTATGCGTATGCCTCGCCACAATTCTCAACAATCTTTACCTTCAAGGTGGGAAGAAGGTGGACAAGGACCACCTCGAAGGGTTGATCGCCGCAAGAAAGTTGGCGGTACACCGAGAGCGGTTCTGTGCCTACGTCCATAACCACGAGGTGCGGAGAATCATGGGCGTATGCTACCTACTCGGAAAGTTATGGGGTTTCGCGACTGGCGACTTTCTCGTGCGCAGAGAAGCGGTGGTTTACTCTAGTGCTCAGTACCCACGACAGTTCGTCGTATTCAATTCAATTCCGGGCAAGCCTCAGTTCGTCGGCCCAAACCCCGGCCAGCTACGTTCGTTTTGGTCGGAAGCCGTTGATGCCCACGGAAAATGGTTGAAAGCGGCCCAGGTGTTTTTCGACGAGGCCGCGAAGCGAAGTGATGCCTGGCGTGAAGGGGATCGAGTTCACAAGTTTGAGCCCGACTTTGGTTTCTCGCTTCGCTGGGTTCGAACTGAACGAGATTTACGCACCCTCGTCCAGCGCCGGCCGAAAACGTCTCAGGCGTTCGTCGAAGAGTTCGCGCCGAAACTCTGGCCGAGGCCAACTTAACTGGGGGGCAGGTTTCTCCGTCCCGTACGGACGGTGTAACAGCGCAGCCGCTGCCCCCTTTATTTGAACGCAACTAGAATTTGGAGCGGGGCCTTACCCGGACTTTCGGCACGCTTTCAGGTCACTGTGACTTAGCCCTAACGGGTATCACAGCTATTCCAGAAGAAAGACTAAATTGTGCCTTCCCTTACCAACCTATTGGTCGGTCTACCTTTACACTGGCCCCCCGCAGGTTTTACATCGCATCGCGATGCGTATCGCTCCAGCGACGCACTAACCGAACCAGAGCCCCCGAAGGAGGGTGTGGCTTTCGCCTAAATGGTTAGTAGCTCCTCTTTCCAGTTCAGATGGCTGGACTCCATCTGGCGCGCAAAACCAGAGGCTAGTCGCTTGCACCCCGAGTCTCCGGACACCAATGTGGCTAACTGACTCGGTTTTGATTAGGGACGTCATCACGCAGGAAACGAGAGATTAACCCGAGCAACCTCGAGAATAGCTCGCTATGCAGTGATACTTAGTCTCAGGCACAGGTGCATGTCCCAAACGCGCCTTTCCAACGAAGCAATGCTTCCCTCGAAAGACGCGTAGTTGGTCGACTGGCCGTTTCTTCAACCTACCCGGATATATAAGGCCCCGAGGTATCGGTATACCATTTCGCGTCCGGAATTTCACCCGGAGCGTGCTTTTTTAGGGAACGTTCGATTAAGAGTGTAGGAGGTCACGTGATTTGGTGAGCACTGTGCCCGGTAGCCGTGGATTTTCGTTCGTTGAGCTTCTTCTTGTCCTATTCCTCATTGGTGTTCTTGCAAGCTCATCGCAATTAGTTCTCCGGCAGTTTCGTGACCACCGAATCGTCGCAAAAACTGCTAAGGAAGTTCGGGCATTTATCGATCTCGGGGGAAAGATGGCGCTAGCGCTTAATCGAGATATCGAAGTTCGTTACGAGAGCGGCGCAAATCAACTCATCATGCGCGATATCGGAGCAGCAAGCGGTAGCACGCCGCGCCTGCGCCGGGTGGAACCCCTCCCCTCCCGGGTCACCGTAATACGAGCACAGTTTGGAAATGTCACCGGAAATTTTGGGGTGCTCCGCCTCCGCCGAAACGGGAGTGCGACCCCGGGGCGTTTTGTACTTCTCGGTGAGAACGGAGACCGCTGCGACGTGATTCAAGCGCTGCGTGGAATGCGACGGGTAGAATGCAACAGCTGAATAATTCTTCCATGACAAGTTCAAATGGCTTCGGGCTTGTCGAAGTGCTTGTAACGTCTCTCCTCCTCTCTATTGTCGTTCTTGCAAGCGGCTTAGAGCAGCAAACACACCTCGCGTTACTTGCAAGGAGTGACGATAAACTCGCGCTGTACCAAAACTTTGTTGCCGCGATGCCACTCATTCGTCTTGAACTAACGAGACGATTACAGGAGGGAAAGTCGCTAGACTTTGAGCTCTCACCGGAGAACGTCAATTCAAGTCTTGAGCTAGAGTGCGCCGAACGGCCGTGCTCAAGTGAGTGCAGCTATCGATATGTTCAATGTTCTCTCGTCGCAGTCGAACAAGAAACATCAATTCCAATCTCAGTGGATGTCAAGCTATGGCTCTAGAAGCGGAAGAAGATGGCGTGTCCGCACTTGAGATGCTTGTTGCACTCCTCCTCCTCGGAGTGCTCTTTACTATTTCACTTCCAGCGCTTGGAAACTTCGCTCGAATACTAAAACAGGTACAGTCAGATGAAGAACAAACCGCGAATGCCGAGCTTGCGCTTCGTGCAGTAAGTTCGGCGATTGGTCGTTCGCAAACGGTGTCGGCAATTCCCTCGGTAAAGATTAATTCCGAGGGAGCAAATGACGCGGTAAGCGTTCTTACTCTTCACGGTGCCCTCCCGCTTCGAGTTCGGGCATTAACCCAACAATCGAATAATGGCTACGCACTCACCCTCTGCCTCGAACGGAACAACATAACTCCCGAGCAACGGGCCACAATTCGTGCCACCGAGCTCTTTCTCGGAATCGGTATCGATGGCGTAGTTTGGCTTCGTGGGAAGCTTGGGAGCTTCCAATCAAATATGTGTGCCCCAGGGGCTCCCTTTGTGGGAACGCTTGACGTAGTTGCAAACGGCCCCGAGCCATTTGATGATCTGCCGACAGTCATTCGTGACATGACTGTTCACACGGCTGCACCGGCGCTCTCTCCACATGAGATCAGTTCCCGGTTACGGACCATCATCCCCGTCGAAGATATCTATACCTTGCGGGTAGAAGGGCGCATTCTCCGTCGAGTATCGGCGCTTACATCAGAGAATCAACCTGTTGTTTCCGGCATTGAGCAGTTGCGTCTCAGGTTCCTTGACGAGAGTGAACTAGAGCAAGTTTTCTCCGTTGAGGTAACACCGAGCGCGACTAGCGGCCAATCTATCGCTCTTACAGAAACGGTTGTTTTCCGCCGTGGCAATCCACGTGAGCACATTGCAAATTGGCTATGGTGAGCGATTCCAAGCGGGGCTTCGCCCTACTCTATTTCCTCATCTTCCTCTTGCTTACAGCCATGATCTCGCTTTACCTCCATTCGAGTGCTCGGCGGACGATGCTCGGGCGAAACGCCCACTCGAGTGAGCTTAAAGCACTTCTCCAAAGCAACAATCAGTCGACAAAGATCTTAAGTTTCATCGATCGCGGAGGTTCGCCGCATGATGCGGGCGCGCTTGCATCTCATGGAGGAACGTTACACGAACTTTCAAAACACGGACGACTCTATGAATTGCGTGTCGGGGTAACTGCAGGCTTTGCTATTTCACCAACGAGCTATCAGCTCACCTTGAATCGAGAAACGGCAGATGATCTCGCAAAACCTGATTGGGGGGAACTTGCCGCTCTCTCATCGAGCGGAAGTCGTTCCTCCTTCTGTTTAGACTGGCATCGCGGGCCACTCGGTGGTTTGCCTGGGTTCAGTTCTGAGCGATCGTGCATTAAGACACAATCAAGGATGAGAACGAACACCTACATCTCCGGCAACTTAGTGCTTAACAAACCGTTCGTAATCAAAGGACTTCGAAATCGCACTGTTCGGCTCGCAGTCCTCGGCGACATTTCCCTTGCAAACGATATTCATCTCTCTCAGTTACGAAATGTCCGGGTGGAGATGATCGCGTTCGGTCCAGTGAAGGTTCGCTCGATCCACGACCTGCAAAATAGTTCAGTGAAGCTCCTCATTCATTCCGTAACCGGTGCCGTTGAGATCGAATCGTGGGACCCGGCGCTCCTTGGATGCGGGCCGACTCAGTCGCTTGCGGTTACCTTGGAAGGGGCAGGCGGGTTTACCCTTGGAGGCAAAGATCAGGGGAATATTCGGCGCCTAGGGTGCGATTACCCTAGAAATAGCGCTAAAAACTGGCCGAAATTTAAAATACTTGGTTTTGGAACCAATTCTCCGCCCTAAGACATCAAATCTCTGGGTTACTTGCCGACTATTAAGGGTGGAAGCCGACAAAAAATGTCACAAAACCGCTCTATTCTTATCGTAGACGATGACGACGACGGTCGCGAGATGGTCGCAACCATTCTCCTCGGCCAAGGTTTTGAAGTTGAAGAGTGCTCCCGTGGAAAGGAGGCGCTCGAGAAGTTAAAAACCTATCAGCCAGCTCTCGTCCTCCTCGACATCATGATGCCAGAGATGAGTGGCTACGATGTGCTCATCCATATGAAGCAGCGGCCGGAGACGCAGAACATTCCAGTCATTATGCTCACGGCAAAAGATACACTCGAAGACCACATGACCGGCTATCAATACGGCGCCGACTACTATATCTCAAAGCCATTTACTACGGCGCAGCTCCTCCGCGGCATCAGCTTGTACATTAGCTAACACATTCCCTTCGAAGCATTACCGTCGCCTCTACCTTCTGTGCTAGGATACCGCAATTATCCTATGGGCCATTTTATTACGCTTGAAGGAATTGAAGGTGCTGGGAAATCGACCCTGCGCGCGAGACTTGCTGACGAGCTTCGTCAGTTTCAAACTGAAATTGTGCTGACCCGGGAACCGGGCTCAACTCATCTCGGGCAAGCAATTCGAAGCATGGTGCTTGACCCGGCAAATCGAGAGCTTGACGCCATCGCTGAACTGATGCTCTTCCAAGCAGACCGTGCACAACATGTTCGGGAAATAATCCGTCCTGCGCTCGCCCGAGGTGCGATTGTGATCTGCGATCGTTATGTACATTCGACTCTTGCCTATCAAGGATATGGGCGAGGTCTCGATCTTAATCAATTAAAAGCCCTGAATGAGTTTACCACTGGCAAACTCATGCCTGACCTGGTCATACTCCTCGACCTCGACCCAAAGCTTGGCCTCACTCGCGTCACTCGACGAACGAGGAAAGCATCGGGAAGTTTCCGTCCCGAAGCGTTGCTACAGAGTGTAGAGAATGCTCAAGTGGGCGATCGGTTTGAACAACAGTCACTCGAATTTCACCGCGCGATTCGAAATGGTTTTCTCGAGCTCGCACGAGAGACTCCGGAACGATTCGCAGTAATTGATGCAAGTGGTGAAACAGAGGTTGTAGTGCGAGATGCGTTGAGCGCGGTGACAAATTTCATGTCTCAGCGAAGCACGCAACAATCTTAGACGGGGAACAATGAGGAAAGTCATCGGGCATCATTCAGTTATCGCGCTCATCGAACAATTGCTGAAGCGCGGACAACTCCCACATGGGCTTCTGTTTGCCGGTCCACCGGCAGTGGGAAAGCGTCTTGTCGCTCGACTACTTGCGAGTCGGATTCTTGGGCCTGACTCCGGGAAGCTCGTTTCATCCGGCACTCACCCTGATCTCCATCTCCTTCAGCTTGAGCCGGAGAAGAAAGATATCTCGGTTGATGCCATCCGAACGCTCATCTCCAAACTTCACCTCAAGTCATATTTTGGTGTGGCGAAAGTTGCGATTATCGACGATGCACATCGGCTCTCGCTTGCAGCAAGCAATGCGCTGCTCATGACCCTCGAGGAACCAACGCCAAATACCTATCTTTTCCTTGTAACACATGCGCCACACCGGTTGCCGCAAACTATTCTCTCCCGTTGCCAGTTGTTAAACTTTTCCGAGCTCGAACGCGCAGAGGGTGAACAGATCATATGCGACATAACGGAGAATGGACTTGAGGGAGCGGAGGTAAATGAACTGCTCAACCTTACGGGTGGGAGTTTCGACGCGCTCTCCATTGATTCGTTTATCGATCCACTTACGCTTGAGGTCTCAAATAGTAAAGCAATGAACGATCATCTCCGAGAGGTTGTTTCAAATTACAATGTCTGGAACAAGAAGCTTGAGAGTCTCATACGGAAAGATACGCCTCCGGGAGCAGCAATCTCACTTGGCACCGAGCTCGCTGCGATGAAGGAGAGCACCATTCCACCGTGGCAGCTCGTCCGAAGATTCGTCCGAACGAAGCTTCGAGACCAGCCCGAACGCGTCGCGTGGAGTTCATCACTTGAGGAAGTGATCGAGGGAGAAGCGCTCACTACTGAGCGGAATGCCAATCCGCAACTTCAGCTCTCATCTGTGCTGCTCTCGCTCTGGCAAGAAACACACTAACCTGTTTTTTCGTTCATGGGAGAACTGATCGGAATTCAATTTCAGGAACGCGAGCAAACGTATTCGGTCGCCGAGGAATTCGCCGTGAATTTATCGGTCGGTGATCTCGTGATGCTTGATGAAACGAGCTCAGCGTCCGAGATCGGGCAAGTAGTATGGCGCGGGAAGGCTCCGGGAGAACTTCCCGCTTCTATTCAAACGCCAAGCGCGCTTAGAAAATGTACCGCCGACGAATGCTCGCGCTATCAGAGTTGCCTCGTCCGAGGTGAACGAGCTCTTCCCATCGCGCGAAAGCTTGCAAGCGAAGCATCGCTCAACATGAAGGTTACGAAGGTAAGCTTTACGCTCGATGAACGCGGGGCAACCATTTACTACACAGCACCCGAGCGAGTTGATTTCCGCGAGCTTGCAAAACGCCTCGCGCGAGAGTTCCATGCCAATATCTCGATGCGACAGGTGAGCCCCCGGGAAGAGGCCCGATTGCTTGGTGGCTTGGGACCCTATGGTCCCGAAAGCTGGTGGCCGCCAGAGAAGAAGATGTA
>FKKE01000219.1_pt1 | contig 103445 bp, 99 predicted proteins | sample 1106331 | NCBI WGS metagenome assembly FKKE01 (sample SAMEA3931202, study PRJEB13176) | freshwater metagenome | biome: Drinking water system; feature: drinking water; material: freshwater | place: China | collected 2013-02-06 | reverse complement strand
CCCTCTTCATAGAGCATGCGTTTAATCTCGAGGATCTTCTCAATGTCTTTTCGCTCATAGAGACGTTGATTCCCCCGACTCTTCTTGGGCTTCAAGAACGAGAACTGCGATTCCCAAAATCGGAGGACATAAGCAGGCAGCTTGGTTACTTTGCTCACTTCGCCGATCTTATAGAAAACTTTGCTTCCCAGCCGGGGTTCATTCCCCATGACCGGTCCTCGTGGCAGGATCGTAAAGGTGAGTTCCGAGTATTACGAGTTGACGTACTTCTTGAACACTTGACTGGGCCGGAAGGTCACAACGCGACGGGGTGTGATTCCGATTTCCTCGCCGGTTCTTGGATTCCGCCCTTTCCGAGCGCCCTTGCTTCTCACGACGAAATTCCCGAATCCGGCAATCTTGACCGATTCTCCCTTTTGTAACACGGATTTGAGCATGTTCAGCACGAGTTCGACGATGTCGGCGGCTTCGTTCTTCGAGATACCGACCTGCTTGTAGATCTCGTTCGCGATATCTGCCTTTCTCATGCTTCCCCCCTACGCAACTCTCTCAGACCTGACGGTCATCTCCGTTGAGATGAGGGCCGGTTTCGTCATAAGTTACGTGAGGTTATGGGTGCTGTCAAGGAGAAATTCGCGTGAACTTGCCCCGTGGACTACCGTTCATCAGCCAACAACTTGTACTCGATACTGTCGGCTAAAGCCTGCCAACTGGCTTCCATAATGTTCTCGGAGACGCCCACAGTCCCCCATTTGTCCTTGTGGTCCCCGGATTCGATGAGAACACGGACCTTGGACCCAGTGCCCCTGCCGGCAGACAGGACTCGGACCTTATAATCCAACAACTTCACTTCCTTGAGCTGAGGATAGAACTTTTCCAATGCCTTGCGCAGGGCATGATCGAGGGCATTGACCGGTCCGGCCCCCACCGCTGCCGCATGCTCCACCGCCTCCCCGACCTTCACCATTACCGTCGCCTCTGACATGGAGGCCCCATGGTCTTGTTTCTTCTCCACGATTACCCGGAAGCCCATCAACTGGAATGAAGGCTTGTGGGTCCCCATCGCCTTCCGCATGAGCAGCTCGAAAGAGCCCTCCGCCCCCTCGAACTGATACCCTTCACTCTCCCGCTCCTTGAGCGTGGCCATGAGCTCCTGGACCTTGGTATGGTCCTTATCCAGTTTGATGCCGAAGGCCTCGACCTTGTCCAAGAGCCCGCTCCGCCCCGCGTAGTCCGACACGAGCATCCGCTGCCGGTTCCCGACCAGGGTCGGCACCACATGCTCATACGTTGCAGGATTCTTCAGGACCGCATGGATGTGAACGCCTCCCTTGTGGGCAAACGCGGAATCCCCGACATAGGGCTGGTGCTTGTTCGGCATGAGATTCGCGATCTCCGTCACGAATCCTGAAACTTCTTTCAGGTGCGACAGCCGTTCGCCGAGCGCCGGTCGCTTCATTTTCAACTGCAGGTTCGGGATGATCGAGCAAAGATTGGCATTGCCGCACCGTTCGCCGATCCCGTTGATCGTACCCTGCACCTGCACGACCCCCATTTCAATGGCCACAAGTGAGTTCGCTACGGCCATCTCGCAATCGTTGTGTGCGTGGATCCCAAGCGGCACAGGACATTCCCGCTGAACGACTTTGCAGATGTCCCTGATTTCCCACGGCATGGTCCCGCCGTTCGTATCGCAGAGAATCACGCGCTCGGCTCCGGCCGCTACGGCCCGTCTGATCGTCTCGAGCGCATAGTCGGGATTCGTCTTGTACCCATCGAAGAAGTGTTCGGCATCGTAGAAGATGCGCCGGCCCTTCATCCGAAGGTGCGTCAGAGAATCGCTGATGAGTTCCAGATTGGTCGCAAGGGAGATTCCGAGGGCATCTGTGACGTGCAGCGACCAGGACTTCCCGAACAGCGTGATGATCTTCGTTTCGGCGTCCAGCAGAGCCTGGATGTTCGGATCTCTTTGAACCGGATTGCTGGCCCTCCTCGTCGATCCGAACGCGATCACCGTCGCGTGCCGCAATGGGGTTTCTTTGATCATCCGAAAGAACTCGATGTCCTTCGGATTGGCCCCGGGCCACCCTCCTTCGATGAATTGCACGCCCAAATCATCCAGCCGCCTGGCCACCATGACTTTGTCTTCGGCCGAAAAACTGACGTCCTCGGCCTGCGCCCCGTCGCGCAAGGTGGTGTCGTAGATTTCGAGCAGGGCGACACTTCGGGGGTTCGATCCTGAAGAGGAAGGCCGCGCCGACTTGCGACTCTTTGATGACCTGGACGGGGAAGGCTTTCTAGCCATGGGAAAGAGGGTAACAGGAGCGGGGCAGGCCTGTCGAGACTCCACTCGACGGTCGGTTATTTCCCCACGCGATCGCCGGAAGGGGTCTGATCCAGCCCGAAAGCCGCATGGAGCGCGCGCATGGCCAGTTCCATGTACTTTTCGTCGATGACGCAAGAAATCTTGATCTCGGAGGTGCTGATCATCATGATGTTCACGCCTTCCCGCGACAGCACCTCGAACATCTTCGCCGCCACGCCCGAATGGGACCGCATGCCCACCCCGACCAGGGACACCTTCGCGATCGCCTCGGTTAGCGATACGGACTTGGCTTCGATGTCCTTTGCCGCATCCTGTACGATCGGCATCGCGCGCTTCACGTCCGCTCGGGGAATCGTGAACGACAAATCGGTCAGCGACTCGTGGCTGACGTTTTGAATGATCATGTCGACCAGGATGTTAGCCTTTGCCACGGGTCCCAACAGGCGGGCGGCGATGCCCGGTCGGTCCGGTACGCCGACGACGGTGATCTTCGCTTGATTCCGATCGCCGGTCACCCCAGATACTGCTACGGCTTCCATGTCTTCGTCTTCGCGCGTCACGAGCGTTCCCTTCCCTTCCTTGAAACTGGAGTTGACCTCCAGCGGCACATTGAATTTCGCCGCAAACTCGACGGACCGGCTTTGGAGCACCTTCGCGCCCAGGCTCGCCATCTCCAACATTTCTTCATAACTGATTTTGTCGATCCGCTTGGCGGAAGGCACGACGTTCGGATCGGTCGTATAGACGCCGTCGACGTCGGTGAAGATCACGCACCGGTCGGCCTTCAGGGCCCCCGCCAACGCGACGGCGGTCAGATCCGATCCCCCTCGCCCCAGCGTCGTGACATCCGACTGCTCGTTGATCCCCTGGAATCCCGCGACCACTGGAACGACGCCCTTGGCCAGCGCCTCGCGGATCCGCTCGGCCGTGACCTTGGTGATCCGGGCTTTCGTGTGGGCGCTGTCGGTCATAATCCCGACCTGGCGTCCGGTAAACGAACGCGCGTCCAGCCCGCGACCCCGCAGTTCCATCGCGAGCAGGGCGATCGTGACCCGCTCCCCCGTGGAAAGCAGCATATCCAGTTCCCGCTCGTCGGGAAGCGGCGTCACTTCGTGCGCGAGCTTCAGCAGCCTATCGGTTTCACCGCTCATGGCCGAAAGCACGACCACGACCTGATGGCCTTCTTTCGACGCGCGTTCAACCCGGTCGGCGACACGGTGAATGCGTTCGATGGTGCCGACGGAGGTTCCCCCGTATTTCTGGACGATCAGCGCCATGGAGATCAGGAGCCTTTGGCAAACAACCGGACGACGAACTTCGTGGCATCTCTGGGCGGAACGGCCGACGCTTGCGCATCAACCTCTGTGAAACGGCGCGCAGAAGGGCCGGCCGCCTTCGAGGCACTGTCGTGGTACGCGTACAACCACTGGCCGGGCTCCAGTTTTCCTTGATGCACGCTGCCCGGATCGGTCAAGAGGACGAGTCGATAGGGCCCGACCTTGTCCAGGCCTTCCATGAACGGCCCGATGAATTCGCGATCGACTTCTTCTGTCGCGCGAATCTTGGCCTTGACGTCCGCATCATAGACGACCTCGTCCGGCAATTCGACGTGCACGTACGTGAAATCCTTCCTCCTCAATTGATCGAGGGCGACCGTCGCCTGCGCGCGGAGGTCGCCCTTCGCCAACTGCTCGACGGGCAGCGCCTCGAGCCCCGCGACCAGCCCGAGCCCCCGATGCACGTCGCTCGACGAAACGACCACGCCGGAAATCTTGAACCGTTCGGCGAGACTCGGCCAGGGAATGGCCCGCCCCTCTCCCCAGAGCCAGAGACAGTTGGCCGGTTTCTGTCCGTTCTCGCGCCGTTCGTCGTTTACCGGATGATCACGCAAAATCAGGAGCGACGCGTCCATGAGCTTCCGCAGCATGTCCGCGCCATCGCCGGCCGGCAAAGCCTCGGCAATCGACCGGCCGACCACCGACTGCGGATCGACGCAGACCGCACGGGGTTTGCCGTCCACCCATACCATCAAATGGCGGTGGCCGGAACCGGGATAAAACTGGATAGTTTCCGACCCGAGCTGTTCGTTCACCGCATCAATCAGCTCGCGCGCTTCCTCGCTCGAGATCAGCCCGGCAGTCGCATCGTCCATCATGATGTGCGGGCCGAGCTTTTTCAGGTCCCCGCCCCCGCCTTTGGCGCCGGCCTGCTGCTCCGGTTTAAGGGTCACCATGGTGCAACGATACACGACGTCGTTCTCGCCGACGGTCACGCCCAGGCTGGCCGCCTCGAACGGCCCAGGGCCCTGGTAGTACTTCTTGGGCTCGTATCCCAGGATGGATGTGCCGGTGAGGCCGCTGCCGTGACGCCCATTCTCCAACGCGACAGTCAGCAGCCCCAGTTCGCTCCGTTGGGCCATGCGGTCTAGATGGGGAATGGACGCCGCTTGAAGAGGGGTTTTGCCGGCCAGTTCCTGCCTGGGATGATCCGCCATCCCTTCGGCGTGCAGAATCACATACTTCATCGACGGTCCACTCGCATCGCCTTAGACGTTCAGCAGACGAGCGACATCCTCCTTGGTAGCTTGCACGGTTTGGGGTTTCACCGACACGCTGATGGCGGTATCGGCATCTTTCAATCCATGCCCCGTGAGGGTACAGACGACTGTCTCGCCCTCACGCAGAGCTCCCTGACGGCTGAGCTTGACCACCCCGGCCACGGACGCAGCCGAGGCCGGCTCGCAGAAGACACCTTCCGTCCCCGCCACCGCGGCATAGGCCTGCAAGATCTCTTCATCGGTCACAGAGTCGATTGCGCCGGACGAGTCCTTGACCGCTGCGACAGCCGACTGCCAACTCGCGGGATTGCCGATCCGGATCGCCGTTGCGACCGTTTGCGGATTCTCCACGACGCGCCCGAGAACGATCGGCGCCGCGCCGGCCGCCTGGAATCCCATCATTCGCGGAGTCCTCGTCGTTTGGTTCGCCGCCCGATATTCTTGGTAGCCCTTCCAATAGGCCGTAATGTTGCCGGCGTTCCCCACCGGAAGCACGTGCACGGCCGGCGCGTCGCCCAACTGATCGCACACTTCCATCGCGGCGGTCTTCTGTCCTTCGATCCGATAGGGATTGAGGGAATTGACCAGTTCGATATGGTGAGAGGCCGAGAGGTCTTTGACGATGGACAAGGCCTGGTCGAAATTCCCGTCGATCTGAATCACCGTTGCCTGGTGCATCATGGCCTGCGAAAGCTTCCCCATCGCGATTTTCCCGGCCGGGATCAAAACATACACCGCAAGCCCCGCGCGAGCCCCGTACGCTGCGGCAGAGGCCGAAGTGTTTCCCGTCGACGCGCAGATCACCGCCCGCGCGCCGGCTTCGACGGCCTTCGAAATCGCCATCGTCATACCGCGGTCCTTAAAGGAGCCGGTCGGATTGGCTCCTTCGAACTTCAAGTACAGATCGATTCCGGGAGCGATCTTCTTCGCCAGCCTGGCGGCCCGAATGAGCGGGGTATTGCCTTCGCCCAACGTGATGACCGGTGTTCGATCGGTCACCGGAAGGAACTTGCGATACTCTTCGATGAGGCCGCGCCAGCGCTTCATGATCTCACTCGTCCTTGCCTTCGACGCGGATCAGTGTCGAAGGCTCGGACATGAAGGCCATGCGGTTGATGTCTTTGAGCGCGGCTTGCACGTCGCGTTCTCTGGCCATGTGGGTCTTGATCACGATCGGGACGGTCTGTCCTTCCCGCCGGCCCTGCTGCAGCATCGACGAAATACTGATTCCGTGGCGGCCGAGTTCGCCGGCGATCTGGGCCAGCACGCCGGGACGGTCAGTGACCATGAACCGCAAGTAATAGAGTGAGCGAATCTCTTCCATGGGGCGCATCCGAAGCGGACGCCGCTCCGCCGGCTGGAACGAAGCCGGTGGCACCCGGCCGGCTCCGCCCTTGAGCAGATTGCGGGCGCCTGCGATGATGTCGCTGACCACCGCGCTGCCGGCCGCCAGATCGCCGGCGCCGCGTCCGCTGAGCACCACGTCGCCCACCGCATCGCCAACCAGCTGGATCGCGTTATACACGCCTTCGATCTTGGCCAGTGGGGAATCGGCTCCCAGCATGGTGGGATGGACGCGCGCTTCGACCTCGCCTTCAACTAGCTTGGCGATACCGAGAAGCTTGATCGTGTACCCGAACTCCCGCGCGTAGGCGATGTCGTGCTCCGTGATGTGCGTGATGCCTTCCGTATAGAGATCCTTGAAGTTGATCGGCGTGCCGAACGCCAGATTCGCCAGGATCGCCAACTTGTGCGCGCTGTCCGTGCCGGCCACGTCGAAGGTGGGATCGGCTTCCGCGTAGCCGGCCTTCTGCGCTTCGACCAACGTCTCCGCGAAGCCTTTGCCTTCATTGGTCATGCGCGAGAGGATGTAATTCGATGTGCCGTTGATGATCCCGTAAATGGACTGGATCGCGTTGGCCGCGAGCCCTTCTTTGACGGCATGGATGACCGGGATGCCGCCCCCCACACTGGCCTCGAATCCGATGTCGACGCCCTTGCGGGAGGCCGCGGCAAAAATCTCTTCGCCGTGAAGCGCGAGCAGCGCCTTGTTTGCGGTGACGACGGCCTTGCCGGCAGCGATCGCGTCCAATATCAGGCGCTTGGCGAAGTCATATCCGCCGACCAGTTCGACGACGATGTCGATCTCGGGGTCAGCGAGCACCTGCTTGGCGTCGCCGACGAGCATGCCGGGCGACAGCTTCACGCCTCGGTCGCGCGTGACGTCCAAGTCGGCGACGCGTACCAGCTCGATCGGCGCACCGACACGGCGGCGGATCAACGCCGCATTCTCCAGCAAAATCTTGACGACGCCGGTGCCGACCGTGCCGAAGCCGATCACGCCGACGCCGATCCGCGACTTCATTCCTCGCCCCCTTCGAGTTTGAGCGCTTTACGAATTCCTCGCACCGCCTGCCTGGTCCGGTGTTCGTTTTCGACGAGCGCAAACCGGACGTACTCGTCGCCTCCTTCGCCGAATCCGATCCCGGGCGACACAGCGACTTTGGCGTCGCGGAGCAGGAGCTTCGAAAATTCCAGGGAGCCCATGTGGCGATATGGGAGAGGTATCCTGGCCCAGACGAACATCGTGGCGAGCGGTTTGTTGACGTTCCAGCCGATGCGGTTCAACCCGCTCACGAGCGTGTCACGCCGCTTTTGATAGCGCAACACCGTGTCCTTCACGCAGTCCTGCGGACCGTTGAGCGCGATGACGCTGGCGATCTGCAAAGGCTGGAATATCCCGTAGTCCAGGTAGCTCTTGATCTTCGCCAATGCACCGACCACTTCCCGATTGCCGACGCAGAACCCTACCCGCCATCCCGGCATGTTGTAGGCCTTCGACAGCGTGTAGAATTCAACGCCCACGTCCTTCGCCCCTTGAACCTGCAAGAAACTGGGCGCCTTGTAGCCGTCGAACACCAAGTCGGCATAGGCCAGATCGTGGATCACGATGACGTTGTGCTCTTTGGCGAACGCCACGATCTTCTTAAAGAATTCCAAGTCGGCAATGGCCGTCGTCGGGTTGTGCGGAAAATTGATGACCAAAATCCTCGGCCGCGGAAAAGTCTGGCGGTAAGCCCGCTGGAGGTCCTCGAAGAAATCGCTGTCTTGCCGCAACTCCACCCCGCGGACTTCCCCTCCCGCGATGATGAAACTGTACATGTGGATCGGATAGGTCGGGGTGGGCGTCAAGACGACGTCACCTGGGCCGATCATCGCCAGTGACAGGTGGGCCAACCCCTCTTTGGATCCGATCGTGACGATCGCCTCCGTTTCAGGATCGAGATCGACGTCGTAGTTGCGCTTGTACCAACCGGTAATGGCATGGCGGAGCTTGGTGATCCCCCGCGACGCCGAGTATCGGTGATTTTTCCCCTTCCAAGCGGCTTCGACCATCTTATCGACGATGTGGGTCGGGGTCGGCTGGTCCGGGTTCCCCATTCCGAAATCGATGATGTCTTCACCGCGATGGCGCGCCTCGAGCTTAAGGCTCTGGACCTGCGCGAAGACATACGGAGGTAAGCGTTTTAACCGATAAAAATGATCCGCCAATCCCATTGTCAGGAACCCGTAACCGTTGGAAATATCGATTCACCGATGCCGGAGAGGCACCCTACCCCCGCACGGAGGCCTATTCTAATTGCGCCGAGGGAACGGAGTCAAATTATCCCGTGATTCTGTGGGGTTCTGCATTCCCCTTCACAATAGGAGAGAGCCTCGATCGGCCGAAAACGCGCCGCTCCATTCTTGCCCCCTTCTCGCACTTTCTGTTACAAGTGGGGGACTGCTTTCCCCCTTCATCCAACGTCGTCTCTTCTCGTCGTTTACCGTCTGTACGGAGGTTCCGTGCCCAGACTCGGAGTCAATGTCGATCACGTCGCTACGCTCCGCCAGGCCCGCGGAGGCAACGATCCCAATCCGGTGGCTGCCGCCGTGCTGGTGGAACTCGCCGGAGCCGACGGGATAGTCGTCCACCTCAGGGAAGACCGCCGACACATCCAGGACCGCGATCTCCAGTTGCTCCGCGACACCATCCAGACAAAGCTGGACTTGGAGATGGCTGCTGACGAGACGATCGCCAAGATTGCCCTGGCGGTGAAGCCGGATATGGTCACGCTGGTGCCGGAACGGCGGGAGGAACTCACGACAGAAGGCGGGCTCGACGTCGCCGGCCACAAGGACCGAATCGAACGGATCGTCTCGCTGCTGCACAGTGGCGGCATTCCCGTCAGCCTCTTCGTGGAGCCCGACCTCGCGCAGATCAGGGCTTCGCACAAGGTCTCGGCGGATTTCGTCGAGTTGCACACGGGACGCTATGCCAACGCCCGGAAGGCCAAAGAGGCTGATGCCGAAATGGAGGCCATCGCGCAATCGGCCAAGTTGGCTTACAAGCTCGGACTCGGCGTCAACGCGGGGCACGGGTTGAATTACCAGAACGTGAAGCGGCTGACGCACATTCCGGAGATTGTTGAATACAACATCGGTCACAGTATCATCGCCCGTGCGGTGCTGGTGGGCTTGGATCAGGCCGTCAGAGAAATGAAGACATTGCTCGGTTGAACCGAGTCTCCTCGATCTGTATGCGCTCGTGACGACAGACATCTCGTGAAACTCGTGACTGCCTCACAGATGCAGGCGTTAGACCGTCGCACGATCGACGAAGCCGGCATTCCAGGAACGCAGTTGATGGAGCGGGCCGGGACCGGAGTCGTTGCTGAAGTGGAGCGCCGTTTCGGCCCGGTCCGAGGCAAAACAGTCACGATCCTTTGCGGAAAGGGGAACAACGGCGGTGACGGATTCGTCGTGGCCAGAGGGCTCAAACGCAAGGGAGCTCGAGTCCACGTTGTCCTCCTCCCGCACAGCAAGGACCTCGGCCGCGATGCCGCTGTCATGTACCGGCGGCTCATCGGAAGCGCCGGCAAGTCGGCCGTTTCAACCTATTCGGATGACGTTGTCAGAGCCCGCATCGCTGCCAGCGACCTGGTGATCGACGCGCTCTTGGGAACCGGACTGTCCTCGGAAGTCACCGGTTCGTACCGCGCCGCGATCGACCTGATGAACCGAAGCGGGAAACCGATCGTCGCGGTCGATATTCCGTCTGGCCTTCATGCGGAGACCGGCGCCGTCCTGGGCTCGGCGGTGCGAGCGGAAGTGACCGTCACGTTCGGCCTGCCGAAACTCGGACTCTATGCAGGAGCCGGCATCGACCACGCCGGAGACGTGCGGATCGTCGATATCGGTATCCCGGCTCGGTTCGTCGACGCGGTGGGGAGTCGGGAGGTGCTGCTCTCTGCGCAAAAGACAGCTGCCGCGCTGCCGGTCCGTCGCCTGTCCGCGCACAAGGGAACATTCGGCCATGCCGGGATCGTCGCCGGCTCCGTCGGCAAGACCGGCGCAGCCGCACTGGCTGCGCAGGCGGCCTTGCGCGTAGGCGCCGGTCTCGTCACCGTTGCCACGCCAGCCAGCGTCAACGACGTGCTCGAAGCCAAGCTACTCGAAGCGATGACTTTACCCCTTCCCGAAACCTCGGCACGCACCCTCGGCCGTGCGAGCGCCGACGCCATCCTGTCGTTCATGCAGACGAGAACGGCCATCGCCCTCGGCCCAGGTCTTTCGACCCATCCGGAAACCGTCGAACTGGTGCAGGCCCTCCTGCCTCAACTGGACCGGCCGTCGGTGCTGGATGCCGACGCACTCAATGCCGTGGCCGGCCGCCCGGGACTCCTCTCTACATGCAAGGTTCCCCCTGTGCTCACGCCGCACCCTGGCGAGATGGCCAGGCTCGACGGGAACAGGTCGACCCAGGCTATAAATGAGGATCGCATTGGAACAGCCAGACGGTTTGCGCAGGAGCACAATTGTTTCGTCGTGCTGAAGGGAGCGCGATCGGTCATTGCCAGACCAGACGGTTTGGTCGCCGTCAATCCGACCGGTAATCCTGGAATGGCCACGGCCGGAACCGGCGACATCCTGACCGGCATGATAGTCGGGTTGCTGGCTCAAGGCATCGACGCCTGGGATGCAGCCTGCTCTGCCGTATACCTCCATGGGCTGGCCGGAGACCTTGCTGCGGAGCAGTTGGGGCAGGCCGGCCTGTTGGCTCGGGACCTCCTTGTGCAAATTCCCCATGCTTTCAAGACCGTCACGCCGTAGACGCACAGCGAGGCCTCCTGCCGCTCGCGCCGGCCGCCGAGCGACGTCGACGGATGGGATGTGTCGGCTGGTCGTTCGATCGCCTCGCGACACGGACCGGCTTGGACGGGCTATCGGTCGCGCGTTGCGCGGAGGGGAGACGCTCGCGCTTTTCGGAGAGCTGGGAGCCGGAAAGACGGCCCTCGTCCGCGGGATCGCCGGCGGACTCGGGGCAACCCCGACCGCCGTCAGCAGCCCGACATTCGTCCTGATCCACGAATATCGAGGTCGGCTGCCGCTTGCCCACGTTGATCTCTATCGGCTGAATTCTCCTCGCGAACTGGAATCGATCGGACTGGCCGACTACCTCTCCGGCCCCACCGTGGCCGCCATCGAATGGGCCGACCGGGGTCTCGCGTTGCTGCCGGCGGATCGGCTAGAAATTGAGTTGCGTCACCGAACTGTTGGGAGTAGAACCTTCCAATTGCGGGCGACCGGACCTGAGTCGACCCGGCTCCTCAGGACGCTGCAAGCCAGGTACGGTGGAGGCGCGCCTGTCCCCTCCCTCCGGCGAAAGCGGACGAGGAAGAAGGCGGCTGGATCATGATTCGAGTAATTCTGGTCGGTGTCTTACTGCTCTTGTGCCTGGCATTCTTTCTCCAGAATCAGGAACAGGAAGTCCGTCTCCGGTATTTCTTCGGGCTCTTCGAAGCCTCCACACCAATTTACAAACCGATTCTGGCAGGGTTCGCCATCGGCCTTCTCGTCTCGGGTATCCTCCTGTTCCCCCCATGGGTCCGCGGACGCATCGAGCTGCGGCGCAAGACCAAGGCGCTCCAGGAAGCGGAAGTGGATCTCGAACGGCTCCGGGGCTCGTTCGAGAAAGTCACCAAGAAACCTTCCCCTCAGCCGGCGGCCGATCACGGGCTGCAAAACCGTTCAGATGAGTGACGCCGATAGCACGCCGCTGATGCGGCAATATCGTGAGATCAAGCGAGGCTACCCGCAGGCCATTCTGTTTTTCCGTGTCGGCGACTTCTATGAGATGTTCGGCGAGGACGCCCGTGAAGCCTCCGCCCTGCTGGCCATCGCATTGACCTCGCGAGACAAATCCAGCTCCGATCCGATCCCGCTTTGCGGCGTTCCTCACCATGCCGCACAAGGCTATATCGCCAAACTGCTCAAGGCCGGACGCACCGTGGCTCTCTGCGAGCAAGTCGAAGATCCGAAACTGGCCAAAGGCATCGTCCGTCGCGAAGTCGTGAGGCTCTATACCCCCGGCACACTGGTCGATACCGAGTTTCTCGCTCCCGGAGAGACGAACTATCTGACCGCGCTCCACATCATGAAGCCGCCCTCTCCGAAAGAACGTCCGGTGATCGGACTGTCCGGCTTGGACGTGACGACGGGTGAATTCTGGGTCACAGAGTTCCATGGTGAGGGAGCGGAGCAACAACTCCTCGATGAGCTGGCGCGAGTGGAACCGAGAGAACTGCTGTATCCGGACCATGACCGAGACTCCCTGTCGATGATGTCCGGCCTCGCCGGTCCAAGACTCTGTGGGCAGCCCCCCGTTTGGTTCGAGACACGGGAGGCTGAATCCCTTTTGCAGCGGCATTTCGGCGTCCACACGCTCGACGGGTTCGGCTGCCGGGGCCTGACCGCGGGTCTGGGTGCAGCCGGCGCAGTCTGGCGCTACTTCCGCGAAACACAGCCGACGGCTTCATTGGGCCATATCGGTCGCATCCAACGGCGCTGGAGTCGCGACGCCATGCATCTCGACAGCGCGACAATCCGCAACCTTGAACTGGTCCGTCCGCTGGGGAGCGGCGAGACCAAGCCGGCACGGGAGTCCACGGTCCTGTCCGTGCTCGACCGGACCTCAACGGCCATGGGGAGCCGGCTCCTGCGCGAATGGCTGGTCCGGCCGCTCCTCGACCGCGAAACGATCCAGGCGCGCCTCGACGCCGTCGCCGAGTTGAAGGACCGCATACCACAGCGCGTGGCGATCCGGTCAGCGCTGCGGACGGTTCAGGACATCGCGCGGCTCAGCAGCAGGATGACACTCGGCGTCGCGGGACCGCGGGAATGCCTTGCCCTGAAGCTGTCGCTGTCGGCGCTGCCAGAGGTCCAGGCGCAGCTCACGCACTTCACTGCCGCCATGCTGGCCGGGTTGAGGGAGGGATGGGACGACTGCTCCGATGTACACGACGCGATCGAACGGGCCGTGCATCCGGACGCCCCAATGGCGGCGCGCGATGGGAACGTGATCCGAGAGGGATACGACGCCGGGGTCGACGAGTTGCGGAAGGCCCGCACCGAGGGCAAGGGATGGATCGCGGCGCTCGAAACCAAGGAACGGGAGCGGACTGGCATCGAGTCGCTAAAAGTCCGGTACAACCAGGTGTTCGGTTACTACATCGAGCTGACCAAAGCGAACCTCTCGAAGGCTCCGGCCGACTACATCCGCAAACAGACGCTCGTCAATGCTGAACGTTTCATGACGCCGGAGTTGAAGGAGCTAGAAGAAAAGGTCCTGGGGGCGGAAACCAAGCTGCTCGCGATGGAGGAAGAACTCTTCGTCCGGCTCCGCGAACGGATCGCCAAGGACGTCCCGCGGCTTCAGACGATGGCGCAGGCCCTCGCCACGCTCGACATCCTGGCAAGTCTCGCCGAAACGGCCTCGTTGTATCGGTACGTCCAGCCGACGATCGACGACTCTGGGACGTTGCGAATCCGTGAAGGCCGGCACCCGGTCGTGGAACAGCTTCACCCCGACCTCACTTTCGTGCCCAACGACACGTTATTGGACATCGAACGAAACCGGCTGGTCATACTCACCGGCCCGAACATGGCGGGGAAGAGCACTTATCTTCGTCAAGTGGCGCTCATCGCGCTCTTGGCGCAGATCGGCAGTTTTGTTCCGGCCGCCGAAGCGCATCTCGGATTGGTCGACCGCATCTTCACCCGCGTTGGAGCTTCAGACAATCTGGCGGCCGGACAGAGCACCTTCATGGTGGAGATGGTGGAAAGCGCACACATCTTGAATTGCGCGACGAACCGGAGCTTGATCCTATTGGATGAAATCGGGCGCGGTACCAGCACCTACGACGGGCTCAGCATCGCCTGGGCCATCGCCGAGTATATCCACGATAGGGAGCGATTGGGGGCCAGGACGCTCTTCGCCACGCACTACCACGAGATGACGCAGTTGGAATCGTTACGAGACGGGATCAGAAATTATCGGGTGGCAGTACAGGAACGGGACGGCGACGTGGTCTTCTTGCGGAAGATCGTCCCAGGCGGCGCGGACCGCAGCTACGGGATCCATGTGGCGAAGCTCGCGGGCCTTCCGACCTCGGTGATCGAACGGGCGCAGGAAGTACTGGCACAGCTGGAAGAGACCGATACCACAACCGCAACCCCTGTCCCGCCATCTGAGAAAGAGCGGGCCAAGACGTTACTTCCCCAGCCCCATCCTCTGATCGACGAAGTCCGGCAAATCGACCTCTTTTCGATGACGCCGCTCGATGCCTTGAATCGGCTAGCCGAACTTCAGAAACGGGCCGGGCAGGTTTAACTCAGCAGACAGGACAAAAGAGAACGGCAGCTCCTTTCGGAGCTGCCGTTCTCGGTCTCACAAGACCCGGCGTAGCTTAGTGTGCGCCGGTGTTGTACTTCGCCGTCCAGGGGATCAAGCCAGCGAGCGGCTTGCCGCCCGGTTGCAGCACGTCGTACTGCATCGGCGGTTCAGCCTTTCCTGCCGTGTTGAGCCCTTGCTTGGCTGCCGCACAACCAGATTCGAAATCGTTCTTCCCCTGACATTCCTTCAAGCGCAGCCCTGAAATGCTGATCGGCTTGCCTGGTGCGCCTGCCACTTCCGGAAGCTTCTTCACGGACGAGATCACACGATGGTTCTGCTCGGTTTCCGTCACGGTGAACTCGATCAGGTCCGTCGTGCTGCCCGGAGGCACTTCCTTGGCGGCAGCCGGTCCTGCGTGCGGACGGCCCATCTTCTTCAACTCCTCCCAGGCACCCTTGTCCGCGTAGAACTTCAAGGTCTTGCCAGGATGTTGCTTTTGCCACCAAAGGCCGCTCTCGGCGTTGCCGCCGAAGACGGCAACGTTGATCCATACCGCTTCATCATAGTGATCAAGCACGATCACCCGACCCTGAATCGTGGTCGGCTTGCTCATGTCACCCCACTCAAAACGCTCCTGGAATGCTTCGATGGCCAGAGCGGTGGAGGCCACGGAGACCACCAGCACTACGGCGGCCGCAAAGGCCCAGCCTTTCATATGGAACTTCATAATCACATCCTCCTTCAACAGCATGAAAGAATGATTTTTTGTCGAAGCCGATTACTTGAGCACCTTGAAGCCGGTGATCGTCCGGCCGTCCAGGCTCACTTCCATCGCGACGAGCTCCTGGGAAGCCTTGATGATCTGGTCCATCAACGCCTTGTCCTTCACTGCCAAACGGACGGTGGTGGCAGCATGGTACCAGCCGGCGTACGGATTGTTCTTTTCCGTGCCACCGACGAAGCCCCAGGCGCAGCAGGCGAACAAGGGGTCCGGCGGCTTCACATCGAGATCGGAGGACGCACGACCCGACGGAGTGCCGGAGGCAGGATCCGCCGTGTTCCAATACTGGATGCCGAACAGTAATTCGCCGTCCGGATTATCGGCCCACTGGGACCAGACACGACCCTTCAAGGTCTTGGTCACTTCACCCTTCAACGGCTTTCCTCCGACGATCTGGTCGGCGGGACCAGCTACGCCAGGCGCATCGGCGGCGACGGCAAATTCAGCCGTCAGCAAGCCGAGCACAGCAACCACTGCAACTGCGGCTAGAAGTACGACCCTTTTCATACCCAATCCCTCCTTCATAAAAAGTAACAACCACTAAATCCGATGAACGCTCGACGTTTAGAATACGATGAATTGAGAAAAACAGTTCTCTGGTCGCCATCACGAGAGCCGGTCTGAAAGCACCTCCTTTGTGTTCCCTCTCGCGTTGCGTATATGAATCATCATGTCCGAAAGAAAAACGGAGGCCATCGTACTGAAATAAGAAAATGGAGTCAAGGAAATGTTTGGCCTGTGGATATCTCTTGGTGAACGTGAGATTAAATTGAAATTACAATGGTTTACGATTCAGACACGGAATGGACCGCGTCTGTGTTTTCGCTCCAAATCACGCGGTCTATTAGAGGATTCTCATCTATACGCGTGGAGCGTGCGCGAGGAAATGGGCCCGAGTCCAGTGATCGCGAGATGATCCATCGTGAAGAGTTGTCTTCCCACCGCACACACGTCGTCCGGCGTCACACAATCGATGTGCTCGATGATCTCTTCCAGCGACGTCCGTGAACCGTAGATCAACTCGTCTTTCGCGAGTTTGCTCATGCGGCTGTGCGAACTCTCGAGACTGAGCATGAGGCTGCCCTTCATTTGATTCTTCGCGCGCTCGAGTTCCTTGCGCTCTACGCCTGCGCGGCTGATCGAGCGGATTTCGCGGCAAATCAGATCGACCACGCGTGGCACCTCCTTCGCGCGCGTGCCCGCGTAGACCGTGATCGTGCCGATGTCCGTGTAGCCTGACAGGAATGAATAGATCGAATACACGAGTCCCCGCTTCTCGCGAACCTCCTGGAACAAGCGCGAACTCACGCTGCCGCCCAGGACACTGTTGAGCGCGTACGCCGCATAGCGGTCCCTGTGCCCCGCTGCGATACCCTTCAATCCCAAACAGAGATGGACCTGCTCGAGCGGCTTCTGCTTGACGAGCACTCCGCCGCGCACGTCGGCAGGGCGGCGCGCCGGCCTCTCTGCGCCGTTGCGCGCGCGTGTCTTTCCGAAATACCGCTGCACCAACCGCTCGACGGCAGCCTGCTCGAAGTTTCCGGCAATGGCGACGACGATCTGCGAAGGGTCGTAGTGCGCATCGATGTACGCCTTCAGGTCCTGTCGGCGGAGCCCGCGGATGGTTTCCTCGCGACCCAGGATCGAGCGGCCGAGCGGATGGCGGCCCAATACCTGCCCAGTGTGAAGTTCCTGTACGAGATCCTCCGGGTCGTCCTGCACCATCCGGATTTCTTCCAACACCACCTTCTTCTCTTTTTCAATTTCTTTGGCGTCGAAACGGGACTGATGAAAGAGGTCTGAGAGGAGTTCGAGCGCTCGCTCGAGTTGCTGATCGAGGACTTTGACGTAGAACGTAGTGGTTTCGCGCGTGGTGAACGCGTTCATCTCCCCGCCGAGCCCGTCGATCTCCCGAGAGATCTGCGTGGCGGACCGGCGGCGCGTCCCCTTGAAAAACATGTGCTCGATGAAATGGGAATAACCCGACTGGGAGAGCTGTTCGTCCCGCGACCCTGTGTTGACCCAGATTCCGACCGTCACCGATTTCAGGGTCGGGATCCGCTCGGTGACCAGTCGTATGCCGTTGTCGAGGACGAGCTTCCTGTACAAGATGTCTACCCGCCGGACTGATCCTTTGCACCGGCTCCGGCCGGTGCCGGCATCGTTTCCTTGCGGCTGAGACGGATCTTGCCCTGCCGGTCGACTTCCAGCACCTTCACGAGGATCTGGTCGCCTTCCTTCACCTCGTCGGACACCGCTTTCACCCGGTGATGGGCGAGTTGCGAGATGTGGACCAGCCCGTCCGTGCCGGGCAACACTTCGACGAACGCGCCGAAATCCATGATCTTCCGAACGGTGCCGAGATAGGTTTTCCCGACCTCGACCTCCTCAACGATCCGGTTGACCATTTCCTTCGCCTTCTCCAACGAAGCCCCGTCGACGGACGCGATAGTGACGACGCCCGTGTCCTCGATGTTGATCTTCACGCCGCAGTCGGCCTGGATGCCGCGGATGGTTTTCCCGCCCGGGCCGATGACTTCCCGGATCTTGTCCTGCTTGACCTTCATGGTGAAGATGCGTGGCGCGAAGGCGGACATGTTGGTCCGGGGCGCGTCCAAGGCCTTTTGCATGCAACCCAGGATGTGCAATCGTCCGGCCTTGGCCTGCTCCAGCGCTTGGTGCATCAGCGCCGGCGTGATGCCGCCGATCTTGATGTCCATCTGCAGCGCTGTCACACCCCGCTTCGTGCCGCAGACCTTGAAGTCCATGTCACCAAGGTGGTCTTCGAGTCCGAGAATGTCGGACAAGATCATCACGCGGTCCTCTTCCTTGATCAATCCCATCGCGATGCCGGCAACCGGTTCCTTGATGGGCACCGCCGCGTCCATCATCGCGAGGGTGCCGCCGCAGACGGTCGCCATCGAGGATGAGCCGTTGGATTCGAGAATGTCGGACACCAGCCGCAGCGTATAGGGGAACGCCTCCTTGCTGGGGATGACCGGCTTCAACGCCCGTTCCGCCAGCGCACCGTGGCCGACTTCGCGTCGACCCGGCGACCGTAGGGGCCGCGCCTCGCCGACACTGAACGGCGGGAAGTTGTAGTGGAGCATGAACGTCCTGGTGTACTCGCCTTCAAGCGCATCGATGCGCTGTTCGTCGTCCGTCGTGCCGAGCGTGACGACGGCGAGGCTCTGCGTTTCGCCTCGGGTAAAGAGCGCCGACCCATGCGTACGCGGGAGCACACCGACTTCGCAGGTGATGGGGCGGATGTCGGCCGGTCCCCGCCCGTCGGCCCGCGAACCTTTCTCAAGAATCATGTTCCGGACTTCGGTGTACTCGAGCCCGTGGAACACGATCTTCACATGGCGTTCGCGGTTCGGATCGTCTGGTTTCTTCAGTTTCTCGATCGCCGCCGCACGGATGAGGTCCAACCGCTCCTGCCGGGCCGTCTTGTTCGGAATCATGATCGCGTCGCGTATCCCTTGCGCAACAAGCGCCTTCACTTCGGCAGCGAGCGCCGGATCGATCTGCTCCACTGCGACCTGCCGTTTCGGTTTGTTGCCGGTCAGCGCGCGGAGTTCGTTGATTTTGTTCACGATCTTCTTGATCTCGGCGTGAGCCAACTCGATCGCGGCGAGCATGGTGGCTTCCGGCAGCTCATTGGCGCCAGCCTCCACCATCATCACGGCATCGGCGGTTCCGGCCACCACCAGATCCAACTCGCTGCCTTTCAAGGTCTCCAGGTCCGGATTGACGACGAACTGTCCGTTGACTCGGCCGATTTTCACACCCGCGATCGGCCCGAGGAAGGGGATGTTCGACACCGCCAGCGCGGCCGATGCCGCCGTGATCCCGATCACGTCCGAAGATCCCGTCCTGTCTGAGGACAGCACCGAGGCGATGACCTGGGTTTCGAAGTAATAGCCTTCCGGGAACAGCGGCCGGAGCGGACGGTCGATCAAGCGGCTGACAAGCACTTCTTTCTCAGAGGGCCGCCCTTCCCGTTTGAAGTAACCGCCCGGAATCTTGCCCGCTGCATAGGCCTTTTCCTGATAGTCAACGGTGAGCGGCAGGAAATCCACACCGGGTTTCGCGTTCTGGGATGCAACGGCAGTTGCCAGGACGACGGTGTCGCCGTACGAAGCCCAAATCGAGCCGTCCGCCTGTTTGGCAACGCGGCCTGTTTCAAGACGCAACGTGCGTCCTGCAATATCGAGTTCCACTGAATAAGCCATCTGGGGTCTCCTCCCGTTTATGCCCCACAGATGCCCACAGACATATGCTCACAAAGTAGTGTTGGGTTGCGAGTGATGAGTCGCCAATCACCACTCCAAACTTCCTTCTACTCGAGTGAGGAGCACATGTCAGTGTTCACCTGTGCGGCTGTATGGCATCCCGCCGCGAACCGGCGGCGGGATGGTCGCGGTGCTACTTTCTGATGCCCAACCGGTCGATGACCGCCCGATAGCGTGCATCGTCCACATCGCGCAAATAATCCAACAGGCGACGGCGGCGGCCCACGAGCGTAAGCAGCCCGCGCCGCGAATGGTGGTCCTTCTTATGGAGCTTGAAATGCTCCGTTAGATAACTGATCCGGTTCGTCAGCACGGCGATCTGGACTTCCGGGGACCCGGAATCCGCGTCATGCTGACGGTACTGCTTGATCAGGTTCGCTTTCGCTTCTTTCAACAACGCCATAACAAATCTCCTCTTCCTTCCTTGTCTAGACCGCGCGACCGAAAATTATTCCTGATTCACAAGAACTTTTTCAACGGCAATCGCCGTATGTTCAGAATCTGGACATCGGCCGACCGCCAACAGCCGGCCGTCCTCATCCAGTATGCGGATCGGGGAGCGGGGACGCCCCGGCCCGTTCGATTCCCCAGTAATCCACCTGTTGATCTGAGCCACCGGCACGGGAACCCCGTGTCTCACGCGGGACGCCGCAACCGAACCAATGACCGCGGCAGGCAGTTCCTGCAAGGCCTGATTCAAGGAAACTAACCTATCCGACAGGGTACCCAAGGCCGAATTGATCCTCACGTCCTCGACGGTCAAGGCCTGCTCCAGCGTCAGCGGCCCGACGCGGGTGCGTTCCAAGCTCAACAGATGCCCACCGACGCCCAAGGCCTCGCCGATGTCGGCGCAGAGTGTTCGCACATACGTCCCCTTCGAGCAGACGACGCGGAGCGTCACGTCCCGTTCCTCGATCGCCAGGACATTCAACTGGTGAACGAGGACCGTTCTCGCCCGCCGCTCGACGGTCCTTCCCGCGCGGGCCGACTTGTACAGCGGCACGCCGGCTACTTTGACGGCGGAATACATCGGGGGCAGCTGTTCGACCGGACCACGAAACTGTTCGATCGTCTGATGGACGGCAGACGGCGCCAGGTTACCTACCGTTCGGCGCACGAGGACTGTGCCCGTCGCATCTTGCGTATCCGTCGTCTCTCCGAGGCGGAGTACGGCCCTGTATTCCTTGTCCCACTCGATCAGATACTCGGCGATGCGAGTCCCCTTCCCGAGCAGCACCGGCAAGACGCCGGTTGCGGCCGGGTCAAGCGTGCCGGCATGGCCGACTTTCCCTCCGCCCAGTAGGTGGCGAATCTTCGCGACGACGTCATGAGAGGTCCAGCCGGCTTCTTTCCTGACGATCAGGACGCCGTCTGCTGCCACTACGCACCCCTGTGTGAGACCTGTCATGATCCTAGCCCGCCTTACGACTCGGGATTCTCCGCGGCCGATTCGCCGGCTCCGACCGGCTTCTCGTGCAACTCGTCGAGCAACCGCAGTACACGATCCCCCCGCGGGCCGCTCACGTCCCTGACGAATACGACCTCCGGCAAATAGCGCAGGGTCAGCCGCCTTCCCAACTCGCTCCGGACGAAGCCGCTCGCCTTGGAGAGTCCTGCGAACACGTCCTTCGTCTCGGCCTCGCTGCCGAGCGCGGTCACGAACACCCGCGCGATGCGAAGATCGTTCGTCAGCTCCACGTCCGTCACGGTTACCGACCGAACGCGCGGATCCTTGATTTTCCGCATGAGGATGTCAGCCACTTCCATGCGGATTTGATCGGCGACGCGGTCGGCCCGGCTGTACCCAGTCTTGGCCATAGTGGCGTTCCCCGGCCGCGCCGCTTTCACAACATCTCGACACGCGACTGCACGATCTCGACGGCCGGGTTGCTCCGAATCAGGTTCTGCGCCTGGTCCAGCACCTGGTTCACGTGCCGGCCTTCGTTCGCCACGCACGCCAGGCCGAGAACGGCCTTCTGCCACAGATCCTGTCCGTCTACCTCGGCCACGGACACATTGAACTTGTCGCGCAGACGGTCTTTCAACCCGAGCAACACTTGCCGTTTGTCTTTCAACGACCGGCTGTCGGGAATGAACAACTCGATGGTACAGAGCCCGACGATGACACTCACGATTCTGCCGGCAGACGGCTCAAAGCTTGGCGGCAATCTTATCGATCGCGTAGGCTTCGATAATGTCGCCGGTCTTGATATCGCTGAAATTCTCAACGCCGATTCCGCACTCATAGCCCTGCTGCACTTCCCGCACGTCGTCTTTGAAGCGGCGCAAGGATCCCAATTTCCCTTCGTAGACCACCACGTTGTCTCGGATGACGCGCACGCCGGCGCTGGCGCGGGTAATCGTACCGTCGACGACGTAGGAGCCCGCGATCGTGCCGGCCTTGGATACCGTGAACACCTGCCGCACTTCCGCGCGCCCCAGGATCCGTTCCTTGAGCGTCGGTTCCAGCAGGCCTTCCATCGCCGCCTTGATGTCGTTCAACGCGTCGTAAATGATGGTATAGAGCCGGACATCGACCCGCTCTTTTTCGGCCAAGGCGGAGGCTTTCGGTTCTGGCCTGATGTTGAATCCGATAATGATGGCGTTCGATGCTGCCGCGAGGAGCACGTCCGATTCAGTGATTCCACCGACGCCGTTGTGGATGACGCGGAGCTTGACCAGTTCGGAAGGAAGTTTCTCGATCGCCGCCGCCAGCGCCTCGGACGAACCCTGCACGTCGGCCTTGATGACCAGGGAGAGTTCTTTGACCGATCCTTCCTGAATTTTGGCGAACAGGTCGTCGAGCGAGACCTTGCCCGCGCCGGCCAGTTCGGCCGCCCGCTGCTTGCGCGCACGGTCATCCGCGATCTCCCGGGCGACCCGCTCGTCCTTCACCGCCTGAAACACGTCCCCAGCCGAAGGTACGCCGGGCAGGCCGATCACTTCCACGGGAATCGACGGTCCGGCCTCTTTGATCTTTGCACCGGTATGGCTGATGAGCGCGCGTACCTTGCCGCTGAATGCACCGACGACGAAAACGTCGCCGACGTGCAAAGTGCCGCTCTGGACCAACACCGTCGCAACCGGCCCACGGCCCCGTTCCAGCTTCGCCTCGACGACGGCACCCTTGGCCAACTGATGAGGATCGGCCTTCAGTTCCAGCACTTCGGCCTGGAGAAGAATCATTTCGAGGAGTTGATCCAATCCGGTCTTCTGTTTGGCCGACACTTCGACCATGATCGTGTCGCCGCCCCAGGCTTCCGAAATCAGTCCGTGTTCGGACAGGGCGTTGCGCACGCGATCTGGATTGGCGGTCGGCTTGTCGATCTTGTTCATGGCAACGATCAACGGGACGCCCGCCGCCTTGGCATGGTGAATCGCCTCGACCGTTTGGGGCATCACGCCGTCATCCGCTGCTACCACCAGGATGACGATGTCGGTCACCTTGGCTCCGCGCGCACGCATGGCGGTGAAGGCCTCGTGGCCAGGGGTGTCCAGGAAGGTGACCTGTTTGCCATGGATGTCGACGGTATAGGCGCCGATGTGCTGCGTGATCCCGCCGGCCTCCGCTTCCGCCACCTTGGTCAACCTGATCGCGTCGAGCAACGACGTCTTTCCGTGGTCGACGTGTCCCATGATCGTGACGACCGGCGGGCGGGGTTCCAGCCGAACCTCGCCTTCGGTTTGAACGGCCGTCTCCAGGAGTTCCTCGCCGGCCTTTTCCACCGAGACATCGAGCTTGATGCCGGCTTCCTCCGCGATCATCGTAGCCACGTCCACATTCATCGACTGGTTGAAGGTGAGCATCTGCCCCATGTCCATCAGCTTCCGCACGATGTCGGCCGGCCGCTGGCCAATCGACTCCGCAAACTCCTTTACCGTCATGCCGGGGAAGAGCTTCACGCTCTTCTTCCGGGGTTTGGTGATTTCGCTTGGCGCGCTGTGATGGAGGTGCTTGGCGCGGTCGTCGCGGCGCTGGACCGGAATCGCCCGCAGGTCCTGCCACCGCGCCGCGTCTTCGCGGACGCGCGCGTCGTCTTCTTCGCGTGGCCGGCCCGGCTTGCGGACTTTTTTCAGCTTGTCCTTCAGCCCTTCGGCCTGCAGTTCTTCGAGCGTTTTCTTGCGTCCCAACAGCGCCTCGGGGGTCGGCGCGCCTGCCGGTTTGGCCGGGGCGGCCGGCGCGACGGCATGACTCGGCGGCTGCTGTAGGATTGTGCCGATCGGCGGCAGCTCAGGATGCGAGGTGGGCGGGCTTTCAGGGTGAGCGTGTGAGGGAGCGGCGGCGATTGGTTCCGGCGCCGGAGCGACCGCGCTCTCAGACCCCATCGGCGCCAACGGTTCCTCCGCGGCCGCTTCGTCGGTCTTCTTCCTCTTGATGAGAATCCGGCGCTTTTCCGGCTTGGCCCCCTCATCCACAGCGGCGTCCGCCTTTGCGGCTGCATCGCCGTCTTTGTGCCGGTCCGCCTTCGTCGGTTCGCCTTCTGATACCCTGACGACGACCTTCGCGCCGGCCTTCTGCTTGGGGCCGAGCTTCTCCAACGCCTTCTGGACCGCGTCGTCTTCCAATGCGCTGCTGTGGGAGGCGACGGAAATGCCCAGCTTTTTCAGCTCCGGGATCAGATCCCGGTTCTCCATCCCCAGCTGTTTCGCCAATTCATAAACGCGCATAGTCGATCAACCACGCTCCGACGCACCGCTATCACTACCTTCACCTTCTTCCTTGGCTCTTTCCTGCTGCCTGGCCTCTTCCTGTTGACGTTGAGCCTCGGCCTCTTCGGCGAGCGCCGCCTTGATTTCCTTGTCCCGTTCCGCCTTTTCTTTTTCGTATTCCGTCGCGCTGATGATGTCGATCTTCCAGCCGGTCAGCCGGGCCGCCAGCCGGACGTTCTGTCCGTTCTTCCCGATGGCCAACGACAGTTGGGAATCGGCCACAACGACGAGCGCGGACTTCTTTTCCTCGTCGACGCCCACCTTCTCGATCGTCGCGGGGTTCAATGCTTCCGCGATGAACACGCGCGGATCGGACGTCCAGGTGATGATGTCGATTTTCTCGCCCCGCAACTCGCGCACGACCGCCTGCACGCGGGACCCCTTGATTCCGACGCAGGCTCCGACGGGATCGACCGCTTTCTCGCGGGAGGTGACGGCGATCTTGGTGCGGTCGCCCGGCTCGCGCACGACCGCCTTGATCTCGACGATCTTTTCCATGACCTCCGGCACTTCCAATTCGAACAGCTTTGACACGAACTGCGGGTGGCTGCGGGTAAGAATGACTTGGACGTCTTTCGGCGTCCGCCGCACTTCCAGCAACATGGCTTTCACCCGGTCGCCTCGCCGGTAAGTCTCACGCGGGATCTGCTCCTGAATCGGAAGAATCGCTTCGGTCTTGCCGAGGTCGACGAGATAGTTCCGGCGCTCCATGCCGAGGATGATCCCGTTGACCAGATCGCCCTGTCTGGTCGAGTACTCCTTCTGCACCGCTTCCCACTCGGCTTCTCGGACTTTCTGAAAGATCACTTGTTTGGCCGTCTGCGCCGCGATGCGCCCCAGTTCGTCCATTTCGATCAACGAGCCGATCTCGTCACCGATTTCCGCTTCGCTGTCGTACTGCCTCGCTTCCTTCAGCGAGATCTCCGCCTTAGGATTCGTGACCGAATCGACGATGATCTTCTTGGACACGACGGAGATCTCTCCAGTCTTGGAATCGATTTCCACCTGGATGTTTTCCGCCTGGCCGAACCGCTTTTTCGCCGCGGTTTGCAGCGCCGCTTCGATGGCGCCGATGACCTTGGTCTTGTCGATGCCCTTCTGCCGGCCGATCTCGTCGATGACTGAGATGAGTTCTCGGTTCATGATTCTCTCTCCGCGCTAAACCGATTCAGTACTACCACTTGACCGCCCGCTTCGCCTCGGCGATCGAATCCCAGTCGAGACTGATCGTCTCCTCGGACCGCGCGTCGTTCGGGACGATCGTCACCGCCTGCTCCGACACGTCTTTCAGAATGCCCGCAATGCGCCACTGTCCGTCAAGCGGGGCTCTGAGCTTGAGGCTCACCCGCTTCCCGATTGCCCGGCGATAGTCCTGAATCCGTTTGAAGGGCCGATCCAATCCCGGCGAGGACACTTCAAGCGTGTAGGCATGGGGAAACGGATCGGCGACATCCAATGCCGGGCCCATCGCCACATGAGCCCGCTCACAATCGTCCAGCGTGACCCCGCCCGGCTTGTCGATGAAGACCCGTACCACCGTGCGCGGTCCCTGTCCGACTGCAACGACATCGACCAGTTCCAGCCCTAAAGCCCATAGGATCGGCGAGATCGCCTCGCCGATACGGTCGACGACCGGTCGGGATTCCTTCACCGACACCCCTGGCCCCGTTTCTCCGGCTGGTCCGTTCACAAGATGAAACAAAAAAGTGGGCCTGAGCCCACTTTAAGCGGCAGCACCATAACATGTCACCCCTATCAAAGCAAGGGGACCGGCTACCCAGTCTGTTCGGCAAAGGCCCCGGCCAATCGCTTCGTTATGGGGCCGGGCTCCCCGTTCCCAATCTGCCGGCCGTCGATCCGGACGACCCCGAGAACCTCGACGGTCGTACCAGTCAAGAAGACTTCTTGCGCGTCAAAGAGTTCCTGTTTAGTGGGATATCGCTCTTCTATGGTGATACCATCCCGGCGGGCCAGCCGGAGAACGACGGCTCTGGTCACTCCCGATAGGATACGGGGGCCTTCCGGAGCGGTGACGATCTTCTGATCATGTATGAGCATGACATTGCTGACTGCCCCCTCCGTCACCAGACCCTCCCGTACCAAGAGCGATTCAAAGACCCCCGCCTGCTTTCCCCGCTGCCGGGCCAATACGTTGGCCAACAGGTTGATGCTCTTGATGTCACATCGTCCCCAACGGATGTCGTCCGTGGTCATCACCTCGACCCCGGACGACTTCACCGAAGGGCTCACCGGGTGGAGTTCCCGGATCGTCATCACAGTCGTCGGCACCAGATCCTCGGAGTAAGCGTGGTCACGCGGTGCTACCCCCCTCGTAATCTGGAGATACACCTTGGCCTCAGAGAATCCGGCGCGGCTAATTCCATCGTGAATCAGTTGCGTCCATTGGGTATGGGGATAGGGCTGTTTCAATCCGAGCGCTTGAGCGCTGCGGTCCAGGCGAGTCAGGTGGGACTGGAGTTCGAATGGACGCCCGCGATACGTACGAACGACTTCGTACACGCCGTCGCCGAACTGAAAGCCGCGATCGTCGATGGAAACGACTGCGTCGGCTAACGGCAGAAACCGTCCGTTGACGAAAGCGATGTCCGGCACGACTAGGCGCCCCGCCTGGAAGGTTCAGGCGCGACCGTGATCTGGAACAGCCGGCGGTCCTCGGCGGTGAACTTCCAGCCCATGCGCTTTTCGAAGACTACATGGAACGTGCCCGGTTTCATCGGTTTGAATTCGAAGGTCCTACGCCCGTTGTCCACGGCATTGTTGCCGGCGATCCGGAGATAGTCGTCAGCCAGAAGAGCCAGTTCACTGCCGTCGTAGGTGGGAACCCACAATTCACCCCTCGTCCGGTCCTCCCAGAGATGGATCTGGATGGGCTGCTCGAGTGTCGTTTCGATCATCTTCGGATCTCCGGTCTGCCGGGATCCGTCGCTATCCGGTCTTACCGTCACGTGCCGATCGACTCCTGAAACAGTTTCGGTCTGCCTAACCCGCGAGGCTCAGGTCTTCCGTCGAGGGCCGACCAAGATCTCCCCGCTCTCGACGCGCACTTCGTAGCTGCCCACACAGTAGCCGCCGCCGTCTGTTCCCTGTCCGTTCCGAAGGTCGAAGGCCAAGTCGTGCCAGGGACAGGAAACGACGAAGCCCTTGACCCGCCCTTCGTTCAACGGACCGCCCTCATGGGGACACAGGTTGTGGACGGCGAAAAACTTTCCTTGCACATTGAAGACGGCGATCGCGCGATTGTTGATCGTCACCACTTTCGACTGACCGGCCGGGACGTCCTCGACACGGCCGGCGGATTGAAACCCTTCGAGACTCACTATGGCTCCTTCGTGCTCTGGACAACGGCGGAGAGCTTCTACGCTACATCCGTAACGTGTACTTCAGCTCCCCCCCGGTTGTCAGCCCCTGTCGCTTGACGAATCCGGCCTCGGTTTGAATCAGGTAGCGGACAGCTTGGGGCTTCGAACTATACCACGGGCAGGAGTCCTGCGGGCAGGGCGCCACGTTTTCCATGATCGAAACGATGTGATGGCTCTCATCCACCCACATCATGTCGACAGGAAATCGATAGGCTTTCGTCGTAACTTGGTGCGTGCCGGTCGACTCGAAGATGTAGATCATCCCGCCGTTCGGAGGCAAGGATTCCTGGAAGGCGAGACCGAACAGCAATTTTTCCGGCGTATCGGCCACCTCGACTTCGATCTCGGTTCCATTAGGAAATGTCACGATGATGTTCTTGGATTCCTCGCCCTGCGTCAGAAACATCGAAACGCTCATCAGGAGAATGGCGAGCAGGATCAACGTGACGATGCGCTTCTTTTTCTCTCCTTGGGGGGTCGGTGAAGCAGTCGCCATATCACCTGTTTTTCCGAATCGAGGAAGCCGGCAAACTGGGCCCAAAGGCCCATAATAACAGGGAAACTAGGCCTTCTGTTTCGATCGGTTCTGTTGACTTAGAAAAGAACCGCAGACTAGAATGACGCACATTTCGCTGCGCACTATGTCGTGGCGCTGCGAGGTTGTCAACCAGGTTCGTGTCTTACTTGTAGTGAGAAGGAGGCGAGGGTCATGGCACTGCTGATTACCGATGAATGTATCTCTTGTGGAGCCTGCCTCCCCGAATGTCCGAACGAGGCGATCTTTGAAACTCGCAGCGACGCGGAATCGAAGGGGAACCATGTCGGCGACGGCCAGGGAGTGGGCGATAGTATCTACGTAATCACCCATGATCGATGCACCGAGTGCGTCGGCCACTTCGACGAGCCCCAGTGCGCAGCCGTCTGCCCTGTCGACAATTGCTGTATCTCCGATCCTGCTTATCCGGAAACAACGGACCTGCTGCTTGAGAAAGCCAAGAAACTGAACCCAGACAAAGCGATCGACCCTGCCAAGGTTTGGAGCGGCGTCCGGAACTAACGACCAGCTTTCTATCCGATCACTGGAAAGGCCCCGCGACTCTCCGAATCGCGGGGCCTTTTTCTTTCTTCACTCGCTGATCGATCAATTCATGGACATCCTCGTTCACGGGGGATAGAATGACCGGTAGACAAGCTGATTCCGGCTAGCCCATCCTTCCCATGGAGGTGATTCATGGGGTCTCGTTTTTTCCTCACCGCCGCACTTATCGGTATGCTCGGCCTCCCCGTCACCGTCGAAGCCAGTACGGGCGATCTCGGGAGCATCATCGAAAAGTTCATCGTTCGCCAGTTTCCCGATTCGATCGGCCACTATTGGGTGATCAATGACACCCAGTGGGACGGCGATGAAATGATCGTGGACGTCCATACCATCGTGAAAGAACGCCGAGAGGACGACCCAACCCTTAGTCGATTCCTTTTACTCATCGTGGCGGGTGATTTGAAGGGAGTGCAAAACATTCCTCTTGATCCGGGCGCCGACTGTCGCGCGGAAGAAGACGTCTAGCGGGACGACCACAGCCTCGGAAAGTACGACGCCCCCTCCAGCACAAGACTGGAGGGGGCGTCGTCGTTTGACGTACTAGAAGACGACTACTTAATCATCACGAGCTTGCCGCCGACATGCGCTGCATGGAGGTGGCAACGATAATTCAGGGTGTTGCCCTGCGTCGCGTAAAACAAGTCGCTGGTCGGGATACCGATATACTTGGTCTCGCCTGGCTTCAACACCACTTCAGCCTTCAAAACAAACGGTGAGCCTGCGTTGACGGCGTCGGTCATTTGGAATCCATGATCCGCAGTCGCGTTGTTCGTGACCTTCAAAACCACAGGCCGACCTGGCCGCACTTTGAAATCGATCACGGTCACCGGGGGATACCAGGTCTTCATGTTCCCGATCTCGATTGAATAGAGTTGGGCATCGACTTCCAGTTCCTTGAACGGCTGACCAACCACCGAACCGGTCTCCAAGTCACCGACTTCCACTCCGCCTGCCTGAAGCGCAAACGCTGCAGACGCCCCGGCCACCACCATCACGAGGCCGAAGAAGACCCCTAACATCGTCTTGCCCATGACCTACCTCCTTAAGAAGAAGAAGAGATGTGATTAGGTTGGTAAATAACTACCGCGAAGTTCGGGTAGCCTTGACCGCTCTGACTACGACACTGCTCATTCTCGAGAACCATTGGGAACAATTCCATGCTTCGTTGCATCTTTGGGAGGCAAACTTATAGCACAGCGGGGAAAAGGGAAGCAAGGACGATAATGAACCTCTCGAGACAGCGAATTACACCGATCATCAACAGGAACTCACAATGTATTTCAATGTCTTAGACACATCAGTGAGTATCGGGAATCCCTTCGCGCATGCTCGACCCGATGAGCAGATCGTATGGCGCAAAGTCGTCACGCAGTACCACGCCCTGACTCCAGGGGACCGTTCGTCTCGTGCTCAACAGGGCGATCGACTCGGGCGGCAGCCGCCGCTGCTCGACCAGTACTCCGACTTTAGCTACCCACTCGGTCTCCGTCGCACGTTCCATTGGCGCCCCGGCGAAGAAGATCAAGTTTTCTGAACGGGACGGGCTCGTCTGCCACGGCCCCTTGACGGCAAAAGACTCGATCGACGGAAACGACCGCCTCATGGTCTGTATGATCGCGTTGGCCCGCAAGAGATCCCCACCGTCTCCCGAGGAAGCGAGATTCACGGCCAGAACGCCTCCTGGCACCAGATGAGACCGGAGCTCCGAGAAAAACTCTTCCGTCGTCAGATGGAAAGGAATCATGTGCCGGGCGAAGGCGTCGACCCAAATGAGATCGTATTGCCTGTCCGTCCGATTCAGAAACACCCGCGCATCCCGAACATGCACGTAATGGTTGGAAGGTGGCGTATAGGCGAAGTAGGTCTCCGCCATGCGAACGACTACAGGATCGAATTCGACGACGTCCAGTTCGAGAGCGGGCCACTGTTGCCCCAACCACTTGGCGAGGGAGCCTCCGCCGTGCCCGAGTATGAGTCCGCGCTTCGGTTCGGACACCCAGGCCAACGACGCCACTATCAATTGGCTGTACGGCAGGAAGAGCGTAACCGGTTCTGCCTTCCACATGACCGCGTGGAACGTCCGATCAAGCACCAAATACCGGAACAGATCGTCGTCGCGCACCCTGACTTGTTGATACGGACTGTCCTCCTGATGAACCGGGGTCTTAAGCATCTGAACGGGAAAGAGGGCGCCAGCCCCGAGACCGAGCGCGACCAGCCCCGCGATGCCGCTGGTGGGTAGGCGCGCTGGCACCTCGCGGATAAGCCACCAGAGACCAAGAGCTACTTGAATAACGCCGAGCCACCCGACCAGCGCTTGGCTCCCGATCCACGACAGAAAGAAGAACGCGGTCCCCCAGGTTCCGGCCAAACTACCAACGGTCGAGAGTGCGATCATGCGGCCCGTGTGGCGGCCGAGATAGTCGAGGTCCGAGACCGCCAGTCGCAACATCGCCGGCAGCACGCCGCTCAATCCGAATGCGGGCGGCGCCAGCAACAGGGCTGCTGCCAGGCAAGGCCCCCATCGAGGATCCTCGACAAGAGCCACCACGCGAAAGAGCACCGGTTGGCCGAGCCAGGCGACCAGAAATGTCCAGCAACCGGAAAAGAGAAGCAGCCCAGCCAAGACCCTGGCTCCCGCGTACCGATCGGAGATCCAGCCGCCAAAGGCGTACCCGCTGCTCATGGCGGCGAGAATGACCCCGATCAGCGCGCCCCAAACGTAGAGCGAGTTACCGAACACCGGGGCAAGGAGCCGGCTGCCGAGAATCTCCAACGCCATCACAACGGCTCCGGTTACAAACGCCGTCATCAAGAGGAACCATCGGGGCGTGTGATGGGATTGCTGCGAGGGGTTCATGCGGACGAGACGACTGATGAAGCGGACGACATGCGTTTCTTCCAGGGCGACTAGTCAAACGGAGGGCGCTCATACTACTGGGGCCCATGAGGTCTGTCAACGAACCGCCGATTGCTTCAGGCCCTGATGAAATCCGATTGAATTGTTGCCCAAGGGCGGGCGGGAGGCTATACTTTTGTTCATCTCCAGATTACTACTTATTCTTGCTCACGAGGGAGAGGACTCATGCAGATCAGCGTGATTGGAACAGGTTATGTCGGCCTCGTTACGGGAGCCTGCTTTGCCGAATTCGGCGTCAACGTTCTCTGTATGGACACCGACGCCAAGCGGATCGCGAAACTGGAGAAGGGCGAGGTGCCGTTCTACGAGCCGGGCATCACGGAGCTTGTCGCCAAGGGCTTGAACCAGAGCCGGCTGAGCTTCACCACCGATTTAACACGGGCCGTCGACCACGGCCAGGTCATCTTTATCGCGGTCGGAACTCCTCCGAAAAAGGACGGTTCCGCCGACCTTTCCTTCGTCGAAGAAGTCGGTCGTGGCATCGCCCGCACCATGACGTCCTACAAGGTCGTCGTGACGAAATCGACGGTACCGGTGGGAACCGGCGAGCTTTTGCGGAAAGTGATCTCCTCGAATCAACCGAAGAAGGTCCGCTACGACGTGGCTTCCAACCCGGAGTTCCTTCGTGAAGGATCTGCCATCGAGGATTTCATGCGACCTAACCGGGTCGTGATTGGCGCCGACAGTGAACAGGCCGCGCAGGTGATGAAAGATCTCTATCGCCCCCTGTACTTGATCGAAACTCCGTTCGTGATCACCGACGTGCCGACCGCGGAAATGATCAAGTACGCCTCGAATGCCTTCTTGGCCACCAAGATCTCTTTCATCAACGAGATCGCGACACTGTGCGAACGGGTTGGGGCCGACGTCCAGATGGTGGCAAAGGGAATGGGGCTGGACCACCGGATCGGATCGAAGTTTTTGCATGCAGGCCCGGGGTTCGGCGGGTCCTGCTTTCCGAAAGATTTGGCTGCGCTTGTGCAGATGGGCGAGCGCAACGGGTACCCGATGCAGATCGCCGGCGCCGCCGCGACCGTCAACCAGCAGCAGCGCGAGAGGATGGTCGAAAAGATCACGGAAGCGGTCGGCACGCTCAAGGGAGCCACGATCGGCATGCTCGGTCTTTCGTTCAAACCGAACACGAACGACCTTCGTGAAGCGCCTGCGCTTGCGATCGGTCAGGAGCTGATGAAGCAAGGGGCGACGATCCGAGCCTACGATCCCGCCGCCATGGAAGAAGCCTCACAGATCCTGCCCGGAATGATCTCCTGCCGCGACGTGAACGAAGTCGCGACGGGAGCCGATGCGCTGATTCTGATGACGGAATGGAACGAGTTCCGGAATCTCGATTTCGCGAAGCTCAAGACCCTGGTGCGGAAACCGATTCTCATCGATCTCCGGAACGTCTATGAATCTGGCCGTGTGACCCAGTTCGGGTTCCGCCATATTTCAGTGGGGCGTCCCGACCGCGAGCCGGATTCCAAGGCAGGATAGTGCAGATCAGGTCAGCCGGGGCGCCTCCGCCTTAGCCGTCTCCTTGGCCTTCGGCTTGTAGCCCATCCGGTCCAAGACTTTCATCACCCGCGATTTCAGCCGATCATCCGCTTCGACCAGGGCCGTCGCCAGTGGTTCCACCGCCGGCTTGCCGATTTTTCTGATGATCTCCGTGACCGACTGGCGTAGTTCATCTTCCTCGGAAACCAGCAGGGGAACCAGCGACGGCACCGCCACCCCGCCGATCTTGATCAAGGAATCGTAGGCCCGCTGCCTAACGTCCCCGACATCGTCCGTCAAGGCCGCCACCAACGGTTGCACCGCGCGCGCATCTTTGAGTTCGCCCAACACCTCTGCGGCATATTTGCGGTTGAGCCAATGCGTGTCCTTCAGATCCAACAGCATCGCGTCCGCTCGGGCCGCATTGGGATCCTTGGCTCGAATCCGGAAGCTCTTGGCGATCCGCTTCCCGCTCTCTTCGACCACGCGGATCGTCGCGCCGTCCCCCACCTTGAGTCGCTTGAGATCTTCCAGTGCTTCATCGTCGACGTCCAAAACGACGGTCTTGCCGTCGTAGGCCAACAACTCGACTTCGACCTGCTTCGCCTCCGGGTTAACGGCAACGACCCGTTCGGTGACAAGGTTGAATCCGTCCTTCTTGACGCCGCCCTTCGGGCCGATCTGAATCAACTTCAGCGGAGCATCGTCTGCCATGGTGTGTGTCCTTTACATTCAGTGAGATTTTATTGTCCCGACTTCCATCCCAAACTCGCCAACACTCCCTCGACGGTTTCCTGTACCATCGTGTTCTCGTCCTCGAGCAGCGGGAGCAGCGGCTCGATAGCCTCGGTGGCTCCAAGCCGCGCCAGAGACTCTGCCGCGTTCCGCCGCACCAGCCAGTCTTCGTCCTTCAACGATTCGATGAGTGGGTCGACCCCGCGCGGGTCGCCGATTTTCCCCAGCGCTTCCGCCGCGTGGCGGCGCACCATCCAATTGTTGCCCAGTAACCCGTCGATCAGGGCCTCCACGGCCCTGGCGTCGCCGATCTTCTTGAGCACGCGCGCCGCATCCTCCCGCACGGTACTGTCGGTCAGCGCCTCGACCAACCCCGGCACGGCTCGGGGATCTCCGATCCGCTCGAGCGCCCACACCGCTGCAGTTCTCACCGCGCCGTCCTTGTCCTTCAAGGCCTTTACAAGCGGGGCGACCCCGCGCGGATCTCTCAGCTTCCCCAATCCTGAGGCCGCCTGTTCCCGGATCGCCCATTCGTCGTCCGCAATCGCCTCGATCAGCCGGTCGACTACCGAGGGGCCGATGCGCACCACCGCAACCGTTGCCGCTTCGCGGATCAACACGTCCTCATCCGCCATCAGACCGATCAGGGGTTCAATCGCGTCCGTCCCCATCTGGCTCAAACTGGCGATGGCGTGGTCGCGCAGCGCCTCGTTCTCGTCGCGCAACGCGTTGATCAACTGTTCGATGCGGTCCGACTGCCCTTCGTCACTCATGGTCCTGCCCTTCTCCAGCCCCGGCATGCACGCCCGCAAGCGCGTCCAGTTTATCCGCAATCAATCCTGCATTGTAGGCCACGAGCCCGTCGCGATCCGTCTTCAACCGGTCGAACAGCTCTTTGTGGGGACGGAGCACTTCCACATCCTTGATCTTGGCCAGAGCTTCCATGGCGTAAACCCGCAGCGGCCTGATGGGAATGGACTCCAAGTACAGCTGTGTGGGCCGGGCATCTCCGATCAGACCCAACGACTTGATCGCCAACTCCTTGACTCCCGTGTCCTTGTCCTTCTCCAGACGTCTCATCAAGGGTTCTACCGCCCGTACGTCACCGATCTTCCCCAAGAGATCCGCCGCCGCTTCCCGCACCAACCAATCGTCGTCTTCCAGGTACTCGATGAGAATCTCCACGCTCGGGCGGCCGATGCCGAGCAGATCGATCACGGTCGCCATACGCGCCTCTTCCCGTTCGCTGGCGCCTTCCACCTCGCGCAAAGTATTGAACGCCTCATCGATCCGTTCGCGAATCGCCCCAAGTTTTTTCAGCGTCACGACCGCGATGTCCCGCACGGCTGGTTGCCCCATCGCGTCGATGAAGGCGTCGACCGACCGGGGATCGAGCAAGTGATCGAGCATCGTGGCCGCCGTGACCTGAACGGCTGTGTCGGGATCTTTCATCATCTCGCACAGCGGCCCAACCGCCGTCGGAATCGCCCCGATCAAATGGGTCACCAGCTCCTTCCGCCCGCCCGTTTCCGCTTGCGGCAGCAACGACACCAGCGCCGAGGCCGTGTCCCTGTCCAAAACTCCGGCCATCTGCTCCAATGCTGCGGCCCCGGATTTCCTCACCGCTTCGTCCTCGTCTTCTAACAGCCCGACCAGCGCCACCCCGGCTTGAGGATCCTTGATACGGGCCAACATTGCCGCCGCTTCTCGCTTCAACTCCCCCGTACCGGACCCAAGAATTCCGACCAGAGCCTGCACCGCCTTGGGGCCTCCAGCCAGACAGGCCGCTGTCGCCCGCATCCGCCGCCAATCTTCCTCGTGGACCAGCTCCGTGACGAGTGTTTCGATCGACTCTTTCGACATGGTCCGCTCAACTCACAATGTTTTCTTTCCGCTACACTCGCCCGGCCCGCCACCCCACGTTCGTCAGCGCATCCTTCGCATAAAATCGCAGGTTCTCGTCGATTTCCTGGCTCATCAGTGTGAGCAAAGGCGCCACAACCTTCGATCCGAATCGAGTCAGAGCTGCCGCTGCATCGGATCTGGTGACGGTTTCCCGAAGGGCATCGACCAAGCTCGGGATCGCCTGGTCGTCCCCGATCTGTCCCAAGGCTCGAACCGCGGCCACTCTCGTCACCATTTCTTCGTCCCACTTGTCACCGCACCCGGCGACAATCCGGGATTGCGCCGGCCGGTCCTCTCCACGAAGGACCTTGATCAGCACCGGTACCGCCCGGCTATCGCCGAGCCGGCCGAGCGCCTCAACAGCCAGGGGACGCAAGCCAGGCTCCTTCATCACTTGAACCAAGAACTCGAAGGCGCGACCGTCTCCGATCTGCCCGAGCGCGCGAATCGCGTCCTCTTTAATCGCTGTGTCCGAATCGTTGAACAACGCCGACAGCAACGGTTCGACGGCAGCCGGGGATTTCGTCTTGCCCAGCGCTTCGACTGCATGGAGACGCACCAACCATTCCGGAGATTTCAACTCCGCAAGCAGGGAAGGAATCGCTGCGTCTCCGATCGCAGCCAGCGCCGCGGCCGTCTCCTCACGAACGGCCTTGACCGAATCCTGCAGCAAGGAGATCAGCGGCGTAACCGCCGCCGAATGCCCGATTCTTCCCAGGGCCTTCGCCGCATGCATTCGAACGATCCAGTCACGATTGCGGAGGGACGCAATGAGCGGCTCCAGCACGCGCTCGTCGGCAATGGATGCCAGCACCGTCGAGGCCGCCTCCTGCACCAGCGCCATGGGATCCGAGAGACAGAGCCCAAGCACGGAAATGGAGGGCTCCCCGATCGCCGCCAACGCCCCGATGGCCGCCTCACGCACGGCCCGGTCCTTGTCCCGCAACAGCGACACCAGAGGAGCAACGGCCCGGGGGTCGCGCAATGCCCCAAGTGCGACCGCCGCCTCCTCCCGGATCGCCCAATCATCGTCTCTTAGCGCGGCGATCTGCTCCGCCACTGCATCGGCCATGACGTGACCCTCGCTCGGAATTGAGCAGCGTAACATAGCCATTTTCGCAGGGTCAACGCAGCGCCGGGTCGTTCTAATCGACCCCAGACTGGCGATTTTTCAAGGGAAGAGCCCGTTTCAGTCTCATTGACTCCCCTTCTCGGCCGACCGTACCATGATGTCTAATTTCGTGCTGTCCGTATACCGCTCTTCGTTTGAATGAGGAGGCCCCCCCCATGACCACACCAACGCGTAGAAACCGGACCGTCAGCGTGATAGGACTTGTCTGTGCCGGATTGCTGTTCGAAGGAATTTCCCCGGTCGGGGCGTATGAGGTCTGGTTAACCGATCAGTCCGATACAGCCAAAGAAAGCGGCGGGTTTCTCCACGTGTACGACGGCGCGCAACTGGCGGCCAACCCTTCGGCGGCCAAACCGGCCCAGACGATCGACTTTGCCGGGGAAATCGGGAAGTTCTGCGAAGAGGCGACGAAAAAACCGGTCCGTCGGCCCCACATGCTGTTCTTCAACGCCGCGCAGGACCACGCGATCATCTCGTTCCTGAGTGGGCATGTGCTCTTCATGGACGTGGCGACGAAGAAGCCGGACGCCTGCCTGTCGATGGGAAAGAACGTGCATGCCGCCTGGCCGACGCCGGATCAGAAGATGGCCATCGCCGCCAATATTGCGGAGAAAAAGTTCATCCGCATCTGGACAGACTACAAGGCCCACAAGTTCCACTTCGATCCTGAAAATGACGTCATGAATCTCGGCGCCATGGAAAGCGGTGAGCGGCCGGATACAGCGCCGATCTGTCCGATCACCGAATCCACCAGCAAGTACGCCTTCGTCACGTTGCGCGGCGGCGGGCTTCTAGTGGTCGACGTGACATCGACTCCGATGAAGGTCGTGGCCACCCTCGACAATAACCAGATCCATCCAGCCGGCTGTGGCGGAATCGAAGCTGGCGGGACGATGTATATCAATTCGGGCGGCGGATGGCCGATTGCACCGCTTTCCTACGACGTCTATGCTCTCGATACGACGAAGCTGCCCGGCTCTGTCTCGGCAAAACCGCTGTCACAGCGCGACAACCAGTTCGCCGATTCCCACGGCATGGCCGCCGTCGGCCGGTATGTATGGAGCGCGGATCGAGCCGGCAACAACATCGAAATCATCGACACGCTGAGCAACCTGAGCGTCGGGTCCGTGGATCTCGTTTCCAGCGCGAATGCGGATCCGGCGCCGGACCTGATGGATGTCTCGCCGGACGGCCAATACGTGTTCGTGGGCTTGCGGGGACCTGCCCCGTTGACCGGAAACGACAAGACCGTCAACAACGCCAAGGGCACCATTCCCGGCGTCGGAGTGATCCATGTCGATGCCGGTGGCAAGATCGGCCACTATAAGGGACAGGCGGCGATCACGAATATGAAGGACGGGAAAGAGACGGCGGACACGCACGGAATTGCCGTAAGGAAGTAAGGGCACTAAGGAAACGCTGAGGATGAGCCAGGCAAGCCCGGCTCATCCTGGTCCCTTGGCGTAATCGCCCGAAGGTCCGAACCGACCGGTTTCACCGAGCGGCCGATCGACCCGGGCATTGTCGGCGGAACTGGAGTCCACGGCCAGATCGTCCTGCGGTAAATTCCAGCCCAATTTTTCCAGGGTTTCCAGCACCAAGTGCCTCAAGGCATCCTTGGCGCTAAGCCGGACCGATGCGTAGGAGAGGACTCTTTCCCCTTCCGATGCCACCTCTGAGGCCTTCGGATCGTAGAGAAAGGCGATCAAGGGCTCGATCGCCGTATCCCCGATCGTGACCAACGCCGCACTGGCTTTCTCGCGCAGGACGCCGTCTTTCAGCAACATGATCAGATCGGGAATCACACGTGGATCGCGGAACTGGCCGAGTGCCGTCGCTGCCGCTTCCTTGATGAAAGCGTCTTCGCTGACGATGCAGCCTGGTGTCGGGGTGCCGTCCTGCCTGATCCCCTTGCCCTTCAACGCATCGAGCACCGGCTGAAGAGCCTTTGGGTCGCCAATCATGCCGAGCGACGCGATCGCATGCCGCTTGACCGCTCCGTCCTTCATCGCTTCGATCAAGGCGTCGATGGCGCGCGGGTCGCCGATCATGCCCAACGCGATCGTCGCATCTTCGCGAACGGCCCGGTCCGGATCCTTCAACGCGGCGATCAGCGCGTCGACGACTTTCGGTTCCCGCACCCAGGTCCGTCCGATCTGATAGTCGGTCGTCATGCCGCCAAGGGCGCGCGCGGCGTGGCAACGCACGACGAAGTCCTTGTCCTGAAAGCAATCGATCAGCTGGTCTACCGACGGCTGGCCGATGTACACGAGTGCGGTCCCCGCAGTTTCCCTGACGATCTTGGAGGTGTCCCGGAACAGCTTGATTAAGGCAGGAATCGCCTTGGGATCGCCGACCTTCCCGAGCGCTTCCGCCGCCGCGCTCTTCACGGCCCCATCACGATCGCGGCAGGCCAGGATCAGAGCATCGACCGATCTCTTGTCCCGCAGTTCACCGCAGGTCTTCGCCGCATGTTCCCGCACCCGCCACCGTTCGTCTTTCAAGACGGCCAGCATTCGATCGAGCACGGTGGTCCCCATCTTGGCGGCCGATTCGACGGCTTGGTTCCTCACTTCCATGATGGGATCGTTGAACAGGCCGATCAGGGCTTCGATCGCCTTCGGGCCACCGATCTTGGCAACGGCGCAGCCTGCATGGGCCCGGACGGCCCAGAACTCGTCGCCGCAGGCACCGATCAGGGGCTCGAGCGTCTTGGGGTCGCCGATCTCGGCGAGCGCCTTCGCCGCCTCCTCGCGGGTTGCATCGTCGACATCTTCGAGCGCTTCCAATAGATCGTCCAACGCCTGAGCCATGCGGTGATCCTTTACTGGTACTGGTAATCGCGCTGACCGCCGTGAGGGTAGGTCCGCTTGCAGCGTACGATGAGCGTCTGCGTGCCGCGTCCCTCGACACATTGATCGAGGGAGACCGAAAACTCGAGTTTGCCCTCTAGCGTCACGGCGAAGGGAAAATCGAAGGTGAAACTGATGAACTTGTATTTACCGGGCTTCAACGAAAGGGTGCGCTTGTCCGTCGTCTTGAAGGCGTCCATCGATTCGGGATCGGAGTTGTAGATCGAAGGGGTCACCCCCGGCACATACCACCAGGACGGAGGATCGATCACGGTCGAATCGATCGTGATGGGATGCTCCGTGGTATAGGCAGCTGGGGGGGCGGCATGAACGCCCGTGGCCAGGAGTCCGGCCAAGCCGAGCGCCACCACAATCATGGTCGAAGAGCCCTGTGCTAGACGTGATCGAACAGCCATAGGCGTTACTGCGGCAGACTGGAATTCGGTGCTGCGGCGATAAAGGCGTATTGAAAGATCTCTTCGACGGGTTTGCTCTCCCATTCCGTATGGGTTTGGAGTCCGAGCGTCCGCATGACCGTCGCGCCGGTGTCGATGATCGATACCGGCTGATGAATCGCGATGCCGCGCTTGATACCCACCCCCGATGCGATCCAGGGCAGGGAGGGGACCGGTCCGCCCGGCTGCTCCTTCCCGGGGTCCCGGCCCTCAGGGCTCAGCGACGTCACGAAGACCGTCGTCCGCTTGGACAGATCCAGCTCTTTGTAGAGATCGAGCACCGCCGTCATCGCCTTGTCCACGGCACGTAAAGCTTCGCGATACTCCTTCGAATTCCACCCCCGGGCGGCGCCGGCCCGTCCGGCCTCGGGCAAATGTACGACAAGCAGGTGGGGAAGCGCGAGAATCGCATGCCCATACCCATGGCCGCTTGTCGCTTTCTTGAAATATTGCCTGATGTAAGAGGCCACTCGATCGGGATTACATTCCGGTTTCAGAGGACCGCACATCTGATAGTCCGTGTACGGCTCCGGCCTGGCCAGCTGGTAGAGCGATTCGTCCATGAAGAAGATCGCGCTGTCTCGTCCCCCGCTGAGATCCATGTAGTCGAACATGCTGGGAGCTCGAGGATACCCGCGGCTGAACTCGAACGTGTTCCAGTCGATGCCGTGCTTCTCCACCGGAACACCCGTGATGATCGACGCCATCGTCGGGAGCCGAAGAGCCGGCTTCACCCCGCTGGCGGACCAGGTCGCGGCGCCCTCCTTCACCAGCCGGTTGAGGGTCGGCATAGTCCCCCCCTTCAATGAGTCCTGGCTAAATCCTTCCAGCACAAACAGAATCACGTGTTCGGTCGGGGGGCTGGTGGGGGGTGGTCCGGCCGTTGTAGCGGCGCTGAGCGGGGTGACAGGAACGAAAGAGGTTTCAAGCAGAAGCAGGAGCAAACCGAGAAAGCCTATGAGGTGAAACTGCCGTAAATAGCTTGCCATATCTGATCCTCAAGTTTCGGTATTCAGAAGGGAATGTCTAACTTAGCATGCGAATTTTCTGGAAGGCAAGCAGCCCGGAATCCGTTCAGGCCCGCTGGCGCTACGGGTTTTCGGGTGTTATGCTCAATCTGTTCGGACCGGTCGGAGCGGCGGTCAACCAGCAGGTGGCTGATGCGTCAGTCCCTATACGGAAGGTGAAGACCATGGCTGGCTGCTCTCTCGGTTCCTGCCCTGACCACGCGGTTCCCGCCTTCCTGTTTCTCCCCTTCCCCATCGTGATGTTCGCCCTTAGCGCCTCCAGCTTCATGGTGCCCCCTTCGGCCTTCGCGGAAACCCGCGTCGTCAACTCCCAGGGAGAACATCGCATGGGCGATCGCGATACGAGGGAAGACGCTGTGAGAATTGCCACCGAAGCGGCCAAACGTGACGCGTTGGAGCAGGTCGCCACCTATTTGGAGAGTGTCACAATCGTGGACGGCACCGACGTTACCAAAGACGAGATTCGAACCTATACGGCCGGCCTCGTGCTGGTGCTCGACCAGCAGACGAACCTGACCCTGGAGGGAGACGCGATCGTCGTAAAAGTCGATCTGACTTCGCAGATCGATACAGAGGAGGTCGCCCAGGCGATCATGGCGCTCCGCGAGAACGAAGATGCCCGGCACCAACTTGTAGCGCTCCAGCAGGAGATCGATGGCCTTCACAAGGAATTGGAGGGCGCCAACCAGGCATTGGCGCAGGCCATGACCTTCGACCAAGCGCAGCAGGCTTCCCAGCAGCGACAGGATATCTTGAATCGTGTGCAGTCCAACGCCATCGTTGCGCAGGCCTGGACTGATTGGGTCCTCGTGTCCCCGGTTGTGTACCCGTATCCTTGGGTTGGTGTGGCACAAACCCAGGCCTTGCTGAACGTCGCACGGGGCCTCTACCCGACGAGCCCCCACGTGCAAACGGCCCAGCAAGTGATCACGACGAAACAGCCACCTGCTCCTCCACAACCCCCGACGCCTCCGGCCCCAGGAATGATGCGCGGGACGATGCCGAGCCATCAAATCGTTCCCGGCCCCGGATCGCAGACCGTGCCGCGAACTCTGAACGAACTGTCCCATAACGCGACCGCACCGACCCAGATCACAGGCCAACCGGGGGTCATTTATCAGTCTCCCCCGACTGGAACGAGAGCGATCACCGATGTGCGCCAGCTGAATCCGCTGCTGCCGCCGGCGGCCGTAGCGCCGCCGGCCGGCCAACAAGCTCCAACGGCCGGTTCACGATCGGCCCGGGCGTTGCAACAGTTTCTGCAGCCTCCGGCTACCGTGACTCCCGGCGGACAGCCTCCCGTTGCCAGGCGACTACCTCCCACCATCAATCAAATTCACCCGCCTGTCCCGCAGCAAGTCCCTCGCGTGCCGTACAACGTGGCTCCCCGAGGACTCGGCGGCAAGGGACAGGGAGGCGGCATGCGAGGCGGTGGAGGGGGCGGCGGTCGAGGCGGAGGACGAGGCAAGTAAGCAAGATGGAAGAATCGACGCAGCGATGGATCAGGTCGGCGCTGGCCTTCTTGTGGATGGGGGCGTTTCCCTTCTCCGTCCAGGCAGCGGAACCGGCCGAAGTCCGAAGCCATGCCGAACAATCTTTCGACCGTCTCAAGCAGACGGATAGGCTCCAGGCCCCTAGCGCTCATGGCGCGCAGACTCTTCAGATCGAAGATCGCGGCACCTATCCGGCGGAGCAGTATCTGATCGGCAAGGGCCAAGGGGACATGGCCAAAGGTCCGATCGTCTGCCAGCGCGTGTCCGAACTTTCGGCCCGCACTGATCTCGCCAAACAGATCAGGATTCTGGTGAAGGAGCATATGGTCGACCGCGTACGGGAACGGACGGGCAGAGAGGCCGAACAGGATATCGAGGTCACGCGCGAAGAAATCGTGCAGGAATATTTGCAGGGCGTAAAAATCGTCGACCGCCGGATCGATGAGGACAAGAAGCTCTGTTCCGCCACCGCAGTAATGCCGAAAAGCCAGATCCAGCCGAAGCCTGCCCCGGACCATCCTGAACCGGCCCTCTCCATCACCCGTTAACCCAGGTTAGGCCCGTTGCACTCCGCGCTTTCTTTCGGGTAAGAATCCTCCCCCATGCCGATCGAGAACAATTTTCAGCACGATGAACTGTCGCGCAAGAATCCCGGAGACCGGCTTGCGATGGCTGAGTTGTCGTCCGGCCCCGAACCAGGCTCTCCCCCCTGGATTGAAGCCATGGCGACTTACGGTCGGACCCTCGCGGCGGCCGGCGTACGAGTGGTCATCTTCCTCCATGGGGCCGTCCACGGCACCGATGTCTTCGGCATGCAGAGGCTGGACGATGTCGGGGGTCTCAAGCGCGGCTACTCCAGGGGCGTGTCAGGGCTGGATGCTCTGTTGGCAGCCATGCGGGAAGGAGGTAACGGGATACCGTTGTTGCCCGGCGGGCTGAAACCTCCCCTCATCGATGACGACGCCACCAAGATACTGCTCGATGAACAGCTCGGGGAGGCGGGTAACTTTACCGCGGCCTATGTTGAACTGTTTCGCAATGCGGTGAACAAGTCCGCCGGTTCGCCGATTGCCTGCGCGCGAATACTGTGGCGCGCGGAACATCATCACGTGGGACGGGCGGTCGCCGTCGTCCGTCTGCTCGATGAACTGCGCAATCTCTGTCTCCGGCAAGGGCTCGGTCCGGGTCATCGTGTGCTGGTGCAGGGACACGGCCAGGCAGGACTTGTGCTCGCTCTTGCCTCGAATCTCCTCTGCCCGAGCCAGATCACCGGAAGACCCAAGTTGCTCGGACTTGTCAGAACGTTCGCGCGGGAATCCAATCAACCGGATCTCGACGAGGCTGTTTCGCACATCGAACCCTTGCTTGCCGCCGGCTCGCTGCTGAATGCAGCGACGCTGGACGTCGTGACCTTCGGGACACCAGTCCGATACGGCTGGGATCCCTCAGGCATCGGGAAGCTCTTGCACATCGTCAATCATCGGAACCTCAGAACCGACGGGAAGACCTGGCTGGCCAAGATGGAATTGCCGCAGGTCACGATGGAAATGCCGATCGCCTGGGGCGGCGACTATGTACAGCAACTGGCCGTGGCAGGAAGCGACGCCTTACCGACCACAGAAACCGCCAAGGCTGCGAACAAAGTGCTGTGGGAGTTGCTCGAACCGTACGACGGGTTCGAGCGATGGTTGGAATGCGCGAGGCGGGCCGTCCGTTTCCCGAGCGAAGGACGTTGCTTGCTGGTCGACTACAGGGATTCGACCGGTTCCACAAACCCTCGCGACCACTATTACGGTCATGCTGTGTACACGCGCCGCCACGCGATGCTGTTCAATACCGGTCAGATCGCCGCCCTTTTCTAGTCCCCTTCTGCAAACCATCGCGTGCGCCTGACGACATTTTTTGTCCGGCCTGGCCGCTTTGTGAGAAGCCGGATGGGACGATTTCTCCCCGATCCATCGTGACAGCATAAGCCGTTGACTTTCTTGGTGAATGACTCTTGAATTTTCCGCAAAATCTCTAAGGCCCTAGGCCTGAACTTTGCTCACTCTCCCTCCGGCTTTTTCAGCGCCGGCGCAGAACGCGGCAGGGCGTTGGAGAATAGAAAGAACGGGCAGTGAGGAGTCTTAACGTTCATTACCAAGAGGAGGGCATCGATGAGGGGAGTTGGAACGTCCGTGAAGCAGCTTGTGGGATCGGTAATGGCGATCGGTGTGATGCTGGCGCTGTTCCAGACAACCGCAGAGGGAGCGGCGGCCCGTCCGGCGAAGGATGCCGGCGAGCGAGGCAAAGCGGTGGCGTCAGCCGCCAGCTACCTGCAAGGACCGGGGTTCGTCGATCCCATGTTGACCGCCGAAGTGGTCAACGACAGTTTTTTGTCCGTGGAAGTCGATCACAAAAGCTGGTCGGGGATGGATCGCACGCAGAAGTCCGACTTCCTTGAGCGAATCAACGGAGCGGCTCTTCATGCGAACGGCAGTGTGGCCATTGACATCCAGGTGTCCATGAACGGAAGCAAAGTTGCGGCATCCTCCTTCGCATCGGGACAGCAGGTGATGCGACTGCTCCAATAAAGCATTCAAGCGGCCTCCTTTCTCCAACATAGAAGGGGGGTCGCACTTCCTTTCATCCTTCCCGGAGTTGAACAGCTAGCGGTTCCCACGAAAAGACTCCGTCCAGATAGGCGTGACCGTTCGGTGTCGTTGCCACCAGTTCGATCGATTCATACATGCTGATCGTCGTACCGCTGCCGGCCGAGACGTCGACCTGCATGGTAAGGGCGGCGCTCGGAGCAGGCGACTTGATGTCCTGATGTGTTCGCAGCTGCTTGGGCGTCGCGAGCAGGTTGATGAACTGCGCCGGAGGAGCCTGCCGGAACTCCCCGTCATAGGTCACCCAAAGGCGAGCCGTGGCCGACACATGGGCGTGCCATTCGTCTCCCACCGCATTGGCTTCCACCCAGTTGAAGAGCGTGTTCACCCGCGACATGATCGACACCGTGGTCGGCTCGAGTGATGCCGGCAGCGTGAGCAGCGTCGCGTAGCCGACGTGGCAATAACCCAGCGTATCCCACATGGAGGGATTCGCTCCGACACGGGCCTGCGCCGACTTGCTTGGCAAGACGTGCTCGAGGCAGTGAGGATTGTCGGCCAGCCGCACGTAGTTCGTATCTTCCAAGTAGCGGATCTGATCGAGCTTACAGAGGGTCTCGTCCCGATCCCCAAACCCGATGGTGTTGGGCGCCGACACACTGTCGGCGCCCGTGAAGATGAGCTTGCTCCATCCGATCGGCGCGATACAGCTCGCGCTGGCCGAGCCGTTCAGCTTCTCCAGCACGGCAATGCGGTTTCGGATCTCGCTGAATACCGACTCGATCCCTTCCTTCGTACCGCGAATTCGTTCGATGAGCAGATTCTTCTCCAGCTTGCGCTGCTCCTCCAATTGCCGCACGAACGAGGCCGTGTGATTGTCGAGCTCGATGGCATGGACCATGGCGTTCCTCCCTCCTCCAGTTCAGCGACTTCCAACCAGGCTGAAAACAAGAGGAGTACCGCAAGAGGGGTGCCATCATAACCCCGCGCAAACCGGCTCTGGGTATGGAATAGCTGAAGGTAGATGCAATCGACCGGCACAGACTTGAACAGACAGACCACCCTTTCGATCGACAGCGCAGGCCCACTCGACTCGATACAGGGACTCAGGTACAGTTCTCAACAGTCGTTGTTGTTAGCCATCCTCATTCCACGTGGGAAAACGCGCATGGTCATGCTGAGAATGTCGATGGCAATCATTCTGCCCTTGACGGTCTGCTTGGCGTGGTCGGGATGTGCATCCGATAAGACCACGCGTGCTTCCGAATCTCCACAGAGTCAAACACTTGAAGACGTCATCCCGCTGACCTCGGCCAATCTTCGCGGGCATCGGATGCTCTATGACGAAGGCTGGTACGTCATTACCTCAAGCAGGAAAGCTTTGGAGTACGCCAAAGATAAATCCGTCCATTCATCCCGTGTTGCGATGCAGGATGCGTCCCGCCGCATGGCAACCCACTCGACTGAATACAAGGCCGGACTCCGAACGGATATTCAACGGTCGTATGAAACGGGAAAGTCGCTGGTGCAATCCGGCACAGAACGCAGCGGGGAGATTCTCGACCATGCGCGGTCGCTGACAAAGGCCGAGTGGACCTATGCCACCCGGCACTTCGGCGAGGCCTGGGAGGCATTCATTCAAGGGAATCTCTCGCTCGGCAAGCGCACGGAGTCGGACCGCGAGGCGCTGTTGGCCCTTCCGGGCCGCGAATTCGCGTCGCTGAAACAAGACTTCAGCAACATCTGGGAGATCACCAAAGTCATCCATGAGAACTTTTCAGGACGGATCCAAGTGTCCTGGGACGCCGCCTTCGAGCAAGCCGGGCGTGATTTTCGAACGGAGTACGAGCGGTCTGGTGAACAATCGAATAGCTTGCGCGCCCTCGGCCCTATCCTCCAAGGCTATCTCAAGGCGCTGTACCATGGCGGTCTGGCTCCCGCCGCGAAGACCATCGTGCGTACGAGCGCGAAAGGAACCGGGACAGCGACCGGCACGGCGTTTCTTCCAGTTGCCGCAACTTCCGTTGTGACGGGACGAACCATTCAAGCCGCCGGTATGACCCTGTTCTATACGAGCAAGACCGGCGTCAAATTGATCTCGCCGACGGTTGAAAGCGGCCTCCTGACGAGCCTGGCTATTCTCTCGGTCGGTTCTGTCCCCGCAACCGCGGTGGGCGGCACGTTGTTCGGGGCGGTCAATCAAGTGGCCTTCACGACAGTGGGACCCACGACGGCGGTCGGGGAAGCGGCAGCACTGACCACCTTTGACACAGGCAAGTATGTGGGGTTTGTGACCTATGATGCGTTAGCTGGCGCGACGAAAGTGGTGGTTAACCAGGCGTCATCCGGCGTGGTCCTTGGCTATAACGCGCTCTCGGCCCTGCCAGCGCATCTCTTCATGGGTGCGGAGGATGCAGCCATCCTGCTCGCATGGGAAGGTCCCAAGCTGCTCATCGTGAAAGCCACGGGCCGCCTGAAGTCCAAATCAGGACAAGCTGAATCGTCGGCCGGCGATCTCCCGGTTGGGACCGTCATCAATCTGAAGGAGCTGCAATCCACGGAAGGCATCAAAGTCGAAGTCTTCTCCGAAGATCCGAAGCAGATTCGCGACGTACTGCAGCAACTCCCCTGTGACGTGAGGGACACCGATGGCCCGTGCCCCGCAGAGTAAGCGAACGCCGGCGCGCGTCCTGGCCGCATTCCCACTCCTGGCGGTGGTCCTGGGCAGCTGCGCCACGTCTGACCCCGCCGACGATCCGTTAAAGCACACCAAGAAGCTCGTCGTCGAAGGCCATGTGTCTCTCTATAACAACGGCGCGTTCAATGTCCCGCAAACCTCAATCCGATTGATCCCGCCAGGCCCTAGCGTATGGGAACTCGTCGGCTCACTCATGGGACTCCGGGCACGGCAGGCTTTTCTGATGGCGCTCTCACGAGCAAAAGAGTCCGTGACGATTTTGGCGGAAGGCACCACGCTCAGCTATCACGTCGCGGAGGGAATCCATCAGGCGACGGGCACAGTCACAGACGAGATCAAGAAGGCCACGCGCGAGAACAGCACGTTGCTGGCCTCCCGGTCCTGGGCAGACGCCAAAGGTATCGTCGGCAAGTCCTGGGAATTTTCCAAAGAGACCGCCTCCGACCTCGATCGGTTGGGCATCGCAATGATCGACCAGTCGCGCCAACGCGGCGACATCGTCTCGCAACAGATGAACGAAGAGGGCCGGCGTGTCGTCCGGCAGTCGCTCGATCAGGCACACGAACTCTCGAAGGGCGGCACGGCGCGTGCGGCGGAGGCGATGTCGTTTGCCCGTGAGCGGTTTGTCAAAGGCTACGCGGCGGTCCCCTCCAAGGCCAAAGCCAGAGCCAAGGCCGTGGGCGACGACATTCGGGACCTGAATCTCTCCGGCCTTCTCGAAGAAGAAAGCGACCGCCGCAGCCGTTGGTCTAGGACGATGACCGATCTAGTAGGCCAGACCGTCTCACACTACCGCGACGACGTCGCGCATTCGTTCAAGGAAGCTAAGCGGGAGATCTCGGACTATCGGACCTCTGGTATCAGCCTTGCCACATTGCGATCACTCCGCTGGGTGCTCCAAGGCCTCTTCTGGGACGCTGCCATCGAACCAGTCGGCAAGATCTCGGCAGCCTCAATCGGCTACATCAGCGTCAACGCACTCGCGTTTCCCACCTTGGTCGTCATGCGTGAAGGGAAGGCCATGACGGAGATTGCCGTCGAAGTGGCCTGGAACGGCTCCAAGTTCGGCTACGACCTCGTTGCCCCTTCCGCCACCGCTGCCGTAGCCTCCTTGTACAGCGTGCTCGACTTTACCGGATCACACCTCGTGGCAGGAACTGTGGGCGGCGCTGGCTCCCTGGCAGGTCTGAGCGAACGGGCTTCGAGCCACGTGGTCGGCGTGACGATCAAGGGATCGGGCTATGCAGCGGGGAAGACGGTTCAGTATGTCGGGGTTCCGCTCGCCGCTGCAGGAGTGGCAGTCGGTGGTGGGACGTTTGGCGTCGTCGCGGGCACAGCGGAAGCCGCTGCAGCTGGCACCATGCGGGTGGCGGGAGAAACAGGCATGGCCACGACCCATGTCATGGGCAACGTCATTGCTGGAACCACCATGGTCGGTGGAACGGCCGCGACGGTGGGTGCTGCCGCCTGGCAAGGGTACTACCAAATGGCGAAGGCGGTCGTCGTACCGGTCGGTTTCCAATTCGCAGGAGGCATGGTCCTGAGTTATGGCACCCTAGCACATCTCGGGGCCCACACCATCCTGGCCGCCTCGGACTTTTCCTATCTCGTGCTTTCCCTCGAAGGCCCTCGCTGGGCGCTCTATGCCGTCAAAGGCAAGCTCGGCAAGGGAGAAGATCTCGTGCCAGGCACGATGCTCGATCTGAAGTCCATGCAAGAGGCCGGCGAGGAAATCTACAACATCCCCGTGTCCGACGAGGAAATGAAGAACGTGGTGGAGTCGGTCTACGGCGAGCTTCCCGAGGTCGAGTAATTAATTTCCCGTCACCCGCGCAGCACACAAACATGTGCGCGTTCCGCATAATACCTCGCACTCAAATCGGCCGAGCGGCTAGTGCCACCACTCCTGCGCAAACCGGCTCTGGTTATGGGGTAGGTGAAGGTAGGCACCATCGATAGACACAGGTTTGAACGGGACGCCTAAGGGAGTGGATTTTCGTACTCGTCAAACTTAATCACTTTCTCTAATACGCCGTCACCGTCTTGGTCTATTTCTTCTCTTACCTTTACATCGAATTTATAGGTTGCGCGCTTTCGCAACTTTCCTGTCGCCGCATCATAGTACTCCACGGAGTCGACTTTCCCATTCGTATAAGATTGGACAATGTCTGGTTTGCCTCTTCGGAAACGATCGATGGTCCCTTTCAGCGTGTGGCCATTCCGATCAAATGTGAAGACCGTTTCAAAAAAACCATCAAAGTCATTGTCGTACTTTTCTGCGATCACTTTTCTATCGTCATAAACGTATACGACATCTGCTTTGCCATCCCCGTTACGATCCGTTTCATCGGATCGGAGCAACCAGTAGTGCCGGATCGTACTCGCTGCGAGTACAACTACGACACCGAGCGCTAGTCCTTTCACAAAATCCGAAACCAGCGGTTCTTGAGATTGGATAGTCTTGTTCCCGGCAGGCAACTCAAGAAAATCTGCGCCAGAATCTCTATCTCTTCCACACTTCCAACATGCTGTGAATTGGCCGACATGCTGTTCTCCGCATCCAGCACACCGCCATACAAGGCTGTTTGCTTCCTTGTCATTAGCCTGCTCTTCTAACAGATCCTTGGCTCGATCCAAATCGGCATTGTTGATCACCCATAGCTCTGGAAACACTTCGGTGAATGGTACTTCTCCCGCGAGGCTGGATCCTTGCTGATTCTTGATTGTGCAAGCAATCCCGCTCTTTTCCAGCAGCTCCTTGAGCGACTCAACCTCCACCAAACTTTGAGAGACAAAAAGCCTCTTCATGTGAGTTCATGCCCTCAGGATTGACCGGCTACGGACGTTGGTTCGGCTGCGGGTGGCGAGGCGAACAGGGCGGATTTCTCACCCGCCCAACCCAACCGCGCCGAGACGCGGTCTTTCCCCAGGCACGCGCAACGGAAGGGACCCGCTGGGGGATGGGTGGAGTGAGCACAGTGGGGCTGTTCGCTGTGACGGGACCCGCATCTTTTGAAATTATGGATGCGCGACGCGCCAGTTGCGCCCTGTCCCCAAATCGACCTTCAGCGGCACGGAGAGGCCGAGCTGTTTCCCCACCCCTTCCATTTCGCGTTTCACTAACTTCTTCGCTTCGTCCAGTTCCTTCTCCGGCACCTCGAAGATCAACTCGTCGTGCACCTGGAGAATCATCTTCGTATGCGGCATCTCGTGATGGAGCTTGCGGCTTACGTTGATCATCGCCACCTTGATCAAGTCCGCCGCTGAGCCTTGAATCGGGCTGTTCACCGCCATGCGTTCGCCAAACCCGCGTTGCGTTGGATCGCCGCTTTGCAATTCCGGAATCGGCCTGCGGCGCCCTAGAATTGTCGTGGTATAGCCCTTCGTCTTCCCCTCTTCAATATTCCGATCCATCAAGGCGCGCACCGCGGCGAACCGCTCAAAGAACGTATCAATGTACTTCTTCGCTTCGGCTTGCGGGACACCGATGTTCTGCGACAAACCAAATGGACTGATGCCGTAAACGATGCCAAAAACGACTGTCTTCGCGGCGCGCCGCATATCTTTCGTGATCTGGCCCGACGGCAAGCCGAAGATTTCCATCGCCGTGGCCATGTGGATGTCCTCGCCTTTCTCGAACACTTTGAGCAGCCGTGGATCCTGCGACAGGTGCGCGAGGATGCGCGGCTCGATCTGGCTGTAGTCGGCACAGAGCAGCGTATGGCCCTTCGGCGCAATGAAGGCTTCACGGATGCGTAAGCCGTAGTCGCCCTTCACTGGAATGTTTTGGAGGTTCGGATCGGTGGAGGACAAGCGGCCGGTCGCGGCGACCGTTTGATTGAGCGATGTGTGCAGCCGTTTAGTCTCCGGATTCACGAGTTCGGGCAGCGCGTCTACATAGGTCGACTTCAGTTTGCTTAGGCTGCGGTAGTTGAGAATCTGCGCAGGCAGGTCGTGCTGCGTTGCCAATTGAGTGAGCGTGTCTTCATCCGTCGAGTAGCCGGTTTTAGTTTTCCGCCCCGGTTTCAAGCCGAGTTTTTCGAAGAGCACCGTCGCCAACTGTTTCGGCGAGTTGATATTAAACTCCCCGCCCGCCAGGCCGGCGATGGTCTCCATCATCTTGTCAAGTTCTCGTTCCAGTTCATTGCTCAGGGCCTGCAATCCTGCCACGTCGAGCAGGAATCCGTTGCGTTCGATTTCAGCCAGCACCGGCACGAGCGGCATTTCCACATCCTGAAACAGCTTCAGGCTCCCCTGTGCGGTCAGCCGCTCGGTCATGACTGGAGCCAGCTTGGCCAAGACCGCCGCTTGTTCCGTCGCTTCTTCCCGCGAGCCTGTGTCTTCTTCGAAGAGGGACTGTGGCTGAGCCGCTTCCTTGTGCGCCCCGCCCAAACGCTCGCCGAGCACTTCCATCGCGATCGTGTCGAGACCGTGATCGCGGCGATTGGGATTGAGCAGGTAGTCTGCAATCATCGTGTCGAAGTAGGGTCCTGCGAGATGCATGCCGATGCGATGGAACGCCAGCAGCGTGGTCTTGAGGTCCTGCACGACTTTCGTTCTGGCCTGGTCGTGCAGCAGATTGGTGATTGGCCGCATGAAGGTCCGCACGTCGAGCGGAATGAAGGCTGTCTTTCCTCCGGCTGAGAGGGCGATGCCCTTCACCTCCGCCTGCACACTGGGCCCACCCGACAAGAGGCAACAGACGGCAAGGTCACCGCCTTTCGGCAATCCATCGACGAATCGTTGGGCGGAGGGTTCGTCCTGAATGCTGTCCGCCTCAGTCGCCTTGGTCTCAGCCGGCTTGGATGCTGCCTGAAACGTCTTCAACAGCGTGGTGAATTCCAGCTCGCGCAACAGATCGATAAGCTGATCCTGATGCGGCGGCCTCACATGAAAGGCCTCGGCATCGAAGCTGATCGGACTCTCGACGTCGATAGTGGCCAGCTTGCGGCTGAGCCGCGCATTATCCGCCTGCTCGATGAGCAGCGTTTTGATTCGGTCCGGGGTCACTTCCTCGACTCGCGCCAAGAGTTTCTCGATCGTGCCGAACTGCCCGATGAGCTTCATGGCCGTCTTCTCGCCGATCCCCTTCACGCCAGGAATGTTGTCGGTGCTGTCGCCCATCAATCCCATGATCTCGATGACGCGGGCCGGCTCGACTCCGAACTTGGCCACACATTCGGGTTCACCGGACCACTTGTCCTTGACCGGGTCGTAGATGCGGACGTGCGCTGTGACGAGCTGGAGCATGTCCTTGTCACCGGTGACGATGACCACGTCGTAGCCGGCTCGTTCTGCTTTATGCGCCAGCGTGCCGATCAGATCGTCCGCTTCGTATCCGGCCTGTCTCACAGCGGGAATGTTCAGCGCCTCGACGACGCGATGGATGTAGGGAATCTGCGCGCTCATGCCCTCCGGCATCGGCGGCCGCTGGGCCTTGTATTCCTTGAATTCCTGATGCCGGAGCGTCGGCCCTTTTTCATCGAAAGCGACCACGATTCCGTCCGGCTGCCGCTCGCGGAGAATCTTCAGCAGGGTCGTCGTGAAGCCGTAGACCGCGTTGGTCTGGAGACCTTTCGAGTTATTCAGCGCCGGCAGCGCGAAAAAGGCGCGATAGATGTAGGCGCTCCCGTCGATCAGATAGAGCGTCTTGCGGTTGCTGTCGTTGGGCGGCATGGCGGTTCAGGGACCCGGCGCCAGAATCAGTGGCGGCTTCTCGAACTTCTGGCGCATCGCGTTGATCGCGTTCAGGACGGTCGGCTGGCCGATCATTTTTGCCTCGACCTTGCGCTTGCCCGGGAAATCGAGCATCGAGATGCCGATGAGCATCGTGAGAATGCCCTGGCCGGGCAGGAAGAGCATCAAAAACCCGGCAAATAGGAAAATCGCCCCAACCGCGTTTTTGACGATGTGGCCGAACAGCCGGAGAACGGGATGATGGTTTTCCATCCAGGGGCGCGGGACCCGGACGTCGAAATAATCCGCCGGCAACCGGACCAAAATAAACGGGATCGCGAGGAGCGTTCCGACGAAAAACACCAGTGAGAGGACGGTCAGCGCGACAAGGGTTTCGGTGGACACATATTGTTGAACGGTCGACAGCAGCCAGTCCATGGGGCGGGCATCCTAGCACGCACCCCAGGGGCGCTCAAGCGACTGAAGCGGGCGTCAGTGCTGGTTTACTGGGCATGGTGCGGGAGCTATAATCCGCCCATGTACCTCTGGAGCCGCGTCACGTTCCTCGTCGCGCTGTTCGTCCTTCCCTGTGTGATCGCCTTTCCCATTCCGCTTCTGGCCGGCGACGAGCTTCAGGTTGAAATCACCAAGAAGGGGCTCGGGAAGGAAGTCGTCATCACGCAGGGGACGCGGGAGTGGTTCATGCTCGTCGACGTCACGCCGGAGAATACGGTAATCGTGCGTCAGGAGAAAGACGGCGCGCAGTACCTCATCGATGAGAGCGAAACCCACGACCGGCCGCTGGCGCCTATCGAAGTGGATGGGGCCATCAACGATTACGTGAACAGCGTCAAAGCCCGCGCCCCCAAGAAGTGAGCATGAACCAGCCGAAACCGAAGTTCGTGCTCTTCGCCCACAACGCCACCTACGACAAGCTGCACCAGGTCGCGACGCTCGGTCTCACGGCCGCCGCGATGGGAAAGGACGTCATCGTGGTGCTGCTCTTCTGGACGATCAAAAAGCTCGCCGAGGGTAAATTGGATGACGTGGACTTTCCTCCCGAGTACTCTTCCTCTTCCTCGGAAGTCGCTCGCCTGTTGAAGGAGAAGAAGGTCCCGAAGATATCCGAGATGTTTCAGGAAGCGAAGCTGGTGGGCAGCTTTCGCGTGATCGCCTGCAGCGCCGGGTTGGAATATATGGGCGTGGACAGTGCCGCCGTCGAGAAGAACGTCGACGAGGTCATGGGCCTGCCCGCCATTTTGTCCCTCACCGCTCAGGCCGAGACGAAGCTGTTCATCTGAAGACGCTAACCGTTGTTCGTGAATCGTGAAAGGACGGGAGCAAGACGATCTTTGCAATTAACGTCATCTCTCTACCGCGACCTCTTCACGCCGACGCGATCACAATACTCGATCAGTTTGCAGCGGCTGCACCATGGCGAGACCGGCTGACAGAGGTGCTGCCCATAGGGCACGAGCAGATCGTTGAAGATGATCCAGTACTGCGTGGGCAATTTGCGGCGAAGCGCCTGCTCCGTTTGATCGGGCGTCTTGGTCTTCACGTAGCCCCAGCGATTGGTAATGCGATGGACGTGGATGTCCACGCAGATACCGGGCTTTCGGTATCCCACCGTCACGACGAGATTCGCCGTCTTTCTCCCGACACCGGACAGCGTGACGAGTTCATCAATGGAGTCCGGCACGACCCCGCCATATACGTCCAGGAGCCTTCGGCAGATCTGGTGAATGGACTTAGCTTTTGTCCGGTAGAACCCGACCGGATAGATGGCCTTCTCGATCGTCCTAAGCGGGAGGGCCAACATTCTCTCAGGCTCATGCGCAAGGGCAAAGAGTCGGGTACCGGCTTCGCTTGTCGTTTTATCCTTCGTCCGAAGACTCAGGAGACAGGAGATGAGGATGCGGAAGGGATCGCGATTCGACTCACGCGCCACGATCCCGACGACCGGTTCCTGCCATCGACGGATTTCCCGCTTCACGACGCGGACCGCCGCATGGATCTGGTCCTGACGCATGGGACGATACCGAACGGAATGGAGGTGGAGAGAATCGGCGGACTGAAACGAACGCGCTACTCAGGCTTGCGCTTGGACAACCACTTCTGACGCCGCCGCTGGGCCTCACGCTGCTTGGCTTTCTTCCTGACGCTCGGCTTTTCATAGTAGCGTCGACGCTTTAGTTCTCGGAAGAGCCCTTCCCCCGCAAGTTTCTTCTTGGCGACCTTGAGCGCTTTTTCGACGTTGTTGTTGAAGACTTTGATTTCCATGCTTTCCGCTTCTGTGCTTTCCCAGGCGATGCCTGTGCTGAAACGACTGTGGTGGACCGCAGATTCGGGCGCGGAGTGTAACATAGCCCCTTCAGTTCCTCAAGGAGGGCTTCCACTCGAAGAATGCGCCTGTGGATAGCGGTCTTAAGTCGCTGATTTGGCTGAATCTTCAGATTTTCCTTCGCTGTATGCAGGGCCGCTCCCGCCCCCGCGCACACGACTGTAATCCCGACGGTCAAGTCCGATTGAACGGGCGGTTTGACGTGCTTCAAGACGTCGATGAGCAGCTTTCCTGCCTCAATCGCCCGCTCGGCAATCTCAAGAGGGATCTCCGTCGCAAGATGGAGGCTTGAGGACAACGCGGCGGGCCGGTCACGGTCTGAAATGGGCCGCCTGGCGGCATTGACGAAGCGTCGATAGGCCTCACCGTCCTCCTGCGCCAATTCGCACAATCGCTGTCTGATTTCGAGCAGATGATCTTCGATCGTCCTTTGACGACTCAACCGCGCGCCCATGATGCCTAGCGAAGTGGACAGAGCGCCCACCAAAGCGGAAACCGCCCCACCGGCCGGATTTGGTGACGCGGCAGCCACCGCATCGAGCAGTTGAGACAAGGAATATAGGCTGAGTTCTTCCGGCAATTGCTGCCCGTCGACAGGCTTTCCCGTTCCTGCTGTTGCGAGCGCCGTCGAAATCTTCGATTCGAGCACCTGTGACCGATCAAATCCTTCCAGCCTCAGAGAATCCTCCGCCGAAGCCACCAGGGCGTCCAGCGGCACGAGTCCAACGATCTCGCTCCCGGCCAACGGCACGCCCTTCAAGGAGGCCTGAGCCTCCACAGCTTCGAAGGCGACGTGGAGAGGAGTGACATGGAAGTCGGTGAGATTCATCGCGACCTGCACCATGCCACGGCTGACCAACGGGACGCCGATCGCCTTGAGATGGGGGACCCCGCCGTTCGACTGTCGAATGGTCCTGGCGATCGACTTCGCCACCTCCAAATCCTTAGACATCAGATTGACATTGAAGGCGATCAACGGAGGCCTGGCGCCGATCACGATGGCCCCGGCCGTCTCGTGAAGACGCGGGGGGCCGAAATCGGGAATCCAATCCGGATCGGATGCCATGCGGAACGCGAGCCCTTCCAGACCGCCATGGCGCACTGTCTCAAGCGGCGCATGGTCCGGACGCGAGGCAGCGCGTTCATAAAGGAAAACGGGGATCTCCAGGTCCCGTCCGACCCGCTTCCCCAGTTGTCTGGCCAACCTGGTGCAATCCTGCATCGTGACGCCCTTGATGGGTACAAATGGCACCACGTCGGTCGCACCAACCCTGGGATGCACGCCGATGTGCCGGCGCAGGTCGATCAGATCTGTGGCGGCCCGAATCGCGCGAAAGGCCGCCTCCACAACGGCTTCGGGCTCGCCGATGAAGGTCAGCACGGACCGATGGTGGTCATGATCCATGGTCTGATCCAAGAGCCGAACGGTCCTGACCGACATAACGGCCTCGGCCAGGGCCTGCACCGTGGCCGAATCGCGCCCCTCACTGAAGTTCGGCACACATTCGACGATCCGATCCATCCTCGCTCAGGCCTCGCGCCGGTTCATAAACGAAAGAGCCGGAGGACGAGTCCTTCGTCCCTCCGGCTCCCTATGCTCTGTCTGTTTCTCGAATGAATGATCTGCTACTTCGTTTTTCTCACGAAGGCTTTGTAAATGCGGCCGGCTTTCGCCTGCTCCTCTTCGAGACCGAGCATCTGATGGCCGGTCGTTTCACACCAGGCCGGCATGTCTTTCTTGATCCCTTCGTCGTCGGAAACCACCTCGAGGACCTGGCCCATCGCCAGTTCCTTGATCTTCTTCGAGGTCATGATGATCGGCATCGGACAAAAATAACCCAACGTATCGAGCTTCACATCTGCTTGCATCATTGGATCTCGTTTGATCGGTTTGTTTCGTTTGTCTGGTCCCTCTGGTTGCGCATACCCGCACACCAGACAAACCACATACACTCAATAACTAGATAAACAGATTCACACTGCCCTGCTTTGCCTCGGCCAAATAGGTGGTGACCCCGGCGAACTGATCGATCCCCTCGATCAGCGTATCCTTGGTAATTCCCATCAGTCCCATCGTCGTGGTGCAGGCGATGAATCGCACGCCGAGGTCGATGGCGGTCTCCATCAACTCCGGCACGCCCGGCATCCGGTTCTGCTTCATGACTTTCTGCATCATCCTGGTGCCGAGGCCAGCGAAGTGAAACCGCGAAAGCGGAAGACTCTCTGCCCCGCCCTTGTTCAACAAGCCGAACATGCGACGGAGCCAGTCTTTCGCAGAACTGGTCGCGCCCTTTCGACGGATGGCGTTCAGCCCCCAGAACGTGAAGAACATCGTGACCTGCATCCCCATTGCGGCCGCGCCGGTGGCGATGATGAACGCCGCCATCGCGCGGTCCATGTCGCCGCTCAGGAGGACAATCGTCACCTTCTCCGGCTTCGAGGCCTGAAGCTCCGCCAACGCCGCTGCGGGGTCAGTTTGTGTGGCAATCATCGCAGCCTCCTCCACGCTCGAACACGAGAAACGACGCAACCTACAAGGTTTTTGACTATAGTCCCCGCTTCTTTTTCTTGTCAATACAACGACCTTGACCCCCTAGGGTATTGACGGATATAGTCCGAATTGTTTCCGTCAATTCGATGCCGCTTGCGCCTTCCATCCATGGTCGCAGAGGACGTGATCGAGTTCCAACCATTCAAGAACGCCCTCGTCTCCGGATTCTGGGACCAGGTCTGCACAAGTTCCGACCTGCCAATCAGACTCAATCACAAGCCGCCTTCGATACTGATTGACGACCCAGCTGCGCCGGCCACATGGTGCTTCGACTCCGGGGCAACGTATCTCTCTTCGGTTCAACCCGGTCGGCCGATCGACCATCCGTTGAAAGGCCTGGTGGCGCTTCGCTGGAGAAGCTAACGGTGCCTGCTGCGGCCATTCTTCCACGGATCCTGCTTCTGTCATGCTGTCTCCTCGTCGCCCTCGCCCCATCGGCGGTGACGGCGGACGCCATCCGCACCGCTTCGGTCCCGACCCTGTCCGTGAAAACCAATGGCCAGGGCGTCGTCAGTTTCGTCGCGATTCAGATTTCGATCCAGGCTCGACAAGACGGGCCGACGGTTCAGTTCAACGAAATCAATCTCGGGGGCGGTTCGGCGGTGGGAACGGATTGGAAAGCGGGCGTCAAGCAAGCCGTGTTGGCAGCCACTCGTGCCCTCGGAATCGAAGGACGGGACTGGGTTGTGACCGTTAAAAACCGGTCGTACAACTCGGTCACCGAAGGACAGAGCGCCAGCGCGGCCGTCGCTGTGGGCATCATGGCAGCGTGGCGGCGAGACACGGTCCGGCACGACGCGGTAATGACCGGCCAGATCGAGCCGGATGGCAGCATCCGCCAGGTCGGACGGGTTCCCGCTAAGGTCGAGGCCGCGATCAAGGAGGGGTTCAGGACGATTCTGATCCCGCGAGGTCAATTGAAGACCGACGAATGGGACCTTACCGGATTGGCTGAGACGCGGGCAATCGAGATTCTCGAGGTGGGGATGTTGGAAGAAGCCTATCGGACGATGACCGAAAGCAACCCCTAGCGCGGCCTACTCTGTCTTGAAATCCATCATCAGGCTCATCCCCCGCCGGATCTGCTCGCGGGAACCGAGCAGGACAATGATGTCGCCGGGCGCCAGCCTGGTTTTCGGTGACGGATTGGACTCCGTGACTCCGCTCCGCGTCCAGGCGATGACCGACGCGCCCGTGCGGGGACGAATCGCGAGTTCAGCGAAGGATTTTCCCACGGCCGGAGAATCGTCCTCGATTCGGAAGGTTTCGACTTCTGCGTCGGTCAAGGTTCCGCCGCGCAAATGATGCGCCAATTCCGGCAACTCGCTCCGGCGCAGCAAGGCATACCCTTCCCGCCTGATCTGTTCGGCCTTCCGGGTGACGAAATCCTGGGGCATGTTGTATGTCCGAAGCACCAGCGCGAAGATCTCGATGGACGTCTCGAATTCTTCCGGGACGACATCGTCCGCGCCGATCTGGTGCAGCTCCTCTAATTCGCGAAGGTAGCGTGTTCGCACAACGACGTGGAGTTTGGGGTTGAGACCTTTGGCCACCTGCACCGTTCGCCTGGTTACGAACGGATCGGACATGGCCACGACGAGTACCTTCGCATCTTCGATCTTGACGTGGCGCAGCACGTTCGCGTTGGTCGCGTCGCCGTAGTAAACGGGCACCCCATGGGCCGACTCCCGCCGGACCGTGTCACCGTCGAGGTCCAGCGCGAGGTGGGGGATTTCCGTCTCGCTGAGCACGCGCGCGAGGTTCCGGCCGTTCAATCCGTAACCGACGATGATGACGTGGTCCTTGATCCGGATCTGTTTTCCCTCGACCTGCAGCGCATGCGCCGTCGTCCGGCTCGGAAGCCAGTGCCGCAACCGCTGCATCGCTTCCGCCCGGCGTGCCATGGAGGGCGACCACTGCATCAAAAAAGGCGTGATGATCATGGAGAGCACAGAGACCGCCAGGAAAATCTGGTAGGGATCGCCCCGCAGAAGGCCGCTCTCTTGCCCCTGTTGCGCGAGCAGGAAGCTGAACTCCCCGACCTGGGCCAGAGCGACTCCGGTCAAGATTGCCGACCTCGGCGGCGTCCCGGCCACCAATGCCGCTCCAGTCCCGGTGACGAACTTGATGAGGAGGATGGCCACCAGCAGCCCGACGACCGCCACGGGATGGACCAAAAGCACGCGCCAATCCATCAAGATACCGATCGACACGAAGAAGAGACTGTTGAAACTGTCACGAAACGGCAACACTTCGGCCATGGCCTGGTGGCTGTATTCCGACTCGGAGATGACCAGGCCGGCGATGAAGGCTCCCAAGGCGAGGGACAGCCCACCCAGCGACGTGAGCCAGGCGATCCCGAGACAGAGCACGATGATCGTCAACAGAAACAGCTCCCGGCTCCGGCTCCTGACGATGTGCTCAAGCAGCTTCGGGACGACATACCAGGCTGCTGCGATCACCACGCCCACGACCACGATCGAGGTTCCCAGAGTAGTGAAGAGGGACAGCGTAGAGCCTTCCGTCTGGCTGGCCAGCACCGGAGTCAGCAGCATCATCGGCACGACGGCAAGGTCCTGGAAGATCAGGATGCCGATGGTCGTCCGCCCATGGATCGAATCGCTGTCGCCGGCGTTGGCCAGAGCTTTCAGCACAATCGCCGTACTGCTGAGCGTCAGGAGGAATCCCCAAAAGATGCCCTGTTGCCAGCTCAGCCCAGCGAGCAATGCGCCCGCCCACACGACCAGCAACACGCCGCCGGCCTGGATCGGCGCCGCGACCATGAACAGCCGTCGCAAGGAGGCGAGCTGGACCAGTGAGAACTCGATCCCGATGGTGAACAACAGGAGTACCACCCCGATTTCGGCCAGGATCTGCACGGTGCCGATGTCGGAGATGAGGTTCAATCCGTGCGGACCGATGAGCGCGCCCGCCACGAGAAATCCCGCGATCGACGGCAGGCGAAACTGATGAAACAGAAAGACGACGGCAATGGACACCGAAAAAATAACCAGCAGATTGCCGAGGACGCCGTAGTCAGTCATGTACGAATACCGTAACGGGCAAGGAGGTGAGCGTCGGTCGAGAAGATTGTTCGACCACCTCGGATTTCATGCTCATAGACGTAGGCGGAGAATAACCTAGCGGGTAAAAACGAACAAGGTAAAGCTGCTTGTCGTCTGACTGGGGGGGGCGAGTACAGTGGCCCATCGCAACGAGACCGTCACCATACGATGATTCGAGCGATCATTTTCGACTTTAACGGGGTCATCGCCGATGACGAGGGCCCTCACGTCACGTGCTTCCGCCAAGCGTTGGCTGAAGCGGGGCTGTCGCTGACCGTCGAAGACTACTATGGCACCTATCTCGGGATGGACGAACGGACTTGTACCTCCGACCTGTTGGCCAGACGAGACGGTACCGTGTCCAAGGCCCTGCTCCAGTCGATCATGGAGCGGAAAGCGGACTTGTTTCGCGCCCACACCGCACAACAGCAGCCGTCGCTCTTTCCCGGCGTGGTCGATTTCGTCGCGGCGGCGAAAGATCGCTACCGGCTGGCGATCGCTTCGGGAGGCCGCCGGCGCCAAATCGAGTACGCGCTCGGCGGCACGCCCATCGACAACGATTTCGAACTGATCGTGGCGGCGGAGGATTGCCCTATTGGAAAGCCGGACCCCGCGATCTATCTCGTGACTCTCGACCGGCTCAATCACCTACGCGGGAGCCGTCCGCTCCTCTTAGCACACGACTGCCTGGTGGTCGAGGACTCTCTGGCTGGGATTCGATCCGCCAAGGCGGCCGGAATGCCGGTCCTCGCGCTGGCCACGACATATCCCCCTGAAAAATTGGGCGAAGCAGACCTCACCCTCCGGGATCTCCAAGGGATTGCTCCCGTCTCCCTTATGAGAAGAATGGCTCAAACCGGCCAGGGGAGAGACTTCTAGCCCACTCTCGATCTTCCGCGATCCCCCTCCAAAGATGAATAGACCCTCTCCAGTCCCGTGGCATAGCTTGTCTTCAACAAGGGCGAGTACCATGAAGAAAGGTAAGACGAAGATGATGACTCAGGTTGTACCACAGGACAAGGGGAGGTGCGCTATGCGGCCAACACAGGTTATTCTGGTCGCGGCGGGATTGGTACTCTCGATGTCGACGTTCGCGTGGTCCGTTCCACCGACCGAGCCGGCGTTCGATCCGATGAAAATGTGGAGTTGTCCGCAACCGGACGGCACCATGCTCTATACCAACAAGGACAAGGCCGGATGCACCCTGATGACCTTGAAGCCGCTGTCCGTCGTTCCGTCTCTCGACAGCATGCCCAGTTCCCAGCGGACCGGCGCACCCCTGCAGTATGAAATCCCCCCTTATGTAGATCGCACTCCCGCAGGGATGACCGGCAGGGGAACAGTCCCCGATTGGGCCAAGGATTGGCAGGCGAGCATCGCTTCTTCCGGGTCGGTGCAGGCGGAGGTCTGCTCGATGTATGGGGAATGGCTGAATCTCAATCAGAAGACCCGCGGCGGGTTCTTTTTCGGATCGGATCCTTCATACGGCGGGGACCTGTCGGGTCGGAATCAACGGGGAGCAAGCTATTCCTTCTACGACAACGCGCGCTACGTGACCTTGTCGAAAATGTTCGGACAGGGATTCGTACCGATCGGTTGCCAGTAGGCTGGTTCGACAGGACGCCCAATGGACACGCCGGACTTCCACGAAGTCCGGCGTTTTTTTATGTCTTGTAAAACTCCCGATACCACTCGACGAAGCGGGGAATGCCCACCTCGATCGGCGTGGCAGGCTTGAATCCGACGTCGCGCGCCAGGTCGTCGATGTCGGCATACGTGGCTGGAACGTCGCCCGGCTGCATGGCCAACATGTTCTTCGTCGCTTTCCTGCCCAGCGCCTTCTCCAATACCTCGATGAAATGCAGCAACTCGGCCGGTTGATGGTTCCCGATATTGTAGATTCGGGCAGGCGCTGAGCTGGTTCCAGGATCGGGATTGTCGCCGGACCATGCAGGATTCGGCTGCGCCACATGATCCAGCGTATGCACGACGCCGGCGACGATGTCGTCGATATAGGTGAAGTCGCGCCGCATCTTCCCGTGATTGAACACGTCGATCGGCTTCCCTTCCAGGATCGCCTTCGTAAAGATGAAGAGCGCCATATCGGGTCTCCCCCATGGACCGTACACGGTGAAGAACCGCAAGCCCGTACAGGGAATCCGATAGAGATGCGCGTAACAATGGGCCATCAGCTCATTGGCCTTCTTGGTGGCCGCATAAAGCGACACCGGATGATCGACGTTGTCGTGGATCGAAAACGGCATGTGCGTGTTGCCGCCGTAGACGGAACTGGACGAGGCATAGACGAGGTGTTCCACCTTGGCTTGGCGGCATCCTTCGAGGATGTTCATGAAACCCTCGATGTTGCTGTCCGTATAGGCGTGTGGATTGATCAGCGAGTAGCGGACTCCCGCCTGGGCGGCCAAATGGACGACTCGCCGGATCGGCTGCTCGGCAAACAGTTCCTTCATGCCCTGCCGGTTGGCCACGTCGAGCTTGACGAACTGGAACCCGTTCAAAGGCGTCAATTGGGCCAGGCGGGCTTGTTTGAGCCGAACGTCATAATAGTCGTTGATGTTGTCCAGGCCGATGACCTGGTCTCCGCGCGCGACTAGATGCTTTACGACATGAAAACCGATGAAGCCGGCCGCGCCGGTCACGAGAATCTGGCCTGTTCCTCCGCTCATGCCCGCTCCTGATGGGGGCAGCCACTCTTCTTAATGGCTAGCCTTGAAGAACCAAGAAGACCTGACTCGCCAGGTTTATTCCTACGCCCGTCCGCCGGACTTCATGAACGGCGGATCGCCATGATCGAGTCGATGGAGATTCAGAGGCGCCAGCGCATCACCGGTCGAGATGACCTCGACAGCCCCTTCACGGGTCGTCCGGTAAAGCTCCAGGGCACGAGCGTAATGATACCCACAACCCTGGGATGAGAGAAGGTCTTTCAGATTTTCCGGTTTCTCCCAGTGGGCGGTCAACAAGGCGGTTCTGGCGGGATTTCGTTGGCTGAACATGAACGACAGATGGTCCGGATACCAGTCGGCTCCGCCTGTCGCATAAGACACGAACAACTTGGCCTTCGCCGCTCCGCACAGTTCAGCCAAGTACGCGTTGGTCAAGTATCCGTTTTCACCGACATCAAGCCATCTGCCCGGATGGGACAGCGGCGCATGAGCGGCGTAACTGCGCACTTCGAGCAACTGCTGCTGCGAGGCGAACACCAACGGAATGGGGCCGTACTTCTCGACCAGGTGCTCGATGACATGGTCCTTCAATGCCGACCGGCCGTCATTCGTGGGGCCACTGTCCGCGTGCACGAGCACGTTCTGGCCGCGATCACTGATCAAGTAACAATTGCGGGGCATTTCCAGATCACAGGGATCCTCCCCGTAGAACGGCACCGACACGACCGTGCCCCCTTCGAACGGCCACGTTTCACCGTGCGCCAATTCGACGACCCGGCCGAATCCGAGTTCGCGGAGGAGCGCATGGTAGTCGTAGAACAGCTTCTTCTTGTTGCGCTTGCTGGGGATGACGATCGGGGTGTCTTTCGGCAGATGCAACAGGGTTCTCGGATCGACGTGGTCATCGTGGTCATGCGTTAGAAAGACGACAGCCGGTTTCGGCAACAAGGAACCCCAGAGCGAAGGCACGGAAGATTCCGCAAACCACGGCAGCAGCCAGGGATCAAAAAGAAAGATGTGATCCTGCTGTCGATACAACAGGGCCGCGTGGCCGAGATGCGCGACGTCGCGATCTTGGACGACCTCGAACCATCGTTGCCTGACCGACGCCTGTGAGGATGCAACCAGGCACTCGTATTGGTGTAACGATTCCACGAGCCTGGTCAACACGACCTGCGCTTCTCGCGGCGCCGTCACCACGACTGTCTTAATCTCCTCCGTTCGATGCGTTCCGTCCAGCATGCCCAACACCTTACCCACGACCGGACCGAGTTGGCGTTGATCGAATCCGATGGGAATCGCCTGCCGTTTGACCGAGTGAAAGATCCGCAAACCGCCGTTGGTCACAGTGGACGATTTCGTCGGATCGGTCGGAAACTCCCACTGAAAGCTCCCGTCGGGCCTGCGCCCGCATCTGATGTGCTGCCGGAGATAGGGCCGCGCATTTACGAGTTCCGCATAGGCATCTTCCAGCCGCCTCTGGCGATCGGGGTCCTCCACCGGCGCGCGCCGCGAAAAGACGTCGCTGATCGCCGTATCGATCGAGCTGGCCAAGAGGCTGTGGGCTTCGTTCAGACTCGCCACCACTTCAGGCGCCACACCGCCGACGAACGGAAAGGGACCGGGGGCTTCGGCGCTCTCGAGCTGCACCCAGCACCAGGGAGCAAGGCCCAGGTATTGGTTGCGCGCAAGGCTGTTCCAGATCTCCATAATCGTTAGGCGTGAGGCGTCGGACGTAAGGTGAACTCGAGTCGGCTGATCGTCGGTTCGTACAGGGCTTGAATGACGTTGCCGTCTGGATCGGAGAAATAGAAGGAATAGCTCCCGTCTCGATGTTGCTTCGGCTCCTTCTCGATTTTCCCCCCCAACGACTGAATTCTCGGTCTGACCATGCCGTACATCCGATCCACCGCCTGGGGGCTCTCCAAGATCACGCCCATGTGATCAAGCAACTGGCCCCTCGGAGGCTGATAGGCCGCAACTTCACCGGCCGTAATCTGGTGTAGAGCCAGATTGTCCGTCCCCGAACTGAAGTAGACGTTGTCGGGGTCCGGCTCCCAGACCACCTTCATGGCCAAGAGCTCTTCATAGAAGGCGCGAGACCGCTTTAGATTGGTGACGCGCAAGGCCACATGCCGAAGGCCACGATGGGGCGACTGGCTCACAAAAACCTCACTTCAGTCGTATAGTAGGGGGCTGCGGAGACCCCCGTCAAATTGAATTTCAAGGTTCTGGCCCGCTGCGAATCGCCGTTCGCCTGTGTTACGATGCGGTCTCGTCTGGTAACCAGGGAGCGCGCCACAATGTCATCTTGGGTACTCGTTGCCATCGCCTTGAGTTTGCTGCTCGCCCCAATGCAGGGGCTCTCCGCCGATGCGCAGGAAGGCGCGCCGATGGTGTTCATCCCTGCCGGCCCCTTCCCCATGGGTGTGCCGCCGGGGGACCGAGACGGTGGGCGGGATGAATATCCGCGTCACCACGTCGAACTCGATGCCTACTATATCGACAAGTACGAAGTGACGAACGGCCGTTATCTGGAGTTCGTCAAGGCAACCGGCCATCGAGTGCCCCAGAACCCCAAGAATCCGACCAGAAACCTGTGGCAAGGCAACGCCATTTCGGAGACATTGGCCGACCGCCCCGTCGTCAACGTAGACTGGGCCGACGCCGAGGCCTATTGCAAATGGGCCGGGAAACGCCTGCCGACCGAGGCAGAATGGGAAAAAGCCGCTAAAGGCAACAACGATTGGCGATTCCCCTGGGGCAATGTCGAACCAACTGCCAAGCACCTCAACTACAATCAGCAGTGGACGGGGGAAAAGACATTGATGCCCGTAGGGAGCTACGAAGCAGGCAAGAGCCCTTATGGGGTGTACGACATGGCGGGAAACGTCTGGGAGTGGGTCAACGACTGGTACGATGCGCGCTACTACGAGAAAAGTCCGGCGAAGAATCCCAAGGGTCCGGACACAGGTTCCAAGCGGGTGCTTCGGGGATCGGGCTGGCAAAATGAAACGCCGACCGTCCGTATCTTCACCCGCGTGGACAGCGATCCCGGTATCAGGAACGAGTCCACCGGATTCCGCTGCGCCAAGAATGCAAAATAAACGTTTGACCTGAGATTCCTGCCGCCGTCATGGCACAATCGGACGATGGCCGGATCGGAACATCCAGTACAGCCCGTACCTGAAGCGGACCGGAACGACTTCCGCGGCCTACGGGTCCTCTCGTTCGAAAGCCGAATGGCGAAGGAGATGGCCCGATTGATCGAACGCCACGGCGGCAACCCGCTCATGGCGCCGGCTCTTCGTGAAATCCCCATTCCCCTTCAGAACAACGAGGCCGTCTACCGCTTCGGCGCCAAACTCATCCTGCATCAACTCGATATTCTCATTCTGATGACGGGGGTCGGGACCGCCGCGCTGTTCGACATCGTGAAGACGCGCCATGCGGTGCCGGACATTCTCGAAGGACTCAAGAAGACCATCGTCGTCGCAAGGGGTCCTAAACCGCTCGTCGCGCTCAAGTCGATCGGGGTCGAAGCGAGCATTACGGTGCCGGAGCCGAACACCTGGCAGGACGTCATCGCCACGTTGGACTACTATCGACCGGTAAGAGGACTCAGGATCGCGATCCAGGAATACGGCGCTCCTAATGCCGAGATGATTAGGGACTTGGAGTCCCGAGGCGCAACCGTGTTCCCCGTGCCGATTTACCGATGGGCCTTGCCGGAAGACACTGGTCCCTTGATGGCAGCAATTTATGAGGTGGTGGAAGGAAAAGTCGATGTGTTGCTGATCACCAACGCCGCTCAAATCGATCACGCGATGCAATTGGCGAGAGAGGCGGGACTCTCGGATCGCTTCACGGAAGCCTGCGCGAAACTCGTCGTCGGCTCCATCGGTCCGACCGCGAGCGAGCGGCTCAGACAGTACGACATCCGCGTCGACTACGAACCGTCTCACCCCAAGATGGGCGTGCTCGTCAAAGAAGTGAGTGAGCGAGTGGGAGTTTTGCTGGGATCCAAACGATGACCCGATACGCTTTGGCCATACTTGTACTCTGCTCCTCTTATTGCGAGTCAGCACTGTCGAGTGAAACAGATTCCCTCGTGATGGATGTTTGGCTTAGCGGAGATGCGCGATCTGGATACGATCTTCATGCAAAACTGTCAAATGAATCAAGCGCGGCGATCGTGTTTGGATGTTATGAGCCGTGGGGAATCGACGGAGAAGCTACTTGGTTCCGGGCCATTACTGCGGAAACGAGGGAAGAACTTCTTCCAGACCTGTTACGAGTCAGTCTGGACCGAGCCCACGTACCTTGTAGGAAGCGAGCGGTTCAACCAAGGGCTGAAATTGAAGGTGCCAATATCCTCGGCAAACTCTATCCCTCGTTGTTATCCGAGATTAAGAAGCAAGGCGTAGCGGTTGAGTGGTGGTGCCCGCCAGTTTCTCAACTGAGATGCCGCGAAGGATCTGGTGGGTACGTGACATTTCCCAAAGATGGAGCAGCGCCTCAGATGATCTCGCAAGCAAGTCCCAGAGGTATGTTTGAGAGCCTCCGCAATTTGTTCGCCGGCCTTCCACCGTCAAGATATCGCGACCCGGATTGGGTACGGGCTTTTCACAAGTAGCAGAACACTCTGCCCTTTCTCCACTCTATCTCTTTCTCCCCATTGCGGGCCGAGCGGGACAGACCGGAGCGACTTCCGCCTCCAAGCAGCGGGAGGTCTCGTGCAGTCGACCCGCAGCGCTGAGCAAGAGGAGGACGATCGGCCTTATCTGAAACTCGTCTGCTTCGGCATCGCTTCCGACGCCTCACTCGTTTCCTTCGCGTTCCGCGCACAGCGAAAGCCCAGCCAGTTCATCGAGGTCTTGGGATCCGTGCCGTTGCGCTGCGACACCCGGACGCTCGGTGTGCTGTCGATCCACCCACCGCCGCGAAAGGCCTTCTGCGTCCCCGTCTCCGGTCCCTTCGGATTCTTGTCCGGCGCCTGCTTGTAGTAGTCCTTTTCGTACCAGTCGGCGACCCACTCAGCCACGTTGCCGACCATCTGATGAAGCCCGAAGGGGCTTACGGCATTCTCGTACTTGAAGACCGAAATGATCGGCGGATAGAGGAGCAACCGCTCAGGACGGTCACGAACCGGACCCGAGAGGCCGCTGCGGCCATAGTTCGATCGGGACAGCCCCGCCATCTCGTTCCCCCAAGGATAAATGCGGGCATCCTGATCACCGCGCGCCGCCTTTTCCCATTCCGCCTCGGTCGGCAGCCGTTTACCGGCCCAGCGGCAATACTCGTCGGCTTCGTACCAATTGACGTGCATGATCGGATGAGCCGCCATCGTCTCCTGGAAATTGCCACCGTCGAATTTCCAATCCACCTGCGGCGACCGGCCCGTCGCCAAGACGAACTTGAGATATTGCACGGTCGTGACTTCGTATTTGTCGATATCGTAGGCATCGAGGTACACCTTCCGTTGAGGCAACTCGACAAGATAGGCGTTGCGATCCACCTTCTTGTCGCTTCCCATCGTGAACGGGCCGGCCGGAATCTTCACCATTTCGTCGTAGGGGGGGAGTTTGATCCGCTCCGCCGCCAGTTTCTTGCCTTCCGGCGTCCAGGCCTGCTTCACATCGCCCACGTCCATAGACCAAGCCGACGCCGTCAGTACCATCACGCCCACTGTCCCGATCCCCCAAACGGAAAAGCTGCTTCGCACTGCCGAACCTCCTCGATATTACATCTTGCCGTCGGAAGGATGCTCAGGCGACGCCTTCTCAAACTCTTCCAACGGCTGAAAATTGACCGGCAAATTGAACAGGGAATCGGACACGGACCGCAGCTTCACATTGTGATACTCCACGATCCAGCTGCCGTCCTTCTTGGCGAGCTTCATGGGAAAACGGATGTCCGTCGCCACCCATTGATAGTACTGTTCGACGCGTTCGCCCTGCTTCGTCGTAACTTCATAGAGCACCGTCGGATGGCCTTCTCGGGTCTCGGCTCCGATCTCCTGGCGTGCCACTTCCCCTTCCATAGTTTCCGTAACACGAAGATCCTGGTCCGGTCCGTACGGAATCGTCTTGAAATGTTTCATGCGGGACAGCAGCAGCCACACGACCTGTTTGTCCTTCCGGACGATGCTGACGTTGACCGGCCCGAGCGAGTGGTGCTCGATCCGCCACATCTGGTCTCGATAGTACACGAACGCCTTGCGGGTACGACCGTCGATCTTCGTAATTTGATCGGCGGTGAACTCCAACCCCCAGGCCGCATTCCCGCCGCCGAGCCAACAGGCAGCCACCGCAAGCACGACCCAGCGCTGCTTGGTTCGTGCATTGACTGCTGCCGGCCAGTTTGCACCGGCCCGCGGCGAAGTGTCGTGCTTACGGTACATGGAATGAACGGACTAGGGTTGGGGCTTCGCCTTGATGCATTCAATCTCGAGGTGGATCAGGACTTCGTCGCCGACGACCAGTCCGCCGCCGTCAAGCATCTTGCTCCAAATCATGCCGAAGTCCTTCCGATTCACGTTGCCGTTGGCACTGAATCCTGCCCTGGTATTGCCCCAGGGATCTTTCGACACACCGTTGAACGTCCCGGTCAGGACGATCTCCTTGGTCACCCCGTGAAGCGTCAGATCGCCGATGGCCGTGTACCCGTCACCCGATCTCTTGTAGCTCTTCATCTTATACGTCATCGTCGGATGCTTTTCCACGTCGAAGAAGTCCGCGTTGCGAAGGTGCGCGTCACGCTTCTCGTGGTTGGTATTGACGGACGCCGTTTTGATCGTGGCTTCGATCGACTTGAATTGAGCGGCCTCAGCGTCCATTTCGACGGCTCCCGAATAGTCCATGAACCGGCCCACCGTCTTGGACACCACCATGTGCGCCACGCGAAACTCAATGGTCGAATGCTCGGGATCCACGTTCCAATGGGCCAGTTCGGCACTGGTCGTACCGGGCAGCCAGAGAATCAGGCCCAAAGCTGTGACGGCTAAGTCGACCGATCGTTGAGCCTTCCGCATAAGCCTCCCCATACTGACGGAAATCGAAATCATTTCTTAGGCGCGGGAGGAGCTGCGTCCGGCGTCCCGTCCGTCTGGCTGGTCACGGACTGCACATCCCTTGGCCGGGGTCTGGCGCCGGTTCTCATTCGGACGTGAACGTCGATCGACTCGTCTCCGAGATCGACCGGGAGGGGGGGAAACGGCTGCGCGTTGACGACGGCATAGATTCCGGCTTCGTCGATTTCCCGCGCTCCGGACCCCTTTTCGATCTCGATCAACTGCGCCCGACCGCTGGCGTACAGACGGAATCGAACTCTGACGGTCTCGCTGCTCGGAGCCTTTCGGATTCCCCGTACTTGCCTGGCCCAGCTTCGGCTGATCAGATGGCTCATATGTTGCCAGTAGGCCCGGCCCTTCCCGGGGTCCGCAAAGGGCATGAGGTCTTCTTCGGCTAAGTCGCCGGCGGAGACAGGCAGGACATCCGGCTGCGTTTCCTCCACTAAGTCCGCCGGTGACGGATCTTCAGGACGCGCGGGCGCTGCATCCGCCGAATCCCCGGCCAACTCCTGTTTCTCCAACGTGACATACACAATCCGCCGCATGAACCGTTCGAATTTATTTTGGCGCAAACGGGTAAAGGTAACCGCCACTCTTGCGGCCTTTGGACGGACCGACGTCAGGCTCATCGGCAACGGCTCGAGCGTGACTGTGCCTTTCAGCGTCATGCTTTCACTATCCGGTTCCAGGGTTACCGTCTGGGTTTCGAACAGCACGGATTCGCAGATGGCCACCACGGGAACGGAGCCTTGCACGACGCCGCCGAGGGTAATCACCATGTTAACGGCTTTCCCCGCCTGCAGATCTCCGCTGGAACTGGCCTGGTCGAGTTGGAAGTGGGCCCACCGCTTGAGGGGCTGAAAGCCGGCTCCGGAAGACTCGGCGGTCGCGGGCACCGCGATTGAGGCGATGGTGATACCGCACACTCCGGTCAGGAGTATCAGGCTTCGATGAAGCAGAGCCTTCATGGTGGGCATCCTACCTACGGCGGCTGGCCTGGCGCAACCCGTTTTTTTCCGTCCGGTGGGCAAGATCGGCCGGGTAGGATACAATACGACCATGCGCGCGCTCGTGAAGACGGCAGCTCAAGCCGGACTCACGGCAATGACCTGTCCGGACCCGACACCGGGCACCGGCGAGGTGGTCATCCGTGTGAAGGCCACATCACTCTGCGGCACCGACGCCCATATCTACAATTGGGATCCCTGGGCCCACAGCCGCATCCACCCTCCTCGCATCATCGGTCACGAAATGTGCGGCGAAGTCGTGGAAACCGGGCCCGGAGTCACCCTTGTCAGAAAGGGCGACTACATCGCGGCAGAGTCCCACCTGACCTGCGGTGTCTGTTTCCAATGCCGGACGGGCCAAGCTCACGTCTGCCGGAATTACCGGATCCTCGGCGTCGACCGTGACGGATCCTTCGCCGAGTACGTCGTCCTTCCTGAGACCGTTTTGTGGAAAACTTCTCCCACCATCCCTCCGGAATTCGCTTCGGTACAGGAACCGTTGGGGAATGCGGTCGATGCGGCGCTGGTCGAAGACCTCACCGGCCATACAGTCCTGATCACCGGGTGCGGACCGACGGGGTTGTTTGCCGCAGCGGTGGCCCGCACGGCTGGAGCCGCCACCATCATCGCGTCGGACGTGAGTCCATACCGGTTGGAACTGGCGAAGCAGGTCGGCGCGGACTATGTGCTGAATGCCAAGACCGACGGCGGTGAGCAGCTCGCGGCCGCCATCCGGGACATCACCGCCGGAGAAGGCGTCGATGCCTCGCTCGAGATGTCGGGGAACCCTGCCGCGCTGCATCTCGCGTTCGGATCGGTGAAGAACGGGGGCCGCGTGACGCTGTTCGGCATTCCGACTGGACCGATCACGTGTGATCTCGCGAATGAAATCATCTTTAAAGGGATCCGGGTCCACGGCATCACCGGCCGGCGCCTGTTCAGCACATGGTACCGTCTGGCCGGCCTCTTCAAAGCCGGCCTCAACATCAAGCCGGTGGTCACCCACACCTTTCCCATGAGCGACTTTGCGCGCGGGTTTGAGTTGATCAATTCGGGCCGATGCGGGAAAGTGGTGCTGTTCCCGTAACCAACGCGTGAGTCTCGCATCGCAAGCCATGGCCTACGACTCCCTGAAACAAATCCTCGACGCGCAGCTTGCCGACATCCGCGCTAAGGGGCTGTACAAATCCGAGCGCCAGATTCTCGGGCCGCAGCAGCCGGACCTCGCCGTCGCGCAAGGCCATGTGCTGAACCTCTGCGCCAACAATTATCTCGGGCTGGCGAACCATCCCGACATTCTCAAGACTGCCGCGGAGGCGTTGCAGACGCACGGCTACGGAATGGCCTCCGTCCGGTTCATTTGTGGAACACAAGACCTTCACAAACAGCTGGAGAGATCACTGAGCCGATTTCTTGGCACCGCCGATACGATTCTCTATAGTTCCTGCTTCGACGCCAACGGAGGATTGTTCGAGGTGCTGTTGGACGAGCGTGACGCGGTCATCAGCGACGCCTTGAATCATGCGAGCCTCATCGACGGCATCCGGCTCTGCAAGGCGAAGCGACTTCGATACGCCCACTCGGACATGACCGATTTGGAGGCCCGCCTGCAGGAGGCCCGCGAGTGCCGCCTCAGGCTCATCGCCACCGACGGGGTGTTTTCCATGGACGGCGATTTGGCCAAGCTGGATCGGATCGTGGAGTTGGCCGAGCGATACAATGCCGGCGTCGTCGTCGACGACAGCCATGCCACCGGGGTTCTCGGACGGAACGGTCGGGGCACGCCGGACCACTTCGGGGTCTCGGATAGGATCGAAATTGTGACGAGCACGTTGGGGAAGACCCTCGGGGGAGCCGCCGGCGGATTTACGTCGGGAAAGGCTGAAATCATCGAGCTCTTGCGGCAGCGCTCCCGTCCCTATCTTTTTTCCAACGCCCTGCCTCCCGTGGTCGCTGCGGGGGCCCTGCGGGCGCTGGAACTGGTGGAGCAGGGGGACGAGCTTCGTTCACGTCTGCGCGAGAATGCCGCCTATTTCAGAGGGCAGTTGACCGCCTTGGGCTTTCGTCTGATTCCAGGCTCTCACCCGATCATCCCGGTTATGTTGGGAGAGGCGGTGCTCGCCGCATCCATGGCTGATCGGCTTCTGCAAGAAGGGATTTACGTGGTGGGATTCAGCTACCCGGTCGTACCGCACGGACAAGCCCGCATTCGCGTTCAGATGTCTGCGGCCCATACCCGGACGCAGTTGGAGGCAGCCGTGAAGGCCTTCGAAAAGATAGGCCGGGCGCTCAACGTCATTTGACCGGAGTCAGGCGTTCCTCTCACGCAGCTTTTCGCTCAATCCAGCGCTCCAGCGTCTCACCGAGGAGTCGGATCGTCAGCGGCTTGGCGATATAGTCGTCCATTCCCGCAGCGAGATACTTCTCTCGGTCTCCTTTCATGGCATTGGCCGTGACCGCCACGATCGTACTCCGACCGGCGAAATTGCCCCCCTGCTCCCGCCTCCGAATTTCAGCGGTCGCCTGGATTCCATCCATGTCAGGCATCTGGCAGTCCATGAAGACAAGAGCATAGGAACGAGTGACCAGGGCGTCCAGCGCCTCCCTCCCGGTAGACGCCACATCCGCCTGGCACCCGAGTTTCTGCAGAATCCTCAAGGCGACCTGCTGGTTGATATCGTTGTCGTCCACGACGAGCACCCTCGGCTGTTCTCGCGACTTCGATTCGTTCAGGCTGTGTCTGGTCACCAGCGGAGGGACGGCGTCCCCGGTGACGGCAGCCGCGACGGCATCCGGTGCATTCAAGATGGCCTTCAGACCGTCGCGAAGTTGAGCAAAGCCGATCGGTTTCATCAGGTAGGCAGCAACGCCGGCCTTCCTGGCCTCTTCCGCATCCCCCTTCTGTCCGATCGTGACCGTGAGCATGAGACAGGTGGATGACAGACACGGGTCATTCTTAATCATCCTGGCCAGTTGAAGGCCGGTCAATCCCGGCATCTGCTGATCCAGCACAGCCAGGCGATAGGGACGCCCCTCTGCCGCAGCCTCGACCATCATCGCCATAGCCTGTGCGCCGTCCGGCGCTCCGTCCACCGACAGTCCGAGCCGCGCGGCATGCTGCGCCACGATTGTGCGCGCAGTTTCGTGATCGTCGACGACCAGCAATCGGACCCCCTGCAGCGCTTCCGCAGACGGCTCAGGCCCAAGGGTCGTCGATTCCGGCCTCCGTTCAAGCGGAACAGCGAAGGAAAAGGTGCTGCCTTGGCCAGGCTCACTTCGTACCTCGATCGTCCCACCCATATGGTCGACCAATTGCTTGACGATGGCCAAGCCCAAACCGGTCCCGCCGAACCGGCGCGAGTTCGAGCCATCCACCTGAGAGAAGGCCTGGAACAGTTTCGCCTGACCTTCCGGCGACATCCCGATGCCCGTGTCCGAGACTTCGAACCGGATCAACGACTGCGCGGCATCTTCCTGGATCAGCGACACGCGGACGGCGACTTCTCCGCGCTCCGTGAACTTGATCGCGTTCCCGACGAGGTTGGTAAGAATCTGCCTGAGCCGACTGGGATCTCCGCGGAATTGGGAGGGCACGTCGTATCGCACCAGGCAGGTCAGTTCGAGCCCCTTCAGGCTCGCCCGCTCGACAAGCTGGGCCATCACCTCCTCCACTGCGACCCTCAAGTCAAAATCCATCAGGTCGAGCCGGAACTTGCCCCCTTCCATTTTGGAGAAATCCAGCATGTCGTTGATGATGCATTGCAAGGCGTCGCCGGAGCTGCGGATCGTCTCCACATAGTCCCGTTGTTCGGCGACCAGCGGGGTATTCGCCAGCAGCCCTGCCATGCCGATGATGCCGTTCATCGGCGTCCGGATCTCATGACTGATCGTGGCCAGAAACTCGGACTTGGTCCGCACGGCTTCCAGCGCGGCATCGCGCGCAGCCGCCAATTCCTCCAAGACGAACCCGGCACGCAACATGTACCGAACGCGCTGGCTCAAGATAATCGGGTTGATCGGCTTGGCGATGAAGTCGGTGGCGCCGGCATCGTAGGCTCTGCCGATCGATTCGTCGTCATTCAAGCCCGTCACCATCAGAATCGGAACACGTTCCCCTCCCATGAGTTGCCGAATCTTTGCGCAGGCGTCGAACCCATCCATCTCGGGCATCATGACGTCCATCAACACGATCGCCGGACGCAGGCTCACGAAGGCCTCGAGCGCCTGTCGCCCAGTCTCGGCCTCATGCACGGCGAAGCCGCTCTGTTCCAGCGTATCCACGGCCACGGCTCTGATCACCGGGTCGTCGTCCGCGATTAGCACAAGCGGTGGTCTGCTGTTTTTCGAACCGTCAGTCATCGTGATCCGCTCCCGATCGCTCCTCCGGTCCTGTGACTTTTCCGCTAGGCTGCGGGCCGAGCCCGTCTCTCCCCGCGCGCTCTGCCGGGCAACCACCGATCCAGCATGGAGGCCAGTTTCTCCTGCGTGAAGGGTTTCGTCATGTAGTCGTCCATGCCCGCCGCGAGACATTGCTCCCGATCGCCTTTCATCGCGTGAGCGGTCAAGGCAATGACCGGTATCCGTCGTCCATGCTCGCCCAATTGGGCTTCGCGAGATCGAATGCGCCTGGTCGCCTCGAACCCGTCCATCTCGGGCATCTGGCAGTCCATCAGAATCAGGTCGAAGTCCCGACGCGACGACAAGTCCAACGCGGCTCGGCCGTTTGACACTGATTCGGCGCGGCAGCCGAGCAACTCCAGCATGGCAATGGCCACTTCGGTATTCACCGGATTGTCTTCAGCGATCAGGATCCGCTCCCCCCCTGTCGTCCGTTGTGGAGATCCCGCGGCCGGCACTGGGCCCACGTCGGCTTCCACCAAGGCATTGCAGTCCGCATGCTTCAGAAGGCGCGCCGTGAACCAGAAGGACGATCCCTGACCGGGAGTACTCTCCACGCCAACTTCCCCACCCATGAGGGCGACCAACCGCTTGACGATCGCGAGCCCGAGACCAGTTCCGCCGAACTCCCTGGTCGTAGATCCGTCCGCCTGAGCGAACGCATCGAAGACTCTGGATTGCGCCTCGGGAGGTATCCCGATTCCGCTGTCGATCACCCGAATGAACAACACCACGATGTCTTCTCCCTCAGCTTGGAGGGCGATCGAAGCCTCAATCGCCCCTTGTGCCGTAAACTTAACCGCGTTACCGACAAGGTTGACCAAGATCTGGCGCAACCGGACCGGATCGCCTTTGACCGTCGCTGGAACACCGTCGGCCACCCTGGCAATGAGTTCGATCTGTTTTGACCGGGCCTCCGTGACGAACAAGGCCAGGACGTCCTGCAACAGGTCTCTGGGGGAGAGCTCGATCGCCTCGAGGACGAGCTTGCCCGCCTCCATTTTGGAGAAGTCGAGAATTTCGTTGATGATGTGCAGCAATGCGCGCGCCGACCGATGGACCGTTTCCGTCAGATGGCGCTGTCGTTCATCGAGAGCTGTCGCAAGCAGCAGCTGCGTCATCCCCAGAACCCCGTTCATCGGCGTGCGGATCTCATGGCTCATGTTGGCCAGGAATTGTGACTTGGCGACATTGGCCGCCTCTGCCGCTTCTTTGGCCGCGAGGAGATCCTGCTCGGCTCTCCTGCGGTCGGTAATGTCTTCCGCAATGCCCAGGAGATACTGCGGCGATCCTCGATCGTCGAGAATGGGAATTTTGCGCGTGTGGAGGACTCGCGACCCGTTCGCCCGGGTCTCAATCGGCTCTTCCGGGATGTCTCTCAACGCTCCGCTCGACAGCACTTCCCTATCTTTTTCGACGAAGGCGGCGGCCTCTTTTTCGGGGAAAAAATCGAAATCGGTCTTGCCGACGATTTCGTGCCGGGAAACACCGATGAGATCTTCTGCATGTTTGTTCCAGCGGACGAACCTCAGGTCCGCGGCATCCTTGACGAACACCATGATGGGGAGATTCTCGATCACGGAGTCCAGGAAGCGATTGAACTGAATGGTCTCCTCCTGGAGGCGACGCCGCTCCTCGGCGTCGAACGCCAAAGACACCAGAGTGGCGATCGACGTGCAAAACGCCATCTCTTCCACCGTCCATCGCCTCGAAGGGCCGACGTGCTCGCAGCACACGACACCGACCATGGCTGCCTGCCGGCGGATTGGGACATCGAGCATGGACGTGATACCCAACGGTACGAGATAGGATGGCGTAAACTCCCTGGTTCTCGGATCTTGCCTGGCGTCATCGGCTGCAATCACTTGCTCGGTCCTCACGGCCTGAAAATATTCAGGGAACGCCTCGATGGGGATTTCGATGCCGGTGGTATGCCGATTTTCGGTCCGTTCGTAGAGGTCGAGACATTGCAGCACGGGCTTCTCCCGCCCGAAGATCCATGCGCTTGCGCGCTCGACTTCTAGTGTGTCCGCGGCAGTCTCGGTGATCTCCTTCAACGCTGAGGCGAGGACTCCGGCATGGAGTGTGGCGCTCTTGGTGAGTTTCAGAATCGCCGCCTGCTGCTTTCGGAGTACTTTGTCGTGTGAGGCCTGCAGACGCTGATGGAGATTCTGCATCTCCTGTGAGGTGAGCGACAGTGAGCGCTCGAGCAGGGCGCGCCCGTTGTCGGCGTCCTCGTAGGCTCTGCTGACGCGTGCCAGAATCGACCGCCACGACTCAAGACTCGCCGGCGGCGTAGCTGGACTCAGATCGAACCGTTTGAGCTGTCGGAGCAGAAGTGAATGCACGGGGTCGTCAGGCCTCTGAAATGGTGGTCAAGGTCATGGTCTGGTTATGAAGGTCGCACCGGCCGCTCGCATACGGGGAAAGCTCCCCGTAGGAGTAGAATCCGATCTGCTGCGTGCCCGGCGGGAGCACGTCGAGCGTCGCTTCGATTTCTTCCTCGGTCCGTTCTCCCAGCACGAGCCGGCGGCCGACACAGCTGATGGCGATGGCCAACGTCCTGTTCGGCCCGCGGCACTCCGAGCTGATCAAAGCCCCTGCGTCCGACGCCCCCTGGATCAGCCGGTCGAAATTGGCATGCATGAGCTGGGCGAGCGCCCCCTCCGGGAGATCGCCGGCGAAGGTCAACGATTGGGCCGCTTCATCCACGGCCAGAATGGTTCGCACCAACCGCTTGTCCGACGACGCTCCGACCCGCACGGAGAGCGGGAACAGCAGGCCGGTTGCGGGGAGTCCGTCCGCGCGATCGCCGAGGTATTCCTTATAGAGTTGCAGCGCCGGCTTATGATCCAGTTCATAGAGCACGTTACCCTTCGACCGTGTGATGACGCGCTCAGGCCCGAACTGGTCCCAGCCACCCTTCGAGCCGTGCCCGATACGGACATGGCTGCCGTACAGCCCTGCCGCAGTGATGAACTTGCTCTGTGGCCGGCCTTCCCTGAGTACCCAGGTGCGTTGGAATCGGTCTCCGTCTCCTGCCAGTCCGCCTGTAACAACGACCGATTCCGGTAGGACGCTGTTCAGTCCTCGGATCAATTCGCTGCCGTTCACATGGAGGCCGTCTGAGAGGACGAACAGTGCGCGCAGGTCAGGGGCAAGCAAGGCGCGGGCTATCGACATGCCGGCCAGATACGAGTCCGCCGCTGATTCGACGGGCGCGAAGGCGGAGCGGACGGTTGTCCGGTCGAAGTCCACAACCGCCCCGACCAATGTGCCGTCCTTCACCTGAGACCCATAGATCTCTCCCGATGTGGAACAGCCCACAACTGTGAAATCCTTGCAGATCCGAGCAAGATCAGCCATACGATCCGGCTGATTGGGCAGGTCCGGTGTCCCGAAGAGCACCACGAGACGTCGGGCGGGGTCCGGCGCCGGCTCCATCTCGAACGCTGATCGATTTTCCTGGCCGTATACGAATGTCTTCAAATTCATCTTTGAACTCCCTCGCGCTTGGCTATTTCGATTTGAAGCGCCTGCGCGACGGCGCCGTGCTGCTTCATAAGGCGTTCGAATACCTGTGACGCCCCGTCGACTCTGGCAGACCGTCCGATGGCCTCCAGTTCCCGGCAGGAGTTCGCCATCGACAAGGCGCCCACTTGCGCACTGCTCGATTTCAAACGATGGGCGACTCGATTGAGGGTAGCCGCATCGCCCGCTCGAATGGCTTCCCTGATTTTGTCGACCCCTTCCGCAGCGGTGGCGAGGTACTGAATGAGAATTCTGGCGAATACGCTCGGCCGCCCGGGCCGGTCGAGCGCGCGAAGCTGCGCCAAGGCCATCTCGTCGACGGGAGCGCCGGTGTCCCGGTTCGAGGGTGGCTGTCGGCTTTCTTCCCGCTCAGACAATTGGCCGTACGAGTGGTCGTCCATCCTTGGGCCCGACACGGATGCGCAGGCTCGTGGCTGTATCTATTGCCTTCAATCCTGCATCAGCAAAGCTCTATGCCATCCTCCTTATCGGATTCTTTGCCTCGCCCCTTTATACGTCCCCGGGGTGAGGCCTCCCGCGCTGGCCGTTCTCACATCGATTGATCAATTGTTCTGCATTTTCTAAAATGCGCCGATGTGGGATCCTCGCCTGAAGCGACTGGCCGTCGCGAGCGCCCTCGCCACCCTTGTCGGAACCCTCCTGGTTGCGGCCCTCACGAGAGGGCTGTTCTCCACCGCGCAGGTTCAGAGCACTGACTTTCTCTTCACCAGCCAGTCCGAGGCGGCATCCGACACCGTCGTGATCGTTGGAATCGATCAGCGGAGCTATCGAGAGCTGTTGCCGCGGTATGGGCCGCTGGTCAACTGGTCCCGCCGGCTCTATGCCCAGGGGATCGACCGGCTACGCGAAGCCGGTGCACGCGTGATCGCGCTCGATCTCTTCTTCGACGCTCCAGGGCAAGAAGACCCTGTCTTGATCGCCGCGATCCAGAAGGCCGGCAATGTCGTGTTTCCGGTCGAAGGCCAAGGTCCCAACCGCCTCCGCCCAAGGCCGGGCGTCGTGCAAGCCTTCGACGTTTTCGTTCGCGCAACGCCGCTCGTCGCCGCTGCGGGAACGGCGGAAGGCTCGGTCAACGTAACCACCGACCGTGATACGGTCGTACGGAGCGTCCCGTTGGTCCTGCAATCGGGCGACATGCTGGTCCCTGCCTATTCGCTGGCAGTCGTGTCGCGCTACGTGAGGCGGCCCTCCATCCTTGATCAGGACCCTACCACCGACACCGTCTACGCTGCCGGCCGCGCCGTTCCAGTGGTGGACAACGGCCGTATGGTGGTGAATTTTTCCGGCCCGCCGTCACTTCCCGGCGGCGACGGCACCTTTCGCATCATTCCGTTCGTGGATGTGATCAACGGCTCGTTCGACGCGCGCGCCGTTCAGGACAAGATCGTTCTCATCGGGCTGACCGTCCGCGGCATCGACGAGTTCGCGACTCCCACGACGGCCGACACCGGCATGTGGGGCGTGGAACTTCAGGCCAACGCCGTCGAGACGCTTCTCAACGAACGATATCTGACTCCTGCGCCACGTCGATGGACCGTCACGTTGGTCTATCTCGGAGCGTTCGGCGGATCGCTGTTGGCCGCGGCGGCAGGGCCCTTGCTGGGCTTTATTGAAGTGGCGGGGCTGCTCCTGGTCTACCTGCTCGGAAGCAGTCTCGCCTTCGACCGCGGCATCCTCTTGAACATGATTTACCCGATTGCGGCGTTGCTGATCGGCTTTGCCGCCACCCAGGTCTACCGGATCTTCTTCGAGCAGGCCCAGCGGGAATTGGCCCAGGAATTGATGGCCCGTTACCTCTCCCCCTCTGTCAGCCGATGGGTGCTGAAGCAGCCCGAACAGCTCAAACTGGGCGGTGATACGCGGACGATGACCGTTCTCTTCTGCGACCTGCGGGGATTCACGACCCTGTCACATTCCCTTGAACCGCAGGCGCTGGTGGCCTTTATCAACGAGTATATGACGGCGATGACGCAGGTGGTGTTCCGACACGACGGCGTTTTGGACAAGTACATCGGGGACGAAATCATGGCCTTCTGGAACGCGCCGCAAGATCAACCGGACCATGCGACGAGAGCCTGCCGGGCCGCCCTTGAGATGGTTCGCGAGCTGCGCCGGCTCCGCGCCTCCTGGGCGCAACGTAACCTGCCGCTGCTCGACATCGGCATCGGCATTAACACGGGGCCTATGGTGGTGGGCAACATGGGGTCGCGCGACCGGCTGGCCTATACCGTAATCGGCGACACCGTCAACGTGGCGTCGCGTCTGCAAAGCCTGAATAAGGAGTTGGGAACCCGAGTGCTGGTGACGGAGGCCACGAGAAAAGCTGCCGGAGACGGATTCGCCTATCGCCTCTTGGAACAGGTGAAGGTAAGAGGTCGCGACGAGCGGTTGACGATTGTCGAGATCAGCGCTCCCCTCGAACCAACGGAAACGGCGGCCGAGGCCTAATGGTGCGTTACTTGGCTTCGACCTGTCCCCAGGGCAACTGCGAGATGATCCCAGGCAAGGGAGCTGCTGTAGGCTCAGGAACCCCGACCGTCATCTGGGAGACCTTGGCGGTCTTTGGATCGTCAGATCCTGGTTCCAGCTGTTGCGTGACCTGGACCGAGAGCCTGTCTCCCCGCTTGATCGTCCCGGACAGTTGGCGCTCTTGTGTGACCGCCCCCTTGTAAAGGCTGGCTATCGTCATTTGGAACGGACCGTCGGCCTCTCCCTTGAGAATCACGGTGAAGGGCCCCTGTACGCCGGCCGGCACTTCGACCACCCGCTGACCATTGGCTTCGCTACCCATGTAGGAACCGAACACGTGGTTCGCCTCGATATCTCTGGCCAAAAATCCCGCCACTCTCGCCTGATCCGGCATAATGACCAGCGGGAGAATCGACGGCGGCGCGGTGATTCGAAGCGCGCTGTGATTGGAAAAGAACGGATGAGGAGCGGACGGCTGCGTCCCCTTGACGGCGTCCATCTGCCCAGGTTTCAACACGGCGCGCACCCGCCCGCTCGGATCCAGCAGCCAGAGATCCCCATCCCTGGTCCAGCAGGTAAACGCCCCATCAGGTTCTTGGCGCGCGCCGATCAAGCCGTCATGAACCGTCGCCGTGGCGGTGTTGGACTGCAGGGAAAAAGTCGATTCGGGATCCACGAGCTTGACTACCCTCGCCCACACGGTTCCGATATTGACGCCGATCGTCACGCGAGACCGTTTTTGTGAGTTCTCCACCTGTTTGACCGTGATGTCGGAATCCGGCTCCACGGTCACAGTACTGCCGTCGAGAAAGGTCACCAGCGCCCTGGACTTCTTGCCGGTCTGTACCTTCGTGCCCGCCACAACCGTCATCCCGTTGACGGCCGGTTTCGCGGTTCCCTCTCCGGGCAACATGACCGTCACGTCTCCGGCGAGCACGTTGAGGGTCGCCGTGCCTGAAACCTGTTGCGCCATCACCGTGGAAGGGTTCGAAAACGCGATAATGGCGGAAACCAGCAGGGTCGACATTGCGCGCCATTGAAGCCGCCCCGGTCCGACCCGATTGCGACCGGGAATGAATCTCACCTTCCTCGTCAGAGGGATCGCGTAATTCTCAGGATCCATCGGCTCCTCCTTCACCTCACCGGTGCGCAGGGCTCGCTCGAGAGCCATCGCTCTATTATTCAGACCGCAAAGGGATATTTCAATGGGCGGCGCGAACCCAGGCTGGAAGAGGATTCTTGGGAATTACTCCCGAATTGCCTTGGCCCTGGTTTGGAGATAGGCGTTGCGGACCGCGGAATAGAGATCGAGCGTGGCTTCCTCCACTCCCTGGAACTTCTCAAGATTGCGGGACCGTTCGTTGACGATCTCGCCTACACGGGCGCTGATCTGGATGATCGCCGAAGTGTCTCGATTCGGATGGGAGATCACGGAGGGAACCCCATCCACCTCGATGATCGGCACGACCAGCCAGTTAATGGGGTTGAGCGCGATGTCGGTCAGGAAGCCGGTGAAGTCCCGCACCGTGAACGGCGGGAGCAACGGAAGGACGAGATATGGGCCCGGTCCGACTCCGTAAAATCCCATGGTCTGCCCAAAATCCTCTTCGGGCGTCACCAGACGCACTTCCTTTGCAAAGTCGAAGAACCCCGCCATGCCGACCGTACTGTTCAGCACGAAGCGTCCGACTTCGATGCCGGCCCCTTTGAGCTTTCCTTGAAACAGGTTGTTCAAGAATCGCGGGGCGAACCGCAGATTGGAAAACATGTTGCTGATGCCTACCTGGACGAGATCCGGCATCAGAAAATTGTAGCCCTTGGCGACCGGTTTCAGTACGAACCGATCCACTTGGCGGTTGAATTCGAACACCTTCGTATTGAACGACTCGAGGGGATCGTACTCGTCGGTGCCTCCTTCGTCGGCCTTGGCGAAGGGATCGAACAGGTCGTCGGGCGGATTCTGCTTGGACGGGGCTTGAGACTGAGCTGGCGCCGGCCCCGCCGCGGCCAATAACGGAGGCCCGGGAATCGTCGGCCTTATGTCGTGAAGGACGGGAGATTGGACCAATAGACTTTGCTCGGCGCAGCCAGTGATCAGTAAGAGCAGAAACCCCAACGACGCCGACCACCGTCCATCGACCGAACCCGTCACCGGCCCCCCTTGCTAGGAACGAACGCTCTCTTGCGACAAGAATATGACACAGCTTCTGCGCACTGTACCAAAAGATTCTGAAACGGCCAAATTATTTTTTGGCATTACGCGCGGACCGACGCCTCGGCAAACTCGGCGAGCCGCTGAAAATAGTCCTGCCCGCCGACATGATACGTGTCGTTATGATCGGCGCCGGGAATCATGAAGAACCGTTTCGGCGGCTTGGCAGCCTCGAAGACCTGCCGGCCGAGATCAATGGGAATGATGTCATCCTTGTCGCCGTGGATGATCAGCTTCGGCAGCGAGAGATGAGGCAGGCGATCGACTAATCGGAAAGCAGCGCCCAGCAACCAGTGGACGGGAATTCCGCCGTAATGCGCCTTGCCTACCGCTTCGATCGACGGGAAGCAGGATTCCAGAACCAGTCCCGCTGCCGGCTTCTGGACCGCCAGTTCAGCCGCCACGGCAGCGCCGAGCGAACGTCCGAACAGGACGATGCGCTCGTGGCGAATCATCCGGACTCTTGTAAGATAGTCGTAGGCGCCGATCGCGTCTTGGTAGAGTCCTTCCTCAGACGGACGGCCCTGGCTGCGGCCGTACCCGCGATAATCGAACAGAAATACCGACAGCCCTTGGTGATAGAGTGCGCGGAGGTTCTCCAGCCGGTTGATCACATTGCCCGCATTTCCATGGCACCAGAGAATCACCGGACGGTCCGCCGCCGCTTCAACGTACCAGCCGAAGAGTTTGGTGCCGTCGGCCGACGGGAACCAGACGTCCTCGAGCGGAATCCCGCTGATCGTCCGCCAGTCTTTGTCCTGCCAGCGATCGGGGTGATAGACGAAGAATTGATCGAGGAGGCTCATGCGATGAATTCGATCAGATCAGGCCGGTTATGACGGCTTTCACAAATCAGAAGCGGAGACCTGCACCGACCAGGCCGTAGTGAGTACGAAAATCAAGTGCCAACCCGTCCCAGTGATAGTTCGCAGAAAAATACCGATACTCGCCGAACAAGAAGACCTTGCGACTGATCGAGTACTGGAGCCCGCCGATGGCTTGATAGCCGAGTGCGCGAGCTGAATCAAAATCCTCGTCGGATCGTCCGCTGATATTCGGATTCAAGAGCGTCCCGTGGGACCATCCGATCCCGAAGCCGACATAGGGACGCACCGTCTCGCCGGGATAACGGAGAATGAGATTGAACATTGTATTGACGATGAGCAGACTGGATCGTCCCGTACCGCGGTTCTGCCCGTTCGCGAAATTGGGAAAGGACAGCGCGCCACCGTGGGCGTTCGAATCGAGTTCCAGCCCCGCGACGCCATGTAAAGCCGAGGGAAAGATTCCCGCTTTCAGTCCTGCACCGAATCCATGTTGCACCGAAGCGGCGACCGTGGTCCCCTGGTTGAAAATGTCCTGATTCCTTGGCCAACTTCCCAAGGCATAGGCGCTCAATTCAACGTCGCCAAACTCCGCCGCCCACGCGGGAACGACCTTGCTGGACAGAAGGATCAGCAGGCTGGCAAAGACGACGTGCCGCATGAGAGTTCAAGGTACCACGGTTTGACGCGGCAACGTAGGCAGAAAATCAAAGGGCCTTCGGGAGATCGTCCCGAAGGCCCTTTCCGAAGCGGATGCTCCGTCAGATCAGCTGCCCTTGACGATCGTGCACCACTCGCCGAAGATGCCCAGGATGTTCTTGGCGGAGTGATCCACTGAGGCGACGGTGCTGATTCCGCCGGCCGCCTTGGCGGCTGCGACGCTGGCGTCACCCGTGGCGACCCATCCCAGAATCGAGGTGCCGCAGGCCTTTCCCTCTTTGCTGGCGGCCGTCGCCGTCGTCGCGACATCGCCGTACTTCGTCTCATTGTAGATTCCGCCTGCCATCGGGGAGGCGACGATCTGACAACCGGCCAAGCTCAGACCGACCGCGGTAATCACGGAGAGGGAGAGTACTAGATATGCCTGCTTCATGGGTCCTCCTTGTGGATGAAGTTAAAAGATGGTGTGACCCGTCGCTGGGGATTCCAGGACGCTCACTGGGGCCGGAGTATAGTCGGACGCACTGATTCTGTCAATTTAGAAGTCTTGGAGGGCTGCGGTAGAAACCCTTAGAAATACACGCTTTTCCGTCGGAGACCAGGTAACTAAAAGAATCCCTGGAGTGAAAAGACCACGTCGTTGTCCCTATCACGATGGTTATGCTCCAACCGGAGCGCGAAATTCCTCGTTACGCTGTAGCGCTGCCCCACAAACCAGCGGAATTCATCCGAGTGTTCACCGAGTGGAAACTTCAGATAGCTGCCTGACGTCATGATCCTCCAACGCTCTGTCAGATCAATGAAGGCACCAGCGGTTCCACCGCCGCCGACCCGGTGTCGCTCCTCGTAGGCCCGACTGTAATTACCTTCGGCTTCAGCAAACGCGAAGAAGACCTCCTTGTTGATCCAGTGGGACTCCACCGCCCCTCCGACCCCGCCGTTCACAACGCCGTTGCTGCAGAGCTGGCAGCCGTTGTGCCTGATCGTTTGCATCGCCACATTAATCTTCCAGGACGGGGCGTGGAAAAGGGCATCGATCGGCGAGAGCGAGAGCAGATTCGCCAAGGTCGCCCGTTCGATTCTCGTCTGGTCCGCCCGGTTGTAATGCCGGAGGGTCAGCGACGCCAGTTCGATCTGGGCATCCGGCGTATGCCCGACCTCCGGATCGAGCAGGTCGTGGTAGCCGGCACGCACAGAAAGCTCCTCGAATGTATCGTTATTCCGCCAGCCCGCGCCGATGCCTGCACGGGAGGTGTCATGCCCCATTTCTGGTCTCTGCGCGAAAGGCGTGACGGCAAATTCCTGTGAAGGAATACGTAGTTGGCTCCTCGAGGCTAGGAGGCGACGGTTATGTTCTTTCCATTCCGGCAAGGGCTCTTTCGCCGTATCGATGCGATACCGGAGGTAATCGGACGCGAGGTCGAGGAGGAAAGCCTGTTTCTGAAGGGGCAATTGATTCAATAAGGGAGCGGCGAGTCCGCTCGAACCCTCCGTCAACTTTTGTGCCAGGCTTCGTTCCCCCACGGGAAGTGATTCTCGTTTACGTCTGATGACATTAGTGCGGGAAGGCCGATAGTCCACGCGTGATACCAAGCCGGGTTTCGATGCGATCAATCGTACCGTATCGGCCGGGACGGTCCAAATTGGGAATGCGTTCGTGAGATGGAGCGTTGGGTCGGCATAATCCAGCAGTGCCAACAGGTGGTACGAGCAATTCTCTTTGAAGAAGTAATAGTCGAAGAAGGCATTACCGAGCTCCCAGGCGTGCATGAGGAGGCGTTGGACTTGGACTTCGGTGAAATTGAGGCGATACTCCCAGATGTCTCGATTGTCGATGTCCCGATATTCCTGCACCTTGAGGTAATAGGGCGGCGTCATGAAGTAGCCTTTGAAGCCGCCGAAAATCCCCTTGATCGGATACAGCGCTCCCTCGCCCGGAGGGACTTCCGCCGCATAGTTGATCGTATAAGCCAGGAGGCGCGTCTGATCGGTTTGACCTCGTTGATCAATTCGCAGGAAGGTGTGTCCGAACGACGACGCCGGATTGTTGAGGAACGCAGAGGCAAACACCAGGGTAATGGATTCTGCATTGAGTTCCGCGATCCATGTGTCGAATCGCTCGCAGGGTATTGCGGGTAGCAGACTGTCTTCGATAGCCAACTGCTCCTTCAGCCAGTGGTATCGGGCGATGAAAGCACATTGGGCCGGTTGTTTGGACCGTCCCACGGGCTCATCGGAAAACAGTTTCGCCAGCGTGGCCTCGAGTTCTCCCTCCGGATTCATCTTCCCATCATGAGCAAGAAAAAAACCTGGATCATCCTGCTCGCTGAGATAACCGCCCCAGAGACCTTTCCGATAGTGAAGCAAGAGATGCCACTCGCGCCGCTCAGCGAGTCGAAGCTGATTGGCGCGCGCGCGCAGTGAAGCGAGGTAGGGGATTTCCGACGGCTCATCCGCTCCTGCCGGGCAACCTAGGCCTCCCAGGGCGAAGACGACGCCGATACAGAATGAGATAAGGAGACGCTGAATCGTGGGGGGCTTCAGCCTGCATGCCGAAGCCCCCATAAGCAGACTACTGAGTGGAGAATTTCGCCAAGACGGGACGGGTGGCAATCGCATCGTTGAGTGCTTTCACCATCGCCACGGATGAGGACTCTCCGGCCGCAATTAATGTGGTGTACCGCTCCTGTGCCATGGCAAAGAATTCTGCATGGTGTTCCGCCGGAACACCCATGAGCGTCGCCAGCGACGCCAGGTGTTCGCCATTGCCTTGAGCCATCTCCTGGGAAAGATTCTCGAAGTTGATTTCCGCAAACATGTTCACTTTCTGCTCGGCCCAGACCTTTCCGTTGTTCTTGCAGCCGAAGAGGTTCGACGTAATTCCGAACGCCTGCCAAGGTAGGATTGTATTGTTCGTCGTTGAAATGAGCAGTTGGGCGCCGACAGTGTTGGTGTCCGTCTTGGAGTCTTGCCAGGCCACTTTCCCTAATCCGCAGCCCGGGCCCAAGTCGGACACGCCACTGGCTAACGCCACCCCCACGTGAATCGCGAAGAACGCGACAACGGTCTGCACACCTAGAAGCCTGGTTCGCATATGTGCCCTCCCTTCATGTGTATCGACAGCCATGAGGAAAAATCCTTACCCTCTGTCCGTTTTATACTCGAAACGGACCACGCTGACTAGTGGAACCTGGCAGAAAATGTGCCGCATCGTCCGCGCATCGCTAAGGGTGCACAGCAACCTCGTCTTCCACAGCCTCACCCGCCATCGCACCGGAGAGCATCCGTTCGATCGCGGCCGGATTGTCCTCGCCAAGCTCCCCCCATGAAACATATTTCGCCTGCGCGGCGGCAAAGAATTGAGGCTGACGTTCGACCGGCACGTGCATGAGCGTCGCCAGAGATGCGAGATGTTCGCCGCCGCCTCGAGCCATATCTTCCTTCAGACTGGCGTAGTTGAGCTCAATAAACAGACTCGCCTTCTGACTATCCCAGATCGTGCCGTCGTTGCTGCAACCCGAAGTGCCTGAGGTAAGGGCGAAGGTGTAGCTGCCGGTGACGTTCGTGGAGGCCATGAATACCTGAGGCGCGATCTGCTTTTGCCCCTTCCAGTCATTCCATAATTTCTTGCCAAGCCCGCACCCTGGCCCCGTATCGGGGTTTTCGAGCGCGAAACTTCCCCCTAGAAACCAATGGCAGGCCAGCATCAGTGCGCCAACGATGCAGATGAAGTACTTGCTCACGGTAGGCACTCCTTCTTTCCGTCCCTAAACATTGGAGCGATCGGCTGCCAATTATATAGCGGATCGCGCCGTCTGAATCGAGCTGAAATCCGGCTGGTACTGTCTAGGAGATTGCCGCACGATCAGAGAGCGAGATGAGTTGCGGGTGGCATCTCCCGTTACGAATAGAAAGCAGCCCGAGCCCCCTCGGCAACGTGAATCGCTTCGGCCCTGCCGACCCTGGATTAATAAGCAAGACGTCGCCGAGACGTTCAATCGTCGGCCGGTGGGTGTGGCCGAAGACGCAGATGTCCGGCCGTTCTCGCTCCAGAAAGGCTTTGCCCTCCTTCGTGAGCTTTCCGCCTTGATACAAGATGTGACGAACGGCAATGCGATGTCCTTTAAGTTCCATCATCGCTTCAGCCGGAAAGCCGCTCCGTTCGTATTCATCAACGTTTCCCGACACCGCAATGACCGGCGCGATCTCCTCAAGCCGCTCGATCACGGATCGCTCTCCGATGTCTCCCGCATGAAGGATGCGGTCGACTCCGGCAAAGTGCCGCCGGATCGCCGGATCGAATCGCCCATGAGTATCTGCGATCAAACCGATTCTCACAGCCTCTCACCATCATTTCACCAGGGCATGGACTCCCAGCGATTCCTGAACACCTTTCCAGTCGAATCCAAACGGTTCGGCCAACTGCTTGGGTAGGGCCGCGACTTCCGCTTTCAGGCGGGCGGCGCGGCCTTCGCTCATCGGGTGGGTGGAGAGGATTTCGACTCGGTCTTTTTCCTTCTCGGACAGCCGCTCGAAAAACCGGATCATGCCGTCCGGATCGATCTTGGCCTTGTGAAGGAGCCGGACGCCGGTGACGTCGGCTTCCGTTTCCTGAGCCCGCCCGAACTTGAGGGTGAGGAGTTCCACTCCAAACTGCTTCATCAGCCCGACGAGTCCTTGATGATCCCCCAGGACAATCGTGACCACGGCGATCAGCCCCAATTGCTTGACGATCCGGTCCAAACCGTGGCGCTGCAAGACATGATTGAGCTCGTGGCTCAACACGCCCGCCACCTCGTCTCCGTTCTCCGCCTTCTGAAGCAAACCGGTGAACACGACGACGTAGCCGCCCGGCAACGCGAAAGCGTTGACGACGTCGCTCTTGACGATCGACACGTCGAACGTATACGGACTGTCCGGGATCTTCTCCGTCAGCCGCCTGGTGATCTCATCGACAGCGGCAACAGCAGGTCCTTCTTTCACAACGGTTTGCTGCGCGAGAAAGTCCCGGTAGGCTGATTCGCCGAGCTGCCGTTCCCATTCCACGGGAATCCGGCTGATTGCCCACTCGACCAGCAGGTCGGATCCGAACCACAAGAACAACACCATTCCGCCGGCCAACCCGAGGGCGAAGGTCCAGATCGTCCGGTGCCTGGTGCGAGCTTGCCGGACTTGGGCGGCTGTCTCTTCGAGCGTTCTGGTCAGGTCGGGGGGGGCCGAAGCCCTGAAGGTCCTGATGAGATCCGCATCTTTCAAGTACAGCGTTCTGGAGTCAGGCCCTGCCCTCCACTTCACGACGAGTTGATCGTGCTCGAGGCCGCCAGCGGAAACCGACAGAGATTGAAATGGAATGTCGGATGAGGACGATTCGATCGTGACCGTGATGCCGGCGTTCCCCACCTCGACGTGACAGGGAGCGCCAGTTGCGGGGAGCAATTCGCCAAAACAGAGGGCGTTGGGAAGAGTTGAGGATGAGGTCGAGTTGGATGATGAATCCTGTTTCATCCGGGTTACCTAAACCTCAACCGTGACCTATTATTCGCTGACCGGGATGAATTGCCTGATCCAGGCACCGAAACTGCCGGGGTTGCGGCTCTGGATGTAGACCACGCCGGGCCCACGGAATCGGCAGATGAAGCCTTCGCCCGACGTGAAACTGGCCACCCAGCCGGAGGCCGCACGTTCGATATTGTATGAAGTCGTGGCCGACCAGGCGACCAGGTGACTGTTGTCCACGACATATTCCTGGTCTGGCTTCAGATCGATCCTATGGATGGCGCCGAAGCTGTTGAGGATCAACGGCCCTTTCCCACTGATCTTCAAGATGAAGAACCCCTCGCCCCCGAGGAGGCCTCGACTGAGGCTCTGCATCTGACTTTCGATTTTCACCGATTCCGCACCGGCTAGAAACCCGTCCTTCTGCACCATGTATTCGTTGAGCCCGTCCAGTTCCAACACGACGATTTCACCCGGCACCGTCGGCGCCAGCAGCACCTCGCCGGGGCCGCGCGTCGCTTTGAGCGTCTGGAAGAAGAATTTCTCCCCCGTCAACAATTTGCGGGAGAGGGCGCCTAGAAATCCGCCTTCCATTTTGCTTTCGATATCGATCGTCGGCGAGGAGGCGACCATGGCTCCCGATTCTGCCTTGATGTTCTCTCCTGCTGCTAACTCCACCCGCACCATCGGAAAGGCGCCGGGATACAAGATTTCACTTTTCATTCGTTCTTACTCCCCAGATTGGTTGAACTACATCCGCTTATCTCCGCACCCACCCGTACAGCCGATGGCTCGGCTCCGGCCCCTCTTCAAGGTAACTCATCCTGATCCGGCTCAGATAGTCCTTGGGCACAACCTGGCGTTTCGCCAATACGTCCACGCTAAAGATGCGCGCAGCGTTCAATCCGAAGATCTTCTCCTTCACTTCGCGCGTAAGCGGTTGAAACTTGTGTTTTTCGATCACCGGTTCCGGAATCTGAAACCGCCGGAAGGCTTCGATCTGCCATTGCGGCGTCCCATACCAGATGGAATCCGTTCCCCATAAGATATGGTCTACACCGAATGCCGCGATGATCTGGCCCAGCAAATGCGCGCAGACCAACGGATGCGTCGTGACAAGCTGGCCGAACGTCGATCCCAGCTCCATATAGATGTTCGTAATGCCGGGTTGTGCCAGTTTCATTCGGCAGAATTCGGTCGTCCAGGGAATCTCTCCGGTCTTCGCCAACTCCTCCTCGACGCCCGAAACGCCCCTGAGACCCGAGTGGTAGACGAGGAAGTCGATGTCCGGGAAGTCGCGCGCGGCCTTGATGAGGTCTTTGGGATGATTGAACTCGGGCACAGGACCGAGCGGAAGGCCCTTATGGACACATACCCGCTTCACACCCAACTTCCTGGCCTGCTCGAGCATGGGGTAGGCGATCGTCTCATCATCCATCCACCACCCTTGAGCGAATCCCTTCGGACAGGAGCCGGTGTAACATTTCCAGGCATCCACTTTCAGCTTCTCTGCCTGCATGGCCATGAACTCCAAATCCGCAGCGCCAAGCTGGGGCGTCGCCAGACCGTGGGCGAGCATCCGTTGCGAGCCGGCCAACCGGTTGACCTCGTCGCGGATGTGGGCCATCTCCCTCGGAGGCACGACGGCTTCTTGCGGATAGGGTCCGGGGGGCGTACTAATCAAGCCGATCGAGGTCTCGCTGTCCAGGAACACTTCCTTCACAAAGTTTTGCCAAGACAGGTCGTCCAGCGTTCCGCGGTCGCCGGCGAGCAGGGGATTCAACCCCATTTCCTTCACCCGGCGGCGGAGCCACAGCAGCGTTTCTTTCGAGACCGCTCCCTTGCGCTCGCCCTCTGCATTGGCGGGATCGTAGTGTGACCCGACGTAGTGGGTCTGCACGTCGAAGATGAAATAGGGCGCCCCCTGTTGTTCGGCGAACGCCGCCGATTCGAACAACTCAATGTTCAACACGTCGAAAAACCTGCCGAACACGGAGTTCATCGCGAGAAACGCCGCGGCCATGCCGCCGGACGTTTTCAGAAACTCTCGGCGACTGATCCCAAGTCGCGTTGAAGTCTGCCGGCTGAGCATCGCGACAATGGATTCCACGCGGGCTTGCTCAACAGTCTGAGGAGCGGGAACGAATTCCTCGTTCGACACGATCTGAGTCGGCAGAGGGCCGGGTGAGATCGCTCCCTGTCTGAAACCACTATGTCGGAAAAAGGAATGGTGCATAGCATGGTCCGACCGGAGGACACTGGCTGCGGAAGATTCTGGGAGATACGATGGAGACTGTCAAGCGATGGCGGGGCGAACGCCGAGATTGGCGCGAGTTCGCGTCAGCGACCGGGGCGGATCGGGCGAGAGTGCGGCAGGCGCTCGCCCCCCTGTCCTCCCCGGCGATCTGGATGGTCGCTGAGCTCTCCCCCGAATTCCTTCCTCAATTGGCGACGGAAGTCGCGCCGTTCTGCCGGCGACATGCTCCGCCACTGTTCTCGCAATTCCTCTCGCCGGCCCGGGGGGAGCGAACGGAACCACTGACGGGCGTCACGAATGGCCTCCCGCCGTTCAGGAGACAGCCGTCGAAACTGCTCGAACCGCTGCCGGAGACGTTGCCGTTCGTCCGGTTGCATTTGCTGCCATTGACGGAACCGTTGTTGAGCTTGATCGCGCTCGTCGGCATTCATGTTCGACCATCGTCTGGCTCCGCTTCGAAGACGTTCCTGCCGCTCTGCCGACATTTGGTCCCAGTTCTGGTTGAACCGTTGCAATATCCGTTGCTCGTCCTGGTTCAGTTGATCCCATGGAATCCCTGAACCGTCCGGTTCGGCCCAGACCGAGCCAACCACAATCTGAAACATGAGTACAACGAGAATCGTCCGCATCATGGAGTCTTGCCCTCGCGTGGATTCGGAGAACCAGGAGCCGGAGAAGCAGCCGGCGAGCCGCTTTTCAATCGTGGAACTCCCCGTCGATCACGGGCGTCCTTCGGCAGCGCCTCTCGTGTTTGTGCCTCCAGATCCCACTCCGCCGGATTGTCGTCCTGAAAGGGATCGACCCATCGGTCATCAACGGTTTCCCAAGATCCGAGAAACTCCAAGAAGTCGGCCTCCGGTGGGGCCACCTCCCCTTGCGGAACTGCTCCCGCTGCGACAACCGATAGCGTGGCCGCCGCTGACAGTCCGAGAATCCATTTCCCTCTACCCGGTCGCATCAACGTCGGCCAGCCAATGATAGAACTCCAGATCTTCCGCCAATTCCGCGTTCTCAGCCGAAAGCACCAGATCGAGATCCTCGAAGAACTGGGGCTGCTGGTTCTCCTTAATCGGTTGTGTCGTCCAGAGCATAATCGTGAGCGATCCCACGGCGACCATGGCTAATCCGCTCGCCCAGACCATCCATCGGCGATACACTGGCTTGGCTTCGAGGGCGGCGAGGCGGGCACGCTGGAGCCGTAACGTCGTCGTCACGTCGAGATCGGCAACGCTCCGGTCGAGCACCTGTTTGGCCCGAACCGCTATCCGCTCGTCGCCCGGTTCAAGCTCGGCCGTCATCACCAATAGTCTCCCAACAGGGTCCGCAACGTCCTGATCGCGCGAAAATAGTGTGTCTTCACGCTGCCCTCCGAACAACCCATCGCTCGAGCGGTATCCGAGACGTTCAGCTCTTCCCAGGCACGGAGAAGAAACGCTTGCTGCTGGCGAAGCGGCAAGGTTCGCAAGGCTCGTTCCAGCGCCGCTCCGGCCCGTCTCAACGCGAGTTGTTCATCGCTCGATAACTGACCCGCATCTGCCACCGATTCTAAGGGATCGGACTGGTTGTCGTCATCCGACCCCCTCCCCAACCACTGGCGCCACCGATTGCGGACCCTCGTCCGACGGTACCAGTCGCGAATACGGCTTTGAAGGATCGTGTGGAACAGCGGCCCCCACTCGGCCTCAGCGCGCGAGCCGTAGCGCTGCACCAGCTTGAGCATGGCGTCCTGGACCAGGTCCATCGCCTCGTCAGCATCGCCCGTCGCGATCTGTGCCATTCGGAAGGCCCGACGCTCGATGCCCGCTAGAAATCTGTCGAGAGCGTCGGTGTGGTCCAGGGCGATATCCTTCCGTCCCAACCCCCTCGGCGGGGGTATGGTGGGGCGGTCGCGCGCGGAGGCCGACCGCCCTCACGCAAGATCTACCGCCCGCCTCTCTGAGCAATGCGACCGACGTGGCGATCAATACGATCGCCCCGGCGATCCAGTCGATTGTCGATCCGATCGCCTTTCCGGTCAAGCCGGTTTTCAACACGGTCGCCCCGCCTGTCCAACCGATTTTCGATTCGATCGCCCTTTTGGTCGAGATGTCTGGCCAGGCCGTCTCGACCGGCGGCTTCAGCCCGATCGGCTTTTCGATCAAGCCGCTCATTGATGGCGTCGCCTCGCCGATCGAGGCGCTCGTTGATATTGTCACCCCGACGGTCAAGCCGCTCATCGATGCGATCGCCACGGCGATCGAGACGGTTATCGATTCGATCGCCGAGATCGGCTGCCTGGACAGCCGGAATACCGAACACGAGTGTCATGCCGATGATTCCCCAGAGTTGAGTGCGCATTTCCAGTACCTCCCATCATTGGATATGGAACAGCCTGCCTCTGGGAAGCACTAACGCCTGCCTTCAAGCGAGGTTGACAGAGCCAATCAACCTCTAATTATCTGCGGATGGGGGCTAGAATCGAATGGAGGCTCCGCCGGTCAACCCGTAGTCGGGCGAGTCGTCGGACAGGCCGATCATGGTGGAGAAGATGACTCGGAAGGCCGAGGTCACTCTATAGTTCACGCTTACCAATACATCCCGAGGGTTCTTGAATCCGGAGACAATCGCTCGCCATTCTTCGTAGGACACACTCATGAGCAGCTGATCTGCAAGGTAGTATCCCGCGCCGACATTGTAGTTCTATTGGTTTCTCAGATTGACTTCCTGGATTTTCCCGATTACCGAGAAACACGCGTCGGCAAATACCAGCCAATCATTCCCCATTCTCTTTGAAGCTGCGATCCCCATCCCTTCATCGAACGGACCTGTTCCCACTCCGACTACAGGAGCCTCAAGAACCCTACCTGTCTGGAAGAATCGCGAGGAGGGGGCCGATGGCAGACCGATAGAGGCCGGCTTCTGCAAGACAGGGTTACTTTCCCCCCGGCTGCTTACCTACGGAAGACGCGAGATTCGGGATAGCCGCGACGACATCGAGGGTCTGATCGCCGTCTTGGTCCTTGCCGTCACGCCCGACGCTATACAGCAGGCGCCGCTGTTGATTCACCAACATCGGCAGCCCGGTAAACGGATCGTGGTAGGCCTGTCCTGCCTTGGCGAGGCGGGTAAGCACGTCGCCATCCTGCGGACCGCGCCGAACCCAGGCCTGGAGGCTGGCGAGGCGCAATTGGGCATCGGCCTCGACCATTCGACCGACGTAAGTATCCCATGTCGGAAGCGGCTCGATACCGACGAGGAGTTCGATCGGGTTGGCCCAATAGTCGACAGGGCTAGCGCCGGATGTACGGAGAAACGTCGAGACTTTCGGCAGACTGGAATATCGCCCTTCTGCGACGGCCTTATTGGCCGCGTCATAGTATTCGGCATAGGCGTTGGCGCGGCGCTGAACGGGAAGCGGCATGGCAACGGCGAGCGCTACATGAAGGGGCCGGTCTTCTGTCCGATCTCTTTTCAAGTCCGCCGAGACGCTCCCGGTCGCCCACACGAAGTGACTTTGCATGGGCCAACGGACCGAGAGTTCGAGCTGATCGAAGGGACGAACCAACTTGCTCAGTCGAGCCACCACAGCCCCGTCGGTGTCGGGAAGAACGAGGAGACTAGATGCCAGCCGTGCATCGTCTTGGACCGCCGTGACGGCCAGCATCTTCGTCATGAGCGTCTTCGATTGGCCGAGCGTGGCGCGCCAAGTTTCCATGTCCTTCTCAAGCCGGTTCAGGCCCGCCGCCGTGTCCTGACTGAACCCCTCTAGTACATACAGCCGGTGCGCCAACAGGATCTGCGGGCAGTTCGGGCTGAGGACCTTGCCGTACCCCCAATCGTCGAACGGCATAGTCAGCCACTTCTGATAGCGGGAGAGGACGGTCCCGTGACGGAGGACGAGGGATTTCACGGTCTCCGACTGGCCCTTGAGTTGGGCCAGCGGATCTGGACTCTTGAACCATCCGTCTACAAGATTCGCCGGCGCCCCGCCCTTAACAGTTGCCCCGCTCACCGCACTTCCCTGCATACAGGAGGCTGCCATCGCGCGATCCTGTTCATCGACTTTCCGTTCGTACCCCACCTGATTCGGATCCTGTCCGTCAGGCGCGTCGAACCCAAGGAGAAGGAAGTAGCCGTTCTTGGCGTAATCCGTAATCATGCGCTGGGGAGCGACCGTCAAGCTTTGATACCGCGAGGTGGGCGGCTCTTCCATTACGATCCAGGCCAGCGCGACCACTCCGATGCCCATAGCAATCGTCACAACGGACAGGACCGCCAGACTCACGCATAAGAATACGAACGCCCGCGTGGTCGAAAAACAGGAGCCGACGAACAAGGAGACATTCTGGCGAACTCGCGCAAGCCGTGCCGCCATCCGACGGCGCGTCCTCGGCACCGCCGCATGATCCTTGGGAACGCTTTGAGTGTCCCGTGCGGTCGACCCAAACAATACATCGATGGCGGACGCGGCCGACGTCGTCGGCCCCTGGCTTCTCTGGAACGAACCGCTTGTGTTCGCCTCCCAGGTAGTCGTGGCCACCGGCTCCGGTCGAGTCAGCATGATCGTGTCGCTGGCCTGCGCCCACTCCGGCCGCGTATCGACCTTCTGGGCCACCACCTCTTCGATGGCCGGCTCGATCGTCTCTCCCAACGAGGTGCTCTCTTCGTGAACTTCGTCCGGAATCGGGTCCGGAGCAGGTCGAAAGTCTACAGGACGATCCGTCGGCTGTTCCGCGATTCTTGAGTGATCCTTTTCCCATCGTTTCTTCTTAGCGGATGGACGGTGTGACTGGACTGCTACCTCCCCGGTGTTCCAGGGAACTGTGACACTGGGAGCGGCCGGCGGCTCCGGCACGTTGATCGCCGTTGCAGAAGACATCGCAGGCTGCATGGCAGACAGGGGGGCAGGCTCCGACAGCGGTTCCTCGACCGCCGGCGCCTGCGACGGACTGGGAACAACGTTGAACTCCGAAGTCGTTGCGGATGGTATTGGTGCCGAATCCACAACGGCGGAGAAGGAAAAAGTCGCCGGCGCAACGACTGGATCCGATGCTTCGGGTTGGGACGCAAGTGTGCCTCCGGAAGGTTCCGACACCGCGCGGAGGAGGTCGTCTGCAGTGGGGGTTGGTGCGGCTGGCGATGGCTCGGCGATTGGCTCAGCGGGAGCCGGCGAGAAATCGCTGGTCGCTGTGGCAGTTTGGATATCGTTGATCATCCCTTCGCTTGCCCGATCCAGACCGGCCAGAGGGGTCATGGGGCTGACCGACTCCATAATAGGAATAGAGGATGTACCGGCTTCGTTGTGGGGTTCCCCGGCTGGTTCCGTAGAAAGATGATACGAGAATTCCTTCGTGTTCTCCGGAACCGAGCTCGCTTCTCCCTGGTTCTGTTGCTGAATATCCTTGGTGTCAGAGATGGCCGACGTATCCGGCTCCGTTACTGGAGTGGAGAAACTGGGTGCAGTCGTCCCGGCAGCAATCTTCCAGGCGGTGTCAAATATGGCATTCCAGGAGAAGGATTTCGGCGCTGACGGCGTGGGCGACGGACTCTCAACCTGCTGAGGATCCTGAGCTGCTTCGGGAACAATGGCAGATTGGGAGGACGTGGGCTTGAACGGCGTGTCCTCGAGCGGCTGCGCCGCGGCGAGAGGCTCGAGGTCCATCGAGGTCGACTGGCCCGAGGCTACGGCTGGCTCATTCAAAGAAATGGAAGCGGCTTCCGGCTTTGGAGCCGACGGGCCAGCTTCCGTTTCAAGGATCTGGAGCGCGGGATCCGCGACGTGCTCCCAGGGCATGCGTGACGGAATCGAGACAGAATCGGCCGTTCCTGTCGAGTCGACGGAAGCTCTCTCCGGAATTTCGGCCTGCGGTTCGCTGACGATTGCCCCTCGGTCTTCCACTTCGGGATTCGCGCAGGGCATTGTCTGCGACTCTCTAGGTGGCGCCTCATCAAGAACCGGAGCCACCGCCACCGGCCCAGAATCCACTGAGAGGATCGCAGGCTCTGCCGGAATCTCGACGATTCCCGGAATCGTCTCACCGGACGTGGTCGGCTCCAACGCGAAGGGGGGAGCGGCCCGTTCGGTGGGATTCGTTACGAAACCCGAAGGTAACGGCTCAGGGACCTCGACAACGGGAAGAAGCGAGGAGGGAGACAGCGGACTGACGGGCAGTTCATCGACCTGTTCCCAGGGCATGACTTCAGGCTGTGAGTCCGGCTGGATGTATGAAACTGGCTGGGAAGCGGGCTGTTCCCGCGAAACGTCCGCACCCGGTGCCTGGCTTGAGACCGGTGGCGTAACGATCCGAAATTCACCCGTCTGAATGTCGAATGAGGAGGCGAACTGGAAAGCCGCGGGACTGCCTGGAGCAAGTTCTCTGATCCTACTATAGAGCTGGGCTGGTTTTCGGGGATTGTCCGGATCGGGATCTTCCAGGAGAATTTCAATCGCCTTCCCCAACTCCGTGACGGCGGCCATATCATCGCCCTTGTCGTGGTACACGTTGGCCAGAAGTTCGAGGAAGGGGATGCAGCGGGGCCCTGCCGCCAGGTACTCGCGCAGAAGCGACTCCGCCAGCCAATAGTCCTGTCGTCCGATCGCTTCGTTCGCGAGAGACTCGAAGGCTTCCCGCGCCGTAACGAGGCTACCCAGTCGCAGGTGCAGCGTGGCGAACAGGCGGCGGGCCTCGGTATTCTGGGGGTCCAGCGAGAGGAGTTCTTTCAGTGCTGCGGAGGACCGGCCGTACTTGCCGGTGTTCATGTGCGTGATGGCTTCTTCGAGAAGGGCGCTCTTCTTGCTGTAGCCGACGACACCCTGCTTGTGGCCTCGGGAAGTCGACTTCTTGTCGGCTTTGTGGGAGGATTTCTTATCGGTGCGCACGCTCTAACCTTAGCAGATCGAACATTGTGACAAACCGGCTCCTATGGCTGATTTGAGCCGTTACAGCCGTCGGTGACCCCGTGCCCTATGTGTCGGGTAAGATCGGGCAACAAAGTGCAATCCCAGTGCCATTCTGGCCCTCCAGGATGCACATTCGTCCCTTTGATATTGAGGACTTAGCGTCCGGAGCTTCTTCTCATCCTGGTCGAGCTTAATCAAAAATGGACATCCCAACAGAGAATGGCCACCGAAGCCGATAGTTTTGGACTCTTAGGTCATGAGCGCCGAGAGCCCCAGCTCAAGTCATCCGACGATCGAGAGCGGAACGGGAATTACCAATCTCTCCAAGAGGTTGTGTCGTCGAGGCGCATATGGTACGGTCATCTCACCCCCTGATATCGAAGGTTTATCCTGCTGCCATGTCGTCCCGTTCTACACATCGCCCTGCACTGCTGGTGTCTTTGAACTGCCCTCAGAAATATTGCCTAGGATTGGTCTTTCTTGTTTTCCAGATCTTGTGGTTCGTCTGGGGCATAGCCCCGTTCCCTGCCTCGGCAGAGCCTGCCGGGAACGGCCCCCTTCGCGTCAGTCTCGATTTCAATGAAGTCGAGCTTCCCGTGTTCGTTCGCTTCATCAGCGAACTGACGGGCAAGAACTTCGTTCTGGACGACGCCGTCAAGAAGGCCGGTGGAAAGATCTCGGTGTTCTCCCCAACTAAGGTGACGCCGGATCAGGCCTATAGTCTCTTCGTATCAGCCTTGGAGGTCAGCCGGCTCGCCGTCGTGCCTAAGGGACCGGTGTACCAGATCGTCCCGATGGGAGAGCTGCCGCCCGAGCGCGGAGTGTTCGTGTACAAACTCAAACATGCGAATGCGACCGACCTCGCCGCCGTATTGACCAATCTCGTGGCCCGCTCACAGACCGTGGCACAGACCACTCCGGGCACCAGACCGCCGATCCGACCATTGACGGAGTTCGAAGCGCCTGTTCAAGTTTTCGCTGACAAGGCCACGAACTCGATCATCATTAGCTCTACCAAGGTGGCCTACAGCAGGCTGCAATCCGTCATCCGCGACCTGGATACTCGCAGGAAGCAAGTGTTCGTCGAAGCCGTGATTTTGGAAGTGCAGGTCGATCGGCTCAGGCAGATCGGGAGCGATCCTCTTCAAGTCGTCGGGGCTGGGAAAACAGGTTCCTTGCAGGGAATCGGAGGCTTTAATCGGCCCCCGGAAGACCTGGCAAGCATTGCACAAACGATCAGCGGTGTCGCAGCGGGCACCACGACCGGCGGAGCGGTTACGGTGTTGAACACCGTCAACGTCCGCGCGTTCTTGCAACTGCTGCTCAGCCTAACGGACACGAACATTCTCTCGACGCCTCAAGTTCTGGCCGCGGACAATCAAAAGGCGAAGATCGTCGTCGGCGAGAACCGACCGTTTCCGACCGGACAGGCCCAGGGGATCACCGGCGGTACGCTGGTCACGATCGAACGGAAAGACGTCGGTGTGACGCTCGAACTGACACCTCAAGTTTTGGAGAACGACCTGATCCGACTGGAGATCAAGCAGGAAATCACTGCCATCGCCGAAAATGTGGCACAAACCATCGGCTCGGGTACGGCGACCGTCCCGGTCGGCCCGACAACGACGAAACGCTCAATGGAAACCACCACCGTGGCCAAGGATCAGCAGACCCTGGTGGTAGGCGGGCTGGTCCGCGACAATATCGTTATCGGGGAACGGAAGGTTCCGTTGTTGGGAGATATTCCCCTTCTCGGGTGGCTCTTCAGGTTTCAGAGCCGCGCCGTGGAGAAGCTCAACCTCCTGGTTTTCCTGACCCCGACCCTCGTCAGAGACGAAGCCGATATGGTCGATCTGAATGCGCGAAAGTCAAACGAGCTGAATACGTTGCAGCGCGACAACCGAATCGAAGAGTCCACCAGACTGAAGCAAGAAGTCCTCGAAAAGCTCGATCGACAGAACTCCACCCTTCGCCGAAACGGCAGCGCGTCGGATCCCGCCGGAAATGCACCGCTCCCGACTAGACCGGAATAGTGATGTCTGAATAATGAATGGGGTGGATGACGGGTGTCGAACCCGCGACCTCCGGATCCACAATCCGGCGCTCTAACCAACTGAGCTACATCCACC
>FKKE01000937.1_pt6 | contig 112599 bp, 120 predicted proteins | sample 1106331 | NCBI WGS metagenome assembly FKKE01 (sample SAMEA3931202, study PRJEB13176) | freshwater metagenome | biome: Drinking water system; feature: drinking water; material: freshwater | place: China | collected 2013-02-06 | reverse complement strand
TCCATCTTATTGATGTGCTCCTGCTGCTTATTCAGCCGATTCGCTTCCCGTTGATTGAGCTGGCCGCTTTCGATCCCCTTGTCAATGCGTTGTTCCTGATTCGTCTGACGCTGGTCGATGACCGGTGTTTCGGCCTGCACAGAAGCCACGCTGGACAGGAGCAACGCTACTGCACTAACCGAGAACAATATTCTCCTCATGCTGACCTCCATGGAAATGTGGATGGGAGACCCAGTTTACCCCAATAACGCACCCTCTGCCCAGCGGTTGACTCGATGTTCGAAATAGGTGAATCGTGCTGGCAGGCCAGCGTGTCGCCGTTCACAGATACGCTACTCGACTCGCTTTTGTAGAAGGGGGAAGGGGGGGGGGGAAAGAATGCATAACTAGCGATCGCGTCCGCCGTGGCCGCTGCGATCGGATCGCCCTCCGCGGTCATCGCGCCCACCGCCACTCCGATCATCGCGGCCGCTTCGATCGGAGCCACCGCTTCGATCAAGACGGTCGCCGCCACCATGACCGCCGCGGTCACTATCCTGAAAGAGTCGATCGCTCCGGCTGCCTTTGGAAATCTGGTCACGAATGGATTGCGTCGTCAATCTCCCTTCTCGGAAGTCTTGTCCGCGCCGCTTCATCTCGCGCGCCAGGTCCGCTAACTCAGCGGGACGATAGCCTTGGCGCATGCCTTCGGCCACAACTGCGGCGCCCTCTTTCGACGGAATCTTCGCTTCCTTGATCATCGCCAAACTCTTGGCGCCACCGGCGAGCGTATCTTGACTCAGTTTCTGTCCCTGGCGCTGGCCGGTTCGAGCCAGCTCCCGTACTTCCTCGGCCGTCGCGCCCCGCCCAAACGCCTCGGCCAACGACTCCAATGCCCGTTGCCGATTCCCTTGCGCCTGATCGATCATCCCATTCGTCGCCGCTTCTTGCAGCACCTCATGGGCTGACTCAAAATGCGTCACCAATTGACGGAGCACCGGATCGATTCGCTTCGGCTCCACTCCCTTAGCCAACCCTTCTTTCACCTTGTTGGCGAGCGGCCCAGTCGGCAAGCCCTTTTCACCCGCTCTCGAGACCTGTTCTAGCAGCTGATTGACCTCTTCCGCTGAGTGCCCTTGAGACGTACGGAGTAGATTGATCTCTTCATGGTCCTGCGGCGACAGGCTATCGGCCAAGGCAGGAACCGTAGGCCCACACAAGGCCAGCGCCAAGAGCCACCACATTGTGTTCCGCATCGTGTACATCGTCAGCGTACCACCACCACGCCGTTTATCTGCCCAAATCCGTCGGTCACAAAATCTTCAGCCATTGGGGGCGTCACCCACCGTTTCCCATCGATCAAGTACATAAAGGTGTATTCTCCTGCTTTCAACGGAACCTCGACCGACCACAGTCCTGTGCCGTCTCGCATCGTCATCGGTGTCGCAGTCTTGGCCCAGCCGTTAAACGAGCCCGCGAGTGCGACCGCCTTGGCATCCGATGCCAAGAACGTAAACCGTACGCCTCCGTTGACCGACTTGGGCAACTCCGGTTTGGGCGCTGTCGTACAAGCCGAAAGCCACAACACCAGACTCACCAACGTGAGCATCCGCATCAGGTTGCACATCGGCCGAAGCGTACCGAAGCGCACGCATTGATGCAAGGGTACCTACGTACGGTCTAGATGCTGACATCGAGCACCGCATTCTGTGATCCAAACCCATCGCCTGCATCCTCCGTCGCCAGAGGATCGGCGATCCATTGTTTGCCGTCGATCACGAACATGTATTGATAGCGGCCGGGCTTCAGTGCAATCGTCGCCGTCCACATTCCACCTTCGGACCGTTCGAGCTGCGTTTGCCCCGGATTCCAGCCGTTGAAATCGCCTGCCACAGAGACCGATCGAGCAGCAGGCTGAAGCAGCACGAGCCGGACAAACACTTTTGAGTCTTGCGTCGATCCCGTCGAAGCTTGCTGCACCGGCATAGAGGGAACCGGTACTTCCACGATTCGTTCCGGCGCATACTGCAACAAGCCAGCAACTGCTACCACCGCCAGACAGGCCGCAGCCATCGCGCCTGCCAGATTCCATTCCAACGTCCGCGGCACCGTGATCGCTCCACGGACTTGCTCCCACAGGCTGATGGACGTTGGCGCAAGCTTAGCCTGCACCTTGGCGAGAAATTTGGCCGAGGGAGCCAGACGGGGTAATTGCACAGCCTCGGCCACAACGAGTTCCAGATTCAGCCAGCGCCGCCGCAAGGACGGATCCGCATCGACCGCCTGAAGAAACGCCACCCGTTCTTCCGGAGTCAACTCGCCATCAAGGAACCGCTGAATCTGCCATTCCTGTTCCTGCATCTTACGCCTCATTCAGTTCCGCCAAATCCCGACTCAATTGCAACCGCCCCTTGTACACGCGCATCTTCAACGTATCGCCGTTCACCCCGAGAATCTCCTGCATCTCTTCGTAGCTCAATCCCTCGACATGCTTCAAGACGAAGGCTTCCCGATAGAGCGGGGGCAAACGTTGGATGGCGCGATCCAATTGCTCCGCGACCTGCTGCTGCGAAAGCAGCCGCTCCGGTGTCCGTTCTTCCACCACTCGGTTATCTTGCACATCCTCGATATCGACACCCTGTTGGCCTTGACCGGGCCGTTTGACTCTCAGCCAATCCTTGCACTTGTTCGCCGCGATGCGATAGAGCCAGGTCGAAAATTTTGATTGCGCGCGAAACGTCGGCAAGGCCCTGAACGCCGCGACGAACGTCTCCTGCGCCAGATCCTCGGCCTCCGCTCGATCACCGACCATTCGATAAGCCAGATTGACGATGACGGTGGCATACCGTTCGACCAGCTGACCAAATGCGTCGTGGTCCTGCTTCAGGCTTCGCGCGACCAGCTTAGCCTCATCGGCCGCTCCTCTTGGGTCTACCGGCAATGCCATGCGTTTTCACTCCGTATGGCTTTGACCGGAGTCCCCATGCTCTCTCGCTGTTCCATTGGACGAATCGCCGAGGTGAAGGTAAACGCCTACAAAAGGGTCAACAGTACAGGATGCTCAAAATGGCCGCTCAGCAAGGCCGCAGCGAGCGAAGAGCTGAGTCGTACTCTGTTCTGTACGTCGACGCCCTGAGCGACACGAGAACGCCGTTGGCGGATTTTTTCAGCATGCTGCTAGAAGCGGTAGCTTGCGCCGACCGTAAAGGCCTGATCCGGAGCCCCGTTCGACAAGCCGATCGTGATGCCTCCGTTAAAGCGCCAGGCTGGAGAAGCCGTGTAGTTGACAGCGAAGAAGATATCCCGCGCGTTGACGAAGTTGCGAATAATGGCACGATACTCTTCAAAATAGGCACTGACAAGCAGGTCCCTTGTGACGTAATACCCGGCACCGATGTCGTACCAATGTTGATTCTGAAATTGGATGCCGGCGGGATCGCCAACGATATTGTAGCCGCCATCTAAGAACGCAATCCAGCTATCCCCCAGCATCTTCGACATTTCGACTCCGAATCCGTAGTCGAGAGCCCCTGTTCCCAGCCCAAGGTTCTCATTCGCGGTGGGGATTTTGACACGTCCAGTGACAGCGATCAGTGGGACGGTATCTTTTTCTTCGACGATATAATACCGGCCTCTAAGAATAATGTCGCCGATACCGGCGGTCGTGACTTTTTGACCCGCCAGACGCGTTGTGGTTCCACAGGTTTTTTTTCCCCCTCCTTGCCCACTATTGCTCCCGGTACAATTGTCATCTCCACTCCCTCCGCTGCTCCCCCCACCTGAGCCGCTGTTGCTGCCCCCTCCGTCATCGACACGCGTTCCCTGACCGCCGACGAGCGTCGTCCGTCCGTCTGTCGTCGCAGTCACAAACGGAATCACCACGGTCACATCGCCGTCGCGAAACAATCTTCTGACGGATAGAGGCGCATAAAAGAATGTGCTCGTTGTATTCGTGCCGAAATTTCCTCTGCTGTAACTGGGAGTAAATCCGATTTGCCAATTCCGATCTGCCGGTGGCGGACCTTGACTGCTTTGCTCTGGCTGATTTCGCTGAGTGGCTGGATCTGCCGACATTCCCACCGTCACAGCCCCGAACAGAAAGAGCATCGCACCCGCAACGCTGACACTCCACCTGCGCATCACACCCTTCCCTTTCCCGGCCTTCTCGCACGCTAACCGATGCCTTCGATACGTTCAAGCGTCCAGTTACCGTGAGAACACACAGAGCGATGGCATCGACAGTGCCATCGCTCTGTGCCACCCCTCCGCTGCGACTTATCTCACTCAATCACCGAATCAATTGCGGCCTGCGCGTTCCGCCCTTTCCGGACGCTCCGGTCTCTGCGGCCGTTCCGGACGTTCCGGTCGCTGCATCCGTTCGACACGTTCCGGCCTGTTCGGCCGATCCATTTGGACCATGCGGGCATTGTCCCGGCCCTGCTGACCGTGGTCGCCAGCGACTTGATCGGCCCGGTCGAGCCCGCGGAGTTCACCACCGGCATTCAACCTGCGATCCTCTCGACGGTCTTCTCTCCGATCGGCCTGTCGATCCTCTCGGCGATCCTGCTGTCGGTCGGCCCTTCTATCTTCCCGACGATCTTCACGCCGGTCGTCGTTGATGACATTCCGGATATCATCCCGACCACCGCGACCCGATCCGCTGTTGGCCGAGCCTGGGCCACTATTGTCGGACCCATGCCCGCTGTTTCCAGAACCGGGACCGCTGTTGTCGTTTCCGCCGCGACCACCCCGATTGTTGGCCTGATTGCCGCCGCGATCGTTGGCCCCATCGAGCCGGAATCGGTCAAACTGGGCACGAAGATTCTGCCGTTCAGTCTCTGTCAGTGAGGCCGTATCGATCCCTTCCAATCTCGCCCGCAGCTGCCCTTCCTCTCTGCCCACTCGTGCACGAAAATCATTGTTGCGGAAGGTGACATTCCGCTCCGCACCGTTCGGCGACGGCACCACGCTGGACACCTGCTTCAGCAAGTTCTTGTTGGGATCGCTGTTTAGGAACAAGGCTCGCTGCTCGGCCTCGGTGAGCGAAACGTTTCTAAAGTGCACTTCTTCGACACCTGGGCGGGCAAACTGTGTCTGAATCGTCTGTTTCAACGCTTCGACATCGATCGCGCCGCCCGTTGTCCGCGGCAAGGCGCCGAAGATTTCCACCTGCCCGTTCTGAATGGGGGGAGCGGTTTGCGCCCACGCAGGGCTGGCCATAAACGCAAGCCCGCAGAATATCCATGCCTGAATCTGCACTCGTTGATGACGTGTCATGTTCTTCCTCCTTGACTATAGCGTTATGAGTTCGGCTTTGGACTCGTAGCGGGGGGCGCGACCACCGGTCTGGGAGCCTCTACCAAGACATCCGCCGACCAGGCGACATACGCCGGGCACCATTGCCAAATCCCAAGCGTAACGATTCGCGTGAGCCCCGCTGGGATGCAGGCCGTCTTGTTGACCGAGACATCGCGGTTGACGACTCGTGTGCTCTCGCCGCACCGATTGAGATAGGGCTCACTGCCGATCTTGTGAAGATCGAAATGAGGCACAAAGAAGGCGACCACCGGCACCGGCAGTACCGCGAGCGACGAATCGTCCACCCATTCACTCCCGGCACAGTGACCGTCGAGCCCCGCCGTCCGTTTGACGTCATCCCGAACCAAGGTCGACGTACAACCCGGCAGCAGGAAGGCAACGGAAAGCACGAACACTACCGACTTCGAATAGACCTCTCGCATAAACCCCTCCTCCGGCCTTGTCTGATGGGTTAGACGAGGGAGTGGAAGAAAGGTAAATGCGGTTATGCCCTGTGCTACCGAACATCCTGGAAGAACGCGCGCGGCAGCACCGGCAGGCGGAATTCGACGTGGAGGATGATGAGGAGGACGCGCAGGAAACTGCGCCAGATGCCCATCTGCACGAACTTACGGGAGTCGGTCGTGACCGGAGACGGCAGCAGCAAGGGCTGTGTGACGGTGATCAACCGCTCGCAGAAGGCGACATCCTCCAGGATCGGCTGGTCGGGGAAGCCACCCAGCCGCTCGAAGAGTCCTCGGCGGACGAACAGGGCTTGATCGCCGTAGATAATGCGGCTCCTGGTGCAACGGAAATTGTCGAGGAACGAGATCAGCCGCAATCGCCAATCGTCGCCGGAAAACCGGTGCATGAATCCGCCGGCTTGGATGTCGGCCTCGCCTTCCATCTCGTTCAGCCGCTGAAGGGCGCCGACCGGCAACGTTGTGTCGGCATGGAGAAAGAGCAGCCATTCGCCGATCGCCACCTTCGCACCGGCATTCATTTGCACAGCGCGGCCCTTGGGCGCGATCAGCACGCGAACCCCGGGACACAATCTGGCCAGATCGACCGTACGATCGCCACTCCCGCCGTCGACCACGATTACTTCGTACTCGCCGCGCTGCGCGAACAACACATGAAGGGTGGCCGGTAGGGCCTTCTCCTCGTTGAATGTGGGGATGACGACCGAGATCATACGGAGCTGCCCTGCAACCACGGCGGCAGGAATTTTTGGACATCCTGTGCCCAGGCAGCGGGATCCTCTGCGATCGACTCGAACAAATCGCTCAGGGTCAGCACCATCTGATCGGTCAGCGCCAGGTACCGCTGCGCGCAGCGACGGAGGGCATCGACGTCGGTCTTCCCCTCATTGATGGCCCGTTCGAGCGCTCGGCGGCCGAATCCATGGTGGGCCTCTTCTTGGCTGAGAAGCACCCGCCGCAGCCGCCCAAACGGCGCGGCCCGTTTGACAAGTCCCTCTTCGATCCTGCTCAGGATCGCTTCGCCCAGTCCTTCGAGAATCACCTGCTCGGCGAGCAATGTTTCCAGGAAATCCCTGCGCTGCAGCGCATCGTGCAAGAGCGATCGGTATTCTTCCAACGCCGGCAGAAATGGCACGTCGCCGAGATGCTTCGGAGCGAGCCAAGCGATTGCACCCTGAAACACGACTGCATGGGCCGCTTCCTGACGGGCCTGGCTCATGAGAAATCGACGGTCCCCGCTCTCCCGCGCCAACGAGGCCTGCGCCTTGGCACATTCGTTCGCCATCCGTTCACCATGTTCGAGGAACGTCAGTAAGCGGGCGATCGGCACCTTTTCGTCAGGTTGTACCAGCACGAGCATGCTCCTTCGGCGGGATGCCGTTCAGGCTCCAATCGTATTCCAGGTACTCGATCCGATAGCCGGGCTGGACCAATTCCTTCGCCAGTTCGGCATCGTCAACGTAACGCGCGACGTACGCCAGGACCGACCCCGCGGCGCCTGAAAAATCCTTCTCGAACCACTGGAAGATCATCGAGAGCGACGCGACCTTATTGGTCCTATCGAATCGGTTCCTGGTCGGATCGTTGATAAAGGCCTTCGCCACCTGAGTGAGTTGGCGATCAAGCTGAGCCGATTCGTATGCCCAAGGTTGGAGCTTGGGGCAAGAGGCCGAGGCACAGACGATGGCGAAGTGCATCAGCGGTTCATGGAATTGCTCGATCAGGACTTGCCGCTCGAGATCGTAGAGGTTGATCGTCGTGCCGCCCACTCGATACTCGCGGCCGATGAAGTAGCGATACCGGCCCCAGAGCGTCTCCGGTGAATACCGGTCCAGAATCCCCTTCACGGCGAAGGCGTTGTAGGCGTTGATCCAGAATGCCAATCGCGCCTCGCGCGTCGGCAGTCCGTTGGGATCGATACGATTCAATTGCGCCAGGTAACCGTCCAGCCTGCCGTCCGCCTGGATAGCCGGATAATCCACCTGTCCCTCGTGCACGTGGGCCCGCACGATGCGATCCCATGCGTCATGTGAAACCTGATTGGGCGCGAGCGGGTCGGCAGGCATGTAGCTGCGCGGCACGCTTGAACAACCGGTCACCGCAACGAGCAGGAGGATGGCCCCAACCTGGATCTTCATCGGGAGAGTCCTTTCGACGCCAACGAGACAGGAGTCCGCAGCGCCGTGATCGGGTGCCGGAGGATGGAGCCGATCACCCGGCCGTCCAGCCGGTTGCATGAAGATTCCTCCGAACAGTGTCGGATTGCGGCCCGGTCGAATCGGCCCAGGATATCGCTCAACGACGATTCCAGGAGATTGCCGACTGAGGGAAAGGCTAAGCACGGAGACACGTTACCCGACGCATCGATGGCGATGCTGTATCTCCCCGCATCGCACGGCTCCAATTTCTGTCCGCGCAGCCATCGTACATTGTCTTCGACGAATTGCCGAAGATAGCCGGGCGGAATCAGTTCCTCGTCGAGCAATGCGCCGAAGACGGCGGCGGCCTGCGTTCGGTCGTACATCAAGAGTTCCTCCCGCCGTCCGTACGTCCCCACGTTCCAATGATAGGCACCGACGACCGGGAGAAACCCCTGCGCAGCGGCGAAACGCACGACATCCGGCACGTCCCGCCGATTGAGCTCGCTGACGATACAGGTCAGGAATTTCTGGTGCGGATACGAGCTCAGGAGCTCGATCCCCTCCATAACCTCTGCGAACTGATCGGCCCCTCGGATGTGGCGATAGCGGTCGCGGTCCAGCGTGTCGAGGCTCACGGAGATCGCGAGAGGAATCCGACGCAACCGATCGACCAGCGCCGGCACGAGCTTCGTCCCGTTGGTAATCAGCGTGAGATGGAACCCCAATCCCGATAGATCTTCAAGAATCTCCGGCAAGTCGCGCCGAAGCAACGGCTCACCACCCTGCACGAGCACGAATCGCACGCCTTCCCCGTAGAGGCCGGAGAAAACGCGGCGGATCTCGTCTCGTGCCATTTCATACCGTCCGGCATTGAGCGGCAGATCGCAGTAGCCGCAGGCGGAGTTACACCGGAGATTCACCTGAAACGTGGCAAGCACCGGACGGCCAGCAAGGAGATTCCTCACCGGCGCCAAGACGCGCCCGATGACTCTAGGGGCCATCGGCATCACATTCCCTCAGACCGGCAGGGACGGTCATATTTGGACAGATTCATGCCATTTTTTTCCGGTTTCCGGACAACGCAGACAGTCGAAAAGCCTTTCTCATCGTAACCTGCTGATTTACAAAGCCGGTGGCCGTGCCTCGACACGGCATATCCCTTGCTGAAAAACCGCCGAGATAGCCATTGTTGCCCTAAGGAGGTTTCCATGAAGAAAGCGAAGAAGAAAAAGGTTCTCCCGATTGTGATGGCCTGTCTGGCAGTCACCCTGATCGCGGTGCCGGCCATGGCCAAGGATTCCAAGAAGAAGTCCTCGTCGTCCCACTCTTCGGCGGCGGCGGCGGCCTCTTCGATGGGTTCCGTCCCTCAGACTCCACAAGCGCCTAAGGCCGGCCACCATGATGAAAAGCCCGGCCCGGCCTGGAAGACCATCGGCGGTACCGTGAAGAGCATCGACGGCAACGCCTACATGGTCGAAGACTACGAAGGCAACCAAGTCAAGCTCTACGTCGGCCAGGGCACGAAGCACATGAAACAGAAGAAAGTCGGGGACACCGTTCGCGCGGAGATTACGCGGGGCGGCTTCGCGAATTCGATCCAATAACCCCCTTGAATCCGCGCACCCACCCCGGGCGCGCTGGTGTCCATGAAGAGGGCCGGCTCGGTACAGGCCGGCCCTCTTTTTTTGTCTCTCAACGCCCCACCCCCACGAACTGAATGTCTCCGTAATAGGCGACCGCCCGCTCCTTCGTGTTGTCCGTGTCGCTCATGATGGCAACGCCGTTGATTCTTGGCGGTTCCTCCCCGAAAGCCTTCTTGTAGTCCTCGTAAATGTTTCGTTCCTCCTGAACCCAGGTACCGACCCTTTGCGGCCCGCTCTCCACCACGATCATCCGGGCAAAATCCGTGTAGGCATTCTCGACGATCGTGCCGACTGGTGTCTTCGTTTCCCAGATGTAGTTCAGCGCTCCGATCGGAATATCACCAAAAATCGCACGCCCTGCCTTATATTTCAGCTTTTTCGAAAAGCTCACCTTGTCGGGATCGTATTCAAACGTGATGTAGAGGCGGGCCGGATAGTCGTCGCCGTCTTTCCGGCTCACATCGCTGTTCTTCAGGAGATTCTCGACTTTCCACCGCCACCGGACGAGCGGAAACGCCTTCGGGTCGATGGTGATTTCTTTGGTCAATCCGGATGCCGACGCTTCGCTGGTCGCTTTGACCACGACGTTGTCCCCATCTTTCACCAATTCGTATTGGGTAAGCTTGGGAATTTTCTTGAATGTGAGCGGTTTCCAGCCGTCCGGCACGGCTGATCCTGGTTGATTGGAGGAGAACGTGGCAACGTCGAGCATCGGCCGAGCCTGCGCCCCGACCCAAGGCGAACCGGCAATGCTGGCCAAGCCCACGATTCCCCAAGCCATCAGGTTCGGTCGTCGAGGCATGGGCCCGCTACCGCCGCATCCAGGCGAAGAGCCTGATCAGCCGATTCCTTGTGGCCTGCGTGAAGTGCGCCTTCCTCCAGAGGTTGACAACTTTCTTGTTTACTTCAGCCTGGGTGGGATAGGGATGAATCGTTCCCGCAATCGCCTTGGCGCCGGCGCCGGCCTTCATCAGCACGGAAAACTCGCTGATCATGTCTCCGGCGTGCGCCGCCACAATCGTCGCCCCCACGATCTTGTCCGTGCCCTTCTGAATATGGATGCGAGCGAAGCCGTCGTCTTCCCCGTCAAGAATCGCGCGGTCGACTTCGTCCAGTTTGTAGGTATACGTTTCGACCTCGATCCCCTTCGCCTTCGCATCTTTTTCATACATGCCCACGTGCGCGACTTCCGGCTCCGTGAACGTGCACCAGGGCATGATCAATGAATCGACGTTGGCATACCCGAGGCCGAAGGGATGAGGAAACAGGGCATTCTGGATGACGATCTGCGCCATCGCATCGGCTGCATGGGTGAACTTGTAGCGCGAGCAGATGTCGCCGGCGGCAAAAATTCTCGGATTGGTGGTTTGCAGGCGCCCATTCACCGTGACGCCGTTCTTGTCGTACTCGACGCCGACTGCCTCCAAATCAATCCCCTCGACGTTCGGACTGCGTCCGACTCCGACCAGGATCTCGTCGACCGTGATGTCATACTGCTGCCCATGAGAATCGACGGTCAGTCGCTTGCCGCCCTCAACTTTTTGGACGTTGAGATCTTTCCCGCAACAGAGCAGGGTCACACCGTCTTTCACCATCTGCCGTTCGACGATCTCTGCAGCATCACGGTCTTCGTTCGGCATGATGCCGTGCAGAGCTTCGATCAGATACACCTGGCTTCCGAAGCGGGCGAACGACTGCGCCAACTCGCAGCCGATGGGACCGGCCCCGATCACGCCGATGCGCTGAGGCAGTTCGGTGAGCGAAAACACCGTTTCGTTGGTCAGATAACCTGCTTCCTTCAGGCCAGGCGTCGGAGGCGCAGAGGCCCGGGCGCCCGTACAGATCGCCGCCCTGGCGAATTTAAGCGTCCTGTTTCCCGCCAGGCCTTCGACTTGAACGGTCTCGTTGTCGACAAACCGTCCGCTGCCGATGTAGACATCGACCCCCAGCTTTTGATACCGGTGTGCCGAATCGTTGTGGCTGATGCGAGCCCGCAATTTCCTCATGCGGGCCATCGCTTTTCCGAAATCGTAAGTCACGCCGGGAGGGATGTGAAGACCGAATTCCGCGGCGTTCCGTAAATCGGCCCAAGCCCTGGCGGCACGGATCACGCCTTTCGACGGTACGCAACCAACGTTGAGGCAGTCGCCCCCCATCAGGTGCTTTTCGATCAAGGCGACCTTGGCTCCCAAGCTGGCCGCGATGACCGCCGTGATGAGGCCGGCAGTACCAGCCCCGATGACGACGATGTTGTAACGGCCGGTCGGCTCAGGGTTCATCCAGTTCGCCGGATGGACGTTCTCCGACAGGACCCGATTGTGCTCGTCGTTCGGGGACAGTCCGCTCAACTCAGCGTGAGACATCGCCGATTCCTTTTCCGCATGACGGGTGATCATAGCCGATGGCTCCCCTGGCGAATAGAGGGTTTACGATCATGCCGATTTCGTCGAAAATTTCTTATAGACGGCCGGTACGAGCGCGAGAACCCCGAGTAAGACAAAGGCGGCAATGACGTTCGGTGACGCGATTTCCTTCAGCGAATTGATCGTGCCGAGTTGGCGCCCGGCGTACGCATATACAAAAGAGCCGGGAATGATTCCCAGGGCCGTCGCCGCGACATACGTTCCCACACTCATGCGGGTGAGCCCCGACACGAGATTGACTACGAAGAACGGGAAAAGAGGGATCAAGCGAAGGGTCATGAGGTAGCTGAAGTCGCTCTTGGCGAAGCCTTCTTGAATCGGCCCCAGCCACTTGCCGAATTTCTGCTCGACCCAGTCACGCAGCATATACCTGGCGGCAAGAAACGCCAGCGTCGCCCCGGTCGTGGCGCCAAGATTGACCAGGAGCGTTCCAAAGACGCTCCCGAAGAGGAATCCGCCGGCCAGCGTCAAGATGACCGCCCCGGGCAGGGACAGGCCCGTCACGACGATGTAGGCCAACACAAAGAGCGCCGCAGCGGCCGCGTAATTCGTATCGGTAAAGGCAAGCAGTTGGTCGCGGTTGTTCTTCAGGGCGTCGAGCGAGAGGAAACGGCCAAGGTCAAAATAAAAGAAGGCGGCTATCGCGCAGGCAACTACCAGGGCGATGGCGATTTTCCCTGTATTGACTCCCCCTGCCTGCTCGTTGCTCGGTAAGTCGTTCGTCATTACCGTCTGTTCGCGTATCATGGGGACTCCTTTCCGTTCTGTCAACGTAGCCTTCACGCGATCTGTCGGCGTCGGTCGACGATTCTTACAGGCAACGAAGGGCCAATCCCCTCACAATCCTACGGGGGCCTACTTTCTTCGGATTTTCGGGGAAGAACCGGGAAGCGGCAGAAAGGTTGATTATCGGCGGGGACGGGCGTCCAGATCCCGATCCATATCCAGTCGACCGAAGGCTCGCTCAACCGGGTCAATCAGACCGTCTTGATTACGATCCAATTCCGGGAAGTGGTCGTGGACGAGATCGGGTGCCTGGGGACTCGGAACCGAGGCCTTATGAAGATCGGGTCGGGGATCATACCGCTGCTGGTCTTCGAGTAACCCATGATGGGTGAGATCGGTGCGGGGCTGCAGGATTGCCTTGGGCAAGCCTTTCTTGTGGCTCTTTACGGAACCGCGGGTCTTGCGTGGCACCGCCTGGAGGCCAGATGGCACATGCTTCTCGGGCTTCATGATCGTATCGGGCTTGCTTGGCGGAACAGCTACAGACGTGGAATCCTTCGATCGAACCTTTGGCGGCTTGGAAGGCGGGTTCGAAGATGAAGTCGATGACTTGCCCACCACCAAAGACGGTGGGGACTTCTTGGGCTCTTTCTTGCCTGCTTGGGCAGGAAGAGACTGCTCCACGAGGAGCGAACCGGTCAATATAGCAATGGCCGCTGCGACAGACAGCTGCTTTCTAGTGACCTTCCCAGCCTTCCACATACGCATCAAGTGTAGCAGGTTCCGGAGTTGGGCCGGTAACGCCGCGAGATTGCTCGCCGTTGCCGGAATATTCGATCGCCCCGGCCCGGTTGTAAGAACCGGTCCCACTAGTCTACTCTCTGGAAGGTTGCTTCCAAACGTGATCTATAGCCTGTCGACGGAGGGCCATCGATGGATGAACCGACTCGATTGACGAAGACTAAGGAACAGTGGGCGAAGGCCCGCCGTGGAGGCGAGGAACGGGAAGTATTTGAACAGGGCGACGACCGCCTGCCGCCGGGTCAACATCTGGTCGAGACCTTCCCGGTGCTTGACTTGGGGTTCAAACCCGAAATTCCTCTGTCTGAATGGAAGCTGACAATCGGCGGGTTCGTCGCTCACCCCGTGACCTGGACCTGGGAACAGTTCCTGGCTCAGCCTCAGTTCAAGGACCTGTCAGATTTCCACTGCGTCACCAGCTGGAGCCGCTATGACAATGAATGGGAAGGCGTCAGTTTCAAGCACATTCTGTCCGTCGTGAAGCCGTTGTCGCTCGCCAAGTTCGTCCTGTTCAAGTCGTACGACGACTACACGACGAATTTACCGCTCGAAGCTTGCGACGATGATGATGTGCTCCTCGCGTACAAATGGAACGGGAGTCCCCTGACCAAAGAACACGGCGGCCCGGTTCGCGTCATCGTCCCGAAGCGTTATGCGTGGAAAGGGGCGAAGTGGATCACGGAGATTACGTTGTCGGATAGGGACGTGAAGGGATTTTGGGAAGTCCGCGGCTATTCAAACACGGCCTTTCCGTTCCTGAACGACCGATACGCCTGATAGAATCCTACTTTTTCATCCAGCCCCCGGCGCCCTCCACATAGTTGCCGGGCCTCGTCTTTTGGACGGCTTTTTCACCCGCAAGCGATTCGACCACGTCGAGGGTCGTCCCATCCCGCCTGGCGATGTCCTCATAGGCTTGACGCCGTTTCTGATTGACGTCGTTGGCAAGCGCCTGGACTTCGGGATTTCCCGCATTGATGATGCCTAAGTAGCCGTTCAGTTTTTCTCCCAACAGCCCCTTGGCTTTCGCCTCTTCCAGCGAGATGGCAGACGCCTGAGAGACTCCAACAAGCCACGACAACACGAGCCCGATGACCATGATCAATTCCCGTCTTCGCACGGCGTCCTCCGTTATTGTTCTCAGAACAGGCCGCTGTTGCTCGACAGCACTTGGTCGAGTTCCTTGTCGACTTTCACCCGAATCTCATGATCGATTTTCACGTTCAGGTTGATCGTGATGGGTTTGTCCGGCGCAGCCACCTCGACGCGGGGCGTACAGGCCTGTGCCGAAACCGCCATTACACAGCCGAGTATCCATACCATCGCCGGCCGGCAGAACGGTCGTTGCATCATTTCCCCCCTCCGGCCTGAGGCCGCACGAACTTCTTCTGGACCGACTCCTCGATGCCCTGCACCAATCGCAAGCTCTTCAGCAACGCCGGGATGTTCTCTTGAACGGTCAGATTGAAATGGAACGGCGGGCTCTTCTTCATGTCTGGATTACGCCCTTCAATCCGCGCCTTCAGATATAAGGTCCCATCCTCTCCATACTGCGCACCGACGCGGAGCACAGTATAGTGGAAATTGTTGAGGGCTTGCAGCACCAGTTGCATATTGGCATTAGCCTGCGTGACGGTCCTTGCGGTGTCGGCGGAGGCCCCGTACCGTATTACCCCTCCCGGCGGCCGAGCCTCAAGCTGGCCATCTTTGACAGTGATACCCCTCTTTTCGACAGTTACGGGGAGCGAACCATCGATAATACCGATCCCTTCCAACCCCTTTTGCTGTTCTAAACTGAGAATCTTCTGGAGGTCCAAATGCCTGGCCAACAGGGTGAACGAAAATGGAAGCTGCGAGAAATTGGCTCGGGCGCCCTGGCTGGTAACGGTGCCTCCAAGAAGTTCGCACTTGAGGTCTCGGATTTCGATCGCCGGCCATGACTCCTGTTGATTCCATTCGCCCTGCATCGTGAACGACAGGTTCGTCACTGCGATGCCGGGATTCGCCGAATCGATCGTCAGAGGTGCCGGCCTGACGGTGACCAATCGATCACGCCCCTCCATCCGGACTGCGATCGTCGTACTCAGCCCTGATATCTGCGTATCACGATACTGAACGGCCAGGCGATCCAGCGTAATCTCACCGGATGCGGACCTCAAGCCCACACTCCGGTCGGATCGAGCCTGATCAGGCCCCCACGACAAATCCACGGAGCCGGACGCCGTCCCCTCGGTCACATCGAACGGATAGCGCCAAGGTGTCATGATCTGCCGCAACCGGAAGACCGAACGGTCGAACGTAATGGGGCTTGCCGTGAGATGAAGCGTCCCGCGCTGCGTCTCCCGTTCTTGCTGGACTACAGCCACGGCCACCACCGGAACCGTCTGGAGCCGTGCCTCGACCTCGGCCTTGGCGATCGATTCGTCAACCGCCAATCGCGCAGTCCAATCACTCGTCGGCAAGCTCTGTTGTTCTGCCATCACCTTCAAGCCGCGAATGGCCATCGTGCCCTTGGCGCTCTGCAAAGACGCCGCACCGCGTGCCGATTCAAGCTGGAGTGCGATTCGGTCGGCATGCGCTTGCCCATCCTTCGTGCGGACTTCTGGCGCATTCAGGCTGAGTCCCAACGATTCTATCTGCCACTGTCCAGACGGAAGATCGACCGTGAACGGCGACGCCTCTGTAACGCCCACCTTCGCTCGTTCCAGCGTGAACTCGTTCACCGAGAGGTTCGTAATCGCTAGGACAGAGGAGGCATCGAGCACTCCCCTTATCCGGCCACCCTCCAAGTCCCAACTTCCCCTGAGGTTTGCGGCGACGGCTTTCGCCGCCAAGGCCAGCGTGAGAGAGGGAGGTAGCGCCCCATCGTATTGAAACGACCCTTTGATGTGCGGTATCGCAGCCCCTGATCCTGTGACGTGCATCATCGTGAATCGGAGCCTCCATGGCGACGCCGCAGCACCGTATGACAACGTGATCGGCCCATCCATCGTATACCGGATCGGAGACTGCCCCCAGAACAGCTCCCCGCTGATGTCTTCGTCGGCGGCGACCCGAAGAGGCTGCAATCCTGACGGCAGCTCTTTCCTGATCGGTCGCAACATTCCAACTCGCTTTCCGTCTGCCGCCACCGACAACACCATCCCCCGACTGAGGGCCCAATGGATCCGTTCGGAATTTCCGGAGAATTTCCCGGAAGCGGACAGGAGCATGTCCTTTCCGAATCCGCGCACTTCGGGTATCCGCAACTGCCCTTGTACCATTCCTTCGACATTGGTCGACTTATTGCGCCAAACCGACGCGAGAGGGGTCGCCGACTGGGCCGTTCCAGCCCATGAAGCGTGGACACGCCCCGAGACGTGCTGCAAATCTGCTCCCACCGGAAAGACGATCGCGAGAAAGGGAGCCGCCTGCTCAACATCCAGTTCGATCTGCCCTCGAAGCCGGATCCCGCCGCCGGTCGAGTCCGCCTCGGAGCGCCAATAGGCGATCGGCTTGTGCGGCTGCGCCTGATGCTCGAGCTGCACGGACAGGATCTGGGTAGCCAAATCCGTCACTCTGAGCACATAAGATTGGGTCCCCTCCCCCCGAAGTGCGAACTCAGCGAACAAGCCCTCTTCACGCTGCCGCATGGATCCTGCCACCGACACGGTGCGTAAGGGCCCAGTCGCCTCCTCCCTCGTTATGGCCAATTCCCCGAGAAGGAATTCTCCAAACGGCAGCACCGGAAAACCATGAGCGAGATCGCTGAGGGTGAGTACATTGAGAGGAGAGGCTTCGATGTCTTCTTCCAAGGCGTAACCCGTTCCTGCTGAATCCTCCCCCCGAACCGTGTTCCGCTTGAAGAGGACGGACGCCTTCGAAAGCGTCACTCGATCCAAGCGGCTGCCGAGCAGGCCCGGGACACTGAAATCCAGATGTAGGTCGTGAATGTGGACGACCGCCTTTTCATGCGAGAGTTCGTGGGAGAAACGTGCATCGAGAATCGCCAGGCTGTTCCACGACGGACGGCCAATGCTGACCGAGACACCTTCATATCCCTGTTGGATCAGCCATCGTTCAAGACCCGTTGCTACGATCCATGGGAACGCCAGCCAGAGACCGACCAGAAGGGTGATACAAGCGCCCCCCAGTGTTTTAAAGTTCCAGAACCTCTTAATTGCGGCCACGCCTTGATCCATCCTAGGCTTGGTTGTCGGACAGGGACTGCCGCGAAGTCAAGGTCAGCCCCCGCCCCGCAGCTATGGGCTTGCCTGCGCAGAGATGGTGCTGGCAAGGAACGCGCGATCCCGTTACCATGGCGACGCCATTCCTCGGAGAGTTCTCGATGGGACAATCAGACCTTGCCATCCAATCAGTGGAGATCTGGCCGATCGATATTCCGATTACAGATCCGTTCGTCGTCGCCACCGGTGCGCGCGTCGTGGCGGAGAACGTGTTTATCAGGGTCACGCTACGCGGCGGAGCGCGAGGCTACGGAGAAGCCGCTCCGTTCCCTGAAGTCGGTGGAGAAAATCGGCCATCTTGTCTAAACGCCTTGGCGCAGCTTGCCGAGGCCATCATCGGCAAACCGGCCGATCGGTTCGACGCGATCGCGGCAATGCTGAAACCGATCATGCCGTACCAGCCCGCTGCACGATGCGGCTTGGAGATCGCCATCATCGATGCCCTTTGCCGCGCAAGGCAGCTACCGATGTGGCGGCTGTGGGGCGAGGCCGACGTACGGAAGCGGGAAACAGACATCACCATTCCGATCTGCGCTCCCGAAAAAACCCTTGAACTGGCCCGCTCGTGGTACGGTCGAGGATTCAGGCTCTTCAAGATGAAAGTCGGAAAGGACGTGGCGCAGGACATCCACCGCCTCGAAGCGGTCCACAAGACGCTCGCGGGCGTCGCCTTCATTGGAGACGCCAATCAGGGGTACACGCGGGAGGAATGTCTGGCCTTCGTTCGGGGGGTCAAGGGATTCGGAGGGACGCTGGCACTCCTCGAACAGCCGGTTGCGCGTGAGGATCTTGCGAGCTTGAGCGCCATCAGAAAGGACGCCGGGATTCCAGTCGCGGCGGATGAGTCAGTGCGTTCCCTCACGGATGCGGAGGCCGTCGTGATGAACGAGGCCGCAGACTACATCAACATCAAGATCATGAAAACCGGGGTTGCAGAGGCCCGGTCCATTGCTGACTATGCGCTTCAGCATGGACTCAAGCTGATGATTGGCGGCATGGTCGAAACGAGGGTCGCGATGGGGTGCTCCTTCAGTCTCGTCCTGGGCATGAGGGGATTCGATGTGCTCGATCTCGATACCCCCTTGCTCCTGGCGAACGATCCGGTGACCGGAGGATATCGGTACGACGGCCCGTTCTTGGAGCCGTGGACCGATTCGGGCCTCGGTCTCGAGGCGAACGCGGCGATGTCGACCTTGATTCAATGACGCTCACTCTTCTTCGCATTTCTTACAGTTAAGGACAGTTCCGAGGTACTGAGTCCGCCCCTTTGCCGTCAGCACCCAAGGCCGGTCTGATAATGGAGGCTGATGGCGGACATGCTGCCCGTGGCCGCAGGCCAAGTCGGCTACCCAGTCGCCCTGTTCATCCTGATGAAACCCGACAATCGCCTGCTGCATGAGACGCCCTCCTACCCGATGTCGGCAACCAGTTCTCCGATCATGCTACTATGCGCCCGTCACGCGCTGATCGTTAGCGTCATAGCCGCGGAAATCGCAGAGCCAAGGAGGGCCTATGGGAGTGGCACAGCCTGAAGATCTTCATCGGCAATTCGCCTCCCGTTTCAATGCCGGTTCACTCGAAGAGCTCATGCAACTGTATGAGCCGAATGCCTGTCTCGTTCCCCAACCCGGCACGACCGTAAGGGGTCAAGCTGCCGTCAAGGAAGCGCTTCGATCCTTTCTTGCCCTGAAAGGCACCGTCGCCATGACGACCGACTTCGTGATCAAGGGAGACGGCGTGGCACTTCTCCGGGGCCAATGGAAGCTGCAGGGCATTGGACCGGATGGCCAACCGGTGGAAATGAACGGGAGGAACGTAGAGGTCGCGCGTCAACAGCCTGACGGCACCTGGCTTTTCACACTCGATCACGCCTTTGGCGCCGATTGAGCTAGGCACTCGCTACGCGACATCCTCACCGCCTCTCGAATGGCCGTTCGGCTCTTTGATCGGCTGCCAGGTAGCTCCACTGCTTCCCTTCGTCCAGGTCGAAGCTCCCGAGAAAGGTGATTTGCGTTTTGAGTGAATGGAACTCCGAGAGTATGACTCGACAGTCTTCGAAATTGATGACCCGGGCATCGTACTGCCCGATCAAGTAGTACAGCCTCTCTTCGACCCGATAGAGATTCCTTCGGCTCACGTATCCCGTATCGGGGAATAGCTCCGTCTCCGCACGGCAGGTGCCCTGCCCTTGCATTGTCAGCATGAGGGAAAAGCGCGCCAGAAAGGGATGGGTCGCAGTTCGCGTGACCGTCAACGTCCCTTCATTGGGAATCTGAAGTGAAGCCGTGACAGGCACATCGCTGTTGCAACCGGTCAACAACGCGATGGGAAACACGACCCCGACCAAACAGGCAGTCGACTTCACTTCGGTGCAGGGACTTTGGGCACAGCGCCGACGGCATCGAGGCCTGCCTGGGCACAGGCATCGTCCAGATGCGCTCCCGGAGCGCCGCCGACCCCGATTCCTCCGACGACCTCCCCGCCGATCTCGATCGGCAAGCCTCCACCGAGCATCAGCACGTGGTCGTTCATTTCTCTGAGTGCCTGAAGCGTCGGCACCTTGTTGATCAGTTCCGCCATTTCCGTCGTTGGGCGGCGGAGGCTCGCAGCGGTATAAGCCTTCTTCCTGCTGCTGTCGACAGTATGGGGACCTGCGCCGTCTGCCCGCTCCATCGCTCGAAGAATTCCGGCTCGATCTACGACGGATACGGAGACACGGTACCCATCCCTCCTGCAAGCCTCGAGCGAGGCTTGAACGGCTCGCTGTGCGAGCGAGAGAGGCAGCACCGACTCTTTCGGCAATTCATCTGCCGCCAAGCCCCTCCCGCCGAGATTCATCGAGACCGCTGCAAGGATTGCCAATACGTATACCGTTCCGAATCGGAACATTGTGCGAAACATGGTCCTCTCCTTGTAGAAATGGCGACGACGCGGAGGTAGCAGCCTACGAAGGGATGGGAAGACTGTCAAGTCAGATATGGGCTGGAAAGGGGATCAAGACGAGGAGGAAACGAGAGGTGCGTCAGCTCCACACGACGCGTTCTTGATTGAGGAGGTAGTCGATGACTTCGATGCTGTCGCGCATCTGGGTCTGTGCGCGCTCAGACATCGGAATGACAGCGCCGACGATCTTGCCAGGCTCAATGTCGTCGAGTGATGGAATGCCATCCGCTCCCCGCCGCTCGAGCTCTTGTCGGTAGCTTGCCACGCTAGGCCTCCTCTTGAGAATGTCGGCTCTGCTACAGCAAATCTTAAGCCACTGCATTTGATTGATATTTGCTGCGTACAGTTAGCATAGCACACGGTTTGACTTCCCCCTGGGCTTGACAGATAACCGATTGATTAATTGGGCTAATTATCTGATTACGGTGCTGGAGCCTGAGCGGGAGGCAGGGCGCCGAGGAATGGGAACGAACCAACTTTCACCAAAGGGGTGTCGCCACGCAAGCGAAAATCGTCATGTCCTGGGTCAACAAAGTACGGGTCCCCGGTAATATCTGACTGGGCTTTCAACTCGGGCGCCAGTTGATGGGGATTGCCGGCCCGTAGATAGTCCCCTTCGCTGTTATAGAACGCATTGTACGAGGTCGATGCCGTGCTCGAAGCCGCCACGAGAAAGCCGACGCGATTGAGTCCGACTACGTTACCGCTCGCTTCGCTGTACGATTGGCCGAGAAAGGCCGCACCCCCGCCGTTCTTAACCAAGGTATTGCTCACCAAGACCGCCTTGGCTTTATCGTTGACGACGACAGCCTCGAAGAGGCTTCGCGTAATGACGTTCCGCTCCAATCGAACGTTGGATTTACCTGCGACATTCACGCCGTGGTCGTTGTCATGGATAAAGTTGCCCACGAGAACTGCCTGAGAATCGGCGAACTGCACACCGGTAGTTTCGCTCCCGCCGATCGAACAGTCTTCGATACGTACCCCCTCCACCTGTTGGCTGAACAGCATCCCGTTGATAGTCAGGCGCTTTAATAAGATACCTTTCCCATTGAAGAGGCCCACGGCGTGCCCGCCGTGATCATTGATAGTCATGTCACTGATCTCAATATTCGTCGCTCCATAGGGCCACTTCCCCACATGCAGCACCCCGACAATCGTATCGCGGCCCACCAGAGTCACCTTGTCCTGCCCGGCACCGATTATCTTGATCTGGTCTTTGCTGTGAACGGTGAAATCTTGCGGATACGTTCCAGGCTTGAGGAAGACCGTGTCGCCCTTCTTGGCCGCGTCGACGGCCTCCTGAATCAACGTGAAATCGCCCGATCCGTCCAGGGCCACCGTGATCGTACGTGGGGTATGGACGGGAAGAGCTTCGGCAAAGACCAAGCCTTGCCCCGCAAGCGAGAGGACGAAAGCCAAGGTGAACCACCGGCGAATCCGCATGGAGTAGGGTCTTACAGGCAGAAGGCACAACGTGTCAACCGGCACTTCCTTGTGAGGCTCCATCCCCTATGGTAAGGTCCGCCGCCATGATCCTGGTGGGCCTGACAGGCGGAGTCGCCACTGGAAAAAGCACGGTGGCAAGGATGTTCAAGCGCTGTGGTGCCACGGTCATCGACGCCGACGAATTGGCCAGGCAGGTGGTGAAGCCGGGTAAGCCGGCTTGGCGGCAGATCATCAAGACGTTCGGGAAGGTTGTACTGAACCCCGACCGCACGCTGAACCGCCATGCTCTCGGCACGATCGTCTTTCGCCAACGAGCGAAGCTCAAGCGGCTCGAACGGATCATCCACCCCCGCGTCGCGGCCGAACAGAAACGACTCACGAGGCTCGCAGCCAGAAAAGATCCTCATGCAGTCGTGATCTATGACGTACCCCTCCTCTTTGAGGCCGGCATCGACAAACGGGTCGACAAGACCATCGTCGTCACAGCCGACCGTGAGACGCAAATCTCCCGTCTCAGAAAGCGCAACGGCCTGTCCCGTGCCGAAGGTCTGAGGCGCATCAAGAGCCAGATGCCATTGGCTGAAAAACGCCGGCGTGCGGATTATGTGCTGGATGGAACCACCCACCGGTCACAGCTCCGTCTGACTGTTCGCGGCATCCTCAGGATGTTGCGTGCGAAGGCGTAGCCCCCACTCGTGTTTTCACCTTGATCCCTGTGCTAGCATGAGATCATGTGGAACGTTGTTATCATTGGCTCCGGACCGGCAGGTCTCACCGCCGCCGTCTACTCGGCACGGGCCAATCTCGCACCGCTTCTCATCGAGGGCTGGCAGTCCGGAGGCCAACTTACGACCACGACTGAAGTCGAAAACTACCCCGGCTTTGCCAAGGGCATTATGGGACCGGACCTCATGAAGGAAATGCGAGCCCAGGCGGAGCGGTTCGGCACGGAGTTTTTGACCGGTGACGTTTCCGCAGTTGATCTGAAGACAAGACCGATGACGATTACCGTCGACGGCGAGCATACCATTCAAGCCAAAACTCTGATCATCGCAACGGGCGCGTCAGCGACCCAAATCGGGTTGCCGAATGAAAAGCGCCTCACCGGCCACGGCGTCTCTACCTGCGCGACCTGCGACGGCTTCTTTTTCCGCGGTAAAGAGCTGATCGTCGTCGGTGGCGGCGACAGCGCCATGGAAGAAGCCACCTTTCTCACCAAGTTCGCCACCAAGGTTTCCATCGTCCATCGGCGGGACAAGCTCCGCGCCTCCAAGATCATGCAGGATCGGGCGATGAAGAATGAAAAGATCGCCTTCGTCTGGAATTCCGTCGTGGAGGATATCCTCGGCCAGGACGTCGTCACCGGGGTTCGGCTCAAGAATGTCGTCACGGGATCGACCAGTGAACTTCCCTGCGCCGGGGTCTTTGTGGCAATCGGGCACAGGCCCAACACGGCCCTGTTCGCCGGACAGCTCGAGATGAATGGGAACGGGTACATCACCACGCGCGACGGCACGGCCACCAGCGTCGCCGGGGTCTTTGCCGCGGGCGACGTGCAAGATTCGAAATACCGCCAGGCCGTGACCGCCGCCGGGACCGGTTGCATGGCCGCCATCGATGCCGAGCGATTCCTGGAAGCGCATGGCGCGTGACACGTCTCTCGTGAAGCGCCGTTCGCAGAGAGGAGACATGCATCCACCCTTCGCATTACACTGCCCTTCACGCTTCACAAACGACAAGTCACGTCCGTCATGAGATGCGCCCTTATTCACTATCACGAGCTAGCGCTCAAGGGCCGGAACCGGGACTTCTTCGAACAACGGCTCGTCGAGAACATACGGTCGGCTCTCAAGGACCTCGGCGCGAAACGCATCGAGAGCCTCCGCAGCCGTATCCGCGTGGTGCTCCCTGACAAGGTCGCAGACCAAGCCGTCACGGAGCGACTGAGCCGCGTTTTCGGGATCGCAAACTTTTCGCTCGCGCAGGCGGTGCCCCTGAACCTCTCCAAACCGAATCTGGATGAGTTGAACGCCGGCATCGTCGACGCGCTTCGACCACAGTCGTTTGCAACCTTCCGTGTGACCGCGAAGCGGGCGGATAAACGGTTGACGCTCACTTCGATGGACGTGGAACGGGCTGTCGGCAGATACATCTGCGAAGCAACCGGCAAGAGCGTGAACCTCACCAAGCCGGAGCTCACCGTATACATCGAGCTCCTGGCCAGAGAAGCCTACTACTCCATCGAGAAAACTCAAGGGGCCGGCGGGATGCCGGCCGGCGTCAGCGGCAAAGTAGCCTGCCTCATTTCCGGAGGCATCGATTCGCCGGTCGCCGCATACCGGATGATGAAGCGGGGCTGCAATGCAGTCTTCGTCCACTTCTCCGGCCGTCCGCTGGTGAGCCGCGCCTCGGAAGAAAAGGTTCGTGACCTGGTGCAGACGTTGACACAGTATCAATATCGCTCACGTCTCTATGTCGTCCCGTTCGGCGAAATCCAGCGAGAGATCGTTGCCCATGCGCCGGCGCCTTTCCGAATCGTGCTCTATCGACGGCTGATGGTCCGGATTGCCGGCGAACTGGCTCAGCGCGAACAGTGCTGGGGGTTGGTAACCGGGGACAGCCTTGGACAGGTCGCGTCTCAGACACCGGAGAATCTCTCGGTGATCGAAGAGGCGGCCGAGTTCCCAATGCTCCGACCGCTCATCGGAATGGATAAGATCGAGATCACCGATCAAGCCGAACGAATCGGGACCTTCACCACGTCGATCGAACCGGACCAAGACTGCTGTTCACTCTTCACACCGCCCCATCCAAGCACCAGGACGAGAATCGACGACATCCGAAAAGTCGAGCGCAGCTTCGACATCGGCGCGTTGGTCAAGCAGGGGATCGAGAAGGCGGAGCTGTCCGAATTCACTTTCCCGCCGTAGCCTTCGCTAACGCTTTGTCCCTCAGCAGCCTGAAGTGGGTTTCCAACTCGCGGCGCATCGCCAAGGCCACCAGCCAATCCGGCAAGACCGTCTTGATCTCCACGAGTAATTCGAAATCGGCCCTCGTCTGCTGACCGTCCGAAGTCGGCGTCAATATCCACTCACGATGGTACCGGGTGAAGTCACCGCTTTTGAGGTCCGTCACCATGCCGCCGTCCGGCACCACGCGGGTTTCGCTGACCAACTGCCGCTCACCCGGCAACAAGGCGTGATCGATACGCACGTCCACGGTAGCCACACCCTGTTCGACCACGAGGCTCGCTACGCGCATGCGTGTCTCGAACAGTTCTGGCCACTTTGCGAAATCCGTGAGGATGGACTGGATCACGACCGGTTTGACGGGAAACACGATTCGCGCCATGCCCTTGACACCACCGGCAGGATCGGCGTGCACCTCGAGCCGCTCGATCCATTCTGCGGAAAAAACGGAAGAAACAGGAAGGCAAACACTGAAGGAGAGACAGGCGACGCAGGCGCGGATCAAGGAGAAGCTATCCCACGATCGCATCGAGCAGCCGTTGGTGGATCTTTCGCACCCGCTCAAGTTGTCCTTTGGCGGCAAATCGCTCGTAGAACCCCTCTGCGCGAAACTCCTTCGCCAACGCCGCCCAAGGTTTCACGATCTCTGCGAAAGGCTTGTGCGACCGTTGACCGTCCCAGTCGGCCATCAGCTTGCGGTCCACGATGAGGTCGTCCAGTACGCGGATCAGGGCCTTCAACGTGACGTCTCGGGTGAACATGTAGCGGTCGTTTTGCCCCCAGACCTCCTCCATCACCTCCTTGACGCCTTTCAGATAGTCGCGGACCAAGGCATAGCAACGTTCCGCCTTGAAACCCAAGTGAGATTCCATCCATCGTTTGTGCGCCGTCACGACCTTCAACAACTCGTTGAACACTTCAGACTGGAGAATCCACTTCTCCTGTTTGCTTCGTCCGCCGAGTCGGTTGATCTTGTATTGCACCGGCGAATCGTCTTCGGCATAGAGCAAATTAACTACCTTGGCCGCAAATTTCTTCTCGGGAGTTTCCCAGGAGACTTTCTCATAGAGATCCACCAGATGCGAGCGGTTGATGCGGGTGTGAGTACTGTTGATGATAACGAACATCTCGGTGGCGAAGTCACCGCTCCGGCCGTCGAACAACACGCAGGGCACTTCCACGTTGCCGATCTGATCCGGGTGCTTCTGCCTGAAGAAATGGAGGCCAGCCAGCCGGTGCTGCCCGTCGATGACAAGGTATTTCCCCTTCGGCTCGCTCAAATGCCCGACGGATTCCGACTCTCCTGCCCGCTGAAACCGCAGCGTTTCATCGGTAAAGATCAGCACGGTTCCCGGAATCATCGGCTGCGCCACTACGGTTTCGTAAAAGTTGACGATCTGCTTGATCTTTTGGCGGTTGAGCAGACGCTGAAACCCTTTTTCGCTGCGCTCGATGCCGGCGATAAATTGAGCCACCTCGTCATGCTCGGAGATCTTTCCCTGCGAGAGTTCTTCGCCTTCGAAAAAATAGCGGCTCGTAAACCGGACCTTCTCCAACAAATCTGCGGCATTGTAGGCGATGAAATAGAACGTGCCTTCCTTTTGACGGATCCTGGTCGCGAGCATGAAGGACCTCCTCTTGGGATTCGAACCGTTCGGTGATTCTACGCAGACTTCGTCATAGCCGCAAGCGCACGGGCTGTGCTACCATCCGCCCATGCGCAGGTCGCTCTTGTTTTCGGTCGCCGGTCTTCTCGCCTTCGTGTGTGCTCCCGTCCTTGCGCCGACCAAAGTCCGTTCCCAGAATCTGTACGATTTCCCCGCCACGACCGAACAGACCTGCAGCTTCGGCATGGCCAAGGGGGAATCCTCACAACATTGCGAAGTCCCGATTCCGGCCGGCTGCCTCGTCGCGAACTCGCCCGGCACCAAGAAACCCTGGGCCACCATTTCGAAGGGCGGGAAGACGTTCTGCCGGTTCGATGACAAGCAGACCGATTGGAAAACAAAGATCACCGGCACGTGCGGCCGTTGCAGCACAGGGCACTGTTCTGTTCAGTTCATCGTTCGCTTCGATTGCAATCCACATTGACCATGTCTCTCGCTGAAGCGATCAAGCGTGAAGCCCGCTCGCTGGGCTTCGACGCGGTCGGCATCGCGGCCGTTCCCCCTGCTCACTCATCCTCCTCCGGCCTTCTCGATCGCCTCGAAGCCTGGCTGCGTCGGGGCTACCACGGCACGATGTCGTGGATGGCGCGCAACCCCCGGTGTCGTGCCGATCCACAATCGGTCCTGTCCGGATGCCGTTCGATGATTGCGGTCGGCATGAACTACGACACGGGCCATCGGCCCAGGGAAGGCCCGGGCTATGGACGAATCGCCCGATATGCGTGGGGAGAGGATTACCACAACGTCCTTTCCCCCCGGCTCAGTCGACTAGAGGAGTACATCCGTTCATTGGCGCCGGATGCGGAAACCAAGTCCTACGTCGACACCGGTCCGATCATGGAAAAATATTGGGCTCAACAGGCCGGACTGGGTTGGATCGGGAAACATTCGAATCTCGTTTCAGCGGAGCATGGATCATGGCTGCTCTTGGGCGAAGTGCTGACAACCCTTGAACTCTCCCCTGATGCACCGGGCAGCGATCTCTGCGGAAGCTGTTCCCTCTGTATCCAGGCCTGTCCGACCGGTGCGATCGCCGAGCCGTACGTCGTCGATGCCAACCGATGTGTCTCCTACGTAACGATTGAGTATCGAGGGCCAAGAAAAGAATTGCCGGAGGAGCTAACTCATCGGATGGGTGCCCGCATCTTTGGCTGCGACGATTGCCTCGACGTGTGTCCCTTCAACCTCCGTGCTGAACCGACTTCGGAACCGGCCTTTCGCCCTTCGCCCGCAACCAGCGCCCCGATTTTGGACCAACTTGCCAGGCTTGACGAACCGGCTTTCACCAAACTCTTTCGCGACAGCCCGATCAGGCGGGCGAAGTTCCAGGGATTTCAGCGCAATATCGCCATCGCCAAAGCGAATCAATAGCTTCTCGCCTCTCACTTCTGGTCCCATCCTCCGCTTACCCTCACCACCTGTCTTCACTTCGCACCTCTCATACCCCCTTCCCTCCGCCCGGAAAAAGGAGTAGGCTTTTTCCATAGCCTGGCAGTCGCGAGGGAACCGGACATAGGAGCGTTCCTATGCATCCTCCGACCTTATTACTGATTTCGAGAGACTCTTCTTCGAGACCTCTCCTCGAACAGGCGATCTCAAACCCAAAGACCACCATCCTCTCTGCAACCTCGACGGCGGGAGGCGCCAGACTCCTCGCGGAATGCCCGGACATCGCCCTCATCTTGTACGACGACCGAGATGGTGACATTGCGCGTGACGAGATCCTTGCCCAGGCAAGACGGGCAGTTCCTCCGGTGCCGGTCATCATTCTCGGCAAGGAAGATTCGGCTAGAGCGGCGGTTGCCGCCTTGCAAGCCGGCGCCTGCAATTACCTCGCTGCACCGTTGTCAGTCGACGCCTTCAGATCCGTGTTGCCGAGAACGGAGTTGAATCCTCGCTCCATCGGCACACCGGAGGACGAGAGCTCCCTGCCGGGCTTCGAACAGATCGTCAGCGTTTCCCCGCAAATGCGATTGGTCAAGCACCTGGCACAAGAGGTCGCTGCCTCCGATGCGACGGTCCTGATCACCGGTGAGAGCGGGACCGGAAAAGAACTCTTTGCGCGCGCCATTCATGCCGCCAGTCCGAGGGCCAGCGGCCCGTTTGTGGCGCTCAACTGCGCCGGCATCCCAGAGCATCTGCTCGAATCGGAACTGTTCGGCTACCGACGCGGCGCGTTCACCGACGCGAAGCAGGCCAAGCCAGGACGCTTCCAGTTGGCTGAAGGCGGCACCTTATTCCTGGACGAGATCGGCGAGATGAGCTTGTCCGCCCAGGCGAAACTCCTGCGGGTCCTCGAAGACCATCTCGTTGATCCACTGGGCGACACACAGAGCGTGAAGGTCAACATTCGAGTCATCGCTGCTACGAACGAAGACCTGCCGATGCAGATCAAAGCGGGGCGTTTTCGGCTGGACCTGTTTTACCGGCTAAACGTGTACCAACTGCGAATTCCGCCTTTGCGCGAGCGTCCGGAAGATATCGGCCCCATACTCCATTCATTTCTCGAATCTGCTCGCAAGCATCACGGATGCCGTATCCGCGGGATGACACCGGAGGCTTTGACTCTCCTACGGCGCCATGATTGGCCCGGTAACGTACGGGAATTGCACAATGTCGTGGAGGGGTTGACCATTACGTGTAAGGTTCCCGAGATCCGACCGGAACATCTGCCGTCCATGTTTCGCGAGGCCCGTCATTCCGGCGCGACCACGGAAGCGGGGAAAGCCTCTCTCCTGGCCTTCGGCCTTTCGTTTCAAGAGATGGAAAAGAAGCTCTTGGAAGAAGCTCTCCGGCAAACCTCTGGAAATGTCTCCGAAGCAAGCCGTCTCCTCAAGCTGACGCGTAATACCCTTCGGTATCGGATGGCCAAACACCACCTCTCCTGATCGACTCACCCTTCCCCATTCTCCTCAACACCAACGTTCACCAACCGTCACTGATCGAACGGATCGACTACTTGATTTCAAACGCGTGATCGCCGCGATTGCCCCTCATTGTTCTCCGCTGTGCTCCGTCGCACTCCGCTCTTGCTGCCCGCTCAAGTCCTGCTGAGGCCCACCGACACGATCAAGACCCCGCAACCGTCACGCCGAATCGGCCAGCAGGAGCGCCATGCGACCTCGTACAGCAGGACTTGTGCTTGTGCTCGTGCTCCTTCTCTGTGTGAATTGGATCGTCAGCGACTGTGCCGCGGCCCCACGCGAACAGCAGATCCCCATCCTCAGCGTGACAACGGGAACGCAACCGACCGGCACCGTCACCTACATCATCGCCGCCTTCGAAGAGCGGGCCGACCGGAATGGACTGTCCCTCCGATTTCATGAGCAGCCAGGACGTTTCTCTCCCATGGCAAAGACGGCGGCTGAACAGGCGATCAGGCAGGCGGCCGCTTCGCTCGGTTTGTCGACCGATTCATGGAACGTCGAACTGAAGGTGCCGTACGAAGGAGTGACCGTTTCCGGCGACAGCCTCTCGGCCATGGTCGGAGTCACGATCGCCGCGATGGCTCAAGGCAAGCACGTTCCGACCGGCTATGTCCTAACCGGCACCGTAACCGATGACGGCGAGATCGGGCCGGTCGGAGGCGTTTCGTTGAAAGTGCAGGCGGCTCGCGCGGCTAAATTGCGCCGAGTCCTCGTCCCCGATCAACAAACGCCGGTGGGGAGCGGCCAACAGTTTCCGGCACGCCTCGAAATTTCGCCCGTACGATCCGTTCCGGAAGCTCTAGATGCTCTCACTGAATCCCAGCCAGTTAAGTAGGCCCACGATTCATCGAAGCTTGGCTACGGTCACTCCGTCTCCGCCTTCCGATTGGTCTCCAGGACGAAACTCTTGGACGTACGGAGATCCCCTGAAATATTCGCGCAACGCAGCCTTTAACCGGCCGGTTCCATGCCCGTGAATTACCCGCAAGTACGGCGCCCCGTCCAGCGCAGCCCGATCCAGCGCAGCCACCACCTCGTCCAAAGCCTCGTCAGCGGCCTTTCCACGCACATCCACAATGCTTTGTTCGTTGGCATAGTATGGCCGGGCGCTACCCGTCGATGTGCGCTCAAGCGTCAGCTTCGCGACCGGCCCACGACCGGCCTCGGGTGATAGACCGATCAAATTCGACACGGTCGCCAGGACTTCTCCTTCTCCGACCCTGACGCGTACCCTTTTTTTCCCCTGCGGAACCTCCAGCAAGGTGCCCGTCATGCCGAGACCGCCGATCTCCACGGTATCCCCCACTCCCAGATGATCCAACGGGATGGCAGCGACTTGGGGGTGGATTTCAGTCCGAGCTTTCGCCTCCAGTTCCACCAGTCGTTGCTTCGCTTCTTTGGCCTTCATCAGTCGCTGCGCGCGCTTGACTTCGTCCACCGTGGCCTGAACTTCCGCGCGAGCGCGACTGAATTGCTCCTGCAACTTTTTCTTGATGCCTTTGCGCTCTTCCCGTTCCGTTGATTCCAGTTTGGCCAGCCGATCCTTTGCCAGCCGTGCCGCCTCTTCCGCCTCAGCTCTCGAAGCAGCTGCTCGGGAAAGGTCATCTGCAAGCTGCCGTTGCTTGGACTGGAGGTCATCGAGCATCCGCTCGAAAGCGCGATCGTCTTTCTCCAACTTCCGCCGCGCCTCGTCGAGCAGAGCCTGGTCCATGCCCAGCCGTCCGGCGATTTCAAGCGCAGACGATCCTCCCGGGACTCCCATGAACAGCCGGTAGGTGGGCGACAACGTCGCTACGTCAAACTCTACGCTGGCATTCGCGAATCCCGGCGTGGTTTGGGCCAGAGCTTTCAGCGACCGGTAGTGAGTCGTGGCGACGACCTTCATTCCCAAAGCCGCCAACCGGCGGAGCAACGCTTCGGCCAAGGCCGCGCCTTCGGTCGGATCCGTGGATGTCACCGGTTCATCGAGAAGAATCAGTCCACGGGAGGAGGGAATCCCCAATGCGCCGCCCGAGGCAGGCGCCGCTTCCCGCAACAAATGGACCATCTGCGTCATATGAGCCGAAAAGCTCGATAGGTCCCGCGCAAGATCCTGCGAGTCACCGATATCCGCAAACACTTCGGGGAACAACGCCATCTCGGACTCCGGCTCACAGGGCAACAGCAATCCCGCGCGCGCCATCAACGCGAATAATCCCACGATCTTGAGCGTCACGGTCTTCCCGCCCGTATTGGGGCCGGACAGAATGAGCACCTGCACGGTTTCATCCAATATGATGTCGTTGGCGACAACCCGATCCTTGGACAATACAAGAAGCGGATGCCTTGCCTGCCTCAGCCTAATGCGTCCCTCCCCGTTCAACCCGACCGCCTGGCCCCGAAGCTGCCTGCCGAACGAGGCACGGGCGGAAATCGCATCCAACTCCGCGAGCGCCTCAAGCCCCGCCTGAATACGATCGGCATGGGCCGCCACCTGCCCCGACAACTCGCGCAGGATCCTACGCACTTCGCGCTCGACTTCGAGATCTGCAACTTTGATGGCATTGTTGAGATCCACAAGCTCACGCGGCTCGATAAACACTGTGGCCCCGCTGGAGGATACGTCGTGCACGATGCCCGGAACCCGCCCTTGCATTTCAATCTTGACCGGCACGACATACCGCCCTTCCCGCAAATCGAAGTACCGCTCCTGCAGGACGTCCGCATAACGACTCGATTGGAGCAACCGATCGAGTTGCTGGCGCATCTGCTGCTTCAATTCGTTCGCGTGATGCGTTAACCCCCGCAATTCAGCCGTCGCCGACTCCTTGATGGAACCATCCTGATCGATGGTACGCTCCAATATCTGTTTCAGCCCTCGAAGCGTTGCCCCCTCCCGCAGGACATCGCCGACAGCCACCAACTCCGGGGCGTCGGGATGATGGCGCGATAGATGGCGGTGCACCTCGTCCCACAGCGTCAGCACGGCTGCATGATCCCGCAGTTCGTGGGTATCCAGGACCGCCCCCTTTCGGGCACGTTCAAGCGGTTCACGAACGTCGGGGAAGGCGAGCGAAGGGAGTGGATCGTCCGAGTCCTGCAGCCGTACCGCCTCGGTCGTTTGGTCCCGGCGTCGCACGGCTTCTTCAAGATCGACGGTCAAGGCCATCGACCGACAGCGTGCAGCTCCGAGAGACGAGCGCGCGTGGGAGGCGAGATGCTCGAGCAGTTTCGACCACTCCAGGACTTGGGCGGTCTGTTCAAAGAGATCCACTGAAAGCTCCAAATCGCAGCAATGCCGATGGCGGTCGTGAACTCTAACGAACCACGGGATCGCGGCGCAAGGCGCGGAATGGTCGCTTATGAGGCTCTACGTATTTCTCTGGCAACATGATCCTGAATTGCCCATCTGATCGCGGGTTTACCACTTTGGTATAGCTTGACAAGCCCGGGGGTCGCCGATACTATCGCCATCATTCTGGCCGGTAATTTCACCGGCTTCTTTTTTCTTGAGGAAACCTCGCCATGGCAATCAGAGTAGGAATCAACGGATTTGGTCGGATCGGGCGGAACGTACTCCGCGCTTCGCTGAACGACCCCCAACTGGAGTTCGTGGCAATCAATGATCTGACCGATGCGAAGACGCTGGCTTACCTTTTGAAGTACGACTCTGTTCATGGGACACTGAAGGGAAAAGTCGAGGCCAAGAACGATCAGATCCTCGTCGACGGCAAGGCCATCAAAGTCCTCGCCGTGAAGGATCCCAAGGAACTCCCTTGGAAGGATCTCAACGTCGACATCGTGGTCGAATCGACCGGTCGCTTCACGGATCGCGAGGGCGCCGGCAAGCATCTGTCGGCCGGAGCCAAGCAGGTCATCATCTCCGCTCCGGCGAAGGATCCGGACGTCACCATCGTCCTCGGCGTGAACGAGGACATGTACGACCCGAAATCACACCAGATTCTGTCCAACGCCTCCTGCACGACGAATTGTCTTGCACCGGTCGCGAAAGTCCTCATGGAAAACTTCGGGATCAAGCACGGGGTGATGACGACTATCCACTCCTACACGAACGACCAACAGCTCCTTGACTTGCCGCACAAGGATCTTCGTCGCGCCCGCGCAGCCGGCATGTCCATGATCCCCACCAGCACAGGCGCGGCCAAGGCGCTGCACCTGGTAATCCCCCAGCTTAAAGGCAAGATGGATGGATTGGCGATTCGCGTTCCGACACCGAACGTCTCGCTCGTCGATCTGACCGTTGAAACCGAGAAGGACTGCGACGTTGCGTCGGTGAACGACGCCTTCCGCAAGGCCGCTAACGGCCCGTTGAAAGGCATTCTCGAATATTCCGAAGACCCGATCGTGTCGATCGACCAGAAAGGCGACGACCACTCCGCCACCGTCGACGCGCCGCTGACGTCCGTCATCGACAAGCGGCTGGTCAAGGTCACTGCCTGGTACGACAACGAATGGGGCTATTCGTGCCGTGTACGGGACCTGATCAAGGTCATCTCAGCCAAATCGAAGGGGCGATAAGGGACAAGCCTGTGAATTTGCGCAAGCAGACCATCGACGATCTCAGCGTGTCCGGCAAACGCGTCATCATCCGCGCGGACTTCAACGTTCCGCTCGACGATTCGCTCCAGATCACCGACGATACCCGCATCCGGTCGACCTTGCCGACCATCAACCGCGTCGTCGACGATGGTGGGAAGGTGATCCTCTGTTCCCATTTGGGACGGCCGAAGGGAAAATTCGATCCCAAGTACAGCCTGGCTCCGGTCGCCAAACGACTGGGCCGGCTGCTGGGCAAGAACGTGATCTTTGCGCCGGACTGTATCGGATCGGCCGTTCAGGGGCTCGTGGCAAAGATGAACCCGGGCGACGTGATGTTGCTCGAAAACCTCCGGTTCCACGCCGGTGAAGAGAAGAACGACGAGACCTTTTCGAAAGCCCTGGCCGCGCTGGGCGACATCTACATCAACGACGCCTTCGGCGCCGCGCACCGAGCCCATGCGTCCACCGTCGGCATCACGAAGTTCATCCAGGACTCCGCTGCGGGATTCCTCCTCAAGAAGGAAATCGAGTATCTCGAGGGAGCGGTCGAGAATCCGGTTCGTCCCTTCGTCGCGATTCTCGGAGGCGCCAAGGTCTCGGGCAAGATCGGCGTCATCGAGAACCTCGGCAAACGCGTCGACAAGGTCATCATCGGCGGCGGCATGGCCTTCACTTTCCTGAAGGCCAAGGGCCTGGAGATCGGCAACTCTCTGGTCGAAAACGACATGTTGGATTTTGCGAAGGGCATCGAAGATCACGCGTTTTCCCGCGGCGTCAAATTTTATTTGCCCGTAGACTGTGTGGTCGCGGCCAGCCGCGAGCCGGGAGCGGAGACGAAGATCGTGCCGGTTCAAGAAATCCCGAAGGGCTGGTACGCCCTCGATATCGGTCCGGCATCCGTCAAGCTGTTCACCGAAGCCGTGCAGAACGCCAAGACCATCCTCTGGAACGGCCCGATGGGGGTGTTCGAAGTCGACGCCTACGCCCGCGGCACCCTGTCCGTCGCCCATGCCATCGCTGATGCGTACGCGCTCACGATCGTCGGAGGAGGAGAAACAGCCATGGCCGTACACCGTGCCGGTGAATCGGAGAATATTTCTTTCATCTCCACCGGAGGCGGAGCGGCGCTGGAACTGCTGGAAGGCAAACAACTCCCCGGCCTGACCGCCCTCCCCGAGCGGAAGGACTAACCGCAGATCAAACGACCGTTCCCGTCACTCGAGATAATCTTGTGCGACCACCCCTGATCGTCGGCAATTGGAAGATGAACAAGACGGCGTCGGAAGCCGCCTCGTTTATCCGTGAGTTGCTGACGCATTTGCCGCCGCAACCTCACGCCGAAGTCGTCGTTGCACCCCCCTTCACGGCACTGGCGTCGGTACGAACGGCGTTGGGTTCTTCTTCGACGATCGGCCTGGGCGCGCAGAATCTCCATTGGGAATCGCAAGGGGCCTTTACGGGGGAGATTTCCGGGCCCATGCTGCGCGACCTTGGCTGCCGCTACGTCATTCTCGGCCACTCCGAACGGCGGGCGCTCTTCGGAGAGCGCGATGCCGACATCAGGAAGAAGATCGGGGCGGCGCTGGCTCACGGCCTGCGTCCGATCCTCTGCATCGGCGAATCGTTGCAGGATCGCGACAGGGGCAAGACGGAATCCATCGTGACCTCGCAGCTTCAGGCCGGGCTAGCGGAACTCACAGCCGCCGAATTGGCGGAAATCGCAATCGCGTACGAGCCGGTGTGGGCCATCGGAACGGGACGTGCTGCGACGACGGAGCAGGCCGTAGAGGTCCATCGGGCCATCCGTCGGAGCCTCGAATCCGCCTGGGGGAGAACCTCGGCGGTTGCGATGAGGATTCTCTACGGAGGCAGCGTCACACCACAGAATGCCGGATCGTTGCTGGCTGCGGAGGGAATCGACGGCGCGCTGGTCGGCGGGGCTTGTCTCAAACCGGATTCGTTTGCTAGTATTGTCGCTGCTTCAAAACCGTCGTCGGTTCACTGATCGGAGTCCCATGCATACCTTGGTCATCATCGTTCATGTGATCGCCTGTTTCCTTATGATCGGAGCGATCCTGCTCCAGTCCGGAAAAGGAGCCGAGATCGGCGCAGCGTTCGGCGGGTCCAGCCAGACCGTCTTCGGCAGCCGCGGTCCGGCCAACTTCCTGAGCAAATTCACCGTCGTCGTCGCCGCCGTCTTCATGCTCACGTCCCTCAGCCTAGCAATCCTGGCCAAGGAACGGACCTTCTCCTCAACCGTCATCGACCTGAAGAAAAAGGAATCGACGGAAGCCGCCCCCGCGACCGTTCCGGACAAGCCGGCTGCCGATTCCCACTCTTCCGGCGACTCCTCCGGCAGTCACTGACATAATTCATCGAGCCAGGCCAAGATTCAGGCCGAGGTTGTCGGCTTGAGGTCCTGCTTACTCTGAAGCTAAGCCTCAACCTTGCTCAAATCCGCGTGAGCCAAGGAGCGTGGGCAGAATCTTCGCCGCGCACGATGGAGAAGAAGCGTTTCTGGAGTGATTGCGTGATGGGGCCGGGCTTTCCGGTCCCAATCCGGCGGTTGTCGATTTCCCTGACCGGCGTCAGTTCAGCTGCCGTCCCCGTCACGAAGACTTCGTCGGCAATATACATCTCATCCCGAGTGAACCGTTCCTCCGTCACCGTCACCCCCTGCTCGCGCGCAAGTTCGATCACGGAGTTCCTGGTAATGCCCTCCAGAATCGAAGTGAGCGGCGTCGTCTTGATGCGGCCTTTCCGAACGAGAAAAATATTCTCACCGGTCCCTTCCGATACGTACCCTTCCGGGTCCAACAGAATCGCCTCGTCGTAGCCGTTGGCCTTGGCTTCCCGTTTGGCCAGGATGGAATTCACGTAGTAACCGGAGATCTTCCCCCTCGTCATCGACACGTTGACATGATGCCTTGTGAAGGAGGACACGCAAGCCCGCATCCCGTTCGCCAAGGCGTCATCACCCAAATACGACCCCCAGGTCCAGGCAGCAATTGCCAGCTTGATGGGATTGTCGCCCGGATAGACGCCCATGGCGCCGTATCCGATGTAGACTAAAGGCCGGATGTAACAGGCCTCGAGCTTGTTCACCCGCACCGTCTCGACGATTGCTTCAGCCACCTGCTTCTTGTCATAGGGAATCGTCATCATCCCGATGTGGGCCGATTCGAAAAGCCGGTCCACGTGCTCCTGGAGGCGGAAAATCGCGGAGCCGGCCTTTCCTTTGTAGCAACGGATACCTTCAAATGCCGCCAGGCCATAATGGAGTGAATGGGTCAGCACATGGACGTTCGCGTCCGTCCAGTTGACGAACGATCCATCCATCCAGATCTTGCCTTGCGGTTGCATCATGATGGAAGCGGACTATAGCAGCGGCTCCGAAGAAGCGTCAAGCAAACCGCGGCCAAGAAGAAGCGTGCAATGGCTAATACACGCGGGATGGAACCGGTCAGCGATTCTCGCGTTTCGCGCGGATCTCTTGCCCCAGTAGGTCGGCGATCCGCCTGCCCGCCGCAGGTGAGAGATGTTCGATCCGCAGACCGAACTCATACTCATTCACCCACCGGACCGAAGCCCGGGAAATTTCGAGAGGAGGACTGTGTTCTTCAATTGTCAGTCGCAGAGCTAGCTCGGTCCCTAACGTGATCGAGTGATCCCCCAGGATCCGTAGTCCGCTTCGTGACAGGTTCATCACAACTCCGCGCCCGATCCGATCGCCACTCATATAGTAGGACTCGTACCAGGTGGGGATGCGCCGGTAGGGGCGGAGCACGAACTTTCTTCCTTGGGCTTTCATCGGAACTTTCATGAGGATGATCCGCCTATCCCTCTATATGACAGTAAACATACGACGCCAGACCTCAGATAAGGAAGCCCTCGAAAGGGGGAAACAGGGCACGACCCGGGCTCTCGAGCACCCCGACCAATCAGCCGGCGTCACCGAGCCGTTATCTTGACACGTTTCAAATCACTGTGATACATAACTACGTTCTGTTATGGAGGCAGCGTGCTATGTACGCAATTATTGAGACAGGCGGTAAGCAATATCGGATTGAAAACGGTTCGCTCGTCCAGGTAGGCAGCCTGCCGGGAGCGGTGGGTAGCACCGTGGAATTGGGCCAGGTGCGGCTCGTGCACGGCGACAAGGGCGTCCTGGTGGGGCAACCGCTGGTTCAAGGGGCGAAGGTCACGGCGGAAATCGTCGACCAGGGCCGGACCCGTTCGATCATGGTGTTCAAGAAACAGCGACGGAAGAACTACCGCCGGACCAAAGGACACCGCCAAGGGTTTACGAAACTTCGCATCACCGGCATTCACGCGTAAGAGTTAAGAAGGATTTTCTCCCATGGCAACAAATAAAGGCGGCGGATCATCGCGAAACGGGCGGGACAGTAATCCACAGTACCTTGGAGTCAAGGCCTATGGAGGGGAAACAGTGAAGGCTGGTTCCATCATCGTGCGTCAGCGTGGGACCAAGTTCTTCCCCGGTTTCAACGTCGGCCTCGGCAAAGACCACACCCTCTTCGCCCGCGTGACGGGAGTCGTGAAGTTCGAGGGCGGACGCGCGCGCCAGAAGGTCAGCGTCTACCCCGTCCCGGCGACGTCGTAGCGGACGGAATCCCCTTCCCTTAATAGTCAACGCGTTCCGCCGCAAGAATGACTTGCAGGGCACAGGTGCCCTCAAACCGTCTAGCGCAATCTCTCTTCTCGCTACCGATCGGACGGCAGGCCATGTTCGTCGATGAGGTCCGCATCACAGTCAAAGCCGGTCGCGGCGGCGACGGCATCTGCAGCTTCCGGCGAGAGATGTTCGTCCCGCGAGGCGGTCCCGACGGAGGAGACGGCGGAAACGGAGGCGACGTCGTCTTTACGGCATCACACCGGCTCAGCACTCTTCTCGATCTTCGCTATCAAAAGCATTACGAAGCGGAGGACGGCAAACCGGGCGGAGGCTCCAATTGTACCGGCCGGAGGGGAAAATCCGTCAACGTCGCGCTGCCCGTGGGCACCGTCGTCTACGACGGCGAGACCGGTGAATTGCTCGCCGACCTGGCGACAGACGGCGAGAGCGTCACGATCGCCCACGGCGGAAAGGGAGGCCGGGGGAACAGTCATTTCGCCACGTCGACCAACCGTGTACCGACCCATTGTGAACTTGGAACCGAAGGAGAAGAGCGGCAACTCAGGCTGGAGCTCAAGCTGCTGGCGGATGTCGGACTCGTCGGATTTCCGAACGCTGGAAAATCGACGTTGATTGCCGCGATTTCCGCAGCCAGGCCCAAGATCGCTGATTATCCGTTCACGACATTGATTCCCAATCTGGGCGTGGTGGAATGGGGCTCCGACCGCAGTTTCGTCGTGGCCGACATCCCAGGGTTGATCGAAGGCGCCCACGAAGGAAAGGGCCTCGGCTTTCAATTTCTCCGCCACATCGAACGAACCTTGTTTCTCCTCCACCTCGTCGATGCGTCCGAATGGGCGGAGGGAGACCCCGTGGCAGCCTTCGAAGTCATGCGCCACGAACTCGCCTCCTATGACGAGACGCTGACACACCGCCCGTTCGCCGTCGTGCCGACCAAGATCGACGCAGCGGGGGAAGGGGTCAAACTGAAGGCCTTGCAGGCGTTCTGCAAGAAGAAGCGGTACAAGTGCTTGCCGATTTCCGCAGCCACGCGCGAAGGCCTTGCAGATTTGGTGACCTTCGTGGGGCGGCAGGTCGAGCAACTCAGGACGAGCCCATGCGAGACGAAATCTTAAAGTCGGCGAAGCGGATCGTCGTCAAGATCGGCAGCAGCCTCGTGTCCACCAGACATGCGGGACTGCAACCGGACCGGATCGACCGTTTGGCGGAGGAAGTTGCCGCGCTGCGGGCTTCCGGTCGCGAGGTGCTGATCGTGTCCTCAGGCGCGATCGTCTCCGGCATCAAGAAGCTCGGGCTGAAGGAATATCCCAAGAGTCTCCCTGTGAAACAGGCGGCCGCCGCGGTCGGCCAAAGCCGGCTCATGTGGGCCTATGAAAAATCTTTCGAGCGGCTCGGCGCCAAAGTAGCGCAGATTCTGTTGACTCATCACGACCTCGCGGATCGCCGGCGATTCCTGAACGCCCGCCACACCCTCGCGGCTTTGATCGGATTCGGCGTCATCCCCGTCATCAACGAAAACGACACCGTTGCCGTCGACGAAATCCGTGTGGGCGACAACGATTCGTTGGCCGCGGAGGTCGCGCATCTGGTCGACGCCGATCTCCTCATCATCCTCTCAGACGTCGACGGGCTCTTTACGGAAGATCCCCGGAGGAATCCTTCTGCCGAGCTCATCCCGTTGATCCCTGAGATTACCGATGACATCGAGAAACGGGCCGGCGTTTCCAGCACCTTCGAAGGCACCGGCGGCATGGCCACCAAAGTCCGTGCTGCGAAAAAGGTGGGGGAATATGGTGTCGCCACCTTGATCTTGAATGGCCAGGAGCCCGGGCTGATCCACAAAGTCCTGGCCGGCGAATCAGGCGGCAGCCTGTTTCTCGCCAAAGAACGACGATTGACCAGCCGCAAACACTGGATCGCCTTCACACTCCGGCCGCGTGGGACGATCAGGCTCGACCAGGGTGCGGTCGACGCTCTTGCGAAGCGGGGCAAGAGCCTGCTTGCTTCAGGAATCCTCGATGTCACAGGCCCCTTCGAAGCAGGAGACCCGGTGAGTTGCCTGGATCAGGACGGCAAGGAGTTCGCAAAAGGTCTTTCGAACTTTTCGTCCGATGTTGTGAATCGGATGAAGGGCCTGAAGACATCGGAGATCCAGCAGCGATTGGGCCCGCAGGAATACGAGGAAGTCATCCACCGGGACAACCTGGTCATACTTTGAGTGTTCAGTTGTGAGTCGTGAGTTATGAGTTTCCCTGAGACCGAACACTCAACACTCAGCACTCAGCACTCAAGACTGGGCTTATTGGGCGGCACCTTCAATCCCATACACAACGGTCACCTGGCAATCGCGCACAGTGCACGTGAGGCCCTGGCGCTCGAGCGCGTGATCTTCATGCCGACCGGCGATCCTCCGCACAAATCGGAGACGCAGCTTGCCCCGGCCCGCGATCGCTACGAGATGGTGCGACTCGCGATCGGATCGGATCCTCATCTCGGGCTGTCCGATATAGAAGTGCGCCGTCAAGGCAAGTCCTATTCAATCGATACCGTCCGCCAGTTGCGGCAGGAACAGGGACCGGGTTGCGAGCTTTGGTTCTTGATCGGCCTCGATGCCTTCCTGGATCTCCCGACATGGCGGGAGCCGGAGGCGCTCCTGAAGCTCTGTTCCTTCGCCGTCATCTTCAGACCAGGCGTTTCGTTTCGCTCGCTCCAGAAATTGTCGCTGCTGCCTCCCCTGCCAACCGAGGCGCTGGAGGATCTGGACAAAGGAAAGACTGCTCGGTTCGAAATCCCCCTCGGTCACCGGCGGCTCATGTGTCTGAACTTGCCGCCGTGCGACATTTCGGCATCGGACATTCGCACGAAGCTGAAGAAGGGCCTCTCCGTAGCTAATCTGTTGCCGCCCCTCGTCGAATCCTATATAATTCAGCATCATCTCTACTGAGGGGACTCAGATCGTACGATCATCCAAGGCCACGGCTCTCGCAATTGCCAGAGCCATGCTTGACAAAAAGGCCTCGGATGTCGTGGTTCTCCATGTCGCAAAATTGACATCGATCGCGGACTATCTCGTTCTGGGCTCGGCAGATTCAGATCGACAGACCAGGGCGATCGCCGACCACGTCGACGGTATCCTTTCCCAATCCGGTTCCGGCGCCCTCAGCATCGAAGGCAAGGCTTCTTCCCCCTGGGTACTGATGGACTTCGGGGACGTGGTCGTACACATCTTCCGGCAGGATGCACGCCAGCACTACGGCCTTGAACGGCTGTGGGCTGATGCGAAGCGTATTCCGATTCCCAACGATGCTTCGCAGGCCGTCGCGACGGCTTCGAAGCCCTCGCCGGTGAAACAGCCCCGCATAAAGAGGCGCGCATAGCACGATGCTCAGACTCCTCACCACGATCTTCCTGATCAGCGCCGGCATCTTCATCTATAGCTATTTCCGTGAGCTGAACCCCGGCACAATTACCGTCCACACGGGCCCCGCAACCGAGTTCGAGCTGAGTTCCGTGACGCTCGTGGTGTTTTCCATGGCGGTCGGAGCTGTGTTGGTGGCGCTGGCCGTGGGGATGCGGCAAACGGTCCATGTCATCGGTACCTGGCGCAGCACCCGCTTGCAACGGCGCAAGGAGAAGGTCGACGCGCTCCACCGGGAAGGCACCCATGCATTCATGTCCAAGCGGACCAGCGAAGCGATGGGGTTGTTCGAAAAGGCTCTGGCGATCGATCCAAACCGCGTGGACTCGCTGCTGTGGCTCGGAAACATCTACCGTTCTGAGAGCAACTTTTCCGAAGCGATCCGGCTGCACCAGCACGCCAACCGCATCGACGACCGCAACATCGAGATCCTCCTGGAATTGGCAAAGGATCTGGAGGCCGCGAAGCGGTACGAAGATTCGCTCCAGACCTTGCAGAAAATTCTCAAGATCGAGCCAGACAACCTGACCGCGCTCATCAGGAAGCGGGACCTGTCCATCCGGCTCGAGAAATGGAACGATGCGCTGGAGATCCAGCACCGGCTCCTGAAAGCCAACCTTCCGGAAGCGGAACGGCGGGCCGAATCACAGCTCTTGACCGGCTGCATGTACGAAGTGGGCCGGCAGCTCTTGGAACGAGGCCACCCCGACAAGGCCCGTCGCTATTTCCGCGGGGCCATCAAGAAGGACCGGACGTTTCTTCCCGCCTACATCGGCATCGGCGAAATCTTGATCAGAGAAGGAAAAATCAAAGACGCCGTCGAGATTTTGAAGAAGGTCTTCGCGAAGACCCGTAACGTGATCCTGCTGCACCGCCTTGAGGAACTGTTCCTGGAACAGGGCGAGCCCAGCGAAATCATCCGTACGTACCAAGAGGCCTTGCAGCAAGACCCGAGCAATCCCATGCTGCAGTTCTATCTGGGAAAGCTCTACTACCGCCTGGAAATGGTGGATGAGGCCTTCGACATCTTGTCCACAATCGAAGGACCACAGGATCAGTTGGTCGATTACCACAAGATCATGGCCAATCTCTTCCTGCGCAAACAACACATGGAGCAGGCCGTCGCCGAGTTGAAGAAGGCGCTCCAGTTCAAGAAGCGCGTCGTCGTTCCCTACCTGTGCACCGCGTGCCAACAGGACACGACGGAGTGGTCCGGGCGGTGCCGGCGCTGCGGCAGTTGGAATACCCTCGTCGCGCTTCCGAGACTCGAAGGTTCACAAGCGGTCTCCGGACAGAACAGTGGACCGGCCCCCGTCCGAACCGTCCCCTACCAAGGCATTGCTTCTCCGTTTGAAACCGTGTAGCTTTGGCCGACTAGCATCGAGTTCCCTCGTCAATCGCATCGATCAAACTCCACGACGACCGGAAGGTTCATCCGATGACTGACTATTCGGCCTTAGCCCATAAAGCCCTGCGTGACGAACTGCTGACGACCGAGGAATGCCACGCGGTCCTGAACACGCCGGACGAAGAACTCCTCGCGCTGCTCCAGGCGGCGTTCCGGGTACGATCCAAGTACTTCGGGAAGACGGTCAGGCTCCAGATGTTGCAGAACGCCAAGAGCGGCGCTTGCCAGGAGGATTGTCACTACTGCTCGCAATCCGCCGTGTCGACCGCGCCGATCGAACGGTACAATCTGCTGCCCCAGAAACAGATGATCGATGGGGCGCACCAAGCAGCGGCGTCGAAAGCTCAGCGTTACTGTATCGTCATCAGCGGTCGTAGCCCGTTGGACCGGGAAATCGACGAGATCGCCGGCGCCGTCCGCACCATCAAGCAGGAGATTTCGATTCAGATCTGTTGTTCGCTGGGTCTCATGAACGAACAACAGGCCAGGCGGCTCAAAGCGGCCGGGGTCGACCGTGTGAACCACAACCTGAACACGAGCGAAGCCTTCCATTCGTCGATTTGTACCACCCATACGTTCCAGGACCGCCTTGCGACGATCAAGAATGCGCGGGCGGCTGGATTAGAGATCTGCTCCGGCGGGATCGTAGGCATGGGTGAAAAGGACGAAGACCTCATCGATCTGGCAATGGCACTCCGTGAGGTGAAACCGGACTCGATTCCGCTGAACACGCTGCATCCAGTGGCCGGCACCCCGCTGGAACAGTGCGACAACCTGACGCCGCAGCGTTGCCTGAAAGTGCTTTGCCTCTTCCGCTTCCTGCACCCGCGCACCGAAATCCGCATCGCCGGCGGCCGCGAGCACAATCTCCGCAGCCTCCAACCGCTCGCCCTCTATCCGGCCGATTCCGTCTTCGTGAACGGCTACCTGACGACGCCAGGCGCCCCCGCTCCCGAAGTCTGGGGCATGATCGAGGATCTGGGATTCAAGATCGAAGTCGATTACCGGCAGCCGGTGGCGAGCTGATCTATTCTTCTCGTAACCCCTCCACCACCGGCTGTCTCGCCGCCCAGCGGGCGGGGAAGTAGCCGGCGATCCAGGCCGCACCGACAGCGAGCACAACCGATTGGAGTAAGACACCAACCGGCACGGTCATACGGATCGTCCAACCGAACGATTGTTTGTTGATGACGGCGATCAGCAGCCAGGCCAGCGCGAGGCCGCCGATAACGCCCAGGGCCGCACCGATCAGCCCGAGGTAGACCGCTTCCCACAACACCAGCCGCTCAACTTGACTTGTACTGGCTCCAATCGCTTGCATGGTGGCGAGTTCGCGCCGGCGTTCCAAGACGGCCGTCACCAACGTGTTGACGATCCCCAGTACCGCAACGAACACCGCGATGATCTCCAGCACATAGGTTAGGACGAAGGTGCGGTCGAAGATCTCCATGATTTCCTGCCGGAGTTCCCTGTTTCGGATCACGATCGGCGGGATCGCCTGTCGGTCCAAACCGGCCAGCGCGCGCACCATCCGATCCCGAACCTGCTCGCTCTCAGCACCATGCGCCAGATACACGGCGAACACGGTCACCAGCTCGTCCTGCCAATCGCGGCGATAAAAGGTCCGCTCCATGACCATCTTCCCGCCGTCCGTCGAATAGTCGTAGAAGACTCCCTCCACCGGAACAGTTCTGGCGCCCTGCGGCGTCATGATGGAAACAGAATCGCCGGCCTGCAGCCCAAGCCGGTTGGCCAGCACTTCTGAGACCAAGACCCCGCCCGTTTCGGCGGCGCGGTTCAAAATCGTCGTCGAGTCGCCCTTCGTGACAAGGTACCGGCTGCGTTCAGCATGGAGCCGGAGGTCACGGGAGACGAACGCCACGGGATGACCCTGTGCTTCGACCCGGACATCCCGATATGTGTCGACGGCCGCCACACCGTTGACGGCAGACAGAACGGCCTGGATCGAACCGGGCAAAGCCCGTCCGGCATAGCCCGCCTGTTTTCCCTGGAGCCAGGTCGGCGGAGCAACGATCAGATCGGCCATCACGGTGTCGTTTACCCAGGCTTCCACCGTCTGGCGAAAACTCCGCACCATAACGACTACCCCGATCATGATCGCCAATCCCACCATGAGAGCCGAGACCGTCACGGCATTCCGGCCTGGATGCCTCGCCGCATGGTCCGCTGCGATGCGTCGAAGGCCGCCGCCGAGCGCCAAGGATCGGTCCTCTCGCCTGCGCTTTCCGAGCGCTTGGATGCAGACCGGAGAGAGACAGGCTAGTGATGCCAGCAGCGAGAGAGTCGCCAGATACCCGAACAGAGGAAGACCGGCGACGGGCCCCATCAGCGAACAGAAGCTGGCAAGGATCAGGAGCGACACACTGCACCAGACGAACCAGGTGCGACGGAGTTCTTGGGCTTGCTCGTAGTCACCGGGAGCTAAGGCGCGCACGGTCACAGTCCTGCTGGCTTCGAGGCTGGGAGCCAACGAACCGGCCATCGACACGACCATGCCGAACAGCATACCTTTGACAACGGCCGTCGCCGCCTGGCTACCCAAGGCTAAGCCAAGCCCCCCGGCCGAAACCGGAACATAGAGATCGGCGATCGTCCTGCCGACGAGTATCACCAGTTTCTGCGAAAGCCAGAGCCCTCCGATTCCACCTAGCAAACCACCCGCCACACCGAGCAAGGCTCCTTCGAAAAGAAACAGCGCGGCGACCCGGCGCTCGGACATGCCCAATGCGCGATAGATCCCGATCTCGCGGCGCCGCTGCGCGACGGCGAAGGCCATCGTGTTGTAAATCAAGAACGTCCCGATCAGCAGCCCGACCCAACTCAGTACGGTCAGATTGAGTTGGAATGAGCGGACCATGTTCTCGACTTGCATGGACCGTTGGGACGGGCGTTGAACCGTTACGTGAGGAGGGAGGGCCGACCGAATGGCCTCGGCGATTTTTTCCGCCTGTTGATCCGCTTCTGTCACAATCTCGATGCGGTGCAGTCGCCCGACGGACGAGAACAACACCTGGGCCGCTGCCAAGTCCATCACCGCCACTCGGCTCCATAGGGATGCCCGCCCCTCGTTCCCATGCAGCAATCCGAGTATGCGCAAGCGGGCTCGTATTCCTCCTGCTGTCACATCCAGAACTTGCCCGGCGGAAACGTGCCACCGGGAGGCGAGCGTTTCGCCAAGATAGAGCGCATCGGCAGACAAGAGTGCTTCAATGCCTTTCTCGCGGTCGACCTCGCCGACCTTGAATGCACTCCGTTGGATCTCGGCGAGGACATCAAGACCGAATACCTGAAAGGTTTCGCCAAGATGGGTACCGCCGGCGAGCACGGCTGTTTCTTCGAGCAGCGGTGCCGCCGAAACGACCCCGGACACCTGGCGGACCGTAGTGACGACCGTTTCATCGACCCCCAGGTCGTGCCCCACGATCTCCAACGTCGCTGGGCCGGCCACCGTGGTCACGGCCTGCTCAAAGGACCTGAGGACCTCAATGTTGGCCGCCCCGATGGCCACCGACGCCAGGACGCCCAGCGAAACACCGGCTATACTTAACAGGACACGGAACGGCTGCTGGGCCAGGTGGGCCCTGAGGAGAACGGCAACATACGGGGGCCAAAGGGTCATGGGGCGACAGCCAGTTTGACTACTTAGGTGATTGATACTGAGCGAGGAGTGATTCCGCCGCAGCGGTTTCCAACAGAAAAATCATTCGTGCAGGAATTAGTAGTTTCGTTTACAGGGTTTCATCCCTTTGCTAGACTCGCTTCAGTGAATCACGAGACCGAAGGTGAGGGACATGAAAAGCGTGTTACGCCGTAAGATTGAATCGCCCGTCGATGAAGTCGAACTGGATCTCCTGACGCCCCGCCAGCGCGATATCCTGCGTCTGGTCTCCGTCGGCCACACCAACCGCGAAATCGCCACCGTTCTCCAGATCAGCGTCCGCACCGTCGAGGTGCATCGCTTCAACTTGATGCGCCGCCTGAACGTCCGCAACGTCGCCCAACTCCTCAGACGCGCCCTTCAGCTTGGGCTGCTCTCCAAGTCCTTCGTGAAGTAGCCCTACAACTCTTTCAGCTTTCCCCGGCACTCCGCTACCGACCGATAGCCCTTCCGTTCGAGGCAGGCGCTGAGTTCCGCCTCAAGCCTCGTGAAGGCGTCCATGCCCTCCTCGACCAGGACCGTCCCGATCTGAACCGCCGATGCGCCGCAGAGAAAATGCTCAAACGCATCGACCCCCTCCATGACCCCGCCCGTCCCGATAATCGGCATGCGCCCTTCGAAGTGTTTCCAGAAGGCCCGCACGTTCGCCAATGCCACCGGCTTGATGATGGTGCCTCCGAGCCCCCCGAATCCGCCCTTCGGCTTGATCACCACCGTCTCGGTCTTAGGATTGACGACAAGCCCGTTGCCCACGGAATTGATGAGGTTCAAGAAATCCACACCGCAGCGACCGATCACGTCGCCCATCAGCTTATGATGAGCCGGATCGAAGTACGGCGGTAGCTTGACACCCATCGGCACGGTGATTACTTTCCGCACCCGCTTCATCAACCGCTCGGACGCTTCTGCGTCGTACCCGATTTGCGGTTTCCCCGGAATGTTCGGACAGGAAAGGTTGACTTCTATCAGATCGGGCTGGGCGGCATTGATCACTTGCGCGATGACAGGGAAGTCCTCTTCACAGAGGCCCGCTACGCTCGCGATCACCGGTTTGCCGAATCGTTTCAATTCGGGAATCAATTCGGCGTAGGCCCGGTAGCCGAGATTCGGCAGCCCCATCGAATTGATCGAACCACCTGGGAATCCATAGTACCGCGGCGACGGATTGCCCTGCCGAGCCTCCACCGTCATCGACTTCGTCACGATGGCTCCGGCCCGCGACCGGCCCAGAGCCAGCAACTCCTCCCGCGTCACACACAGCGCGCCGGAGGCGTTCATGAAACAACCGGGAAACTTCACGCCCGCTATGGTCGTCGTGAGATCGGTCATCGTCCTGCCTGCGCCGATTCCGCGTCCCTTCGAGACACGAGCCGGCCGTCCTTCATCGTCCAGATGTGGTCGGCCGCTTCCGCTGCGGCCGCACTATGCGTGACCAACAACACGGTATGGTGACATTCCCGGACGAGCCGGCGCAGGAGCGCAACGATCTCCGCCCCATGCTGCGAATCGAGATTGCCCGTCGGTTCGTCCGCCAGGACGATCTTTGGCCGATGCACGATCGCCCTCGCCACTGCAGCACGTTGCTGCTCTCCACCCGATAGTTCTCCAGGCCGATGAGCACGGCGGTGCTCCATCCCGACCAGTGACAGGACCTCCGATACCCGCTCTTGAACCGTCCGGTTCTGTCGTCCCCTCAACAACAACGGAAAAGCCACGTTTTCCTCAACGCTCAACCCGGCGATCAGGTGAAACGCTTGGAAGACGATGCCGATCGACTGCCGCCTGACCCGCGTCCAATCGTCGGAGGTGAATGACGCCGTCGACTGCCCGTCGAGCACGATCTCGCCTGACGTGGCCACATCGAGCCCCCCGATCAGATTGAGCAGGGTGCTCTTCCCGCAACCGCTTGGACCGACGAAGGCACAGAATGTCCCGGCCGCTATATCCAGAGTCACATGATCGAGACCGCAAATGCGGTCTCCGCCCCGCACGTAGACCTTGGAAACGTCATTGAGTGTAACCATTGCGGTGTGGACTCCTGCTCAACGGCGGGTGTGTTCCTATATCATAACCCTTTGGAGAGCCACAACCTTGACAGGGGAAGAGAAGCGCGATAGAGACAGTCTATCTGGAGCCGAAATATGCTCGACCAGACAGCCCGCGCACGACTGACTGGATGGGGACGGCAGGTGTTGCGATTCGTCCTGCCTGTGAACTGTACGGCTTGCGGCGTGCCCCTGAAGAGCGACCCTGTTCCGTTTTTCTGCCGCGGCTGTTGGGAACGTATCGTCCCGCTCCAAGGACCGTCCTGTGCGCGCTGCGGCCAACCCTTCGCGTCTGAGGCGGCCACATCCCACACTCCCGACCATCAATGTCAGAATTGCATAGAGCGCCCGCCTGCCTATGAACGTGCCTGGACATTGTATCCGTACCTTCCCCCATTGCAGGACGCCATCTGTGCGTTCAAGTACAACGGGAAATATGGACTAGCGAAACCTCTGGGCCGTCTGATGATTCAGGCCATTCCAGCTCAATTCCAAGTGGATTTCATTATCCCAGTCCCTTTGCACCCGGCTCGCCTCCGCGCCCGGGAATACAACCAATCGCTTCTCTTTGCCGACCAAGTCGGCTGCTACCTCGGGAAACCTGTGGTCGCCACGAATCTCGTCCGAGTTCTCGCAACCGATCCTCAAACAACTCTCTCCCGGCAGGAACGGCTGCGAAACTTGAGGCACGCCTTTGCGGTTCGTCAGCCAGAGGGGGTGAGGGGAAGGCGCATCCTCTTGATCGACGACGTCTTCACCACCGGAACCACTCTGAACGAATGTGCAATAAGTTTAAAGAAAGCCGGTGCGGCTTCGGTCATCGCCCTGACCCTTGCACGGACGATCGACAGCTATCTCGTTCCTGACCGGATCCTGGCAGAACGGAGTCCACAGACCCTGCCGGCTTTGGGATTCTAGGCGATGCCGCTCTACGAATACCGCTGCCTCGACTGCAAGAAGCGCTCGACCATTCTCATGCTGTCCATCACCAATTCGGAACCCCCAAGCTGCCCCCACTGCCAAAGCCTTCGATTGGAACGGCTCTTGTCCCGTTTCGCCTCTCCAAAATCTGAGGAGGCCCGGCTGCTTGCATCCCTTGCCGATCCTGATGCCATGAGCGGACTGGATGAGAACGATCCGGAGGGCATGGCGCGCTTCATGAAGAAGATGGGAGATGAGATGGGAGAAGACCTTGGGGAAGACCTGGAAGAGGCCATGGGATCTTCGGAGTTGGAAGGGTCTGGCCTGGACGACTCTGACGCCCTCTGACAGGCATTGTCATATATTTTCACTTGACAGAACGTCCTGTTTTTTCTACCCTGACGCCGTATCCATAGCCCCAAGAGGTCTATGAAGCCTTCTCGACCCAGGTTGATCGATGGCCAAAGAGCCCAAGAGCGAGCTGATGACGGCGGAAGAGACTTGCCGCTACCTGAAGATTACCCAACGGACGCTCTACCGTTATCTTCAGAGTCGCCAGATTCCTGCCTTCAAGCTTGGGAAAGAATGGCGATTCGTACGTTCGGATCTGGAACAGTGGATCCGCGATCGCACCAGGACTCCCCTCCCATAACGGAGACGACCCACTGATGTTCGCCGGCGAATACCTGTGCAAAGTCGACGAAAAAGGACGATTTATCGTCCCATCTCCGATCCGCGAGCAGGTCGAGTCGGAAGGCCAGGCCGTCGTCTTCCTCAAGGGACCGGAAGAATCCATCCTGATCTACTCCACGAAGGAATGGGAAAAGGTCCTCGAGAGGACCAAGACGACCCTGGATGAAGATCAGAGTCGCCTGTTCATGCACTTCGTCGTCTCGGAAGCGGGCACCTCCGAAATCGACAAAGCCGGCCGGATTCTGATTCCCGGCCGCCTTCGGAAGCTTGTCCCGTTGGATGAGGATCAGGAAATCATTCTTGTCGGCCTCTACCACCGCATGGAAATCTGGAATCCCAGCCACTGGCGCCGCTACATCGCCCGCTCCGAGGACCGCTACGAGCAGAACATGGCCAAGATCCTCAATCTGTTATAAGTAGGCGCATGCCCAGCTACCGGCGCCCAATCCGGCTCGCCCTCTCCAAACTTCCCGTTCGACTCAGAGAGCTTCGCCAACGAACGTCGCCGGTTCCGTCCACGCGCTCACCTGCTCGTATCCTGTCCAGGCCTCGAAAGATTTCCGTCTCCACAGAGGGTAACGGAAATCCGCCGGGCAACGTCTGTCTTTCCCTCACGTTACCGTTGCCGCCTAGCATCAACCATCAGTACGCCACGGTGAAGGGCCGGCGGCTGCTCTCCTCGTCCGGACGTGCCTACAAGACTGAAGTCGGCCAACTGGTCTGGCTGAACCTCACCAAGGTGCCTGACCGGTCCTTCCTCCTCTCCCGGCTGCAAACGCAACCCCTTGCGCTTTCCATCAGGTTCTATTTCACTTCTACCCTGCGAAGGGATATCGACGGCGGCCTCAAGATCGCCCAGGATGCGCTCTGCGAAGGGCTTGGGGTGAATGATAACCGCATCGTCGAAACCCACCTCTATAAACATGTCGACAAGACCAACCCCCGGATTGAGGTTTCGCTCTCCTCGGCTCCTTTGTAAGCCAAGCCCCTACAGTGGCGGCCTCAAACAGCCGATACAGGCACGGTCACTATCGTCGCAGAACCGACCAGAACGAAGGTGTTTTAATCCATGTCGACTCAGCGTGTCTCGATCGAGGACTTACGTCCCGGAATGTTCATCGCTAAACTGGACCTCTCCTGGTTCCGCTCCCCCTTCATGCGCCATTCGTTCTTAATTGAGGAGCAGGCTCAGATCGACAAGCTTCGTCGGGTGGGAGTGCAGTTCGTGGATGTCGATCCGAACCGTTCGATCGTTGCCTCGAACGAAATGACTGACCTGAGTCGGGTCGACGCGTTGGATTCAGGTCGCCACCCCGCAGCGCCAGCCCGCCACTTGAAATCTCTGAATCAACTCGCTGAGGAGATGGCACAAGCCAGAATCGCAAGAAACCAGTTGGAGCAGGCAGTTCGTTCGGTGTTCTCCGGGATCACCCGCAGCGGAACCGTGAGTCCCCAGCAGGCCAGAGAAACCGTGCAAGAAATCACGATCACCGCCCGCACCCTCTCGAATTCCGCCATGTTCATGGCCTTGAGCCAGAACCGCGACGGCGATGCCGGCCTCAGCCAACACGCTCTAAGTGCCTGCACCTTGTCTCTCGTCCTTGGCCAAACCTTCGGCTTCAATCCCCTGGAGTTGAACGAACTCGCCACAGCGGCCCTGCTGCATGATATCGGGTTGCTCCAGATCCCTGCTCCAATTTTGAAACGAAGCGCCACGACGTCGCATCCCTTGAGTCCGCGGGAACGCGAGCAATTCCAGAGCCATCCGAGGCTAAGCGTCGCCATGCTCGAACGAGAGAAGGGATTCGCAGCCAGCGTACTGCACTTGATCGGAGAGCACCACGCCTGGCTCGACGGCAGCGGGTACCCCCCGGAGACGAGGGGAGAATTCACTTCCGACCGGACGCGCATATTGGCAATCACCGACCGCTACGACGAACTGATCACCGGGTTCGGAGGAGCGACTCCGTTGGCACCCTATCAGGCGCTCCAACGCCTGTATCGTGAGGGACAGGAGGGAAAACTGGATAAGGAAATCTTATCCCGCTTCATCAAAACCGTCGGGATCTATCCGGTCCACAGCTATGTCAGGCTCAACACGAAGGAACTCGCCGTCGTCACCGACTTGAACCCCTCCCGCCTACACCAGCCCGTCGTCACCGTTACGCATGAACCAGGTGGAAACACCTATCCGGCACCGTTCGTCGTCAACTTAGCGGTGCAAGACGCTCAACCTCCCGAGAGAGTCATCGACGCCGTTCTCGATACCGCGCCAGGCCTCGCCGCAGGGCACGCCCATGCAGCCTAAAGGGCGGGTTCCGCACTGGACGCGAGCGAGTAGATTCATCGATCCGCAGCGGGATCGTATGGAGAGTGCTATTCGTATCGAAGGGCGTCGATCGGATTGAGACGCGCAGCCTTGTTGGCGGGATAGAGCCCGAAGAACAGCCCGACGGCGAGCGAAAAGAAAAACGCCACGATAATGATGTGGCCTGAAATGATCGTGGGCCACCCGGCGACGATCGTGGCGAGCTTCGCACCAAGCACCCCCAACACAATCCCCAAGGCACCGCCGAACAGGCTCAAGGTCATCGCCTCGATGAGGAATTGCATGACGATGTGCCGGCGCTTCGCGCCCACAGCCATGCGAACTCCGATTTCTCTCGTCCGTTCGGTGACGGAGACCAGGAGGATGTTCATGATGCCGATGCCGCCGACCAGCAGCGACACCGACGCGATCGCAAACAACATCATCGTGAGCGTTTCGCTGGTGCCCTCCTGTACCTTACCGATATCGACCTGTGTCCGAATCGTAAAGTCGTCCGGCTGATCGTTTTGAAGCCGATGCCGGGCGCGCACGACTTCCCGAATCTGCTCGACCGCGTCCGGCAAATCCTCCACGCGATCCGTCGAGGCAAATAGCGCACCGACCGAGCCGAGGAACGGCGTCCCGAACACCTTCCGCTCCGCCGTGGTGAAGGGAATGAAGATGACATCGTCCTGGTCGGATCCCTGCGCCGACTGGCCCTTCGGCGCCAAGACGCCGATCACCCGGAAGGGAACGTTCTTGATGCGGATGGTGGCGCCGACCGGCTCTTCACCCGATTCGAACAGGTTCTCGACGACCGTTTGGCCCACCAATGCCACCCGAGCCGCGCTCTCCAGATCAGCTTGGGTAAACGGCCCGCCGCTCGTAAACGACCAGTCACGGATCGTCAGATAACTCGGCGAGACCCCATTGATCGTCCCGTTCCAGTTCCGGTTCCCGTTCACGATTTGCATCACGTCCCGCTTGGCCCAGCCTGTGTCGGCCAGGAGAGGAATCTTTTTCTTAAGATCGAGCGCATCCGCGACGGTCAAAGTCACAGCACCGCCCTGTCCGCCGCGTACGCCGCTGACCGTCGTGGCACCAGGCCAGAGGATGATGACGTTCGTCCCCATCGTGGCGATTTGCTTCTGCACGGCGAGTTTGGCCCCTTCTCCAATACCCACCATGGCGATAACAGCCCCGACGCCGATGATGATTCCCAGCATGGTCAGACCCGCACGCAGGCGGTTCCGGCCTAGAATTCGCAACGCCGTCGCGACCGTGAGCCACACAAAGGCCAGCATCTAGACCTCGACCTGTCTCCGAACGCCCGTGGCCCGATCGCTCAAGATCTGCCCGTCCTTGATCACGATCTCGCGATGGGCATAGGCCGCGACGTCCGTCTCATGCGTAACGAGAATAATGGTAATCCCTTCCCGGTTAAGGTCTTCCAGAATCTTCATGATTTCCTGGCTTGATTGCGTGTCCAAGTTGCCGGTCGGCTCGTCGGCGAGCAGCAGGGACGGAGCCGTCACGAGCGCCCTGGCGATCGCGACTCGCTGCTGTTGGCCCCCCGAGAGCTGAGTCGGGTAATGATGTTCCCGGCCTGCCAAACCGACGCGTTGCAATGCGACCGATGCTTGTGCACGCTGCTCTTTCAGCGACAAGCCGCGGTAGAAGAGAGGAAGCTGGGCATTCTCCAGGGCGCTGGTGCGGGGGATCAGGTTGAAACTCTGAAACACGAAGCCGATCTGCCGGTTGCGGATTTCAGCCAACTGGTCCGTTCTAAGGCTCCCGATGTCGGTCCCACCGAGCCGATATCGGCCCTTCGTTGGCTGATCGAGACACCCGATAATATTCATCAGGGTCGATTTCCCGGAGCCGGAGGAGCCCATAATAGCCACGAACTCCCCTTGTTCGATCGTCAGGCTCAGGCCGCGAAGCGCCTGCACCTCGACGTCACCGACACGATAGACCTTCCAAATGTCTTCACACTCAATCAACAGAGCCATACAGTGCTGCGCGTGAAGGGTGAAACGTGAAGCCTACGAGAGGCAGGTGCGGGAGAGCCGCGTCCGTCCAACGGCTGTCGCGGAGCGGTAGCGAATGACGATTCACGAGAGACGTTCACGCCCCTACATGCCGCGATCACGCGAACGCCGCTGGCCCCCGCTCGATCCGAACCCGGGAGGCAAGTCGCTGCCTCGCTTGGAGCCACGCGGCTGTTCGATCCCGACAATGACTTGTTCGCCCTCACCCACTCCGTCCGACAGGAGTTCCGTCGCAGCCCCATCTGAAATACCGGTCTGGACCGGAATCGCCACCGGCTCGCCGCTCTCACCCAATTTCCAGAGCGTTCTCGCATTGGTTGTGGAGGAGCTGCCTGTTCGCGTCGCCCGTCCGACGCCGTCGCTCTTCGCTGGTTTTCCGTCACCGGAGTGCCCCACCACCTGCTCGCTCTTCGGGGGCATGAACCGAAGGGCGGCGTTGGGAACCTTCAAGACATTGTCCCGTTGCGCCACGACGATCGACACATTAGCAGTCATGCCTGGCTTCAAGCGAAGGTCCTTGTTGTCCACGCCCACCACCACGTTGTACGTGACGACGTTCTGCACGTTGATGGGAGCCAGCCGCACCTGCCGAATCGTTCCTGAGAAGGGAACACCCGGGTAGGCGTCGACCGTGAACGTCCCCTCTTTCCCCTCGGTAATCCCGCCGATGTCCGACTCGCTGACGTTGGTGTCGACCTGCATCTTGGTCAAGTCGAGGGCGATCAAGAAGAGATTGGGCGTAGCAAAGCTCGCGGCCACCGTTTGCCCGACTTCGATGTTTCTCGCTACGACGATGCCGTCGACCGGCGAGCGAATCGTCGTGTACTTGAGGTCGAGTTCAGCCGCGTTCAACGCCGCCTCGGCTTGTTTCACCTGGGCGACGGCCACATTCACCTGAGCTTCCGCCCCCTGTGCATTCGTCACGGCCACGTCGACATCGTTCTGCGACACGAACTGCTGGGCCAGCAACGACTTCGTCCGATCAAGCTCCCGTTTCCTCTGTGCCTGGTCGGTACGCGCTCTCGCAAGATTGGCCCGGGCCATCTCCAAGTTGCTGGCTGCCTGATCCCGGCGAGCCTTGAAGGGCTCCGGATCAATCACCGCCACGACATCCCCTGCTTTCACGACGGAATTGAAATCCGCATGGAGGCTCTTGATCATGCCAGAGACCTGGGTTCCCACCTGAACCGATACGACGGGATTGATCGTCCCTGTGGCGGTAACCAGCGAAACCACCGGCCCCCGCTCGACGGCAGCCGTACGATACCGAACGGGAGCCTTGCGTTCCCCATTAAAGAACACGTAGCCGCCGATCGCCAATCCGACGACCAACACCGCTGCAATTAGCAGCGCGCGGCGCATCAGCAAGACTCCCATCTCAGTCTGGCAAGCATGGGCACATTCTAGCAAGAACCGGAGAGGGATTCATCACAACGTCCGGCTCCATAAGCACGACGGGCCATCCACCGGCGGTGGATGGCCCGTCTGCCTCGCTTCCGTTCTGTCGCTCTGATTCTGAACATCTACAGGGACAGCCACCAACCTGAAGGGTGGCAGTCCCCTCTATGGGCTGACACTAATGCGTTCCCTGATCATGTCGAACGTTTCCTTCGGCACCACGTTTTTCGCCACTAGCTCGCCTTTGACCTTGTAGGGCCGATTCGAAACGATCCGCTCTGCCATGTCTTTGGTAATGCCCAACACCAGCACCATGTCTCCAGCCGTCGCCCTATTGACGTTCATCAAGCCTGCTGGGGCCGCCGAAGCCCCCATGGCCGGAGGAGCAGGCACCGCAGCCGGATGCAGACTCGGCGCGGTCGAGGTAGGTGCAAGGGTGCCGGTCACGGACCGCTCTTTCAATTCCTTTTGATAGCGAGCGACGAGCGATTTCAACGTTTCATTGTGCCGCTTCGCATCCTCGTACTCGGCGCGAACCGAACGATTCTGGGTGGTCAGCTGCTTGACCCGGTCTTCGAGTTCCTTAGTTCTGGTTTCGATCGCACCGCGTTCCTTGTCCCGGCCATGCTGAATGCGTTCCAACTCGTCGCTGGCGGCTTGCGCCTCATTTCCAAATTTGACGTTCAGCTCCTTGAGGGTCTTTACCTGTTGCTCCAGCGCGCTCTTCTGGGCGCGGGTGGTCGCCAACTCGGTCTTGGCTGCTTCCGCTTCAGCCACGGCATCCTGGTATTTTGATTTCCCGACAAGGCAACCCATCAGAGACATGACGCCCAGAACAACCACGATCGACTGCAACGCTCGTCTCATGCCGGACTCTCCTTTCCTGAACACGACGCAATGTCCGATTGGCTCGCGCCGACCGATGATCACTCGACAATCCCGTCCTAACCCGTGTCCCTACATACAGCCCTTTGTGTATGCCAAGCCGTGACCTTTGTCAACAGATTTGCGGGAGGGAATGCCGCATCACGTTCATGGCGAGTCTCCATTTCCCGCCTTGCTTGACGGATCATCGGGACTCTGTGATCATGCGGATAATTCTCACCTCCGTTTCCATTGCACAGAGGCACGACGTATGAATGAATGGGGACCGGCCCTGGCGGTCATTCTTGGGATTGTGGAGGGGCTGACGGAGTTCCTACCCGTTTCCTCGACCGGTCACCTAATTCTGGTCGGCCATGCCTTCGGATTCACCGGAGAAGTGGCTGCCAACGCCGAGATCTCTATCCAGCTGGGGGCGATCCTCGCCGTCATCGTCTATGAGCGGAACAAGATCAATACCTTGTTGTCCCGTGCCTTCGGTGAACAGGCAGCCCTCAGACAGTCGCTTGCCCAGTCGGCAACGTCTCGGACCGATGCGCTGCGCCGTTCGATATCCGATCATCCGCACCTCTGGTTCTTGCTGGGCTTGGGCGCCGCCTTCCTCCCTGCCGGTCTCGTGGGATTCGCGACGCACGGGTGGATCAAGGCTCATCTCTTCAGCCCCCAGACGGTTGCCATCACCTCTATCGTGGGCGGCCTGATCATATTGGCCGTCGAAGCGCGGGACACGCAGCCCCACGTTCAGCAGCTCGAACAGGTCGGCCTTCGGAAGGCTGTGCTGATCGGACTGGCACAATGCGCGTCGTTGATCCCCGGCATGTCGCGGTCCGGGTCCACCATCATTGGAGGGCTGCTCGTTGGGCTCGACCGGAAGGTGGCCACAGAGTATTCTTTTTTCCTGGCACTCCCCACTCTCATCGTCGCGACCAGCTACGAAACCTGGAAATCGAGAGGGCTGTTCCGGCCCGAAGATTTCGCCGCGCTCGGCATCGGCATGTTGGTCTCCTTCGTAGTCGCCTGGGTCGTGATCGCCGCGTTTCTCACTTTCGTGAAACGGCATACGTTACGCCCCTTCGCCTATTACCGGATTATCATGGGTCTCATCGTGCTTTATGTTTTCGGCTTCTAGAAAGGAATGGCGTTGATGGCAGCCGATACCGTGCACGTCTTCGATACTTGGGTGAAAGGCAGAAAGGGGTTGATTCATTTCGACGTCATGACGACCGACGAGGCGACGGCCCTGAAGCTGGCCAAACAGTATCTGGATGGATTAGGCGAAGGCCAGGCAACGGTCACACTGAAGGAATGCCAGTTCTGTCACAGCGAACCGTTGGTGATGTTTTCGGCCGAACAGCAGAAGCAGTTCCGCGAAGAGGGCGGGTTTATCCTCCCTCTTCCCGCATGAATCGCTAAACGGACGAAGGAGGAGAGTCCGCAGTCGGCAACGGCTCCTCTTTCCGTTCGAATGCAAAATGGATGATCAGAAACACGACACCCACGCTGATGGCCGAATCGGCCACATTGAACGCCGGCCAGTGGTAATTCTCGACGTAGACATCCAGAAAATCGATCACCTCGCCGAATCGTAGCCGATCGATCAAATTGCCCATCGCGCCGCCGAGTATCCCTGCAATGCTCAACTGGCCGACCCAATCCTTTTCCGGCAGCCGCACGAGGATCGTGCCCAGCAGCGCCAGCGCGAAGAGGGACGTGATCCCGAAGAACACCATGCGGAAGGCGTCGCTGCTGCCGGCCAGCAGTCCGAAGGCCGCTCCGGGGTTGCGGATGTAGGTAAGGCTGAAGAGGTTGGGAACGATGGGAATCGATTCATGCAGCCGCATCGACTGCATGACCCAATACTTCGTCAGCTGATCGAGGCCGATCACGATCAATGCCACCGCCGCCAGCAACAGATAGCGGGAACCACGTCTCACGTTACGGCCTCCGCGCAACGGTCGCAGAGCGTCGGATGCGTCACGTCCTTCCCCACCGCTTCACGATAGTTCCAGCAACGCTCGCATTTGGCGAACGATGATCTGGTCGCCGTCACGGAAAGCGGCCGTTGTGCCTCGCCGCTTTCGACCAGCTTCACCTGCGACACGATAAAGACCGTCGGGAGATCCCGTTCATAAGACTTCAGGAAGCTGAAGTCGTCGCCGCCCGCCTTCAGTTCCACTGCAGCCTCCAGCGACGAGCCGATGACCTTGTCGCGCCGGCTGACTTCCAAGACCCCTTGCACGGTCGTCCGATAGCCCAAGAGTTGCTCCCAGCGCTGTGCAAGCTTCGCATCCTGCCACTCCGGATGGGCGGCGGGAAACTCGCTCAAGTGGACGCTGTTTGACCCAAGCACATGCCCCATCTGCGCGGCCAAGGAGCGCCAAATTTCCTCCGCGGTAAAGCTCAGCACCGGCGCCATCAGTTTCGTCATCGCCAGGATGATCTCGCACAAGACGGTTTGCGATCCGCGCCGTAGCAGGGAATCGGCTCGGAATGTATACAGCCGGTCTTTGAGTATATCGAGATAGATCGCGCTCAGATCGACGGAACAAAAGTTATTCAAGGCATGGTAAATCGCATGAAACTCGAATTCGTCATAGGCCTTCCGTACGCGAGTCTTCAACTCCTCCAGACGCATCAACGCCCAACGATCAAGCTCGGGTAATTGCTCATAGGGCACTCGATGCTTGGCCGGATCGAAGTCGTACAGGTTGCTGAGCAGGAACCGGCAGGTATTCCGGATCTTGCGGTAGGCCTCGATGAGGTGGTTCAGGATCTCCGGGGAGATGCGGAGATCTTCACGATAATCCTGCGCCGAGACCCAGAGGCGGAGAATCTCCGCACCGGACTGTTTGATCACATCCTGCGGGGCCACGACGTTGCCTGCGGATTTCGACATCTTCTTGCCCTGCCCGTCGAGCACGAACCCGTGCGTTAGGACAGACTGATACGGGGCACGACGGTCCGTGACGACACCGGCCAACAGTGCACTGTGGAACCAGCCTCGATGCTGGTCGGAGCCCTCGAGGTAGAGATCAGCAGGCCACCACTTCCGGGGCTTCAGCACCGCGGCGTAGCTCACACCGGATTCGAACCAGACGTCGAGAATGTCCCGCTCCTTGTCGAATTCGGCCTTACTACACTTCGGACAGGTCGTGCCACTGGGCAGCAGTTCAGAGGCTGACAGCTCGAACCACACATCCGCGCCCTTCGAATCCATCAACGACGCGACGTGGTCGATGATCACCGGATCGGCAATCACATGACGACAGCCGACACAGGTGAATCCGGGAATCGGCACACCCCAGACGCGCTGGCGGGAGAGGCACCAGTCCGGCCGGTTGGCGATCATGCCATTGATACGATCCTTGCCCCAGGGGGGAATCCATTGCACCCGATCGATCTCGGCCAATGCCTCTTTGCGCAAATCATTCTGCTCCATCGATACGAACCATTGTTCGGTCGCGCGGAAGATGACTGGGCTTTTACAGCGCCAGCAATGGGGATAGGAATGGCCGAGCGAGCCATGACCAAGGAGGCGCCCATTCGCATTGAGCCGCTCGACGATCAAGGGATTGGCCTTGAACACATGCTGGCCGGCAAACTCGGTAACCACGTCGGTGAACCGGCCGGCATTGTCGACCGGCGCGAGGATTTCCAGTTTCTCCCCGGCGGACGCCCTGGCGTTGTGGTCGAGCACGAGGATGTAGTCCTCCATGCCATGCCCCGGTGCGATGTGCACACAGCCGGTACCCTGCTCGAGCGTGACGAAATCGCCGAGCAACAGCGGCGAGAGACCTGTTGTAAGGGGGCGCTGGGTCTCCAGTCCTTCAAATCCCTCCCCGCCCTTTTTCGTCGCGAGCACCTTGTATCCATCGAGCTTGCAGGCCTTTGCGACGTTGTCGAGGAGCTTTTCGGCAAGGATCAATACCTCGGACCCGACTTGTACGAACGCGTAATCGATGTCCGCGTGCAAGCAGACCGCTTGGTTGGCGGGCAGCGTCCAGGGAGTCGTGGTCCAGATCACAACGGCAACCGAGCTGGTCGAAGCCGGCAGTTTCACTCCGGCGAATCTGGCCGCGATGGCCGTTGCGCCTCCCGCTACCGGAAATTTTACATAGATCGAGGGGGAGGTATGGTCTTCGTACTCGACTTCGGCTTCGGCCAGGGCCGTCTGGTCCTGCGTGCACCAGAGCACCGGCTTTAACCCCTTATAGACGCCCCCCCGTTCGACAAACTTGCCGAACTCTCTGACGATCTGCGCCTCGTAGGCGTGGTTCATCGTCAGATAGGGCTGCTGCCAATCGCCGAGGACGCCGAGCCGCTGAAACTCCTCGCGCTGGATCTTGTAAAACTTCTCCGCGTACTCTCGACAGAGCTTGCGGATCGCTTTGGCATCGAGCGATTTCTTCTTCTCGCCAAGGTCTTTCAAGACCTGATGTTCGATCGGCAGACCGTGACAATCCCAGCCCGGCACGTAGGGAGCCTGAAAACCGGCCATGGTCTTCGACTTGACGACGATGTCTTTTAGAATCTTGTTGAGCGCGTGCCCGATGTGGATGCGCCCGTTAGCGTACGGTGGACCGTCATGCAGCATGTAGCGAGGGCGGCTCTTGCCGGCCTCTTGGATCTTCTCGTAGAGCCGCTCCTGCTCCCACCAGGACAAGAGCTCCGGCTCCCGTTGAGGCAGGTTGGCCTTCATCGGAAAGTCGGTCTTCGGCAGATTGAGCGTCGATTTATAGTCCACGGATCGCGGCCTCATGAACCATTTGAATTATCGGGTGAATATACCGGAAGGAAGGGGGAAAGGACTAGTGCTAACTGACTGACATCATCCGATCCAACGCGACCCTGGCCCAATGTTTGTCGTCCTCCGGCACGACGATCTGGTTGACCACATGGCCTTCGGTGAGATTCTCCATCGCCCAGCAGAGATGCGCCGCGTCGATTCGGAACATGGTGGCACATTGGCAGACGGTCGAAGAGAGGAAGAAGACCTTCTTATCGGTCAGGTCGCGCTTGAGGCGATTGACCAAATTCAACTCCGTTCCAACCGCCCAGGTCGTTCCGGCCAGCGCAGCGGTTACCGTCTTGATGATGAACTCTGTTGAGCCAACCAGATCGGCCTTATTGACAACGTCCTCGTGGCACTCCGGATGGACGATGACCTTTCCGTCCGGATACTGCTTGCGGAAGTTGTCGACATGAATGGGCTGGAACATCTGATGCACGCTGCAATGGCCTTTCCACAGAATCAACTTGGCGCGCTTGATCGCCTCACGCGTATTCCCGCCGTTGGGCTGGAACGGATCCCAGACGATCATCTGCTCGCGTGGGATGCCCATCTTATTGGCCGTGTTGCGCCCGAGATGCTCATCGGGGAAGAAGAGAATTTTTTCGCGCCTGGCCCAACACCATTCGATGACGGCTTTGGCATTGGATGAGGTGCACGTGATCCCACCATGTTCCCCACAAAAAGCTTTGAGTACCGCAGCCGAGTTCACGTAGACCGCGGGCATGACAGTTTCTTCAACCGGCAGAATCCTCCCGAGCGTCTCCCAACATTGATCAACCTGTTCGATCGCCGCCATGTCGGCCATCGAGCAGCCGGCTGCCATGTCGGGAAGAATGACGGTCTGGTTGGTTCTGCTCAAAATGTCGGCGGTTTCCGCCATGAAATGGACGCCACAAAAGACGACGAATGGACGCTTCGAACGTTCCGCCGCCAGCTTGGAGAGGAGGAGCGAATCTCCTCTGAAATCGGCATGTTCGATCACTTCGTCGCGCTGATAATTGTGGCCGAGGATCATCACCTTCTGACCCAAGGCTCGTTTGGCTTCCGCCGTTCGACGGAACAGCTCCTCAGCGGATAGCTGCTGGTAGTCGGTGATCGGCCTGGGAAGCGCTGAGACGCTTGGCATACTCCCTCGGGAAAAGCTTGTAGCGTGTCATTCTACGATAGGCACCCCATACAATCAACGAAACCACTGTCGTGATGAAGCCCTAGGCCCCGTTGGGCCGGTTGCGACAGTGCCGGATAGGCCTAATAACCCGTTGACTTAGCCTAGGCCGAGCGATACGATTTCGCGCAGAGCTAGGGGGGCCATACGGCTGAGAGTCCGAGTACTCGGACGACCCTCAGAACCTGACCTGGGTAATACCAGCGTAGGGAAGCGGAACAGGCAGGCTCGCTGGTTCTCTCAGCCGCACCGCCACCCCGCCAGGTGCGGCTTTTCTATTTCGCCCACCTAACGTCCACGATCCGAAGAAAGGATCATCGGTATGAACGCCAAAGGCAACGGCCATCAGCCAGCCTCAACCTCCATTACGACTCAACCATTTCCTGCTTCGACGAAAGTGTACGTCAGCGGCGCCTTCTCCGGCGTCCGCGTCCCGATGAGGGAGATCAGCCTGACACCGACTAAGTCGATGAACGGTGGTGCGCCGACGCCGAACGAACCAATCACCGTCTACGACACATCGGGCCCTTACACAGACCCCGCTGTGGCAATCGACCCACGAAAAGGCCTCGCAGCGTTGCGGCGCGACTGGATCCTGTCGCGCGGCGACGTCGAACAGCTCTCCGACGTCACGTCGCAGTACGGCCGCATGCGCGCTGCAGACCCGAAACTAGCCGATTTGCGTTTTCAGCACATACGCAAACCGCTCCGCGCCAAACCAGGCCATAACGTGACCCAGATTCATTATGCCCGCAAAGGTATCGTGACGCCCGAAATGGAATTTATCGCCATCCGTGAGAACCAATCGCGAGAAGTGGCCCGCGAACTTGCCTCCCGCAACGGGCATGGCGGCGGCGTGGCCCAGCATCCGGGACAGGCTTGGGGCGCCAGTATTCCCAAGACGATCACGCCTGAATTCGTGCGAGATGAAGTGGCCCGCGGCCGCGCCATCATTCCGGCCAACATCAATCACCTGGAAAGCGAGCCAATGATCATCGGCCGCAACTTCCTGGTGAAGATCAACTCCAATATCGGCAACTCGGCTGTCGCCTCCTCGATCGAAGAAGAAGTCGAGAAGATGATTTGGTCGATTCGTTGGGGTGCCGATACAGTCATGGACCTCTCGACCGGCAAGAATATCCACGAGACCCGCGAATGGATCATCCGCAATTCGCCGGTGCCGATCGGCACCGTGCCGATCTACCAGGCGCTCGAAAAGGTCGGCGGCAAGGCCGAAGACCTCACATGGGAGATTTTCCGAGACACGCTCATCGAGCAGGCCGAGCAGGGCGTCGACTACTTTACAATTCATGCCGGTGTGCGCCTCGCCTACGTGCCGATGACCGCCAAACGGATGACGGGTATCGTCTCGCGCGGCGGATCGATCCACGCCAAGTGGTGCCTCGCGCACCATGAAGATAATTTTGCGTACACCCACTTCGAAGAGATCTGCGAGATCATGAAGGCCTACGACGTGTCGTTCAGCCTGGGCGACGGATTGCGCCCGGGCTCGATCGCCGATGCCAACGACGAAGGCCAGTTCGCCGAACTTGAGACGCTCGGCGAGCTCACCAAGATCGCCTGGAAGCACGATGTGCAGGTCATGATCGAAGGGCCCGGCCACGTGCCAATGCACATGATCCAGGTCAACATGGAAAAACAGTTGAAGGAATGCCACGAAGCCCCGTTTTACACGCTTGGCCCGCTCACGACCGACATTGCGCCGGGCTACGACCACATTACCTCCGGCATCGGCGCCGCCATGATCGGCTGGTACGGCTGCGCCATGCTCTGCTACGTGACGCCGAAAGAACATCTGGGCCTGCCGGATCGCGAAGACGTGAAGACCGGCGTGATCACCTACAAGATCGCCGCTCACGCCGCCGACTTGGCCAAGGGTCATCCCGGCGCACAAATCAGAGACAACGCACTTTCCAAAGCCCGTTTCGAGTTCCGATGGGAAGATCAGTTCAATCTGTCCCTCGATCCGGATACGGCAAAGGACTTCCACGACGAGACTCTGCCCGACAACGCAGCAAAGGTCTCCCACTTCTGTTCGATGTGCGGCCCGCACTTCTGCTCGATGAAGATCACGCAGGACGTGCGCGACTACGCGGCCAGCAAGCAGGTGTCCGAACAGAAGGCGATCCAGATCGGCATGAAAGAAAAAGCGGAAGAGTTCAAGAAAACCGGTTCAGAAATCTACCGGTAGGAGTCGACATCATGGGAAAACCAAAGCCTGCTCCCTTGAGAGAAAGAGATATCACGCGCCAGATTGCGCGCGAATGGCACAAAGAGTTCGATCAACTGATTGAAAGCGACGTGATCATCGTCGGCGCAGGCCCCTCCGGCCTGATTTGTGCGCATGATTTGGCCGATATGGGATTCCGCACGGTCATCGTCGAGCAGAGCCTTGCCCTCGGCGGCGGCTTCTGGCACGGCGGCTATCTGATGAACAAGGCCACCATCTGTGCCCCCGCGCACAAGATCCTTGAAGAAATCGGCGTGCCCTGCAAGAAAGTCAAAGATTGCGAAGGCATGTACATCGTCGATCCGCCGCATGCGACCGGTGCGTTGATCAATGCCGCCTATGGAGCCGGAGCGAGGGTCCTGAACCTGACGCGCGTCGTCGATCTCATTCTCCGCCGAGAGGGTGTTCTTGAAGGGGTGGTGGTCAACAACACGACCGCGGAAATGGCCGGCCACGACATCATCCACGTGGACCCGATTGCATTGGAGAGCAAAATCGTCGTCGATGCGACCGGACACGACGCGGTGGTCGTGAATCTGTTGCACAAGCGGAATCTCTATACGGAAGTGCCGGGGAACGGAGCCATGTGGGTCTCCCGCTCGGAAGAAGACGTCATGGACCATACGGGCGAGATCTATCCGAACTGTTTCGTTGTCGGCCTGGCCGTCGCCGCCGTGCATGGCACACCGCGCATGGGCCCGGCCTTCGGTTCGATGCTGCTGTCCGGCCGCTACGGCGCCGAATTGATTAAGAAGAAACTGAAGAACGAATAGTCCTCTTTCCTGCGGCTTCTCAAAAGCGCCTCCGGCAAGGCCGCAGGAAATGAGATCGACGAGGCGTACGTTTTTGGTACGTTGAGTCGATTGAACGACTGAGAACGAAGCTGGGGGCGCTTTTCAGAAGCTGCTATGGACGTGCAAGATTTTTTAGTGCAGGGAGAGGGAAGAGAAGAAGACAAGCGTGAGGCCTGGCAGCTCTTCCAGAAGGCTTACGAACAGCAGATGAAGGGCGAACTGGAGGAGGCTGTGGCGCTCTATAAGCAGTCGCTCGCCACACATCGCACCGCGGAAGCCCATACCTTTCTCGGATGGACGTACAGCTTCATGGGCCGGCTGAACGATGCGATCGCGGAATGCCATCGAGCCATCGAGCGTGATCCAGACTTCGGCAATCCGTACAACGACATCGGCGCCTATCTCATCGAGAAGGGCGAATTCAACGAGGCCATCCCCTGGTTCAAACGGGCCATGGAAGCGAAGCGGTACGAAAGCCCGGCTTTCCCCCATCTGAACTTGGGACGAGTCTACGAAAAACAGGGCAACTGGACCGACGCCATTGCTTCCTATAAGCAGGCCTTGGCCCTGAATCCCAACTATGCCCTGGCGAAGAAGTCGCTGGGCCGCTTGATCAGCTCCCTGAACTAGGTATACCCATGAACAATACCGGCAAGATGGTCCTTGTGGCTGTCACGGATATTTTTTTCTACACGAAGGTTCGGGACGCGTTGCAACCAAGCGGCTACCAACTTGAACGGGCCCGTGCCCAGGCGGATATCGCCGACAAGACCTCTGCCACACTCCCCACGGCCGTGATCCTCAATATGAACGACGATACGCTCAATGCTTTTCAGGCCCTGGAGACGCTGAAAACCAATCCACGCTCCAAAGACATCCCCATCCTGGCGTTCGCCAATCATGAAGAAGTCGACACCTGGAACCGCGCCAAGTCTATGGGCGTGACGAAGATCGTCTCGCGCAATGAGTTTTCTGCCCGCACGAAAGACTTGGTCGAAGAAGTTACCGAAGCGAAGGCATGAAGCAATCCCGTCTCCATAGTCACCACGTCAGGCTGGGTGCCACATTTGAAGACGTCACCGGCTGGACCATGCCCGTCCACTACGGCGATCCGGTGACGGAGCACCGCGCTGTCCGCCAGGCCGTGGGCCTTGCCGACCTCTCGCACCGGGGTAAGCTCAGGGTGACCGGCGAAGACCGCGTGAAGTGGCTGCAAAGTGTTATCAGCAATGACATTCTCCCATTGCAGCCTGGGCAAGGCCGCTACTCCAGCTTCCTCACGCACAAGGGCAAGATGCTCACCTATTTTCGGGTCTACATCCAGGCCGAAGCCGTGGTGCTGGAAGACGTCGGCGAGATCGGCGATCAGACGTATACCGCGCTGAGAAAGTTCCTGCTGTACGGCACCAAGGCCAAGATGGAGAATTGCGCCGAGAGCTGGGGATTGCTCTTGGTCAGCGGGCCGAAATCGGCATTGGCGATCAAAGCGGCATTCGGTACCGATGTGGAAGATCTCAAGCCCATCAGTTTCATCACGGCCGCCATCGGAGGGCAGCAGGCGTTGATTGCCCGCACCGAGGAAACCGGCGAACATGACTACGAAGTGCTAATCCCAGCCGACGGAGTCACGGTGGCGTGGGAACGGCTCATGGACGCAGGCGCACAGCACGGCATCAAGCCGTTCGGCAGCCAGGCGCGCGAAGCCCTCCGCATCGAAGCTGGCATTCCGAAGGCCGGTCCAGACTTGAATGAAGAAATCGTCCCGCCGGAAGCGAATCTGGAAGGCAAGGCATTTAGCTTGAGTAAAGGCTGCTATCCAGGGCAGGAAGTCGTCGCGCGAATGGACACATACGGCAACGTGCGGCGGCATCTCGTTGGACTGGTTGTGAAGGGGTCGGCTGTTCCACCGAAAGGTGCCAAGCTTTTCAGTGGCGATCGGGAAGTGGGATGGATCAGCAGCGCGACCGAGTCGCCGAATCTCAACGCACCGATCGCCTTCGGCTTTCCATTGCGGGACTTCTCGAAGCCGGGCACAATTCTCTCGATCGACATCGATGGCACACGCCATGAGGCAACTGTCTGCAATTTGCCGTTTTATTTCCGGACCTGAACGGCTCTACAACCAGCCATAAAACCTCACCGCATCGCCGCCTTGCTAGAGGCACCGGCTACCCACCAAGTCGGAAGCTGGTGTGCCCCGGTCACGGTTGCACTAGTTGCCTTCATACACGAGCAGCCGCGACCCAAGCCTACAACCGAGTCGAAAAACGATTGGACATATGTCTATTCAACTAATACTGACAATACCAATCTGTCGACATCAGATTATGTTCAAATCTTAGCGAGGTTACCTTTTGCGCATACACTCGCCCCGCCTCGCACTTACCTGAGAGTTTGAGCAGATGAATTCTCCAAGCTATTGCTTTGACGAATAAATTCTAAAATAAAGAATCGATCGATCGCATTTGCTGACCGGGCATTGCTCTTGCTCAACTCGCTCACGGGCCACTGGCAGTCCATGTCCAAGCTAGCGCTACCCTAGAGTGGCTCACCGCCCTTGCTTGGCGACGAAAGACCTCGATTGCCTCGCCTGGTGGAGGATTGGGTACCACAGAGGACCAAGATCATGTGCCAAACGATACAACCGCATCACATCGTACCCTATACGATCTCCTTGGGACTCATGACGGTCTTCGTGTCGCTACTCCTGCCCGTTCCTTCTGCCTCCGCTCAACAGCTGAGAGGGCCTATCAGCAAGGAAACCGCCAGAACGGCCATCCAAGGGCGGCGCATCGAGAATATCGCTCCCACCCTTCCATATGTAATGAAATCCTTGGAGAAGAAGGACCCACAAACCTTAACCCGCAAACCGCACCGACTCATTCGGAAACCACAGAGTGTCCCTCTCATGTCCGTCGAACCTTCTCCATCCAGCTCTTTTCATGTCAGTTCCTTACCAACACCCACACCGCCGCTACAAACCGACAGCGTGGCTTCTCAATTCAGGGAGCGATCATCGGCTAATAAGAGTGTCGCGGTCGTGCCTCTTGCACCCATGAACGTTGTACCGTCGTCAGCGACAGCCACAGGATACACCACAACCGCGACAGCACCAACCAGAGCCATCCCGCTTGCCGCGGCTGGCGCGGGCAACTCGTCTACCTCAGGTCAGGGAGGTGGCGGCGGACGAACTCTGCGCCGATTGATCGTGGAGATGCCGGAGTTGACACAATTGACCTCACCGCCTTCAGCCCCAGTACTTTCATTCAATTCCGCGATCGGAACGAGTCCGACTAGTCTGTCCTTTACGGCTCAACAGGGAAGTGGCAATCCTCCGACGCAGACCCTGTCTATTAGCAACACCGGTAGCGGAAGCTTGAACTGGAGCGCGAGTGAAAACACGAGCTGGTTGTCCCTCAGTCCAGCCTCAGGCAACGGTAACGGCGTGGCCAGGATCAGTGTGACCACCGGCTCCCTGACCGCCGGCAGCTATAGTGGAGTCATAACCCTCACCGCAACCGGTACGGCGGCCGTCAGGATCCCAGTGGCGTTGACCATCCTCCCTCTCAGTCCCCCTCCCAGTCCCCCTCCCGGTCCTCCGCCCAGTCCCCCTCCCAGTCCCCCTCCCGGAAACACCGTTGTTGGGCTAGCCGGGGACAAGTTCACCATCAACGGTCAGCCCACGTTCCTTCTTGGCATTAGCTACTTCGATGTCGCCGGGTGGCGTGCTTCGGACTTGGACGCGCTGCAAATGCGCCGGTTCAATCTCGTGCGGATCTTCCTGGACTGGGGAGTCTGGTTGGGCGGAAATCGCACGCGGAGCTTCTTCAATCCGGATGGCAGCATGAAGAACACCACACACTTGCTCGATTTCGTGAGGGCCTGCGCCGCGCGTGGGATTATTGTTGACGCGACCATTCTGCATAACAACAGCAACGAACTGGGGGATTGGAACGGCGCGTTTCCGCAGACCGCCATTCGTAACGCCGTCCGGCTGCTGGCAAATGAGCCCAATGTATTTTTTGATCTCGTCAATGAGCACAACGGATTTGGGGCAATGGGAACGTCCTGGTCTGACTCCCACACGGTGATGCAGTCCCTGGTGACAACGGCACGGCAGGAAAGTGGCAGCGCGATCCTCACGTTTTCTTCCATGAGCGCGACCTTCACGAATCACGCGGGTCACATTCTGATGCAGGACGACTCGGTGATCGCGGCTAACATTGACGAAGAGCTTGCCACTGGAATTAACCTGGTGGCCCCGCATTTCGGGAGGGAACCGGACTGGCATGACCGGACAGACCGTCGGGTGTCCAATCTCAAGAATTACCTCGCTTCGCTAAGCCATTCAGTGCCGGTGTATTTGCAAGAGGAAAACCGACGCGGAGATGGAGATGGCTCTGGCGTCCTCCCCAAGGAGCAATTCTTCCAGGCCGCAAGCGAGGCGAAAAATGTGGGTGCCGCCGCCTGGCTCTTTCACACTGAGGCAGGCTTTAATCTGTCTACGCAGGACATAATGAGTCGGCTTGATCCGGTTGAATTGCAGATCGCGGATTCCATCGGTAGCACCATACTCGCAGGGGCTGGCATGACCCCGGTGGCGTCCACCGCCACCGCTGCGCCGGCCGTCAATTAGAGCCCTTCATCTCTCAGTTATGCGGCGACATAGAGAGCCGTAAACTCGACGAATCAGAATATCGCTCTAAAAACACGGGAAGAGCATTGGATTTAATGGGAAGTGGCGACGCTTCGTGGCTGTCAGTGATTCCTGCATCAGGAAGCGGCGGCATCTCGTTGGATTGGTTGTGAAGGGATCGGCTGCTCCGCCGAAAGGTGTCAAGCTCTTCAGTGGCGATCGGGAAGTGGGATGGATCAGCAGCGCGACCGAGTTGCCAAAACTCAACGCACCGATCGCCTTCGGCTTTCCATTGCGGGATTTCTCGAAACCAGACACGGCGCTGCCCTTCTCCCGCCTCTCCTGAGTCGTCTTACCGTTCCGGATTGCGTCCCGCCATCACCGCATTGGCAAACCTCAGCAGGCTGGCGCGCTCCTCGTCGTCCAACGCCAACAGCAGATGCGCTTCTTCGCCGTGCATGAGGCGGAGGCTGAGGAATGGTTCTTCCCGCCGCTTTTCCTTGTTGTCCCACATCGCGTCGATGACCTGGACCTTATCCAACTGGCCGACTGACACGATGTCGTAGCGGAAGTAGGAATCGCCGACGACCATGTCAAAGAAGACGTTGCCGGCCGTGAGCAAGCAGGCATTGAACCGGCCCTGATCTTCGTAGCCTTCCGGCAGGAACTTATTGATATGGCAAAGCGCGACCTTGCGATCGGCCAGTGCCGCGCGGACTTTTTCCTTCAACGCCGGATAGTCGATTTGCAACGCCTTTTCGTCCGGACTCGTCGCTGCAACAGCCGCCGCCTGCACCTTCTCGAAAATTTCTTCTGCCGACATCAAACCCGCCATGGTTCCGTCTCCTTCTTCCTGTGTTACTGGTGATGCTGCCTGGTACGGACCGCCCGGGCGACGCCCAACAACCCCAGGCCGGCCCATGCGAATTCTAGAAAGATAAAACCAGCCCGTTCGTCTGCGATGGCCACGACGCCGAGCAGGAGTGAACCAATGATGTTGAAAGCTAAATAGCCTGCGTGCAACTCTCTCCACACGCCGCTCTGATTAAGCCCGTAGGCCGCCAACACCATCAGCGCCCCCACCATTGACACCAGTTGCAAGAACATTGATCGCTCGAATCCCTCCGGAAAAGAAGGACGTACCGTAACCGGTCGGATAATGAGATTGCAAGCGCCTATTGTGCCTGCACGCGGTGAGAAAACCTGGTCTTGCCGGTATCGTCGATGAATGACGCTTCGAAGGAAGTACGCGTGGCACGAACGAGCCCGAAATTGAAATACCCGCCGTCGTTCACCAGGCTTGTAGGGTGCAACCCGGGACTCGGCGGGGTCATGCGGCCCGGCCTGGCTGAGAGTGGGCCTGCCACGAACTCATGAAAATCCGCCACGCCGTTGCCGTCGGGGTCATAGCTGTTGGCTTGAACATAATGCACGTCCCCGCCCAAGAAAACGACGTTTTTCAGGCCCTTGGACAGGATAGCGTCGACGATGACCTGGCGCTCGTGCTCGAACCCGGTGCCATCCGACCCGCCGGCCCACCCGTCGAAGCCGGGATTTGCCGGCGGTCCCGGCTTGGGAATCGAGAGCGGCACGCTGGTTGCCACGACTTTCCAGGTCGCCGTGGACGTTTCGAGCCCCTGAATCAGCCAGGCCAATTGCGCCGATCCCAACATGGTTTTCCCGGCTCCATCCAAGTCCGAATTGCGGCTGCGATACTGCCTGGTATCCAGGATGAACAATTCGAGGTCAGCGCCATACCGTACAACCCGATACAGACGGTGCGGATCGACGGCGTGGGTTCCAATCGGCCAATATTCCCGCAGTGCCTGGCGGCCAGCCGGCATCAACCTCTCGGACGGCCCGGAGAAGTTGTCGCGAACTTCGTGATCGTCCCAGATGGCATAGATTGGAACCGCTTCCAGAAACCGACGCAGCGCCGCAGCGCCCCGCTGATAGCGGTGCCGGGAGCGGTACTCGGGTAATGAGCGGGCAATGGAATCGGCGCCCGGTTCGTTCGGAGGAGACGGACAAGGGCTGTCGCTATAGATCGTGTCGCCGAGGAAAAGAAAGAAGTCAGGCCGTTGCCGCCGTATCACGTCGAAGATCGGATAGCCGCCCTCCCCTTGTCGGCAACGTTCCTGTCCGCCAAGATCGCCGCTCCAGGCGAAGGTCAGAGGAGCGGACGTGGCGACATCAGGGAGCGTCGTGAATTCCCCTGTCGAAGGCAGCACGATCGGCTGTCCCGCCTTGAGACGCCCTTCTTGGTCCACAAGAATCTTAAACCGATAGCGGGTCGCAGGAGCTAAGCCTTCGAGGGGGATCGAGAGGGTGAAATCGGCCTCAGGTCCGGTCTTGTGAAGAGGCGTGCGCATGACCGGCGCTTGTACGGTGGCCAGTAATGGGGTCTTGTCCCAGGCATCAACCGTCGCCCATTCCACCAGTACCGTCTTGGGTCCATCAGTCCGAAGCCACAAAACCGCGGAATGGGACGTGACATCACCGATGGCGATCCCTTGCGGCAAGTTCGGCTGCAAAACGGCCGACTCCGCGAAAGGGCTGCCGGGCGGAAGCCCATCCCGGGATGCCGACGTGCAGCTTACCATGGCGAAGAAGAACAGAGCGCAGCCGAGGGGAATTAGTGAAATCGTCATCGTGGGTACCGGATACCGGATCGGGTCCGTCTCGTCAAGACTGCGCTAGGGAAGCCCTGTTGAAAAATCGATCCGGTGTCCTGCATACTAGCTTTGTCATGAATCATTCGTCTTGTTTAATCAAGGGCTGTCAAAGCCCGGTCTACTCCCCGGCCGGCACCCAGAGCGTCTGCAAGGAGCATTTCCTCAGCTTCCTGACATGGCGCCGCCGGAAGGGGCCGCAGATGTTCACCACCTACGCGGGCATGACCATGGAGCAACGGGATCCTCTCGTTGCGGAATGGGCCACCACGATCCGGGAACTCCCCATCACGCCGAAGCCTTAAGCCTCCGCCCCACCGCCATGGCTCATTCCGCGCATTGACAACCGTCCAAGTGACGCGTCGCGATGTATGTGAGATTGTTAGTGTACCTTGTGAAGCCTTTCTGTCTACTGTACAACCGCAAGAGACAATCCGCAGACTTCTGTTGAATAAAGAATCCGTAATCCGTTCCGGAAGGCGATACCACGGCAAAGGGCCGCGGGCCGAGCGCGCCGCTGGACAATACAGCGGCCGTGGACTCCGCAAGTTTCTCCGCCACGTCCTGCTTCTCTCCCTCTCCGACGAGAATTGCGCCCATCCGATCCACGAACGTATGGTGACAGTTCTGATCGGACAAGGTCGTCACTTGGGCCACCGACGTGCAGCCGGCGACCAATAAGACGACAACTGAACCATGAAGAATTCTCACTCCCAGACCTTCAAAAACATTCGACTCTTGCCACCTTCGGACGGCCGATGGCCAGACAGGGAGATATCTCCGACTGCACGGATGCGACGAACACCCACCCCCAAATATGCCTGACCTGAATGTTAGCCGCAGGAGCAAGCGGCACCCGCTCATTACCCCATGACTGCCGACCCGTGATGATGAATCAGCAGCCACTCGTCGCCGATGCGCTCGAAGAGATTCGTCGCCAGCACGCGCGCCTGCTGCGGCTCGTCCGACTGTTGCGTCGTGATGTTCTCCACGCAGACGACCCAGGCCATGTCGCCGGCCACCTGCACCATCACTTCCGTCAGCTCGAACTTCATCGAAAAGGTATTGTTGAAAATCAACACCCAGGAATCGCGGACAGCCGGCCATTCCGACCGCAACGTCCACCCGGGATGGATGCAAGTGACATATTCGAGGTGCGCCCATACCTCGTCCATCTTCGCGATGTCGAGGCTTTCGAACGCTTCATAGAACCTCTGATTGGCCTTGGTGACTTCTTCAATGCGCTGTTCGATCACGAGCGCCCTCCTGAAATGAGGGCGCTATCATACTGGAACGGGTTCGAGCAGTCGAGGAGGGCATCACCGCAGGCGAGCCGTATGCCGCGCCTGAGTCAAGAGAGAATGGAGAGATGCACGGCGATTCGAGACGACAGACACATCTGCTTCACCGGGCCATCAGGGCAGACGATCGTGAACTCGCGGAGGTCCAGTTTCCATACTTCAACGGCCGCCTCGATCATGGCAAGTCCGTGATCATCGATTTTGGTCACGGCCGTCAGGTCGATGACGACGTTCCAGCCTTTCGCCCCCTTCAAGGCGCGCCAGAATACGGTGCCTGCAGAATCGATAAACGCGCCTCGGAGGAAGATTTTGACCCGCCCTTGATCTTCCGTGGTTGTGGCAGTCATCCAGCCCCATCAACACTAACCCCGACATCCGATTGATACGCCTGCCTGTTCCAAGAGAATTGCTCGACCGGAGGTAGCTACAAGAGAAGTACTGCGAGGCCGCACAGGAAATGTCAGCGTTCCTTCATGATGATTGATCGCAGCCGTTCACGCTGGACCGGTCTGATTCCGATAAACTCAAGACCGAAGGTCTGCCCTCTCACCCATCGGACGATGCTTTCATCGACTCGCAATGGCCAGGGTTGATCGTCCAAGAACAGCGAGAGTTTGAATATCATCCCCACTTCGACTTCGATCTGAGCGTTTACCTGACACCCTGCTGTGGAAAAATCGACCAGGGTTGCATCCGCCTCGATGCCGTCTTCACTAACCAGGAGAATCCTGTGGGAGCCTTTCACACACCGACCGCGTCGATCGATACCGATGACGTCGGCATCCTGCGGTTCACTTGATGGGCGATCCTCAGAAACCATGAACCAGTTGCACCTCTCTCAGCCTGGTCCGGACCTGCTGCTCCCTTTCACCGTCCGTTGTCTTTTCTACCCTGGAACAGCACGGGAATTGAGGTTATCACCGGCTGCCTAGTGGGACTGAGGTAACATCACTCGTTCGATTCCTTCTCGCAGTAATGGTTGTGTCCCCCAAACATGAGTCGACTGTTCAGAGGCCGTTCCATGAGGCATAGTTATCTCCACGGCACCGGAGACCGCCACAATCAGCATGGCGAGCTTCTGTCTCATCGGCATTTTGGCATCGACCCATTGGTTGCGTTCTCGTTTCCGAACGGTGAGGGTCACATTCCTGTTGTGGCGATCGCCTCTTGCCGAGACCAAGAATTCTTGCCCCTTATCGTTCTCGAGAACAATACCTTTGACGTTCATAAAACCTCCCTGTGAATGCAATCATCTGGGGCGATGCGTACCGTTGACTTGCCTAGGCGAAAATTCGGCGGTCTGGAAACAGTTGGATCAAAGTGGGAACGAGACGGTCGGTTAGTTCGGCCTTGCTTAGACAGGCGTCAATTCCTGACGGCACACTTTTCTTCTCTGATTCTAAGTCATGGTGGGACATAAGAATGATCCGACTGCCGGCGTATTTTTCCCGGAAAGACACGATGGACTCACTTGAATGCTCTCTCGGACGCCGCATCTCGAGCAGAATCGCCTCAACCGTAACAGGCCCCCAAGATTCCAGCGCTTCCTTTAGCGATGAAGCCGTCGCGACGATTTCCCCGATCCCGGCGTAGTCCAGCCACTTCTTCAGGGCTTCGCGCACAGCGGAGCTGCTTTCGATGAGCCCGATTTTGAGACGGCCTGCCCCATCTCCCCCCGACCAAGAGGGCGACAGTCCTCGTAAGGGGCTCTCATCGTCGTGTCTTAGCACAGCGAACGGATTCCCACGTCACTCCTACCCAGTATTGATCAATCGTGGGCCTGCCGTGAGAGGACAAGCCTTAGTGGTAGATCAGAAAAATCCTTAGGTCTTTTGGCCCAGCCAAATCCGGGCAAACGAGAGGGGCAGAACCGGGGAAAGATGGTCAGGTCGTGGTGGGATGGATCAAGCCGACCTGGATCGCAAACCGCACGAGGCCTGCAATGTCGTGGATGTTGAGTCGCTCCATGAGCTGGGCACGATGGGTCTCGACGGTCTTGACGCTCAAATTGAGTCGATCTGCCATCGCCTTCGTGGAATGGCCTTCGGCGATGAGCTGAAGAACTTCCCGCTGCCGGGGAGTCAGGCGTTCAAGTGGACCGGCCTGCCCCGAATGGCGTTGGCGAATCACGTCGATCGCATGTTTGGCCACGGCGGGTGTGAGATAGGAATCGCCGCGAGACACGGAATGGATGGCCTTATCGAGTTCCTCCAGATCAGCCCCCTTCAGTAGATAGCCTGAAGCCCCGGCATCCAACGCTTGCCGGAGATAGTCTTCGCTGCCGAACATCGAGAGGAGGATCACTCTCGTCGAGGGGTTCTCTCTCCGGATACGGGCCGTCGCCTCCAGTCCATTGAGTCCCGGCATGGCGATGTCCATCAACACGATGTCTGGGCGAATCGAACTGACCAACTTCACCGCCTCGAGACCATCGCCAACCTCCGCTACCACCTGGACACCATTGAGCTTTTGGAGAAGCAATTTAAGCCCCGCCCGAACGAGGGCATGGTCTTCTGCAACCAGAACGTGGATCACGTTCATTCCGTCTCCTTCAGGTGCCGCTCTTCAACGCGAGAACTCAAGGGCAACCATGCTTGAACGGTGCAGCCGCTCTTGGGAGCCGATCGCACCGAGAACCGTCCTCCGGCCAACCGGACTCGTTCATCAAGTCCCTTCAGCCCAGAGCCATGGGAGGACACAGCGGGATCGGAGGTGTCGAATCCGACTCCATCGTCCGTCACGCACAGTTCAATAGCATGGTCGGTCCACTGCATTTCAAGTGATATTTTCGTTGCGCAGGCGTAGCGAGCCGCATTGGTCAGACTTTCCTGTACGATTCGATAGCACGCGACGCTGACGTCATCTGAGAGTGGCCGCCCTTTACCCGTCGTCGAAATCGCCATCTGCCAGCCGTTTCTCTCCGATTGTCGCGCAACGTACGTTCGGAGCGCCTGCTCCAATCCGAGTTCGTCAAGCAACTGCGGCCGGAGATCGATCGCCAGTTGCCGCACTTGCCGTAAGAGCTGTGAAGTCAGCAGGAGACTTTCACTCAAGGGTGCCTCAGCCTGTCCACCGGTCTGCGCTTTCATGAGCTGAAGGTTGATGTGCAAAGCGGTCAGGACCTGGCCGATCTCGTCATGTAGATCCCGCGCGAGACGCCGACGTTCCGTTTCCTGCGTTTGCACCAGTTCCCGCGAGAGCTGCCGCAGCTGCATGTTCGCCTTTGTCAATTCGGCGGTCCGTTCGGCCACCCGGCGTTCCAAATCTTCATTGGCCAGGCGAACCAGTGCCTCGGCCTGTTTTCTCGTCGTAATATCGCGGGCGATTTTCGAAACCCCGACCACGCTGCCCCGTTCATCCTTGATCGGCGACAACGTCAACGACACGTCCACCATCCGGCCGTCCTTCCTCAGGCGCAGGGTTTCGAAATGCTCCACAGACTCGCCCTGTACCGTTCGCCGCAAGATTTCATTCTCGTCCCGTACACGATCAGGCGGGAAGAGTATCGTGATTGATCGGCTGAGCACCTCCTCGGCGGTATAGCCGAACAATCGCTCGGCGCCCCGGTTCCAACTGGTCACGACCCCTTCAATCGTTGCACCGATGATGGCGTCGTCCGAGTACTCGACGATCGCCGCCAATCGTCGACGGACTCCTTCCATTTCCTTCCTGGCCGTCACGTCCACGATCGCGGCAATGAATCCGGTCACGACTCCATCCGGTCCGAATTGGGGCGCATACCTGGCATGCATCGAACGCCGGCCTGGCACAGAACCTTCCAACGTCACCTCGTACTCCACACTTCGCCCTTGGAGGGCCTCCTGCATGAACTTGGCCACTTGCTGAAAACCCTTCGGGCCAAGAATGTCTTCGGCATTCTTGCCGACAATCTCATCGGGCTTTCGCTGAAACAGCGCCGCATAGGGCTCGTTGACGAAGAGATACCGGAGATTCCGGTCGAGATGGGCGATCAACACCGGGGCATGATTGGCCACGAATTCCAGGCGAGCCTCGCTCGCACGTAAGGCGACTTCCGCCTCCTTGCGGGCGGTGATATCCGTGATGGCTCCAGTCATCCGAACCGGGCGCCCATCCTCCCCATAGCGAATGTATCCACGATCCAGGACGGAGGCGTAGGTTCCGTCATGGCGCCGGAACCGATATTCATCCGACCAGAAGGATCTGCACCCCTTGAACGCATCGTCGACGCCTTGCAGCACCCGCGCTCTATCGTCTGGATGAATGCGCTCTTTCCACCATGTCGCGCTGGCCCCGACCGGCTCACCTGGGGCATACAGCTGCTGATAGGCTTCGTTTCGCTGCACGATCCCCGTATCGAGATCCCAGTCGTACACGGCATCGCGCGTCGCCAGCATCACATATCGCAGCCGTTCTTCCTCCAGCCGCAACGCTTGATCAGCCCGCTTGCGGTCCGTCACATCTCGGCAGCTGCACGACAGAACCTCCCGCCCTCCTCTGGACCGTTCGGCGAGCCAGGTGAGCGAAAGATCCACGACAAACGACTCTCCGTTCTGCTTCCGGCCGACGAGTTCACCGCTCCAATGCCCTTGACGAACCAGTCGGGGGAAGATCTCCTGCTCGATATGCGAGACGACCTTCGGCTCATACAACTCGCGCCAGGTCTTTCCGATCAGCTGCTCCACGATAAATCCGTACATCGCGGCATGGGCTTGGTTCATGTAGGTATAGCGCCCGTCGCCATCGAGCAACGCCACCCCCTCGGCACTGTGGTCGATCGCATAGGCGAGGAGATTCCGATCTCGTTCAGCCTCCTGACGTCGCTGTTCGAGCCGGTAGGCGCCGATGATACTGGAGCTGGTCCGCAAGAACGGCTCGAGATAGGCGATCATGGCCTCGTCATATCCCCCGACCCGATTGGCTACTCCCACCATCCCAATCAGCCGCGGTCCATCGAACAGGGGCACCCCCAGAAATGCGTTCAAGGAAGGATGGCCTTTCGGCAGCCCTCCACGGCGAACATCGTGAAGCGGATCGTTCGACACCACCGGCTCGCCGGTTCGGATCACATGACCGAACAGGGTGTGGAGGTTATAAAACTCCAGCGTCGGGGCGTTACGGTCGTACAAGGCCCGCGTGGCCTCGTTCCAGGCAATATCGCTAATGGCATGTGTCTTGAGATAGCGCGACCCGTCATCCTTCACGAGCACTTCACCGATAAAGCCGTATTCACTTTTCGTCAGTTGCAGCAAGGCTTCGAGCAGCCTTTGAAAGGCCTTGGAGATGTCCGATTCGGCAATGAATGTCGATTGCACCGCGGAGATGGCCGCTAAGAGCTCATGCTGGGCTTTCTCGCGTTGCTCTGCTTGTTTTCGAGCTTCGATTTTCCGGATTGTACCGGCGACATACTCCTCTCCTCCGATCTTGACGTAATTGGCCGTGACTTCCACCGCAATCACTTGTCCGTCTTGCAACCGATGCCGGGTTTCCAAGATGACCGACCGTTGCTCCTTGATCCGTGCCCAATTGGCCTCGAGTTGCTCCTGCGTAATGTCAGGATTCCAATCTGTGACCCGCATCTGTAACAGTTGCTCACGAGGATATCCATAATGCCGGACCGCGGCCTCGTTCACGTAGACGAAACGAAATCCGTCAGCCGGGTTGAGCCAATAGATCGGCTCATCCATCTGTTCGACGACCTGCTTGATGAAGGAGAGGTCTGCGTTGGACTCCGTCAATTCCTTGGAAAGGAGCCGTAATTCCAACTGCCGGACGACTTGACGCCCCAATCGCTTGAGCACGTCAACTTGCGTTTCCGTCAGGGTGCGCGGCTTCCGGTCGATGACACAGAGGGTCCCCAAGCGATGGCCAGAGGCCGTTTCGAGCGGCGCACCGGCGTAGAACCGAATGTGCGGATTGGTTGTCACCAACGGATTGTCGACGAATCGCGGGTCGGCGCTCGCGTCCGGCACGACCATCACGTCATGCTGGAGAATGGCGTGGGCACAGAACGCCCATTCACGCGGAGTTGCCTCAGCAGTAATTCCCACTTTGGCTTTGAACCACTGCCGAGTCTCATCGACCAGACTGACCAGCGCAATCGGCGTCTCGCATACCGTCGCCGCAACTTTCACGAGGTCATCGTATGCCTCTTCCGGAGGAGTATCGAGCACATGGTAGGACGTAAGGCAGGCTAGACGGAGCAATTCGTCTTCCGGTAAAGGGGCTGGTATCATCTGCCAGGATGCTCCGGCTGTAGAAGCAAACGCCGAGCAATCATACCTGAATCTCAGTGGGGGGTGAAGGACACCACTGTGGGCAGGCCAAGACGGAGCTTCGGCAAGAAGGAATACGTCTGCCGTTCCTCCAGGACGGCAGCTCTATTGCGGAAGATCGGTCAGTGCCCTGAACGGCTCTTCCTGCCCGCTTGCGATACCGGTCAACTTGAGCCCACAGCGTTCAGCGACCGCACTCAACCCCATCAGGCCCAATGCAGTGATCGCCACCGTTTGCCTGGCAGGCAGGTTAGCAGAAACCCAGACCCCCTGTTCACGCCGCTCGACGATGAAAGCAGGTCGACCGGCCGTCGTATTATCACGGAGCGTTACGAGGTATTCCTCGCCTTTCTCGTTCTCTAACAGGATGCCTTTGACCTTCATCATCTCTCTCCTACTTTGTGTGCAACGCGCCCCTGAGGAAAGACCGACGAAATTCCCGGACCATGCAAGGACCGTGTCGGCTTCCGGCTCAGGCCGATCAACGAGAGGCGCTGGAGAGACGCAAGGAGTATACCCTGTCCATGAAAGGAGAGATTGTCTTGCTGCGGTGTGAGTTAGAAAAAACTACGCATAAGTGGTTTTTTTTAAGGTGTATGCTTTCCCCCTACAGACTGTATCGAAGTGCCTCAGTTGAAATTTGAAGCGCTCTCATGGAGAGACGGCTGCGTGCTGTGGATAACTGGACGCACGACTATTTTATGGTCGCTGCCGGGACGTTTGCAAACCGACGAGCCAGACACCGGAAAGAATCAACAGAATTCCAGCAAGCTCGACCAGCCCCACCGACTCTTTCAAGACGATTACCGAAAGCGCGACGGCCGCAACCGGCGTCAAATTGCCCAACACCGAGGCACGTGATGGGCCGATACCCTTCACCCCGAAGAGCCACGCCTGCTGAGCCACAGCCGTTGCGAACACTATGAGGTACAACAACGCAAGCCAATCAATGCCAGAAACAGACGAGAGGCCCGCCGCCAGGATTTTTTGATCGCTCCAAAGCAGCGGGACCTGCAGTACCGTGGCCACGAGCAGCGTCGTCCAATTCACCGTCAGAGGAGACAAGCGTTCCATGATCCCTCGGCTGCCGACGCTATAGAGGGCCCAACTGGCGACACCGAAAAAGACGAGCAACCCGCCGACGATCGGCTGTTCACCCGCTGCCTGGAATCCCGCAACCGAAACCAACCCGACCCCAAGAAACGAGACCAAGCTGCCGGCCAGCACCGCGCGGAGCGGCACGTCTTGGATCAGCACGGCGGAAAGCAGGGAGGTCACGACAGGGGACGATCCAATAATGACTCCCGCGACAGCCCCGCTGACGTACTTTAGTCCGATGAGGATGAGAAGATGGTTGCCGAGGACGCCAAGCCCAAGCCAGCAGAGGGTTCGAATGTCTGACGCGGTCAGTCGGGTTATCCGGCCCTCCTGCCACCACCACGTCACCAGCAGAATCGCGAGGCCGCCGATGTCGCGCAATACCGACGCTTCGACCGCGGAAAAACCGCTGAGGGCAAGTTTTTGGGCGACGATTGAACCGCCCCAAAGAACCGCAGCCAGAATCACCGATCCGTAGGCGACGCTGTTCGATGGCTGAGTCATAGGCGATCTGCGAGAGCACAACGCTGATATAGCTTCAAGCCTAACGCCTCATGTTCTTTTCCTGACGACCATCACGCCGTCACGGATCGTCGCCAAAACACAGGACGCATCCGGATCCGAGGCCACCGCGCGGTTCAATTCCTGGATGGCCGCCGTGTCTTCGTCCGGCGGGGGTTGCTTCAGTACGTCACCGCTCCACAGGACATTGTCGATGAGGATGACGCCGCGTGGAGCCAGCAAGTCCTTCGCGCGCCGATAGTAGTTGGGGTAGTTGACCTTGTCGGCATCGATGAAGATCAAGTCGAAGGGTCCTTCGAGGCGGCCCATCGTCTCCAGGGCAGGCCCCATGCGAATCGTGATTTTCCGGCCGTGGGGCGACCGGGAGAAATACCGCCGCGCGAGCGCCGCCGAGCTGTCGTCGATCTCACAAGTCATGACGGTTCCCTCTTCAGGAATGGCCTCGGCGAAGCAGAGCGCGCTGTAGCCGGTAAAGGTCCCGACCTCCAGGATGCGCCTGGCGCCGACAAGCCCGGCGATCATTTTCAGAAAGGCGCCTTCCAGCGGCCCAACCAGCATGCGCGAACGTTCCATCGTACGGACCGTTTCGTCACGTAAGGCCTGACAGACGTCAGATTCCGCCATCGAATGGGCTTCTGCGTAGGCTTCGATCTCGGCGGAAACTAACGACTTCATCCGCTCACTCGCTTCACGGTTTGAAAATCAGCGATTTCGTGCGTACACTGCAATAAGGCCCTGGTATTGCTCCGGGGCGATCTTAACACGTCCTGAAGGGGGCCGGACCGGTGAAAACGCTCAAGACGCTCGAATCCCTGCGGACCGAGCTGCTGGAGATCCAGCGCATCAACAGCGCCGCTTCCGTCTTGTCTTGGGACCAGGAAACCCACATGCCGGCCGGCGGTGGAATAGCCCGTGCCGAGCAGATCGCCGCGCTCCAAGGGATCGCCCACCGGAAGCTGGTTTCGCCGGACGTCGAACGCCTCCTCGCGAAGGCCGTCGATCTGGACACGGGACATCCCTTGGACAACGACGGAGAGTTGTGGGACGAACCGGCCCAGTCACTGCTCCGTGAGGTCTGGAGAGACTATAGCCGTGCCAAAAAGCTGCCGTCGGAATTCGTCGTCACACTCAGCCGTGAATGCTCCCTTGCGCAGCAGGTCTGGACGGAAGCGAAGGAAGATAACTCGTTCAAGAACTTTCTCCCGAACCTTCGGACCGTCGTGGGACTCAAGCGTGAGGAGGCAAACTATCTCGGGTACCTGGATTCACCTTACAATGCCCTCTTGGACGTCTACGAGCCCGGCTCCACCATCGCCGGGTTACGACCGCTCTTCGCACAACTGAAGGCTCGGCTCGTTCCCTTGCTCAAGCGGATTCAACAGAGTTCCGTTCAGATCGACGACAGTATCCTCTCCCATTCCTATGACACCGCGCGCCAGCTGGAATTCGGCCGCCTGGTATTGATCGCCATGGGTTACGATTTCGAACGGGGCCGACTGGATCTTTCTGCTCACCCGTTTACAACCTCGTTCCATCCAACAGACGTGCGCGTGACGACTAGAGTCTACGAACACGACCTTGCCTCATGTCTCTTCAGTTGTATCCATGAAGGGGGACACGGATTGTACGACCAGGGCCTCGACCCGCAACATTACGGCTCCCCTCTCGGTGAATCCGTGTCGCTCGGCATTCACGAGAGCCAGTCGCGGATGTGGGAAAACTGCGTGGGCCGGTCAAGGGCCTTTTGGCGGTTCTTCTATCCGGTTCTGCAACAGACGTTCCATCACCAGTTGCGGGCGGTCGACATGGAGCGTTTCTACGCGGCGATCAACCGCGTAAAACCATCGTTCATCAGGGTCGAGGCCGACGAACTCACCTACAACCTCCACATCATGTTGCGGTTCGAAATTGAGCAGGACCTGATCGAAGGGAAGACAAGTCCGGAAGATCTGCCGGCCATTTGGAACAGCAAGATGCGGGAATACCTCGGAATCACACCCCCCACGGACGCGGAAGGGGTCCTGCAGGACGTGCACTGGTCCTTCGGCGCGTTCGGATACTTTCCCACCTATACCCTGGGAAACCTGTACGCCGTCCAGTTCTACGATCAGGCCCGAATTGAAATTCCTCACCTCGAAGACGAGATCGCGGCGGGCCAGCTCATGGTCCTGCGGCGCTGGCTGGGGCAGAAGATCCACCGCTGGGGGCGGATGTTCACTCCGGACCGGTTGTCGCAGCGGGTCACGGGTACAAGCATAAGCCCCGAGCCCTTTCTTCGATACGTGGAACGTAAGTACGGCGAACTCTACCGGCTCAACTGATCGGATCGCTTTACAAGTTTATCTCTCAACGCCCCGTGTACCCTAATAGCCCATCGCCTGGTTGATCTTTGCCTGGAGAGACGGAAGAAAGGTGAACTCGCCCTGAACTTCGATGCGGGAAGGTACGAGCAGGGTGGTGTGGAAGACAATGTCGCGGATAGGAATTTTAAAGGTTGGATCCTGTGGGGTGCTTAGTTCGACGGCTTCGACGGAATTGATGATCGCACTGGTGTCCTGCGGTCCATAGGTGGCCACGACCGCCTTGATGATTTCCATGGCTTTCTCGTTCGTTTCCACTCCGGCGATCCCCTTCTCGATCAAAGGCAGGACCTCTTCTATGGACTGGTCGGACAGGGTGAAATTTTCCACCCGTTCTTTCCGGCGCAGCGATGTCAGATCGTTGTCGAGGTCTTTGCTGAACGCGCCGTAAGCGAATCGGAAAAACTCGAAATGAAACCCTTTGAGGCCCTTGCCGAACAGTTGGAGTTCGCAGAGAAAGCAGAGTTGCTGGAGTTTCACATCGCTCAAGAGGCCATGCGGCTCCGCCTGATGCAGCACAGAGAGCAGCAGCGCCCGGTCGACGGTTATTTGAGCCGGAGAACGCATAGGACTTCCAGGCCGATTTTCGAATGCCGGATAGAAGCCGTGCACTATAGACAGCCGGGCGGAATGCCGTCAATCGCGCCCCCTTGACCGGCTCTCGGGATTCGTTTTTAATGACTTCCCGTTTGGAGGCCCCCCCTATGGCATCAGGGAAATATCTCAAGGAAATGGACGCCCTGAAGGAGCACCTGGCGAAGCACCAACTCAAGTTCACCCGACAGCGGGAGCTCATCTTAACTGCCTTCCTCAAGCAGGAGCACATCACGGCGGAAGCCATGTATCACCAGCTGGCGAAGGCCGATCCCCATTTGGGGCTCGCGACGATCTATCGGACCCTCAACCTTTTCTGCGACGCCGGCCTCGCCCAGGCCCGCCACTTCGGGTCACAAACCCAATACGACAATGTCTCGCACAAAGGGCACCATGACCATCTCATCTGCACCGGCTGCGGGAAAATCGTCGAGTTCGAGAATTGCGAGATCGAGAAGCTTCAGGAAGAGGTTGCCTCCAAGAACGGCTTCACCATCACGACTCACCGCCTGGAACTCTACGGCCTCTGTAGCCGCTGCCGCCATTGACCCCAGCGATTTTTTTTGATATAATTTTGAGACGGCTTATCAATTTCAATTAGAGAAGGGTCTCCTATTGTCTATGCAATGCTCTGCCAATCTTTCTGCCGTGCGATCCTGGTCCCCCGTTATTCTCTTGGCGGCCTGCCTGACAGCACTGCTCTCTCCATTGCAAGCATCCACTGCCCAGGCCGACAGCCTCACGGTCTATTCGGGACGGGCCGAACGGCTGATTAAGCCCGTGCTCGATGACTTCACCGCCAAGACCGGGATTCGGATAGAACTGCTCTCCTCTGGAACCACCGAACTTGTGAACCGTTTAAAGGCCGAAGGCGACCGTACTGCTGCCGATGCGCTGATCACCAACGACGCTGGCAGCCTGGAAATGGCAAGATCAGCGGGATTGTTACGCCCCTTGAACATGCGCGAAGTCGAACGGGCCGTCCCACCTCAGTTTCGGGCTCCGGACAACGCGTGGATTGGTCTGTCTGGACGGTTCTGGGTGATCGTCTACAACAAAAATGCAGTGAAGCCGGGAGACTTGCGGTCGTTGCTCGATTTAGGGGAACCGAAGTGGAAGGACAAGATCGCCATCCCGAATTCCGGGAGTGAGTATCTTCAGGCTGGTGTTTCTGTCATCAGAGCCACACACGGCGATGCCAAGACCAAGCAGTTCCTGCAAGGTCTCAAGGACAATGCCGGCAGTCAGGTCTACCAAAAGAGCTCGCAAATCGTGGATGCGGTCGCCAAGGGCCAGGTGGCTCTCGGCATCGTCAACCATTACTACGTCTACCGCCATCTGGCCGCCCAACCGACGGCCCCCATTGCGGTCTTCATGCCGGATCAGCATGAAGGGGGCATGGGCGCTATCATGAACGTCACGGGAATCGGAGTTACCAAGGCCTCGAAACACGCCGACAACGCCAAGTTGCTGGTGGAGTTTCTTGTGGCCCAGGCCGGCCAAAAACTGTTTGCCGACCTCGACAAGGAATATCCTGTTCATCCGGAAGTGAAGGCCGACCCAGCCCTCATCGAGCGAAAAACCTTCCGGGCGGCACAGGTGCCGCTCACCAAGCTCGCCGAGTTGCGCGAACCCACTCTGACCCTGATCGAACAGGTGGGCCTCCGATAGATTGAAGGCACCCACGTGACAGCCACATACCGCCAACTGACGTCGCCGCTTCAATTGCTCGCCCTGGCCAGCGCGGGATTGATCATTCTTCCGCTCGGATACGTGTTGTCCCAAGCGCTGACGGCAGATTCGGCCGTCTGGAACCGTCTCTGGGCCACACGCATACCCGAACTGGTTTCGAATACGGTGTGGCTGGCGGCCAGCGTTGCCGCGCTGACGCTTCTGCTTGGCGTCTCAACCGCGTGGCTGATCACGAGACTCGAATTCCCGGGCCGGCGGCTATGGGAAGGCGCGCTGGTCCTTCCGCTCGCCATGCCGACGTACGTACTGGCCTACGTGTATTCCTATCTCCTGGGATTCGATGGCCCGATCGAGCACCTGTGGCAACTGATGGCCGGCCCACAAGCCAGGATCTTCTCTCCGCATAGCTTTCTTGGCGCCACGCTCGTCATGACGCTCGACACATTCCCCTTCGTGTATCTCCTGAGCCGAAGCGCCCTCCTGAGCATGAACGTGTCATTTGAGGAGGTGTCCAGAGCGAGCGGAGTGTCGCGGCTCGCGACGCTCTGGCGCGTGACGTTGCCGCTCATGCGCCCTTCGCTCGCGGCAGGCGTGGCTCTGGTCATTCTGTATGTCGTCTCGGACTTCGGCGCCGTTTCTCTGCTGCGATACCAGACCTTGACCTATGCCGTGTACCAGCAGATGACGGGTCGCTCGGACAACACCGCTGCCAGCATCCTCAGCCTCTTGCTGGTCGGCATGGCCCTGGTCTTTCTGATTACGGAACGATGGTTCCGGCATCGAAGCCGCTTCTATCAAACGACGGGACGGTTTCGGCTGCCGGTCCGCCACCGGTTTGGATGGATGGGCACATCCCTTGTGACCGCCTATCTATCCCTGATTGTTGGAGCCGCCTTTGCGCTTCCGGCTTATCTCCTTGTTACGTGGAGCCTGTCCCCCGAAGCGCAGGCGACAGTGGACAGCCGATTTTACGGCTTCTTCTTGAACAGCGCATTCTTGGCCGCATGCGCCGCAACGGTCGGCGTCCTGATCGGTCTGCCGTTGGCCTATTTAGCCAGCCGGAAACCGACGTGGCTGAATCTGGGCTGTCTCCAAGCCGCCTATGCGGGCTATGTGCTTCCCGGTCCGGTCGCGGCGCTCGCGGTGCTCGTCCTCTGCCTTAATGTGACCCCCCTCGTGTACGGATCGGTCATCGTGCTCATCGTCGCTTACGTGATCCATTTTCTCCCGGCGGGGCTCCAATCGCTGGAACCGGCCATTCAGCAAATCACCCCGAACCTGGAGGAAGTTTCCAGGACGCTCGGTCTCAGCGTGCGTCAGACCTGGCAGCGCGTGACGTTGCCGCTGGTGCGCAACGGGTTTATCGTCGCGTGGGTGCTGATGTTTCTTCAAACGATGAAGGAACTCCCGGCGACGCTCCTCCTGCGACCGGTCGGATTTGACACGTTGGCGATCCGCGTGTGGATGGAGGCGACAGAAGAGTACTACCAGTTGGCCGCCCCGGCGGCACTGCTGATCGTCCTGCTCAGTCTGCCGACGCTAGTATTGCTGGTCTCGAAGGACTGGCGCGGTGGAGTGGAAAGAGCCTGAGTCATGAGGACCACTAGAACGGCAATGAGCGAGCGTCCAGACGAGGATTTCCTGCAACCGAACCTTTACGTCCCTGCCTCACCTGTCTTGGAACTCCGCGGGATTACCTGCGCGTACGATCCGGGACGACCGGCCGTGCGCGATATTTCGATTGCCGCAAAGGAAGGAGAGATTCTCTGCCTGCTTGGGCCGTCAGGTTGCGGCAAGACCACGATTCTGCGCGCAATCGCCGGCTTCGAGGCCGTGCAGTCAGGCCAGATTTTCCTCTCCGGACGTCTGGTGTCCTCCCCGGACCAGCTGGTCCCCACGGAGGAACGGCGTGTCGGGATGGTCTTCCAGGAATACGCGCTCTTCCCCCATTTGCGCGTACGAGACAACATCGCCTTCGGGCTCCGGCATCTCAGCCGCAGCGAGCGCAAGGCCAAGGTCCAGGATATGCTGCGCCTCGTCGGCCTCGAGGGGTTCGAGCGGCGATATCCGCATGAATTGTCCGGGGGCCAACAACAACGCGTCGCGCTCGCGAGAGCGCTTGTCCAGAATCCCGTTGTCCTTCTGCTCGACGAACCGTTTAGCAACCTTGATCCGGACATGGCCGGCCGCATGCGGCACGAACTCCATACCTTGTTGCGGCGCACGAAGACCACGACGATCTTGGTCACGCACGACCATGACGAAGCCTTTGCCATGGCCGACCGGATCGCCGTCCTCAACCAGGGACGGCTGGAACAGTTCGATACACCGGAAGCGATTTACCACCTGCCAAAAACGCCGTTCGTCGCCGACTTCGTGGGGCAGGCCGACTTCATTCCCGGCACGATCTCCAACGGCATGGTCCATACCGAGTTGGGCGAGTTTCCGAACACGCTGGAGTGCGAAGATGGCACGGCGGTCGTGGTCATGATCCGGCCCGATGACATCCATCTCGTTCCGGCAAAGCACGCGTCATCACGCGTGATTTCGAGACAGTTTCGGGGGTCCGAGAATCTCTATGCGGTCAGCCTTCCGTCCGGGCAGATCGTCCATAGCAGCCAGGGGTCCACGAGCGTCTATCAGGAAGGCACCGCTGTGGAGCTTCGGGTCCTGGCCTCCCATACGGTCTTGTTCAAACAATCGGCGTAGCGCGACCTCAGACTGTGTCGGACGTTGACAGCGCGTTCGCCATCCGGCAGCATGCGTCTCGGCACACGAGCCCCAGCGAATCGAACCCATGCACGATCTGTAGCATCGGAGGAGTCCTCGATGGACGCATTGAAGGAGGCAGTCGATTACGGAGTGATCGGCCTGTTGTTGGCGTTGAGCGTTTGGTCGGTGGCCGTGGCCGTCGAGCGTTGGCTCTACTACCGCCGCATTGACCTCGCTGAGTTTTCCTCGCTCCAGACTTTGGAGATCTCGTTGACCAGGCGACTCGTCGTCATCGGCACGGTCGCGGCGAACGCGCCATACATCGGGCTGTTGGGCACGGTACTCGGCATCATGCTGACGTTCCATACCATGGGCACCTCGGGAACGATGGCAGTGAACACGATCATGATCGGACTCAGTCTGGCGCTGAAGGCGACTGCTGTCGGATTGCTCGTCGCAATTCCCTGCGTCGTCATGAACAACATCCTCCGCCGGAGGGTGTCTGAGATCGTCGCTCAATACAAGGTGATGCATGGATCGCGAGCTTGATCAGATCAACGTGATTCCACTGGTGGACGTGATGCTCGTGCTGCTGGTCATCGTGCTCACGACCGCCACGTTCATCAGTTCCGGGCACATCCCAGTCAACCTGGCGAAAGCGAAAGATGTGGGAGACCGGAAAGACGTCCCGATCGTCATTACCCTGACAGCGGAAGGCAAACTGTATCTGAACGACCGGGCTGTGGCCGAAGGAGGCCTCCCTGGCGCATTGGCGGGCCTACCCCATGAGTCCGCCGTCGTCGTCCGGGCGGACAAGGTGACGCTGCTGGAGCGATTCGTTGCAGTCGTAGACGAAGTTCGCGGTCTTGGTTTTCACCAAGTCAGCCTCGAGGTGATCCGCTTGTGACCGATCCGGCGCCGCCACGTCGAACGGACCGTGGTGGGACAACGCTCGCTGGTTGGGTCTTCTCCCTGACGTTCCATGCCGCCGTGGCATTGGGAGCCCTTCTCTTTCTCCGACAGATCACACCAGCACCGGAATCGGACCTGTTCACCTGGGACGTGGCCGTGATCACACGCCATCAGCCTCCGGAAACCAAGCCGTCTCCTGAATCAGCTCCGATTTCTCAAGACACCCTTGCCCCTCCTGCGATGAAACCGTTTGCGGCGCCGCCTGTCTCAAGCCCTCATCCCTTGCCGAATCAAGATCCCAGCACCGGCTCACCATCCCTGCCGCAGACCGCCGAATCTCCGTCACAATCGCTTACCCCATTGCATGCTGAGACTGTATCCCCTGTTCCCCCCATAAAGCCGGACCAGAGCATCATTGCTGAATCTTCTCCGCCGATTGTCAGTCCAACGGACGACGGTCACACCTCCGCCCCCTCGGCCTCTCTTGACCAGACTCAACCAACCCATCCGTCGTCCACACAAAATGCACCTCGGGATCCCCCTGAAAACGGGATTGAGGCGCCAGCCTCAAAGCCACCTGAACAGACCGCACCATATGCCTCGCTTCAGCCCTCAAGCCATGCTGCTCTAGCACGCCAGGATTTCGGTTGGTTGACGGAGACGATTCTCAAAAAGATCGAGCGGCTAAAACGGTATCCGGCCGAAGCCCGACTCGACCGGGCTGAAGGAAAAGTCGTCGTGAAGGTGGTGATTTACGAAAACGGACAGGTGAGCGACATTGAGGTCGTGAAAAGCTCAGGATTCTCCAGTTTAGACCAGGCCGCGGTGGAAGTGCTCCGCCAAGCCGAGCCGTTCCACCTGCCTCGTCCACTCGGGAGGCCTACCCTCACCCTCCGAATTCCCATCAACTACTCGATGGACCATCGTTGACCGGGCGGGTTGTTTTTTCCCTAGTTGGGACAGTCGTCCTGTCTCCAATCGCGCAAAATATTCGCTTGATCGAACGTCAACACGTAGGCGTGACAGAACCCGCCCCTGGCAAATCCGGAGTAGCCTGTTGTTCCACTTCCTCGCTCGAAATACGTCCACACCGTCGTGCCGCCTGCGCGTTGTTCTGACCTGTGAGGCGCCCCGTATCGCTTGGCAACCTGGTCAGCGGTGGCTTCGTTGACCCGGTTCTTGAAGCGCTCGCTCTCAACCTCGGAACAAGCCGCTGCCAGCATGGCTATCAACAGGGCTGCCAGGACCGCTCCCCTTACTCTCATCACCGAGTCTCCGCACTCTCGGGGAAATCCGGCGAAAGCCGAACTCGCCCGCGGAGACCGGATGAGACATGGATCCTCCCGGACTGATCCACTATGACTGCTTCCACGTCGTCCAGGTGTTCGACCAGTTCCATTCCCCGTTCAGGACCCATCACGAAGATTCCGGTATCGAGTCCGTCTGCCAGGATGCCCTCCTTGGCAATCACGGTAACGCTCTGGCAACCAGAGGCAGGCTGCAAGGTCAAGGGATCGAGAATATGGTGATAGCGGACTCCATCCTTCACAAAGAACCGTTCATAGTCTCCTGCGGTCGAAATGGCTTCGTCCTGCAACTCCACCAAGGCCACCACGGCGCCATCCTTTCGCGGGTGTTGAATGCCGATCGGAAAGGTTCCCCGTCCTGGTAATCTCCCGAACGTCTTGATGTCGCCGGCGAGAGCGACCACTCCGGCCGATGCGCCGCTTTTCTTCATCGCCAAAACTGCCTGATCCGCCGCGTAGCCCTTTCCAATGCCCCCAACGTCAATGCGCATTCCGGCCCGATCGAGACGGATCGTGCGTTCCCACACGTCGGCATGGACGGCTTGAAGATCGATCAGCGGTCGTAATACGTCGAGTTCCGCAGTCGTCGGAAGCCGGGGATCGGCCGAGATATTCCAGGCGTCGATGGCGGGACCGATGGCGATGTTAAAAGCTCCTCCCGTCATCTCCGCGACCTGGAGCGAACGCCGCACCACAGTGAGCGTTTCCGGGCTGACCGGTACCGCCGTGACACCCGCAGAAGCATTGACGCGGGAAAGTTCACTATCCGGGATCCATGTGCTCAGCAGGCGCTCGAGCCGCTTGATTTCTTGAAATCCCGCATCAATGGCACCGTTCGCTCTCTCATGGCTCGAGCTCACCGCTGTGATGGAAACCAGTGTCCCCATATGTAACTGAGTCCGCTTGAGTACCACGGGCTCACTGCCGGATTGAAAACCGGCACAGCTGGAAAGAAAAAGAGCCAGAGGCACAGTCAGAGGTCGTTTCAGAAGAGTGCGCATGACGCTTTCTCACATCAGAAATTGTGCCGTTGGAAGTACCGGGGATACCGCGGATAGGGCAATACTTCATACAATCTGGCCTCGACTGCTGGCGGATCCGGCAGAACGGACCGCAGGTGGACTTCTTGCCGTTCCGCGTGCTGGGTGGCCAGCAAGGCCTTGATCTCCTGCACGCCCTCTTCTTCCATCACCATTGAGAGAGCGACCATTCGCCCGTATCGAGGCGATTCGATACCAAACCGCCAAGTCCCGACATGGGTAACGTCGGCGGAAGAAATGGTAAACGTTGTGTTCATGTGGGCAATCGATAGGAACGGTCCCTCGCTGATCTGGACACGATTAAGTCGATAGTCCCCAGCTGGAAGAAGCAATGAAAACACCCGGTCTTCTGATTTGATTTCTACGTTAATTCGTCGTTGCGTCCGCAGATTCTCCAATTCGAGCGAACGGACTTCCGGCCCATAGGCACGACTGGTCTGCCCGATGACGACGGCAACTGCCCGTCCGACGACCAGTCGGTCAGGCTCCATCGGCTCCTTGGCCGCGGTAGTACACCCGGACACACAGCCTACACAAGCTATTGAAATCACTAGCATGAATATGTTCATCAACCTCATATTCACCAAAGCTTTCTACCTAAAATACATGAATCCGTCTCCACTTGGATAGAGTTGCGGGTTGCTACCCTGCCTACTTGACATTTGGAGGACCGTCAGGATATTAATAATCGTTCTCAATTTCATTTAGGTTGACGCGCTTCTTTATGGTCCAAACGAAACTCGCTGCTCGAATTGAACACCGCGATCACGAAACGCGTTGTGAATGCGGCCAGCTGATCGCCAAGGTACGCAGACAAGGGCTGGAGCTCAAGTGCAAGCGTTGCAAGCGCATCGTCGTCATCCCCTTCTCCGCCATCGAAGGCTGGACCGGGCTCGTACCGGAGCCATTATCATGAAAGGAGGGTATCGTTCAGGTTTCCGTCAGGTCGAGATCGTCGTCAACACCGCTACGGCCAGAGACCATCGAGTCCCGAGTCAGACCATCAACATACCATCTTATGGAGGTTCGCAATGAGGATGCGGTCGATCCTCGGGGCACTCGTCATCGCCAGTTTGCCGGCGCTTCCGGCCTTGGCCGTGGACATGACCCCGGAGGAAATCAAGAAACTCGTCGATGATGCCGTCAACAAGAAGCTCGCGGAGCATGAACGGCGCGAGACGTCGATGGAAAAAATGAAAGAGGGCCAGACCGGCGAAGTCCAGTACCCTATCCCGACTGGACCAATGACAGACATCCGTGTTGAGCGGAAAGGAGAAGAAAACGTTCCTCTATCCTTCGGCTCGACCGGATCGGGAAAGTTGATCTATGCGAAGCCGTTCTTGAGTTCGCCGAAGGCCACGGTCGGCGGCTACGCCGACATCAAGTTCAACGCCATGACCGGTCCTACCCTGGACAATCCAAGTCGGAACACGTTCAATCAGGAACGGATGGTGCCGTTTATCTATGCCGACATTACCGATCACATCAAGTTCGCAACTGAAATTGAAATGGAACGAGGTGGAACGAACTCTCCGGGTTCTACAGATTCCGGTGGAAATTCCACTGCCCGTGGTTCAATGCAGCTTGAGTTCGCCCAGCTCGATTATCTGGTCAATGAAGCCATCAATTTCCGTGCAGGCATTCTTCTGGTGCCTGTCGGAAAGTTTAATTTGCTGCACGACTCGCCGTTGAACGATCTGGTCGACCGCCCGATGGTCTCCCGGCTCGTCATTCCAAGCACTTGGTTCGAGGCCGGTGCGGGAATCTACGGCACGTTGTATCCCAGTTCCCGATCAAAACTGGACTACGAACTCTATGCCGTCAACGGCATGGGCTGCAACGGGCAAGGCTCTACCGTTACGGATTTGACCGGCAATCGGCCGTGCCGAGGAAGCGTGTCGCGCGATCTGAACGATAACAAGGCTGTCGTCGGACGTGTAGCGTTCAGTCCGATACTTGGGATAGAAGTCGCCGGATCAGCCTACTACGGCACCTACAGCAACAGCTCGCTGGCGACTTCCAACCTTAACAACAGGGACAATCATATCGGCATTTATGCCATCGACTGGACCCTCCAGAGAGGCCCGTTCGAGGTTATCGGCGAAGCCGCGTGGTCGAGGATCGAAGGCAACCAAGGCACGACTCTCACCACGCAGGGGCCTGACGGCATGTTCGGCTACTATGTGCAGGGCAACTATCACTTCATGCCCGAATGGCTGAAGAAGGTCGCCCCAAGCCACTTTACTGAGGCTTCAACCTTTACCGCCGTCGTTCGTTGGGAGACGGTCAACACCGATACCGGGGATAAGTCCAGGCTGGCGAACGGTCTGATCAGCAATCAGCGGGATTTGCAGCGACTAACTTTGGGATTGAACTTCCGCCCGATCGAGGACACGGTGTTCAAATTCGACTATCAATTCAATACGCAGCGGAACACCAGTGTCTCGAATATCGTGAACGCTCCTGGCAATGGAGCGCCGCTGACAACGAGCGGGGCTCGGATTGACGGCAACGGTTTCCTCTTCATGGCAGCAACATACTTCTAGGGAGCGGTCGGTGCCGCCGATCACATTCGGCGGCACCGCGATTTTCGATGCGAAGGACGATGCTACGGAGCGTAACGTTAGGTCTTGCATCACTCTTTCTTCTCCAAATCGGCTGTTCATCATTGACCGGCCTACAGGAACGATATGCCGTCTGTCGCTACGACGACGTCTGGGACGCCGCATTAGAGTCTGTCAAGGATCGCGCAGTCACCGTCAAGGACAAGGACGGTGGCTTGATCGAGACGGGCTGGCTGGAGATTCCGATGCCGGGACGGACCTTTGGTGCCCTTCAGCGGGAAATGGGGGACAGCAAAGATCGGTCCAGGATTGTGATGAATGTGAAGCGTCTCAATGAGGTGGTCAAGGTCAGTTTCTCCGAAGAGCGTCAGCGATGGGCTTTCAGAGGGGGATCGCGCCTCTTCGGATGGGCGGATACCGAGCCTTCGGAGAAAGTGCTGACGGACGTCCATGATCGATTGGACCGTAAACTGAAGGAGCACGGATGTTCACTTTCATGAGTGCGTACCGCACCGGCATGGCTGCCATATTGCTGATCATCTTAACCGGTCCCGCCTGGGGCACGGAAAGGATCTGGGACAGCGAGTTGCGTCGCTACCTCAAAGACGACGATTTCAAGTACGAAGAATTCATGACGGAAGAAGAAGCTGTGAAAGCGATCCTACCGAAATCCAAACAGATCAAGAAGGACCTGATCCGCCTCACGGCCGAGAAAAAAGAACTGATCGAGCAACGTATTGGATGGAAATTCCCCGAAGACGAGTTCGAACTGTACATCGGACAAACCGGAAACAAGGTCGACGGGTATGCCATGATCCATAACACGATCGGAAAGTACAAGCCCATGACCTATATGGTGGGCGTCGATGCCGCTGGCACCTGCAGCGACGTCGAGCTGCTGATCTTTCGCGACGCCAAGGGCAGCGAAGTCGGGCGGAAGCGTTTCAATTCGCAATACGACGGGAAGACGGTGGCCGACCCGATCCGGATCAACAAAGACATCATCAATATCAGCGGCGCGACCATGTCCGTGCGCTCGATGAGCGCCGGCGTGAAGCGGGTCCTGGTCTTGATCGATGAGTTCTACCTGAAACCGGCCGGCATAGGAAGTGATACCGTAGCAGTACGCAAGTCGGAGAAGGGATTCTTTAACTCCATCTTCGGGAACTAACAGAGAGGACCGCGCGTCCCAGCATGAGAAACTTCAATACTCGTTTTAAGCTTCGTGACTCTGACCGGCATATTCGGCTGCTTTACACGCAGTTTCTCTTGCTCATGTTGGCCGGGTTTCTGTTTTCATTTTACTGGGCGCACAGCATGACCAGCTTGTCACCGCAGGGCATTGCCGACCACTACCGAGGCTCCGACGCCACCTTCGGCGAACCGATGTCCTTCCGCGAATTGGCGGAAGTGACCCACTTCCATCTGTTTACGATGCCGGTCGTGTTCATGATTCTGGTCCATGTCCTGTACCTGACCAGCGCGAGCCAAGGCGTCAAAGTCTGGATGACGTGGTTGTCGTTCGCGGGCGTAGGCCTCGATCTGATTTCGCCCTGGTTGATCAGCTATGTCTCGCCGGTCTTTGTCCTGACGATGTTGACCGGCGACACCCTGATGATGGCGACGTTTCTCGTCATGTTTTGGATCCCCATGCACGAAATGTGGGTACTCAGACAGCCCTTGATGGCGGGCAAACGCCCGGACGATCAGACCACGCAGCAGTAGCGTTCGCACAATTTCACTCGGCCAGAGGTTTTCACCCAGAGCCCAAGACCATGACGATGGTCTTGGGCTCTTTCATTTTTTACGAGGCGAGCATGTCACAGCACGAAACGCTCGAGACCACCCGCGCGATCACACGCATCAGGCAGATGCTGGAGAACATCGACCGACTATCCCTCCCTTCCGGCTCGCGTCAGGATGTCGAAAGCATCCTCGTCCGTCAGGCCGCAGAAGAATTGGATCACGCTCTTGCGTGGCAACGGGGACATGGTCGTCGAACGGCGATCATGGCTTTGGAACTGGGGCGGCGGGCAGGATTGCCTCCGGACGAACTCCATCATCTCAAGCTTGCAGCCCTGCTTCATGACATCGGTCTGCTGGTACTGCCGGCACACCTTCAAGCAGACCCTCGACGCTGGGAAGCCGATGCGTACGTGGCTATGCAATGTCATCCGAGAATCGGCGCCGAACTGCTGGAGCCGTTCTCCTTTCTCCGAGAGGCCTCGGTCATCATCGCCCACCACCATGAGCGGTGGGACGGCTCCGGCTACCCGTACGGCTTACGCGGTTCCTTCATCCCGCGTTCAGCCCGCATCCTCTCCATCGCCGACGCATTCGACGCCATTGAGGTTCCGGCAGCTGACTCACAGGATCTCCGCAACCATGTCGCCTATCGCATCATTCGTGCCGCAGCCGGGACCCAATTCGATCCGGATTTGGTCCAGCTGTTAGAAATAGACCATGCAGGTCTGTACGTGCACCAACCAGTTGCCCGACAGGAGGATTGGCCGTGAATTCGAGTGACCGAAAGGTACTTCCCATACTATTTGCCGTTGCTCTAATTGGTGGACATTTCGTCGGCTGCTCAGGCGGAAGCACCTCTTCGGGCGGGACGACCAGCGTGGCGTCGCCCGGAACTCCAGGAGCCGAAGAAGCGGTCGGAGAGCGTTTGTTCATGGAAACCCGATTCGCACAAGCGTTCAAGGTGTTCATGGATAACGGCGGGAATATGAACGATCTCAATGCCGGCGACGCGGTCTTGGATACCGTCGAAACCACGACGCCAGGCTTGCCCATCGATCCAGGCCCATTCAAAGGTCGATCGATGAATTGCCGCGCCTGCCACATGGTGGACGACGTTTTGAGCGCGCCAGGAGGCGGCATGCGCACCTACGCCGACTTTGCTCCTCGGAGTCCGATCCCGGCCAGGGTCGACGGCAAAACCCATGCGCCGCGGAACTCGCCCCCCCTTGTGAACTCTGCCGTGGATCGACCCGGCGGAGTCCTGTTCCATTTCGACGCGGAATTCAACTCGATGGAAGATTTGGTCGCGGCAACCTTCACAGGGAGAAACTTCGGCTGGCTTCCGGGGGAACGGGCACAGGCCATCGCCCATCTTGCACGAGTCGTGCGAGGCGACGACGGAACGGGCGATCTGGCTCAACAATTCGACGGCCTACCCTATCGAATCCTGTTTACAGGAACCCACGCGGCGATTCCCGATGAATTCCGCCTTCCACCCCAATTCCGCTCCTTCATCGGATCGGGATCCGATCAAGAAATCTTCGACGCCGTCGTTCGCGTCGTCGCTGCCTATGTCAACGGCTTGCTCTTTTCGCAGTCTGAAGACAGCGGCGCACCGATCCGTTCGCCGTTCGACGTGTTTCTGGCAGTCAACGGTTTGCCACAACAGCCAAATCCCAACGAGTCTTCCCTTGATTACAGCAGACGCCTGCGCGCGCTCCTGAATGCACCGGGTTTTACCCCACAATTCGTGACGTCCAATCCGAATCGGTCTGACGGCCAATTTCAGTTTCATGCACAACCATTCGTATTCGGAGCGACTGAACTGGCCGGTTTGAAGATGTTTCTCGCAGAACCGGCTGCACTCCCGGCATCCGGAGCCGAACTCACGGCGGGCAAGATCGGCAACTGCATTGCTTGCCATGCCGCCCCGAATTTTACCGACTTCAAGTTCCACAACACCGGCACAACGCAAAAAGAGTATGATGACATTCACAGCAGTGGCGCATTTGCAGCGCTCGTCATTCCAAATCTGGTTACCCGCAACGGAAACTACGATGCATTTCTTCCTGCCACCGAAACTCATCCCAACGCAATAGAACGGTTCCGGGCCATTCCCGTTTTGGCGGACCCGACTTTGACCGATCTCGGCATATGGAATGTCTTCGCCAATCCGGATATTCCGGCCCCGCAAGCCAAGATCCGCACGATTCTCTGCAACGACCAGCAACCCTGCCTCCTTTCGGATGGCGTTCTGCTCGATCGGGCGATCGCCCGCTTCAAGACTCCCGGGTTACGGGACCTGAGCCACTCGGCTCCGTACATGCATAATGGGCAGTTCGATACCCTGGAAGACACGATCGGATTTTATCGAGGCATATCGAATCTGGCACGAGCCGGAACCCTGCGGAACGGAGCGGATCAATTGCGAGGGATCGCCCTCCTGGCAGGAGATCTTGCTCCGTTGGCCGCTTTCCTCAAGTCGTTGGATGAGGACTATCAGTAGTTGGTGAAGAGGGAATGAACGAACCAGCCGGTGTCTGACCCGCACCGGCACAGAAGTGGGAGTTGTGCCCCTCCCACTTCATGGGCGGGGGCCCTCGCATCCTCCTGAGGCCCCCCGCCTCCCATTCACGACGAAGGGATCGGATATCAGAGATTCGTTCAAACGGCAGGATCTAACGGTCGTCGCGATCGGCTGCTCTCGGTAGTTTCGGAGGCCAGCCCTAGGAGCCCTTCTTGATCTGTTCGGCGAGATATTCCTCGAGACCGACCTGTTTGATCGCGTTCAATTGCCGCTCAAACCAGTCGACGTGCCCTTCGGAATCCACGACCATATCTTCCAATTTGTGACGGGTCGTAAAATCACCAACCTTCGCGCAATGCGCGATCGCTTTCCGGAGGAGTTCCACGTCGTCTCGCTCAAACGCCAGGTCTTTTTCGACCAGCGCCTCGACGTTGCCCCCACCTGCAACCTCATCGAGCCGGCTCACTTCAGGAGTTCCTTCCAGATAGAGGATGTGATCGATCAACCCGGACGAATGGCCGACCTCTTCATGTGCCAAATGGCTAAAGCGTTCGTGCAACTGTTCGTAACCCCAATGCTTGCACAGGGCCGCATGTAAGAGATACTGGTGGACAGCCGTCAATTCGGCCCTTAACACCTGATTCAGGTACTCAATGATACCTTCCTTCGCTTTCATGGCGAGATTCAGCTTTCTTTCTTAATCTGCTCAGCCAAGTAATTCTCCAACCCGACCTGCTTGACCGTCTCCATCTGCGTTTCGATCCAGTCAATGTGACCGTCGACATCCTCCGCCATGTCTTCAAGCATGTGCCTGGTCGTGAAATCCTGGACTTTCGTGCAGTGGACGATGCCCTCATTCAAGAGGGCCAGCATTTCCTGCTCGGCTTTGAGATCCAGCTTGAACTGTTCCGGAACGGTCTCGCCGACATGGACGGTGTTCATGCGCTGGACGTTCGGCACTCCCTCCAGATACAGGATGTGTCCGATGATTTCATCGGCGTCCTTCATCTCGTCGATACTCCGTTCGCGAACCTTATGATGGAGCCGATCATATCCCCAGTTTTGGCACATCTTGGCGTGAACAAAGTATTGATTGATGGCCGTGAGGTCTGCGGTGAGAATCTTGTTGAGGATGTTCACGACCCCTTCTTTGGCTTTCATAAGTTCCTCCTCCCGTTCAGCGAGTTAGGCCCTCATGGTAGGGGCGCAAATCGGTCACTTGAGGACATTATCAGCGGCCTACGGACATTCGTCAACTCATCCGCCATCGGCGAACAAATGACTTCGACTCTCAGTTTCGGCGATCGGCGTGGAGAGGAAACCAGAAGCGAGGAGTGCTCAACCGGCTTCACGATAACCGCAGTCTTCGTTGCGGCACTGTACGCTGCGACCGGCTTGCTTGCTGACCTTTTCGACGAGGAACGGAGCCTGACAGGTCGGACAGGCCTTGTTGATGGGACGGTCCCACAATGCATATTCGCATTTCGGATAGTTGCCGCAGGCGAAAAACGACCGGCCCTTTCTCGTCCGTTTCTGAACCAGGTCACCGCCACAACCCGGCTGCGGGCACTTGACGCCCAATGCCAGCGGTTTGGTCGTCTTGCATTGCGGATAGGCCGAACAGGCAATGAACTTCCCGAACCGTCCCGTCTTGACGACCATCGGACTCCCGCACTTGTCGCAGGTTTGGTCCGTCGTGATTTCCTGTTTCGGAACGACTTTCAGGGTGCCGTCAGGAAGCTTCTCAAAATTCTGGGTATTCTTGCAGGGGGGGTCTTCCTTGTAGCCGGGGCAGGCCAGGAACTTGCCGTTTCTTCCCCACTTGATCTCCATCATGCGCCCGCACTTTTCGCACGGGATGTTCGTCGGCGGCTCGACCGTGTCCTTAGGACCAGGAATGGTCTTGGCCTTCTCGAGGTCGGCGGTAAACGGATTGTAGAAATCCCGCACCGCATCGACCCACGGCCTGTTGCCTTCCTCGATTTCGTCGAGCTCCGCTTCGAGTTGGGAGGTGAAGTCCACGTTCACGACGTCAGGAAATCCCTTCAGCAAAAAGTCGTTGACGGTCCGGCCTGTCTCCGTCGGAATGAATCGGCCTTCGACTTTCTCGACATACTTCCGGTCCTGGATGGTCGAGATGATCGTCGCGTACGTAGACGGGCGGCCGATGCCTTTTTCCTCGAGTTCCTTAATTAACAGCGCTTCATTATATCTGGGCGGCGGTTGTGTGAAATGTTGCTTGGAGGTCACGCCCGGAATGGTCTGCTCCGCTTGCTCAACAAGCCTCAGGCGTTCGCCCTCACTCAGTTGAGGCAATTGCCGCTCAGCGCCCTCATCGGCCTCGTCTTCCTGCTTGGGTTTCTGGCCGGCCAATTCTTTGTCGACCGCTTCCATGTAGACGATCGTATGACCGGGGAACTTCACGACGGTGCCGCTCGACCGGAACAGATATCGGTCCTTGGTATCCAGCGGTGTGGTCTCGACACGGGTCACGTCCAGAATAGCGGGAACCATCTGTGAGGCAATGAAGCGGTTCCAGATGAGCTTATAAAGGTTGTATTGATCTTCTTCGAGGTACTGCTTGATGGATTCGGGATCGCGGGCGGCCGAGGTGGGCCTGATGGCTTCATGGGCTTCCTGCGCAGCCTTCGAAGTCTTGTAGACGTTCGGGCTCGAAGGGAGATATTCGGGGCCGTAGCGTTCTTGAATTACCTGGCGGGATTCGGCGGTCGCCTCCTGGGAAATCCTCGGCGAGTCCGTACGCATGTAGGTAATGAGACCGGTCTGGCCTTCCGCACCGATTTCAATGCCCTCGTAAAGTTGCTGCGCGAGCGTCATGGTCTTCTTGGGAGAAAAGTGAAGCTTGCGGGCGGCATCCTGCTGAAGTCGGCTCGTAATGAATGGCGCGACCGGATTCCGCTTTTTCTCCTTCCGCTCGATCGCCGTAACTGAAAACGCCTTCCCATTAATAGCTGAAACGATCTTGTGCGCCTGATCCGCATTTCCGATCGCCGCTTCTTCGCCGTTGATGCTGTGCAACTTGGCTTCGAAGGCGGGCGGGTTCGCTCCGGACAGGAGTGCCGTGATGGACCAGTACTCTTCCGCACGAAACGCTTCACGTTCAGCCTCGCGTTCGCACATCAGCCGCACCGCCACGGATTGCACACGGCCCATCGAAAGGCCTCGACGAACCTTGTTCCACAACAGCTGGCTGCCCTGGTAACCAACAATCCGGTCCAGCACACGCCGAGCCTGCTGGGCATTCACGAGTTTCATGTCGATCTGGCCCGGCGACTGTAGCGCCTGCTTAATCGCCCGTTCGGTGATCTCGTTGAACAGGACGCGGAAGATCTTGCCGTCGCTCTTTTTCTTCGACTTGCCCTTGAGCTCTTCAGCCAAGTGCCAGGCGATGGCCTCGCCCTCGCGGTCAGGGTCCGGAGCCAGGAAGACCTTGTCTGCCTCTTCCGCCTTCTTCTTGATGTCGGCAAGCACCTTGGACTTGCCCTTGATCGTGACGTAATGCGGCTTGAAGTCGCGCTCGAGATCGACGCCCAACTTGCTGGTGGGCAGATCCTTGATGTGACCGACGGACGCCATGACGGTGTAGCCGCGGCCGAGATACTTTGTGATCGTCTTAGCCTTGGTGGGAGACTCGACGATGATGAGTGATTTCGCCATACACTCTCCGATGAACAGTCGACTTACCGTACCATCAGTATCAAAATTTTTCCGCCAGCGCAACTCATGGCGATAAAATTCCCCGCCTCACGTCCGAAGATAGCGCTGCCCGGAAAGTTGCCGCGCGACTTGTTTGAGCTCGAGCGACAGCAGCGCCGCCATCACGGAAGGGACGGGCAACTTCGTCGCATCGACGATCTCGTCGACGGTCTGGGGCTCGTGCGAGAGCGCGTCGAGGACGGTGCCCTCCTGTGCGTCGAACCTCCGTTCATCCATTGTTCGTTGCGAGGGCCGTCTCAGCAATGCCCGCAGCGACGAATCGAGTTGCGGTTCCAACGATTCGATCACGTCCTTCGCGGACTCCACCAGTGTCGCGCCGTCCTTAAGGAGTGCATTCGTTCCTCGGGTCGTTTCGGATTTGACGAATCCTGGAACCGCGAAGACTTCACGCCCTTGATCACCCGCAAGCCGTGCCGTAATGAGGGAGCCGCTGTTGATCGCCGCCTCGGTCACCAGCACCCCGATTGAGAGACCGCTGATGATCCGATTCCGGCGCGGAAAATGTCCGCTGTGAGGAGGCGTGGCGAGGGGAAATTCGGAGATCACGGCACCCTGCATTTCGATAGCCCGACGAAGTTTGTCATGTTCCGGAGGATAGGTGAGGTCGACCCCGCATCCCAGCACGGCGATCGTCCGGCCGCCGCAAGACATCGCTCCCCGATGGGCCGCTGCGTCCACTCCCCGAGCAAGACCGCTCACGACGGTAAAGCCGGCCTCGGCCAAATCCCGAGCGAGCTCTTCCGTCAGAACACGGCCTGCGGCTGAGGCCCGACGGGCTCCCACCAGCGCGATGGCCAGGGCATCTGTGTTCTCCAACGTCCCGGTGACATACAAGCATGGAGGAGGATCTGGAATCATCCGCAACCTGGCCGGATAAGACTCGTCCAGAATGGTGCGGACTTCGATGGATTTTTTCGCGAGAATCGACAGGTCCCGGTCAATTCGCCGGAGGGCATCGTCACCGGGCCCACGGAGAATCGCGTCTGCAAGCGCCGCGCTACACCCCTTGTCAATCAGCTCGTCGCGGGAGCTCTGCAGCACCGCCTCGGGAGTTTCCCAGATCTGAAGGAGACGGAGGAAGGTCTGGTCGCCAAGCCGATCGATCGCCCGCAAACGGAACCATGGTTCGATCGACGCGCGGGTCGTTGAGGAACTCGCGCGCGGTGCGGCTGTTCGTGTCGGCCCGACGATCGATTCGGTTTTCAACTCTTTCACGATCTGGCTGTCCGACTACAGAACCGCCAGATCATACTGCTCCAGGTGCAACTGCTCATCAGGCATCACGATGACTTTGGCGGCGAACTCCTGTTCGAGGGCCTCCAGCCCCTGGCGTTCTTCGTCCTGCAGCAAGCCGGCGACCGACGGATGGGCTCCCACGACAATCTTTTGTTGTTCGTTTCCTCCTCCGATTTTCCGAATTTCTCGGAAGATCTCGTAGGCGACCGTCGTCGGCGATTTCGTGTAGCCGCGCCCCTCGCAATACCGGCAGGGCTCGGAGAGCGAACGGAGAAGATCTTCGCGGACCCGTTCTCGGGAAATTTCAATCAGCCCCAGGTCGGAAATTCGGGAAATGCGTGTCCGTGCCTTGTCGGAGGACATCGCATCAACCAGCGCATGATACACCTTGTCCCGGTTCTTCTCACGCTCCATGTCGATGAAGTCCACGATGATGATCCCGCCGATGCCGCGTAGTTTTACCTGATACGCGACCTCCTTCGCCGCTTCCAGATTGTTTCTCAGGATCGTCTCTTCTTGATCGCGCTTCCCGACGAAACGACCGGTATTGACGTCGATCACGGTCATCGCTTCCGTATGGTCGATCACCAGGTAGCCCCCCGACTTCAGCCAGACCTTGCGGCTCAAAGCCCGAGCCATTTCCTGCTCGACTCCGAGGTGGTCGAACAGCGGTTCGTCCTTGTCATAAAAGTGGATGCGGGACGTCTGCTCGGGGGAGAACCGCTGCACGAAGTCGCGCACCGCCTCATACTCGTCACGTGAATCGATCCAGAGCCGGTCGACCTTTCTCCCGAACAAGTCGCGGACGACACGGAAGCTCAAGCTCAAATCCGTGTGCAGTAATGCCGGCGCGGGCCCCTGGTCCCGTTTCTCCCGGATGTCCTGCCAGAGCACGTGGAGGAAATCGACGTCGGACCGCAATTCATCCTCCTTCACTCCCTCGCTGACCGTTCTGACGATGTAGCCGCACCCGGGATGACGGACCCGTTTCATGATGTCTTTGAGCCGGCTTCGTTCTTCGTCGCGGGCGATTCGGCGCGAGACGCCGATGTGTTCGACGTTCGGCATGAACACGAGATAGCGGCCTGGCAGCGACACGTAGCTGGTGACGCGAGGGCCTTTCGTCCCGATCGGCCCTTTGGAGATTTGGACCATCAGCTCCTGCCCCTCGCTGAGCAGCTGCTCGATGGGCTTGGAGCTTTCCCGTTTCGGACGGAGATCGTCGCTGTCCTTGTCGTCCTCGTCCCCGTCCATCAACGTGTCGCCCGGCTCGGCGTCCATCGATAAATCGGACACGTGCATGAACGCGGCCTTCTCCAGGCCGATGTCCACGAAGGCCGCCTGCATGCCGGGCAGGACCTTGGCGACTTTCCCCTTATAGATGTTCCCGACGAAGTCTTTGTGCTTGGCGCGGTCTCCGAACAGATCCGTGACGACCCCGTTGTCCAGCACCGCCACACGGGTTTCCTCCCGGGCGACCGTTATCGCAATTTCCACTCCCATACCAAACTCCTTCCATTCGGCAAGGCCACCGATACGAGGTGAAGCAGGAACGCGGGTCGCCCCAGATTCCTTCCTCCACACGATGAGTCATCGAATCGATGTCTCGCCAGTGATAGCCCATGACATTTTCTGCCGCGCCCACTCTTCGGCCGCGGCCTAATCCTTCGTTTAATAGAACAAGCTCAATCGGCGTCGTTTGACGTTCAGCAGGAGGCCGAGCGACGCCATCGTCATAACGGTCGCGCTGCCGCCGTAACTCATGAGGGGGAGGGGGATGCCCACGATCGGGAACATTCCGGCAGTCATGCCGATGTTCACCACCACGCAGAAGATCAGCATGCAGATCACGCCGACCGCCAGCAGGGCCCCAAGCTCGTCCTTGGCGCGCGCGGCGATCTCCATCGACAGCCAGATCAACGCGACGAACAACGCCAACAGCACGAGCACGCCGATAAACCCCCATTCCTCCGCAAAAACCGAAAATACAAAGTCCGTGTGCCCTTCGGGTAAGAACTTTAATTGGCTTTGGGTACCGCCATAGAGCCCCTTTCCCGTCAGCTCACCCGCTCCGATGGCTATTCGAGACTGCAGGGCATGATACCCCTTGCCGCCGGGGTCGTAACTCGGATCGACGAACGCCATAATGCGCTGTCGCTGATAATCATGCAAGGACCCCCACATCAGTTCCCAGGCAAAGGGGAAAAGCATAAGGGAAAACAACAGGATGACACCGATCGCCTGGGAACGCATACCCACCATCAGCAGCATGGCGGCATAGACGGCCATGAAGCTCAAGCCGCTGCCGAGGTCAGGCTGCTTCAAGATCAAAAGCAGCCCCGGCAGCATCAAGAGCCCGGGGATGACGACGCGCTGAAGCCAGCCGACGCGCGGCGCTTTCGAATAATAGTGCGCCATCACGAGGATCAAGACCAATTTGGCGAATTCCGACGGCTGGAAGGCGAATGGACCGATGGGAATCCACCGTTGTGCTCCACGGCTGGTTTTCCCCTCGAACAGCACGTAGAGCAACAGGATGAGAATGATCGCATAGGCCGGATACGCGAGCCGTGCGATCCTATGGTAATCCCACATCAGCATAACGAAGAACGCGATCGTCCCCAGCAAGATCCAAATGATTTGTTTGACGAAAAACGGAACACCGGATGCTCCCTGGTCGTGCGTCACGCTGTAGATCGAGAGGACTCCGATCCCGAGGATCACAAAGACCAGTCCAAGGAATCGCATGTCGAAATTATCGAACTCCCGCCTGTCCATCATCCGGTCGATCATCCCGCTCCCGCCTTCTTGGGCTGCACAGTCCCGCCCCTCCCTCCGGATGACGAGGCAGGCGGAGACAGCTTGACGTAATTCTCAATGAGCTCCTTGGCGAGCGGAGCCGCGGCGGACCCTCCGTGGCCCATGTGCTCGGCTAGTACCGCTACGGCAATTTTCGGTTTCTCCACAGGCGCGAAAGCCACGAACCACGCATGGTCGCGAAACTTCTTCGGGATGTCTTTCTCGGGACCAGTGCGAAGAGCCGCCGTTTGAGCCGTACCGGTTTTCCCCGCAATCGTGACGAGAGACGACTTGGCCCTCGTGGCGGTTCCTTCCGTGACCACCGCGGCCAATGCCTCTTGAATGAGCCTCAGGTATTCCGGCTTGACCTTCAATCGACTTTTTTCTTCAGGCTCCATATCCTGAAGCTGACCCGTTTCGCGGTCCATAACCGCCCGCACCAGCCTCGGCCGGTAGGTCACGCCGTCATTAGCTACGGTGCCGATCAAGCTGGCCATTTGCAGCGGCGTCACCGTGACATAGCCTTGGCCGATGGCGGCAGAAATCGTTTCGCCAGGCAACCAGGGCTCGTTCTTGGCCTTCTGCTTCCAGGCAGTCGAGGGCATGATTCCGATGCGTTCTGAAGGAAGTTCCACTCCCGTCTCCTGGCCAAGGCCGAAGGCACGGCCGAATTCCGCCATCGTGTCGATGCCCATCCGTTGCCCGATCGTATAGAAATACACGTCGCAGGAATGGATCAACGCCCTCCGCAGATCGACGGACCCGTGGCCGCTCGCCTTCCAATCGTGATAGAGCCTGCGACCGAACTGGTAGCCGCCGTTACACTGTACCGTCGACGAGGGCGTCACCGTTTTTGATTCCAGAGCTGCGGCCGCCATCATCACCTTGAAGGTCGAACCCGGGGGGTACTGGCCCTGGGACGCACGGTTATTCAGCGGCCGGCCTTCGTCCTGGACGATTTCCACCCACTGCTTCCCCGTCAATTCGCGTGACAGGACGTTCGGATCGAACGCCGGACGGCTCGCCATCGCCAAGATGTCCCCGGTGGTCGGGTCGAGTGCCACGATCGCCCCGGACTCCTGCCCCAGCAAATCCTCGGCCACTTTTTGCAGACGAGCGTCGATCGTCAAATAGAGATCGTCGCCGGCTTTCGGCTGATCGACGACGACGGTCCGTTTCTCATGTCCTAGCGCGTCGACTTCGACGCTCTTCTGTCCAGCCTCCCCCCGAACCACCCGATCGAAATACTTCTCGACCCCATACTGGCCAACGATACTGCCTTGATGAAGCTCGGCAAATTCAGGCTTTTCCAATTGCTCCGCTGAGACTTCGCCGACGTATCCGAGCACGTGCGCGGCGGTCACTCCGCTCGGATAGTTACGTTGCGACTCTACCTGAATCATAACGCCGGGGAGGTCCAGCCTGTGGGACTCAATCAACGTCGCTTCCCGGAGCGTGAGACGGTCCTTGATTTTTCGCGGCAACTGCTTGGCACCGCGCACAGCCAGCTTCTTCCTAATCAGCTCGGGATCCAGGCCGATCAGATCGGTCATCCTCTGGATGAGTTCTTCACGATCCTTCACGTCCTCGAGTGACACGTAGAGGCTGAAGCTCGGCACGTTGTTGGCGAGCAACACTCCGTTGCGATCATAGATCAATCCTCTTGCCGGCTCCAGAATGACCGATCTGGTGCGGTTGTTTTCGGAGAGATCACGATAGTACGGCCCCTCGCGGATCTGAAGATGCCACAGCCTGAGCGCAAGCAAGGCCACGACCAGAAGCAGGCCGATGCGGAGCACTACCAGGCGGCGCTGGAGTTCTCCAAGGTCGGATTCAAAAGCACCTACCGTCGCCATTGTCCCATGTCTTCGAGTAATCCCAACCCGATTAGAGGCGATCGAAGGGTCTCAAACGGTCAATCATGATTCGTTGATTGATCAACCAGAACAATCCCGCCCCCAATGCGGCATCGAAACAGGCCTGAGGGAGCACGATCGACTGAACCATCCACCAGGAATCGGGCAGCTCTACGCTCTTCATGGAGAAGACCGCCACCAGCCCACCGAGAAGCGACAACACGAGCAGTCCAAGCGAGAGCACCATCGGCGTCACCTGCGCCACCTGCCGGCCCATGATGCCCGCCAGCAAACCCGCGCCGCCTTTTGTCACAAGACTCAGCCACAGGTCGCCGGCCGAATACATGTTCAACAGCCACCCGATCGCCACCCCGACGGCGAGTCCTTCGAGTTCCCCTCCGACCAAGCCGACCAAAGCCGCGATCACCAAACCCGCATCCGGCGAGACCCCCAAGATACTCGCATGAGGCAGCACCGTCGTATGCAAGGGGACCAACAACAAGACGAGACCACCATATAAGAGTACCTTCATGGCTTGGTCTTTCCAGAGGGCTCGGATTTCTCCGGTGAATCGACAGACGCTCCGTACGGTGCCTGAATGATCAAGACTTCTTCCAACCGCCCTACATCGACTTCGGGGGTGAGGTCAGCCGTCTGAAACAGCGCCCCCTCCTCCTTGCCGATCTTTGTGATGGTTCCGATCGCCAGGCCTCTTGGAAACCCCCCGACAAGGCCAGAGGTCACGACCCTGTCCCCGTCACGGACGTGGGACAGCAACGGTATGTACTTGAGCCTCGCTGAGCCCTGGCGCGTTCCCTCGACGATACCTTCGTCTCTCGTCCTCTGGATCAAACCTGCAATGGCGTTGTTTGGATCGGTGACCAAGAGAACGACGGCTGTGGCGCCGGTCGTCTTCACGACCCGCCCCACGACGCCGGCTGGCGTAATCACGCCCATGTCCGGTTTGATCCCGTCGCTCTCCCCCTTGTTCAGGATGACCGACCGGTACCAATTGGTGGAGTCACGGCCGATCACCTGTGCTGCCACCATGATCGGCAACGCTTGTTCCTTGAATTGCAGCAACGTCGTCAATCTCTCCGTGGCCGAGGCGGCTTCCCGCAACTGATTGTTCTGCCCCCGGAGCCATTCGATATCCTGCCGCAGGCGTTCGTTTTCTTCCTGGATCCCTTGCAGGGCAACATAGCGCTCCCACAAACCAGCAAAACCCTGATCGAGCGCGGCAACGGCCTGGAGCGGAAGGCTGACGATCTGCCCGACTGGACCGTCGAGGTACTGCAACAGTCCCTGACTTTGAGTGGGGAAGAGGAATAGCGCAGCGAGCAGGAGCGCAAAAGCTCCTAGCGCCAGGCGCCTAGCACTGTAGGGAGCGCGCAAATTGGCCATCCACATCGAGTCGGGATGGAACCTCTATCGGAAGGTGTTGGCCTGGGACATGACCGCGACTTTGGCCAGCAGATCGAGTTCATCGAGGATTTTCCCCACTCCCAATACCACGGAAGTCAGAGGGTCGTCCACAGTGATGATCGGCAAGTTCGTTTCTTCCCGGAACCGCGTGTCCATGCCCTTGAGCAGCGACCCGCCTCCGGTCAGCACGATGCCTCGATCGATGATGTCGCCCGCCAACTCAGGCGGAGTGTTCTCCAGCGCAACCTTGATCGCATTGACGATCGTTCCGATGGGTTCCTGCAGCGCTTCCCTCACCTCCGCGTCATCCACCACCAACGTACGGGGGATGCCGGAGATCAGGTCGCGCCCTTTAATCATCATGGTTTTCCGTTCCTCAAAGGGGTACGCGGAGCCGATCTCGAACTTGATCCGTTCCGCCATGTGCTCGCCGATGAGGAGGTTATACTTCTTCTTGATATAGTTCATGATCGCGTCATCCATGCGATCGCCTGCCACTTTCACCGATTCGCTGTACACGATGCCGCCGAGCGAGATAACCGCGATGTCCGTCGTCCCACCGCCGATGTCTACGACCATGTTGCCGGAGGGTTCGGTAATGGGCAGTCCGGCACCGATCGCAGCCGCCACTGGTTCTTCTATCAGATACACTTCGCGCGCGCCGGCCAATTCGGCCGAATCGCGCACCGCTCGCTGCTCCACCTGTGTAATTCTGGAAGGCACGCCGATGATGATTCTGGGCCGGACGAAGGCGCTCCGGTTGTGCGCCTTCTGAATGAAGCGCTTCAACATCTGCTCGGCCATTTCGAAATCGGCGATGACTCCCTCTTTCATCGGGCGAACCGCGACGATGTTGCCTGGCGTGCGGCCCAACATTTTCTTGGCGTCCGCGCCGACGGCGAGCACCTTCTCCGTCTTCTTTTCGACCGCCAC